>Ga0334884_1004451_pt1 | contig 14379 bp, 7 predicted proteins | sample GraSluR1_MG_7_FD_207215 | JGI IMG/M metagenome (GOLD analysis project Ga0334884, IMG submission 207215) | Sludge microbial communities from methane-producing bioreactor in Wageningen University, Netherlands - Granular Sludge_12_05 R1 | ecosystem: Engineered > Bioreactor > Anaerobic > Unclassified...
CTCGGAAGCCCGCGGGCACGGTGGTTCTCGGGGGTGTGTTGCCGACGGCCTGGGAAGTGCTCGGCCAACGGCAACGGCGGACGGCACGGATTCGGGCTGCAAAGGCGGATCCCGCAGGGCGGGACGACGGCCAACGGCCAACGGCGCCGCTCCCTGCGGGTCCCGAGCGGGACCCGCTTTCCCTCTCCTTCGCAAACACCGCTCAGGAGAGGGCTACGGCGAAGGGCCGTGGCGCGTGATGCGTGGCGCGCAACGGCAACGGCAACGGCAAGGATGACGGCGACGTAGGCTGGCGAGGTCGACCTGCGCCTTCACCGACGGTGGGAGCGAAGAGCAGCGGCGGCAGCAAGGGCGGCGCGGCCGACGGTGTCGCGAGGTCCCGTGTAACCGGGGCCGCCCCCGGCGACGTAGCCCTCGCTGCGCCCCGTCGCATCCCGGCTGACCCAGAAGGCATACAGGCGGCCATTGGTGAGCTCAAAGCGGAAGCGTACAGCCCTACCCTCGAGCTCGGGAAGCTCGGCGCCGCTTTCCCAGATGACGGGCTCCAGGGTGCCGTCGGCGGTGAGCGGACGGCAGTTGGCCAGGGTGAAGGGCCGGATGGGGCTACCGTCTGCGTCAAGCAGCTCCACGCGCAGCGCGCCTTGAGCGGCATCCAAATTGACGAACAGGTGGCGGCCGGAGAAAGTGACCGGACGGGTGGTGAGCGTCGCCGGCCTGTCGCCGGCGTCCATGGAGGCGAAGCCGTCGCGGCGCAGGAAGGCCACGCCGGTGGCGCCGCGGTGGTACATGCCGTTTCTGAGCCAGTTCACGCCGCGGCGGTCCACGTCGCCCTGGAAGCCGGTGTAATAGATGTAGAGCCTGTCGCCGTGGACCGTGCAGATATTGCCGACGGACTGCACGTACCCGCGGTCCCAGACATCGCGGCGCTCCGCCGGGATGTGGGTCCTGCGGTCCGGGCGGTGCCAGTGGAAGCCGTCGCGGCTGTAGGCGAAGTTCAGCTCGGTGATCTTGGGCAGTCCCAGGGCTTCGCAATCCGGGTTCTCGGGGCCCCGGTGGATCTCGAAGGCTCCGAGCATGAGGCTCTCATAGGCCACGGCGTCGAGATTGTAGAGCTGTGGGATGAAGCCGATGTCCGGGTCGGGCGGGTCGTTGCGGTCGGCCATCGCCCAGGGGACGGGCTCATTGCGCTCCCAGTGGGCTCCGGCCAGGAAGTCGTCACACTCCCAGTATTCCCGTGCGCGGCCCCTGCCTCCGGAGCGGATGCTGTGCACCCACTTCTTCCGGAAGGGGTTGTAGAAGTGTGTGCTGCGGTCACCGGCGGGGCCGGTGGGGGTGCGGTTGGTCCAGTGGATGCCGTCGGGGGAGGTCATGCACAGGCCGGGTTGGGTGGCGCCCGGGGGCTGCAGCCGCAGGGTGTAGCTCCGAGACGGGTCCTGGGCGGCGAAGTCCGGCACCACCGTCCACGAATCCGGGGTGAGGTCCGCCGGGAGCACCTGATTGGTGCCCGGGTTCACGTCCAGAGCCGGGCGCTCCCAGTGCAGCCCGTCTTTGCTGGTGGCGTAACAAATGGTGCCGATCCAGCCGGCCTCGTACCACATCTTGAAGAGGCCCTCGGCCGGGTCCCACCAGACGCCGCCGCTCTTGGGCACCGCCGCGGAGTTGAGCTCCCCGTGTAGTTCCAGCTCCGTCTCCGGCTTGAGAATCGGGTTGCCCGCGTACTTCTCCGGCATGTGGAAGGTGCGGCGCAGGTCCGTGTGCTCGACCAGGAAGTCATCGACGAACAACTGCCGGCCCACGTCGATGGGAACCACCTGTGGTCGCGCCTCGAGGTAGGGGACAGGCAGCGGATCGGTGCCGGCCATGACGATCGTGGGCGGGGGCCAGGTCTCGGGGAGCACGATGCCGTTGTACAGGCGCTCGCCACGGTTGTCGGCCCAGGATGTCGGGTACTCGGCGGTCTGAGTGGCGCTGTGAAACCCGGCGAAGAGCACGTACTTGCGGGCGATGAGCTCCTCGCCCCGCGCCACCATCTTGCGGTAGACGCGGACGATGTCCAGACTGCTTTGCCCGAAGAGCTGGAAGGTCTCCGGGGGCGTGATGGGAGCAAAGCCGTTGCGCTCCAGCCAGGCACCCTGAGCGCAGGCGCCGGGGTCTCCCGGGTCGGGGGTGATGGCCAAGAGCTCCCCGGGCTGCGCGACGCCGATGATGGCCGGATGGTCGATGCTGCGGCGCAGAAAGGACGTCCCGTCCAGGGAGTCGGGGAGGTCGGCGGCCAGATAGCTCCGGTCGGTGAACAGGAGCACGCCCGGTTGCAGGGTGTCGACGGCGCCTTCGCCTACGAACTCGATGCTTGCCCGGGTGGACACAGGCTCGGCTCCTCTCGCGTCCGGCAGAGTGGTGAGGGTTCCCATGGCGGCCAATGCCGCCATCGCGGTCAGTGAGGCTGTCATCGTGCACCTCGGGCGGTTGCGGGCCCTTGTCGCGCCGGGCAGTACCACGGGCCCGGAGCCCCGAGCCCGGCGTCTGGCTTCCCGGCAGCCGCCGTCCGGAGTAAGCGAAGTTCGACTGGGGCGCGGGTGAGACCTGCCCGGCGGCGGATGGTATCGGGTCGGAAGACGGGAAAGGTGCCGGGTGCCTGTGAGAGTTGCAGGCGGCCCGCCGCGCAGGTCTGGGCCTGCCCGCGGCGAAGTGTCCTCCCGGCCCGCTATCGGCGGGGGCAGCTCGAGGAATCTCCCGGGACGTAGCAGGGCCCCTCGCTATCTCGCTGCGCGAGACGGACGCTCAGGATGGCATTTCCACGGCAGGCGGATGTTTTCGGCCGAAGTATGGAAGGACCCCGGTGCATCTCACAGGAGGCAACAGCATGCGCATCCATTCGATGGGATCGGGCGTGGCGACGAGGTTCGCGGCCAAGGAGCTCCGGCGGTACCTGAGGCTGCTCATTGGGGCGGAGCGGGGAGAGGCCAAAGCGGGGGGCACTGTGCGTCTGGGCACCTTCGCACAGATGGGCCTTCCCGCCACCTCCGAGAGCGAGTTCGATGACGAGGTTGTGGTTGAGATGGGCCCGGAGGGCGGGATCATCGCGGGCGCCAACGACCGCAGCGTGCTGCTGGGCACGTACCGCTATCTGACGGAGTTGGGCTGTCGCTGGGTGCGGCCGGGCAAGAACGGCGAGATCATCCCGCACCTGGGGACGACGCTGCCACAGGTTAACCTGCGCGAAAAACCCTCCTACCGGCACCGGGGGGTGTGCATCGAGGGAGCGGTGAGCTGGGAGCACGTGCGCGACATGGTGGACTGGCTGCCCAAGCTGGGCTTCAACGCCTACTTCCTGCAGTTCCGGGACAGCTACAACTTCTTCCAGCGCTGGTACGAGCACGAACTCAACCCGCGCCGGCGGAGCGAGGGCATGACCGTCGAGAAGGCCGCAGACCTCACGCGGAGGCTGCGGGCCGAGATCAGCAAGCGCGGCCTGGCGCTGCACCTGGTGGGCCACGGCTGGACCTGCGAGCCCTTCGGGATTCCCGGGCCGGGCTGGTACCCCCATGAGGGCCCGATCCCCGAGCAGGCCGTGCAGCACCTGGCGGAAGTGGGCGGAGAGCGCCGGCTGCACGGCAATATCGCCCTCAACACCAACCTGTGCTACGGCAACCCCGAGACGCGCCAGATCATCACCGAGGCCATCGTGCAGTACGCCCGGGAGAACCCGGATGTGGATGTGATCCACTTCTGGCTCGCCGACGGGGTCAACAACCACTGCGAATGCCCCCTGTGCCGCGATACCCGCCCCTCGGACCTGTATGTGAGGATGCTCAACGAACTGGACGAACAGCTCACGGCGGCGGGTATCGGCACGAAGATCGTGTTTTTGGCGTACGTCGACCTGCTGTGGCCGCCGCAGAAGGAGCGGATCAGTAACCCGGAGCGCTTCCTGCTGATGTTCGCGCCGATCACGCGGTCGTACTCCAGCTCGTTTTCGGCCGCCAAGGTGCAGGACGCCAAGCTCCCCCCGTTCCGCCGCAACCGCCTGAAGTTCCCGGCCGACCCGGGGACGAACATCGCCTTCCTGAGGGCCTGGGAGGCGCAGTTTCCCGGCGACGGCTTCGACTTCGACTACCACTTCATGTGGGACCACTATAAGGACCCCGGGCAGTTCGCGCTGGCGAAGGTGCTCCACGACGATGTACGCGGCCTGGGCAAGATCGGCCTCAACGGCTTCATGAGCTGCCAGGTTCAGCGCGTGTTCTTCCCCACAGGCCTGGGCATGGCCGTTCTGGGACGGACGCTGTGGGACAGCAGTTTGTCGCTGGACGCCATCGCAACCGATCACCTGGCGGCATGCTACGGCGAGGGTGCCCAGGACGTGGAAGCGTATCTCAAGAGCCTGTCGAAGCTGTTTTGCCCCAGCGTGCTGCGTGGCGAGGGGGGCGCGGAGGCCGAACTGGCCGCGCGCCGCGCGTGGGCCAAGATACCCGCCGCCGTGGACAAGATGCAGCCCATGGTGGCGGAGGGCCTCGAGTCGCCGAACGCCACCCAGGCGCGGTCCTGGGAGATCCTGGGCCACTTCGGTGACATGGCACGGTTGCTGAGCGTGGCTCTGGTGAGGAGGAGCGAGGGGGCGGCGGATGCCGAGGAGGCGGCGTGGGCGGTGGTAGATTGGGCCCGGCGCACGGAGCGGAAGCTGCACCCGGTCCTCGATGTGTTCGAGTTCCTGATGACCATCGGCGGCTACCTGGGCCTGAGCCAGGAGGACCTGCGGGGCGAGCGGGAGGCCTGAGGGCTTCCGTGGCCGAGAGCCGGGCGGCGAACGGCCGTGGCGCGTGGTGCGTGGCGGGGAACGGCCGCGGCGCGTGGCGGGGAACGACGGGGACGGCACGGGTGGGCCGTCGGTGAGAGCCTACTCGCGATGGCTGCGGCGCCGTACCTTGCGGGTCCCGCCGGGCGGGACCCGCGGGCACGGGTGGGGCGGTCCCATCGCGTCGAGGGAGTACCGACCATGTGCCAGACGCCGCAGTCCGAAGGCGGTTCGCGCCCCGTCCTGGGCGAGGCGGCGCGGGAGGCCCTGCGCCGGCTTGCGGCAAGCCGGGCGATAGGCGACCGTCGCGAGTGCCTCCGGAGGCTGTGGTGGGCTGCGAGCCCCGGCAATGCCGACATCGTTTTCGAACTGCTCGAACTGCTGGCCCGCGACGCGCGCCAGGAGATCCGGTGGGGGGCGGTGGACGGCCTGAGCGACCTGGTCCGCCGGGATCACGAAGGGTGCTGGAGTGTTATCCAGCGCCTGGGGAGCAGCCGCTCGGCGGACGTGCGCGCGGCCGTGGCCGTGAAGCTGCTCCGTCAGCTTCCCGACAGCTACTTCCCGCTCATACGCGAGCGCATCCTCGCCGGTGACTGGCAGATGCGGGAGATGCTGGGCCTCCGGGAGTGGAACTGGGGCCCGGCTCGCGACGCTCCGGAGCGCGCGGAGTGGACGGCGCGCAACCTCGAGATGGACGTCCTTGCGCCGCCCTACTGGCTTTTGGAGATTCCGCTCCCCCCCGATCTCGCCGCGAAGAGGGCGCGGAACCGGATCGGCAGGATGCATCCCTATGAGTGCTGGCACCCAAGGCCGCGCTTCAATGCGGCCGAGCGGGAGGCCCTCAGGTACCTCGCGGCAAGCCGCAGGTTCGCCCGCCGCTACCTGTGTCTGGAGTGGCTGCGCGAGGGCCAATACCTCGCCCAGAACGCGAGGTTCGTGCTCGACCTGACGGAGGAGCTGGCCACCGACCCGCGCGACGACATCTATGCCCTGGCCCTGTACATCCTGGAATGCGCCATCGAGCCCTATCCTGAGCGGGTCTGGGGCGCCTTCGAGCGTCTATCGACCTCGTCGCGGCCCGCATTCCTGGGCTGTCTGGCCGCCTTCCTTCTGGAGCACCTGCTCGGGTTCGACTGCGAGAAGTACCTCCCGCGCGTGCGCGCCCAGATCGAGGCGGGGAGTTGGCGCATGGCCTCGATGCTGGCGTCGAGCTGGATACTGGACACCGCCAAGGAGCATGCGGACGAGATCATGGAGTTGCTCTTGGAGCACCGGGCGCTGCTGCGGCCGCTGTGAGGCAGGGCCACGCCGCCAGCGTAACGGCATGAGTACGTGCGACTCTCTTCGAGGGCCGCCGGCCCACGGCGCACCTTGCCGGGCGGATGCGCAGGAGACGAGCGCCTGAACCCGTCGTCTGCGGGGTATACTCCCTTGCCGAGAACGGCGTCTATTCCATGGCACCTTCAGGGTGGTAATGCGGATGCGCAGCCTTTGGTGGTTGTTCGGTCTGCTGTTTGTCTGCTCCCTGGCCGTATACGTGGTGGGCACGGGGTCGCTCAGCGCCATGGCGGTCAATACCGCCGTCGGACATGGGCGTCGCCAGCTCGATGCCGAGCGGGTCGTGGCGGACATGACGGCGGCGCAACAGGCCCTGCTGCAGCACCGTGACCGGGTGCAGACGCTGGGATTCCTGTTTCCCAACCCGGACTTTGGCAGGGCCGATGCCATGTACCAGCAGATCGAGCAGTTCCGTCAGCAGTTCCAGTGGCTCGCCACCTCCGGGGCGACGGAGACGGCCCCGACGCAGCAGTTCGCCACGGCCATCGAGCAGCTCAAGGCCTTCCGGGTTTCGTCGCTGAGCGTGATGAGTCCGGGGATGCAGACCGCCGTCGGGGTCCTGACCCTGGTGCTCGGCGTGCTGGCGGCCCTGCTCTTCGGGGTGCGCTTCCTGGCGGGCGACTAGCCCGCGGGCGAGCAGCCCGGGGTCGGCGAGCAGCCCGGGGTCGGCGGCCTCCTGCACGGCTTTGACCTCCCAGGGGCGAGCTCATGCGGGCGAGTAGAGGGTGCGGGCGATGAACTCATCCTGCCACTCGGGCTCCAGGAGCACGAACCGCACGGAATAGCCCGCGAGGCGGACGACGAGGTCGCGGTGGCGCTCCGGGTGCTCCCTGGCGTCCAAAAGCTCATCTGGATCCACGCAGTTGAGCTGTAACATGCCCACACCTGACTGCGCAAACACCCGCTCCAGCGCGGCCAGGGCGTTGTCGTCGGTCTGGCCGAGGGGAAGCGAGAGGGTGAGGAGACTGTCGGCCGGGCAGAGGCTCAGGTCGAGGGCCGCCGCGCTTTGGATGGTGGAGGTGAGATCGCCGCGGCGCAGGCGGGAGGGGACCAGCCCGGGCTCGAACACATCCCCGGCGCGGCGTCCGTCGGGGGTGGCCGAGGTCAGAGTGCCCCACCAGAGGGTCTCCTTGTAGACGTAGATCCCCAGTTGGAACGGCCCGCCGCGCTCGTTGACCAGGTCGCGGGTGTTCTCGTGGATGTCCTTTAGCAGGCGTTGGGCCAGTGCGTTGGAGACCGTCGAATTGTCGCCATAGTGCGGGGCGGCGAGGGCCTCGGCCCGCATGGCCTCGGAGCCCTCCCAGTTGTTCCGCACCGCGGAGAGCAGCTCGTCCAGCGTGTGGTGCTCGGTGGTGAAGCAGAGCGTCTGGATCGCCAGGAGCGAGTCGATGAGGTTCGCAAAGCCCGTCAAAGGCAGTCCGTGCGGATTGTACCGTCCGCCGCCGGCGGTATAGTCCCGGCGGTTGTCCAGGCAGTCGGCCAGACAGGCGGAGAAGAAGGGCGAGGGGTTCACGTCGGGCCAGACGCATCCGTAGCGGCCGATGGCCTGGCACATCTTGCGGATGGCCCGGATGATGTTGCCGGCCACCCGCGTGTAGAGATCCTCGAAATCCCGGGCGTCATCGAGCTTCTCGCACCGCAGGCCCACCTCCGCCTCGACCTCGGCGTGATCGTGGATGGAGAAGTCCAGGATGCGCAGCATGTTGAAGTAGTTGCTCGCCCCCGCCGAGTGCTCGCAGCCCTCGATCATCACCTCCCAGCAGCCTCCGGCCACGTAGAGGCGGGCGTCTTCCAGACGCTTGCCGGCCTTGACCTGCGCGGCGATCAGCGCCTCATCGCTGAGCAGCGCCAGCGTATTGCGCCCGGCGGCGAAGCTGCGGTTGATGCGCGCCAGGTAGTCCGCCGGAGAGTCGGGTGAGATCCGGCAATGGGTCTTGGGGAAGTTGAGCCGCAGATCGTGGTGGGCATCGAGGAACAGGAAGGTGAGGTCGTTGCAGACCGGTTCGCCCTCCGCGTCGCAGCCGCCCAGAGTGATGGTGGTGGCCATTTCCAGGCCATTGACGCTGTCCTTGACGGGCCTGTCCATGTCGTACTTGGACTGGGCGAGGATCAGGAAATGGCAGATGAGGTCGTAGGCCTCGTCCCGGGTGAGGCGGCCGGCCTCCAGATCGCCGTGGTAGAGATCACGCAGGGTCAGATCCAGATGGCCGAGGAGTGAACTCACGATCCCCTCGATGGAGCCACAGAGCTCGAAGAGCAGCCAGATGGTATTGAGGCCCTCGTGGAAGGTCGCCGGCGCGCGCCAGGGCACCTCGCGGGCGGTCTGGGAGATCCATTGGAGGTTGCGGCGCACGGCCGGGTCGGTGGTCGCGGCCAATTGGGCCTCCGCGGCGTCGGCGAACTTCTCGGCGATGAGCTTGACGGCCAAGAGGCTGCGCATGGCGCAGGAGATGAACTCGGTCTCCTGCGGTGTGGCGCAGTTGGCCAGTTGGGCCTCGGCCTGCCGGTAGATGGCCTCCAGGCCGTTGTCCACCACATTGGGGTATGCGAAGCAGTGGTGGAAGATGGCGTCGGCATAGGGGGCGGCGAGATGGACGCCCCTGACTCCGGAAGCCCGGTACTGGTCGAACTCCAGTGGGTTGGCATCGCGGAACAGATGGCTATTGCGGCAATAGAGCCAACTGCCCGCATTGCCTTCGATCGCATGGCCCCGGCACTCGGAGGGCTTGACGCCCATCTCGAAGTAGAAGGGAACGTGCCGGAAGATGACGGGCGAGAAGTGCCGCGCGATGGTCTCGTGCTGGGCCGTCTTGAGCTGCAGGGCGCTCCATTCGGGATGGGCGGCGGCCAGCTCATCGAGGATCTCCCACAGCGGGTTGCGGCCCGAATCGGCGACGGTGTGGGCGGAGTAGTACCCGCGCAACTCGGCGAATGCCTCGTCCGTGCTCATAGACCGTTCTCCGCTTCGCAGCGTCGAGCTGCCGCACAGCACCTCCGTCGCGGTACGAAGACCGCGCGGTGCCGGGAGGCCCTCTCGGCCGGCGTGATTCGGCGCTCATCTTGGCCCCTGCGCTCCCGGCCCGTCAAGGCGGGGGAGCCACCGGCCCGTGCTCAGCGCAGGAAGTACCCCTGACTGGTGGGCTCCGCATCGGTGGTCACGGCCACCCCCAGCTTCCTGAGGCCGGTCTCATCGCCCGGTCCCGGGGCGTGGGTGAGGTGCATCTGCATCCCGCGCAGGTGGACGATCTGCTCCGCCCCGGCCTTGGCGGCGGGGTTGTTCGCGGCGCTGATCCCCAGCGCCACCAGCAACTCCTGCACGTTGAGACTGGCGGAATTGGAGGCCATGTAGGTGCGCTTGAACTCCGTCAGGCTCTCCACCACGGTCTCGGGCAGCAGGTGGAGGCGGTCGGGCAGGCCCGCCAGGCGTTTGACCCCATTGAGGATGGCGGCGGAGGCCGAGTGCAGGAGCGGCGAGTTCCTGCCCGTCACGATGCTACCGTCGGGCAGCTCCAGCGCGGCGCCGCAGTAGAAGCCGTCATTGCCGCGGTGAGTGCGCTCGGCCTCGGCCCCCGCGTCGCGGGCCGGCTGCACCACCCGCCGATCCGTCTGGGTCAGCGCGAGACGCACCATCAGCCTCTCGGCGCGCTCCAGCACATGCCGCGGCGCGAAGCCCCGGCGCACCTCCCACAGGTGGCGGAAGTAGCGGCGGATCACCTCCTGCTTGGAGGCCTGTCTCACCGCCCGATCGTCAATGATCCCGGCACTCACCCGGTTGACCCCCATGTCGGTGGGAGACCGGTAAACCGCGGTGCTGACGCCCTCGGCGACGATGCGGTCCAGGACCGCCCTCAGAATCGGGAAGGCGTCGATGTCGCGGTTGTAGTTGACCACCGTCCGGCCGTAGGCCTGCTGGTGGAAGGGGTCTATCAAGACGAGGTCGTCCAGGTCCACCGTGGCCGCCTCGTAGGCCACATTGACCGGGTGATCCACAGGTAGGTCCCAGACCGGGAAGGTCTCGAACTTGGCGTACCCGGAGGGGAGATGGCGCCGGCTGTCGTGGTAGAGCTGGGACAGGCAGGTGGCCAGCTTCCCGCTGCCCGGGCCCGGCCCGGTCACGACCACCAGGGGCGCGGTGGTCTCGATGTACGGGTTCCGACCGTACCCCTCCTCGGACACGATGAGGTCCACGCTGCTGGGATAGCCCGGAATCGTCCGCTGGGGATACACGGGGATGCCCTTGGCGCTGAGCCGCCGCATCAACCGCTCGGTGGCGGGGCCGTCCTGGAAGCGGGTGATGGCGACCGACGCATTGGTGACGCCCCACTCCCGCAGGTCGTCGAGAGCCTTGAGCGTCGCCACGTCATGGGTCACGCCGAAGTCGCCCCTGATCCGGCCCTGCTCCAGGTCGCCGGCGTAGACGCAGAAGATCACCTCCACCTTGTCCCGCAGGCCCTGCAACAGGCGCATCTTGACATTAGGGTCATAGCCCGGCAGGACCCTGGCCGCGTGCATATCAAAGGTCAGCTTGCCGCCGAACTCCAGATAGAGCTTCCCCGCCGCTCGATCCACACGCTCCAGGATGGCTTCGGTCTGTTGGTGGAGGTACTTCTGATTGTCGAATGCAGCAGGTGGCATTTGGCACTCCTCGTGGTGAGCGGTCAGAGGTACATTCGCCTCGGCGGGGCGGTGGGCCTGCGAGGCGGGGACGGCAGGGGTGACGGCAGGGGAGAGGCAGGGACGGCGGACGGCAACGGCGGACAGGATGGACAGGATGGACAGGATAACGGCGGATGACGGCAACGGAAAATAGGACGGATAGGATGACGGCGGATGACGGCAACGGCAACGGCGGACAGGATGGACAGGATAACGGCGGATGACGGCAACGGGAAATAGGACGGATAGGATGACGGCGGATGACGGCAACGGCAACGGCGGACAGGATGGACGGGATGACGGCGGATGAAGGCAACGGAAGATAGGACGGATGAGATGACGGCGGATGACGGCAACGGCAACGGCGGACAGGATGGACAGGATAACGGCGGATGAAGGCAACGGAAGATAGGACGGATAAGATGACGGCGGATGACGGCAACGGCAACGGCGGAGAGGATGGACAGGATGACGGCGGATGACGGCAACGGCAACGGCGGAGAGGATGGACAGGATAGCGGCGGATGAAGGCAACGGAAGATAGGACGGATAAGATGACGGCGGATGACGGCAACGGCTACGGCGGACAGGATGGACAGGATAGCGGCGGATAGAGGCAACGGCGGAGGTGGAAAGCGCGCGGGCGCCCTACGGGGGCCATGGCATCCTCCAGCTACCGCTTGACAAGCCGCCCGGATCCGGGCGGTTGGCCCCGGTCGCCGGCTTGGTGTAACATAGGGACACCCACGGGCAGACCGGGAAGCGCCGGGAGGCGACCCGAGCCCCCGAAAACGGAGGCAGACATGCTCAGCAAAGCCATGCTCACGATCCTGATACTGTGCGCCGGTGCCGTCGGTGCCACGGTGGCACCCGGTGAGAACCTCCTGATCAACGGCGCCTTCGAGGCCGAGCAGTTGAGCTTCCCCATGTTCTGGCAAAAAGACGGCGCAAATACCGGCTTCGACCCCACTGCGGGCCCCGGCAACACCGGAGCCGTTGTGTTCAGCAATCCCGATGGTGCCGCCGGGGTCCGGTCCAGTTGCCGCCAGCATGACCAGCAGATCGTCGCCGGCGAGACCTATAAGATGAGCGCGTATGTCAAGAGCACGGGCTTCGAGAGCCGCCACTGCGGCATCATCATCCACGACAACGGCTGGCATCGGGAGACCGGGATCCGGTCGCTCCCCAGGGACACCGATGGCTGGCAGTACCTGGAGCAGACCTTCGAGCTGCAGGAGAGCAAGGATAACGTGTATGGGGTGGCGATCTTCGCCGTCGACTACGTCGGGGAGATCTCGTTCGCGCAGGTCAAGCTTGAGGCCATCAGCGAGGCCGCGCTGGCCCAAAGCTCGGCTTCGCCGCTACTGATTGAGCAGAACCGGCCGCGGCTGGTGGCGTGGGAGCCGCTTCTGAACAAGATCCCTGCGACCGATCCGAGGATGACGTTCCGTCTCTTCGGCAAGACCGAGGGCGAGGTCGCCGACTACGACTGCGTCTACAGCATCGGCGGCGAGACGGTTCGGACCTCCCCTCTGGCGCGGGAGACAAACAGCGTGGACCTGTCCGGGCTCGCGGCGGGCGACTACAGCCTTGAGGTCGCCGTGGTCGAGCGTGCTTCGCAGGAGAAGGTGTTCGCCGCCACGCATTCGATCACGCTGACGGAAGTGCCCGAGGTGGATGCTTCGGCGCACCGGCGGCTGAACAACCTGGTGGTTGAGGTGCTCGCCCAGCCCCTGGAGGCCACGGCCGCGCCGCAGCGCTTCGAGTTTTGCACCGTCCGGGACGGCTGGGTGTTTCTGAAGGTCGAGACCGAGGCGGAGGCCCCCGAGCTCGGCGTGGTGCTCGGCGCGGAGGACACCGTCATCACCGCCACCACCGATCGCCTCGAGGCCTTCCGCGAGCTGCCCCGGGGCAGACACGAGATCGCGGTCGGTGGTGCCGCCGCGGGCGGGAGGATCGTGGTGCGGTCGATCAGCGAGATCTTCAACTATCCGGCCTGCGCCAATAGCCAGGTTCCGCAGAACGGGAAGTACGACTGGGACTTCCACCTCAAGCACATCTTCCCGGCGGTGACCACCCTCAACGGCGGCAACGTTCCGGAGGAACACCGGGAGGAAGTGCGCCGCCGCGGCCTCAAGTGGCTGGCCAACGTCGGCACCACCAGTCCCAGGGATGCCGCCGACCTGGTGGAGCGGATGGCCAAGAGTCCCGGCATGACCGCTGCGTGGTATGACGGGTTCACCGCGGACGAGCAGTTCTTCGGCCGCCCGAACTTGGTGCACTATACCGAGGCCCTCAGGCTGCTGGAAAACCCCGAGAACCGACTGATCTACACGTGGATTGTGGGCAAACCCGCGCTGCCCGGCATGCACAATGACTTCATCAGCGCCTCTTTGAACGCGTCACGGGGGCGGGGCCGTCTCCTGTTCGAGGCCTACTGCCACAGCAGGCCCAGCGAGGAAGACGCCGTGGGCTACCTGAACGACCGCGTCGTGGACACCATGGAGCGGTTCTGCGAGTACTACCCCAACGCCGGGGCCGGCACCGGGATGATCTTCGGCAACTTCAACCAGATCCCGATCATCTCACTGGACGTGAACCCTGAGGTGGACTTCAAGTACTACCTGGATATGCAGCTGAATCTGGTGGCCACCCATCCCGTCTTCGAGGACCTGGCGATGACGGGGTACTGGGGGAGCTACTACGACGACGAGGAGCTCTACCGCTGGTCCTTCGAGCTTCTGCGGCACTACTGTGTAGAGGGCCAAACGGAGATGCTCTCCAAGACGTACGGATACGCCTACTCCCCGGGACACCTGCAAAACTGCGACTTCGTCGAGGGGCTAGAGCATTGGACCGCGGCCCCGGCCGACGGCCTCCGGGCCGATAGCTTCGCCGGCTACGGGAAGGGCAGTCAGGCACGCTGGGGGGCTCCGGGAGGGACGGGAGACACCTTCTGCGTCTTCACGCGCGCTGACGAGGAGCCCAATACGCTGACCCAGACCGCCACGGGCCTTACCCCGGGTCGGGTCTACACGCTGCAGTTCGTCACCGCCGACTACGACGACATGGTGGAGCGCAAGGTGGATCCGAAGGAGCACGGACTGAGCGCAGTGCTGGGCGAGGGGGCAGAGGTCATCCCGGAGAGTTCGTATGTGTTCGTAGACAGGCGCGACTCGGGCCGGAAGGCAGATGACGGACTTGTGCGGATCAACCTGCACCACATCCGGTTCCGGGCGACGGCCCCGGAGTTCCCGGTGACGTTCACAGACGCCGCGGCCGAGCCGGGGGAGCAGATCGCTCTGAACTACATCATGCTCAAGCCGTACTTTGAGGAGTAGCGAAGCTGCTTCGCAGAGCGGCGAGCCCGGTGGGGGAGGGAGCGGCCGGTGGGTGGTACGGCGAACGGCGCCGTTCCCTGCGTGTCCCGCCGAGCGGGACCCGCTTTCCCTCTCCTTCGTCCCGCCCTGCGGGAGCTGCTCAGGAGAGGGCTACGGCAGACGGCAGACGGCAGACGGCCAACGGCTGCGGGCCTGGAGCCCCGCGGGCACGGTGGTTCTCCGGGTTGTGTTGCCGACGGCCTGGAAGGT
>Ga0334884_1004452_pt1 | contig 14379 bp, 14 predicted proteins | sample GraSluR1_MG_7_FD_207215 | JGI IMG/M metagenome (GOLD analysis project Ga0334884, IMG submission 207215) | Sludge microbial communities from methane-producing bioreactor in Wageningen University, Netherlands - Granular Sludge_12_05 R1 | ecosystem: Engineered > Bioreactor > Anaerobic >...
CAGTTCATACCCAGCGCCATGCTGATCATCCCCTTGTTCATTACTTTTTCAAAGCTGCACCTGATTAACAACCACTGGTCCCTGATCCTGGTTTACACCACGTTCCAGATTCCGTTTTCATCCATCATGATGAAGGGGTTTGTGGAGAAGATACCGTATCATCTGGAGGAGGCTGCCTATGTGGACGGATGCTCCAGGTTCCAGGCCCTGGTTAAGGTGGTGCTGCCGGTGCTGACACCGGGAGTGGTGGCGTGTGCGTCATTTTCCTTTATATCCTGTTGGAATGAATTCCTGTTTGCCCTGATGTTTGTGAACAATACAAAGAAATTCACCATACCGGTAGGGCTTTCATTCATGCAGGGGCAATTTGATATTAACTATGGGGCGCTGGCAGCAGGAAGCATGATTGCGCTGGCCCCGGCGATTCTGATGTTCATATATGTGCAGAAGTATCTGGTCGGCGGTTTGACGGCCGGAGCTGTAAAAGGATAAGGAGGTTCATTATGAGGAAGAAATTATTAGCAGTAACACTGGGGGTGTGTATGGCAGGTTCCATGCTGTACGGATGTGGTTCCAAGGAGGCGCCGGCTGCCCCGGACGGACAGGCCGCCATGTCCCTTGACAGCGCGCAAGAGGACGGGGATGCAGGAAAGGCGGATAAGGACAAGGCAGCTTCAGGGGAGGTCAGGACCGTTGTTTTCTGGGATGAGAATGCAGGCCCTAACCGGACGCCGTATTATGAAGAACTAATCAAGCGGTTTGAGGAGCAGAATCCGGATATCAGGATTGAGTATGTGGGCCTTCCCAACAGTGATGCAAAAAATAAGATTGAGGTTGCGGTAACCGGCAACGCTGCCCCGGACGTGTGCGGCATGCCGCCCCAGTGGCAGGCGGGATTTATCTTGAATGACGCCCTGGAACCGCTTGATACGTACTTTGACTCATGGGAGGAGCATGACAAGATTAACCAGTCCATCGTGGAATCCCTGCGCACCTTGTCCGTGGATGACAAGCTGTACTGCATACCAAACACATCTACCTTTAACCCTATGTTCTGGGGAAGGAAGGACTGGTTTGAGGAGAAAGGGGTGGAGGCGCCCGGGACATGGGATGACTTCTATAATCTGGTTGAACTGTTTACGGACAGCGATGCAGGCACCTATGGGTTCAGCATCCGCGGCGGGGCAGGAGGGCCCATGCAGCTTCAGGAATACCTTTACGCATATTCCGGCATCACACAGCCATTTACAGAAGACGGGAAATCCACGATTAATGATCCGAAGAACGTGGAGGCCCTGGACCGGCTTAAGGACATCTATAACAAGTACACACCGGAAAGCGATATTTCCAACGGTTATAAGGAAATGGTAGCTGCTTTTGATACAGGAAGCGCGGCAATGATACAGCATAACCTGGGGTCCTTTGGCGAACACAGCAAAACCCTGGGAGAAGGCAAATTCTTTGCGTTCACACCCCCTGTATCGGCCACGGGGAAACGTGTGATTTCCGGCGGTTATCCGGTCAATGGCTATGTCATGTTCAAACAGTCCCAGGTCAAGGATGAGGCATGGAGGTTCATCAGTTTCTTATGCTCTGCAGGGTCACAGAGCTACTGGAACCAGAATATCGGGCAGGTTCCTACCCATACGGACCTGACAAATGAAGACTGGGTAGTAAATACCCAGCACATCAATGAGGCGATGAAGATGCAGTCTGATGACAATACGGTTGCATTCCCGTATCCGCTGTATCTGCCGGATTACCAGTCCATCCAGGATTCCATTGCAGCGCCGGGATTCCAGGCAGTACTGGCAGGACAGAAATCCTCGGAGGAGTTCCTGACAGAATGGGCAGATGCCATGACAGGTGCACAGGCAGAATACACGCAGCTGATTAAGAAATAGCGGACCGCAGGAAGGGGTACGGATGACAGGAATCCGTATCCCTTCCTGCAGGTATATGAGGAGGAAAATCATGAATTACGGTAAAAGTGAATGGAGGCCCCTGCTGGATTATGTGGAAATGCTTCATGGAAAAAGCCAGTTCAGGCCCCGGGGCGTGCTGCCATATCCATGGGAGGATATCGGCCCCGGATATTGCTATGGTCCGGCCTTCGGGCATTGGGATGCAGTACACATTGTACTGGACCTTCTGGAAGACAATCTGGACCAGGCCAGGCACCAGGTTGACAACCTGATAAGCCTTCAGCAGGAGGACGGTATGATCCCAAGTATCATATGGATGAGGAGGGATGCCCCGGCGGACTGGGCGCCGGGCCAGACCCATCCCCCGGTATGGGTGTCTGCAGCGGATATGATATATCAGATAAGCAGGGATAAGGCGTGGTTAAAAAACTGCGCAGATGCCCTTAAACGTCAGGTATCATGGTTTGAACACAGCCGCAGCACGGCAGATGGGGGATTTTATTATACGGATATAAAAAACCATCTCTGGGAAAGCGGCGTGGATGAGGGAATCCGGTTCATGCAGGTCCCGGAAGGGGAAAAGTCCTGTGTGGATGCTTGCTCCCATGTGTATCTCATGTATGACCGGCTTCTGGCGTGGCAGCAGGAACTGTACGGTATCAGGGACAGGACCCTTGAGGAAAAAAGGGATTATCTTGGGCAGTATATACGGAATGTCCTGTATGACCGGGAAACAGGTTTCTTCTATGACAGCTGGTCCGTGGACTGTCCGGAATACAGGCATCTGTGCTTTGAAGGATTCTGGCCGGTGATTGTGGGCGCCGCAGATCCTGAACAGGCTGGATCTGTCATTGAGCGCCATATGATGGATGAACAGGAATTCCTGTCACGGCACCCCATGCCCACCGTCTCCCTGACAGATCCCTTGTATGAGAAGCGGATGTGGAGAGGCCCTGCCTGGAATTCCATGACCATGTGGGCTGCCATGGGGTGTATGCGGTATGGAAAATATGAGGAGGCAGGGCGTCTGCTGGAAGCAGCCCTTGACGGGACTTACCGGATTTATTCCCAGACCGGCTGTATCTGGGAATTCTATGATTCCCTTGGGGGAAGGCCGGAACAGGTACAAAGGAAACCACAGACAGGATTTAACATGCCCTGCAGGGATTATCTGGGCCATAATCCATTGCATTACATGGCAAGGCTTTGGGAGGAGTGCAGGCATGGAGGATGAGAGAGGGGGCTGCGGCCGGTCAGGGGACTGTGTCCATATAGAAGGCTGCGGTCAGATGAATGACAACCCAAGATACAGCGCAAGGTTCAGCTGCGCGGATGGTTCCCCTGTCAGCACCATAGCGCTGGGAACCATGTACTTCGGCAGCCGGATAAACATGACAAAGTCCGAGGAGCTGCTCCATACATATACATCCCTGGGCGGGAACCAGATTGACACGGCCAGGAGTTATGCCAGCTGGCTGGATGGACGGGACGGCACAAGCGAGCAGGCCATCGGCAGGTGGCTGAAGGAATACGGACAAAGAGAAACGCTTTTTATAGGAACCAAGGGCGGACTGATGCCAAGAGGATATAACAGGGACAGGGGCTGTCTGTCCTGTTCCCATCTGGAAGAAGAACTTCATAAAAGCCTGGATGCCCTGGGTACAGGATATGTGGATGTGTTCTGGCTTCACAGGGATGAGAGGGAGCGTCCGGTGGAGGAGATTGTGGATACCTGCGATGCATTGGTCCGGCAGGGACTGGTCCGCTATATGGGCGCTTCCAACTGGAGTACGGAGCGGATCCAGGCAGCCAATGCCTATGCAGGGGCAGCGGGGAAACACGGGTTTTCCATGAGCCAGATACAGTTTGGCCTAGGCGTCTGCACACCCAAGGCATGGGGGGACGGATCCGTTGTATGTATGGATTCCCTATCCTATGAATGGTACAGGACAGCTGATATCCCCCTGTACGCCTATTCGGCCCAGGCCCAGGGATTTTTCAGCCTGTACCTGGAACAGGGGGAGGATGCATTAAATGAAGACACAAGGAGAAAATATCTGACAGAGGAAAATATAGCAAGGGCCAGGCGGCTCAGGGAAGCCAGCCTGAGGACCGGAATTGGTGTATCCACCCTGGTCATACAGTATGTGCTGACCAGGGAGTTTGAAACCTTCCTGGTCCTTGGATGCAGCAAGGTTGCACGGATCCGGGAGGCATTTGCGTCCATGGATGTGAAGATACCGGATATTCTGGATGTGAAGGAATAAATGTGATATAAATGGTATATGCTCCGTCCGGCCGGCAGCCACACTGACCGGATGAAGCATATGGAAGTTTTTACAGGAAAGGGGACCGCCATGACAGGTGACAGATTTCCGTCAGAGATTAAAACGTATACGGACAGGAAAAGCGGGCTGCGCATCAAACAGCTGACGGACAGACATGTGAATTTCCATATGTATTTTACAGATAACTCCTTTGATGGGGATAGCGGATCCATATACTTTTTCTCGGACCGCTGTAATGGCAGAGGTATTTATAACCTGTTCCATATGGACCTGGATACAGGCGTGATGACCCAGGTAACGGATGAGCCCGAGGGGGTCTGGCTGAGCACGGCCACCAAGACAAGGGACAGCCGGTATCTTGTATACTGGTCCGGCTGCCGGTTAAAGGTAATGGATACCGTGGAGAAAACAGTGAAAACAGTATATGAGGACCACGATATGCTGGTCCAGAATTTTTCGGTCAGCAGCGACAGGAAACGGATTGGATTCATACGCAATGAGGATGTGGGGGCCGGACAGGACGGCGGCCCTAATTATTCAGGATTTAAAGATAAAATGTATGCAATCAAGGACAGCCGGATTTCTGTGGTCAACATGGATGGCACGGGCTTTCATGATGTATGGAGGGATACCAACTGGCTGTCACATTTCCAATTTTCACCGGATGATCCCTCCCTTGCCATGTTCTGCCATGAAGGGCCCTGGAACTGCGTGAACCAGAGGATATGGCTTATCAACATGGACAGCGGGGATGTGTGGCCCTGTTTCCGGCAGGGGGAGGAGGACTGCGTGGGACACGAGTTCTGGACAAAGGACGGGATGATTGTGTTTGATAACCGGGGGGCAGGCCATGACGGCACCATTTCCTCGGACAGGACCCAGGTATTTACACCGCCTTCCCCGGGAAGCCGGCAGCCGTACTTCGGCATTGCGGATAAGACAGGACAGGTACAAAGGACGGTGCCCATGCCTTTTTACTGTAACCATTACATGGCCAGTCCGGTAAAGGATGAGTTTGTGGGGGACGGAACAGATGACATCGTATTAATCCGCATGGGAACGGATGGGAAACCGTGCCTGCGGGTGCTGGCAAACCATAATACCACATGGCTGTACCAGCATTCCCACTGTCATCCCACGTTCAGCTGGGACGGCCGCAAGATCCTGTATGCAGCTGATACGGATGAAGGACACTGTAATCTGTTTTTGATTGAGGATTGGGAGCAGGAATGAGATGGGAGGAAATGGAACCGGCCGGAAAACGGCAATGAAGCACATACCGGTTATGTGGCTTTTAGTGATTGTGTTCGTGCCTGTGATGGTGGCGACAATCCTTATTATGGGCACTACGTTCCAGCGCATGTCATATAACCAGGTGACGGAAAGCTCAAGGGCCAATATGCTTAATTCGCTGACCCAGTCAACCAGCGTGCTGGACAGCCGCATGGCGGATCTGATGGAGCGGTTCCAGTATATTGAGAACAGCAGTGACATGCTGTCCCTTGCCCTTGTGATGTCCCAGGAAAATGTGGACAGGGACAAAGGACAGTATTATATCAATCTGAGGAAAAGCATTGATGACCAGTTTGTGTCATCCGGGTCTTTTTTGGATTCCGTGATCATTGATTTTAATGACGGGCGGTTCAGGATGTACCGGTGCGGGGATATACCGGTAAAGATAGATTTTAACTATGACGCATGGTATGAACACAATCAGTCCATCTATAACTGGAGCTTTCTTCACGATGATACGGTTTTTCAGGTGACGGATGCGGAAAACAACCGCAAGAACAACCGGGTGTTTTCCCTGTACAGGCTGTATGGCAGGCCGGGGCAGCCCGGACAGGGCGGAATCGTGTTTAATATCAGGGAATCCATGTTCCGGGATATGCTGACCATACCGGATATCAGTGAAAATGGATATGTGGCCCTGATACATGACGGCAGTCTTATATGCTATAAGGATGTGGATGAGTCTTATACGCTGTCAGCACAATCCCTGCGCCAGCTTCAGCAGATGGCGGATATATCCGGAGGAATCAAGGTCAGGAGCGTATCCGGACAGGAAATGATGGTCTATACAAGGCACCTGAAGACAAATGGATGGCTTGTGGCTGCCTTACTGCCAACCAATGAGATGTTCCACGATGTGCGCATGATGCAGAATTCCATCCATTTTACCATGATTGCGGTGATTGTGTGCAGCGTACTGGCCTGTGTGGTGCTGAGCCGTCTGATTGTGCTGCCCATCAAGCGGCTGACCGATACCGTATCGGTTGAGGATGTCACCTCAATATCCAATGTTTCCTCAGGCGGCGCCAGGGAGATACAGATCCTCAGCGGCAAAATCAATGAATTGCTGTCCAGGGTAAGGCAGCTGATTGAGCAGGTGAAAGAAGAACAGGAAAAAAAGAGGGAGGCAGAGCTCTCCCTGATGCAGGAGCAGATTAACCCGCATTTTCTTTATAATACGCTGTATTCCGTGCAGCAGCTCTGCGAACTGGATGAATCAAAGGAGGCCAGCGCCATGGTCCTTGCTTTGTCCAATTTTTTCAGGACCGGATTAAGCCGTGGGGAAGATGTGGTAACCATAGATACGGAAATCAACCATGTGAAAAACTATCTTGTAATCCAACACATGAAATATGGGGACAAATTTGAATATGAAATAGAAATCGGGCCGGATATACGCAGCTGCCGTATGCTTAAGCTGACATTGCAGCCCCTTGTGGAGAACGCACTGCATCACGGGATACAGAATCAGGCGGGAAAGGGAACCATCACCATTGCCGGGAAACGTGAGGGCGGGCGTATCCTATTTGAAGTAAGGGATACAGGAGCCGGAATGAGCCGTGAACGGCTGGAACAGGTCCAAAAAAGCATGAATCAGGAAGAGGGATACAGCCAGATAAGCTTTGGGCTGAGGAATGTGTATTCCAGGCTTATGCTTTATTATAACGGGGAGGCCGGGCTGGAAATTGAGAGCGGTCCGGGGCAGGGAACGGTTATAAGGGTGTATATCCCGGTAACCTAACATACCTGGAACCAATTCCGGCTGTTGAAAAGGAGGTTTTATGTACCGTGTATTGATTGCAGATGATGACGCCATCATCCGCAGAGGACTTAAAAAGACAATTGACTGGGAAAGCTATGGAATGGAAATCGTGGGAATTGCATGTGACGGTCAGGAAGCCCTTGCCATGTTAAAGGAACTTGCGCCCCATCTGCTGCTGACGGATATCAAGATGCCGCAGATGTCCGGAATTGAACTTATGAAGGAGGCCCGCAGGCTTTACCCGGATATCCAGGTCATCCTCCTGACTGCGTATGAGGATTTTGAGTATGCAAAAGAGGCAATTAAGCATAAGGCATGTGATTATCTCCTGAAGCCGCTGGCAAAGGAGGAACTTTTAGAATCAGTCCTGAATACAAAAAGACAGTTTGAGAGCCGTATGAGGGATACCCACCGGAAAAATAAAAGCATACCGCTTTTAAGCCGTCAGTTTATCAATGACCTGATGGCAGGGTATTATGGGAAAGCCAGGATAGAGGAAGCTGTTCAGGAATTGGGACTGAAGATATACAAAGAGAACCTGATTGCCCTTGACCTGCTTATCGTGGATTATTATGATAAGACCAGGGATTTATGGGGGGAACTTCTCAAATATGCGGTTTATAACTGTGTCCAGGAACTGGGGCAATCCGTGGATATCTGTGCAGTGGAGGTATTCCAGGGAAATGCCGACCATGTGTATATCATCCTGTCCAGCCAGGATGGGGGATGTAACCTGGAAGAACAGGGGGCAGGATTTGCAGGGAGGATACGGGGGACCATCCTGGAGGTGCTGGAGGTGGAGACAGCGCTGGGAATCGGAAACCGGTATTCTGGCCTGGAACGGATGGGGGATTCCATACAGGAGGCGTTTACAGCCTTAAAATACAGACATTTATCAGAGCGGGACGGTTACTCTGTGTTTCATGAGGCCGTTTCCTGGGAATCCGGGAAAAAGGCGGAACTGGGCGAGGGAAATAAGCTTCTTATCCAAAAAGTCCTGATGGGCAATCGTGAGCAGGCCCTGGGACTTCTGGAGCAATGCAGGGCCAAGGTGCTGAAGGAGGGGATTACCTTTGGGAACCTCCGCATGTGGTGCATCGGCCTTACCGCCCATCTGCTGCAGGAAACAGGGAACTGGAGCCGTCTGGAAGGGAGCCTTGATTATTATGAATACTGTGACAGGATCTGTGCCAGCTCAGACTTATCACAGATATTCGGGATTGTGGCAGACCTGATCCGGGATATCTGCACAGGGGTTAACGAGACACAGGCAGACTCAAAAACAGTCCTTGCGCACAAGGCGGAAACGTATATAAGGAATAATTATCCGGATAGTGAGCTGTCCCTGAATGATGTGGCAGAGGAACTTCATGTAAGCCCGGTCTACCTGTCCATCCTGTTCAAGAAGACAAAGCAGGTTACATTTTCCGATTTCCTGTCGGAAATCCGGATGGAAGCAGCCAGGGAACTGGTGGAGCATACCGGTCTTAAGACATATGAGATTGGGGAACGGGTAGGATATGTCAATGCCAATTATTTTTCCTGTCTGTTTAAACGGCGCTACCATGTGTCGGTGTCGGAGTATAGGAAACAGTTGGGGGTCACATGATGGGAAAGCAATTTTCAAACTTCAAACATACCCTAAGGGACACCAGGCTCAGCCCGGTGTCCCTTTTAGGTCAGATGGCCCCCTTACTGTACCGTTGTCTGAAGCCAGAAGTTAGAGCCTGAGCCGGCCAGGGTAACGGTCGTGGACGTGTTCCTCTGGAATGACATCCAGGTATCCACGATTGGCGTGCGCATGTTATTGCCGCTGTAAATGGTAATACGGTATCGGCCAGGGGCCACGTTATAGAACCGGGTGAAATCCATAAAGCCAAGATTGGATACAACCAGACGGTTATTCACATAGATTTGAACGGGGCCTCGGAGTGCCGCATTATAAAACCGTACCCTCGCAATGGAAATAGGGAAGACCGTACCTGGAAGGATGAATCCCCAGTTCCATGACCAGTCCGGATTCAACACAGGAGGAATGGGCCTTGGAGGAACGGGTCTCGGAGGAACGGGCCTTGGAGGAACGGGCCTTGGAGGAATGGGTCTCGGAGGAACGGGCCTCGGAGGAATGGGCCTTGGAGGAATAGGCCGGTCAGGACGTCCGGGAGGATTAGGCCGGTCAGGCCGTCCGGGAGGATTAGGCCGGTCGGGCCGTCCGGGAGGATTAGGCCGGTCAGGCCGTCCAGGAGGATTGGGTCTGTCAGGAATAGGGGGAACCGGCCGGTCCGGTAAAGGAGGGACCGGTCTGTCCGGCCGGAACATTGCGGGCTGGTCCTGCATGGGCTGGGCAGTGCGTCCGGTCATGGGATTGCCAAAAGCCTGGTCATCTTCCTGGTTGTCTTCATACGGGATGATCGGGTCATACTCCTGGGAATTAACCCAGTCTTCTGAATAGCCCATATCAGGTGATAAATCATCAGGCTGCAATTCATCTGCCTGCAGATCATCAGGCATGGTTTCATCTGTCTGCAGATCATCAGGCTGTAATTCAGAACCTGCTGCAGGGTAAGGATAAATGTCTTCCGGCATGGAAGAATAGTATTCGTCGTAATACATACAGTAACCTTTCATAATACGCTTTGTCATATCTTATGCAGCGGAAACGAAATGGTGAGTTGGCTATGTGCCTCCAGGCGGTTTTAGGACGATTCGCTGAATAAAAAAACGAAATGGCGTTCTGCTAATGACAATCCTGAAGGGATGTTCTCCCGGTGATTCCAAAGGTGTGATGAAAGAATATGGTCCAATTGTCAGGTGGTGGTTTAATGGGTGTGTAAAAGTGTATGTTCTTGCAACAGATGGAAAGATTGATTATAATAAAAGGAGATACAGATGGAGATGGCAGTGAAAAACAGGCAGACCGTTAAGCGTCTTAAGGAACTGACCCTGCTGGACCGCTTTTTATTTGCGGAAACCATGGAGGATAAAAGGAACCTTCAGTTAATACTATCAATCTTATATCCGCCATGCCCTTTGATTTATGGGGGTATGGGAGATATAAGTATACCTTCAGGATGGCCTGCCAGGAACAGGCAGGATTGCTGTTGGAGGATGGGGCAAGCAGGATATTCTTAAACACCCATGGGACAAATGGAGAGGGAGTGGACACGGAACTGATAGAACTGCTCCATTATATGGAACAGACTACAGGCCAGGCGGCATCCCACAGCACCAGCCAGCGTATCAAGGAACTGCACGGACGGGTCAGCCAGCTAAAAGCAAGTGAAGAGATTGGGGTGAAGTATATGCAGGAGTGGGAAGAGAAGATATATTTACAACAGGAAGCCAGGGCAGCAGGTGAGTCCGTGAAGTTAATCAGGCAGGTAAGGAAGAAGGCTGCAAAGGGGATTCCGGCAAAGGAGTGTGCGGATATGCTGGAAGAGGAGGTTTATCTGATAGAAAAAATTTATGACATGGTGAAAGCAAACCCGGACTGGGATGAGGTCAGGATATATGAGGCTTTGAAAACTACCGGATAAAGGAAGTGGAGGCGCCTTTTTTGGGATATCCGAAATCCTGCATGTATCATAGGATGAATAGAACAATCCGGAAAATCAGAAGATATGGATAAGAGAAAAAGGATATTTTGGAAAAGGAGTATGTATATGCAGTCAGGCCATGATGAAAAGATGGATACGGAAGTAAGGGAAATACTGGATTATTACAGAAGACTTCCGGATCGCGGTTCCCAGGAGGTGATTGTAAGCATGCTGCGGGAGCTTCAGGATGTATGCGGATGGATTGGACCCTCCATCCTGGAGGAGGCGGCACAGGCGGCCGGGGTTAAGGTATCCCTGATTCAGGTCATAATGAAACGGTATCCCAGCCTGAAAAAATCCCCTTATGTCCATGAGATTATTGTCTGCACAGGCAGAAACTGTGCAGGCAGGGACAATCTTAAGGTCCTGCAGGAGGTGAAGCGGCTGCTTAAGATAGGCAGTGACGGCATCTCTGAGGATGGAAGGGTTTATATGAAAACAAGGGCATGCCTGAAACAATGCAGGACAGCACCTAATATTATGGTAGATGGGAAAATATGCAGCGGAAAAAGTGCAGAGGAGATTATTTCCATGGTCATGGGCCATGGGGCGGATATATAAAATAGTCAGATTATATTAATCAAAATGTAAGACAGCCTCCTTACCGATGTGCTACTATGTAAATATAAAATTTCTGGAAGTGGACCGGAACAGGAGGGATGTACATTTGTTTATGGATTCTTTTTTCTGGGGAGGCGGTTTTGAAGTGATATTTTCCCTGATGTCTGTCATTGTGATTGGCATGTTTATAGTAGTGGCGGTAAAGGGAATCGGGCAGTGGAATAAGAACAATCAGTCGCCAAGGCTGACCGTTCCTGCGTCGGTAACCGCAAAGCGTACCAACGTGAGCCGTCATCAGCATGCCAATGCAGGGGACGTGACCGGCGCCCACGGATTCCATTCCAACTCGACCACCAGTTATTATGTAACATTCCAGGTGGAGAGCGGGGACAGGATGGAGCTGTCCGTGACCGGCAGGGAATATGGGATGCTTTCAGAGGGCGATGCAGGCAGGCTGAGTTTTCAGGGAACCAGGTATCTTGGGTTTGAGAGACAGGATGTGGGGTCCGGGATATAAAAATCTGCATAAAGCAGTAAAATAATGCATATCTGCACAGGTTGCCGTGTTATATTACATTCATCGGAAACGTAAATAACCGATAACACGCGCCGGTATGCAAATGGCTGAAGCAAGCGGTCTGTAAAACCGTGACCCTGGTGGCAAACATTGTTGGTTCAAATCCAACCCGGCGCATGCGTGTATTTGGGAGTCAGGTCCTGATGTCCTGATACACCGTTCGGGCAAATGTGGCAGAGTGGCTGAATGCGGCTCCCCGCTAAGGAGTTGGCCGGGTAACCGGCCCGAAGGTTCGAATCCTTCCATTTGCGTACTTGACATGGATAAAGGATTATGTATATACTGTAACCGTGAAATGCAGGGGGGTCATCACACCCCGGCAAAGAGTGTAAAGAATCGTATAAAGAATCATGGAAAGGAAATGAGTGGATTATGGCAGTCAGGAACATGGTCAGGGAATTGAGTTATGGGCAGTCCGGTGTCAGCAGTTATGAGTATGGCTGCGGCAGCGGACGGATTGGCGTAACAGAGAACCAGGACTGCCAGGGCGCCCATTAATAAAGAATGGAAATATGGGGCCTTAATGCAGGCCCTTTTTGATGCAGAAAGAGAGGAAGGTTACCGTGCATCAGACCATGTTTCCATTACTGATCATGAACATACTTGAAAACCATGCCACAAAGGACCATCCCTTAACCATTACAGAGATTACGGATTTCATTAACCGGGAATTTGCCCCGTTTGCAATGGAAAAGGATAACGTTGTGAACCGTTCCACTGTCATGCGGATCCTGGATGCAATGGAGTTCTGGACAGAAGGGAATCTGTTTAATTTCCATGTGGTGCAGTGCGGGACAGACGGCAAGAAAATGTTCTGTCTGGAACGTTGAAAAATAAACAATCAACTGGCAAAAAGATAAGCAAACGTGATATGAAAAGGGCTTCCAGGCATCCGGGCGGATGCGGGGGTTCTTTTTTTATGAAAAACAGTGGTTAATTATGCACAATTAATAATGGATAATGGGACATATAATAGCAGTATTGACATTGGATTGACGAACCAATGCCCGACAGTACCCGCACTAATGACCTTATTATATATAAAACACCATAATAAATTATAAAATTTTCATAAGTGTTGGAGCTCCAACATATCTCCTGGAAAAAGCCTGTTATAATTTTAACTATCTTAAGGGAGGGATTGGTGGAACAGATATGAAGACAGAGGAAACGAAACTTACATTTTATGGTAACCAGGCGTTTGCCATGCTGCCGTTGGTGGGATATATACTGATTGGCGGGACTTTTTCAGTCGGACTTCACTATTATTCCATGAAAGGCCTGTCCTTTGCAGCGGCGGTCTCCCTCTTTGCAGGCTTTTTCCTTTGCAGGGAGAAGGACAGATATTGGGACAGCGTGGTCCATGGTCTGGCCCAGTATGGCAATTCCAGGCTGATATTTGTTTTTATGGTCATCGGCATTTTTTCCAAGCTGATGAATACAGGAGGGATTGGGGACGGGTTTATCTGGCTCAGTCTCAAACTTGGGATTTCAAGAAGCGGATTCGTGGTATTCAGTTTCCTGGCCTCAGCCATGATTTCCATGGGCGCAGGTGCACCGATTGCAGCCATGTTTGCAGTGATACCGATTTTCTATCCGCCGGGAATCCTGCTGGGAGCCAATCCTGCCATGCTGGCAGGGGCTTTAATCAGCGGTATTTTCTTTGGGGATGCAATCTCCCCAAGCTCACAGGTCATCAATACAACCGTGATGATACAGCATGACGGCGTGACGGGACATCCCGCAGACCTGTTGGAGACCCTGAGGATGAGGACACCCTACATCCTGGCGGCAGGCGGGTTAGCCATGGTGGTTTATCTGATTTTTGGCGGACGCGGAGGCACCATGGGGGATATTTCCCAGATATCAGCCATGTCCTCCCCCCAGGGACTTTGGATGCTGGTTCCGCTGGCAGTGCTGCTGCTTGTCTGTTTCAGGACCGGTAACCTGTTCATGGGATTGTCCTTTGCAATTGTGTCGGGATTCGTGGTGGGACTTCTGACCGGGGTTCTTTCCCCTTCCGACATCGTGGCCATTGATTATGGCACTTTGGGACTGAAAGGCGTTATCTTTGAGGGAATCAGCGGAATGCTGGATGTGGTGGTTTCCACCATCCTGCTGTATGGACTGATAGCGGTGGCCGTGGATGGAGGTATGATGGAGCGGTGCTGTACCTGGCTTTTACGCAGGAATATCATGGGAACCGCCCGCGGCGCAGAGACCGTACTGACAGCCGGAATCATCCTTACCAATATACTTCTGGCAGGCTGTGTGCTGCCGTCCATCCTGATGTTCGGCGGCATGGCGGACAGGATTGGGCAGGAAAGCGGCATATCCCCGGAACGCAGGAGCATTCTCCTGACAGCCAATGCCACCA
>Ga0334884_1004457_pt1 | contig 14361 bp, 17 predicted proteins | sample GraSluR1_MG_7_FD_207215 | JGI IMG/M metagenome (GOLD analysis project Ga0334884, IMG submission 207215) | Sludge microbial communities from methane-producing bioreactor in Wageningen University, Netherlands - Granular Sludge_12_05 R1 | ecosystem: Engineered > Bioreactor > Anaerobic >...
TGCTCAGCGGCAGCATGACCCTAGCATCCTTAAGTCTCTTCTCCCTTAATTTGAAGATACTTTCCTTGAGCACGCACGAGTGGATTGCCTGGCAGGTTTATAACCTCCCGGGAAAAAACTGCCATAAGAAAAGCCCAGAATGGAAGGTAGCTCGTTTATGCTATTAACCTGATTACTTTTTAAAATATTTAGCGCTATTTGTGCACAAACCAGACTATCTTCCATAGCATGGTGATGCTGAAACTGAATATTAAGTAAATCAGCAATGACATTTAAGCTATAGCCCCTCCGGTCGGGCCAGTGCTTTCGGGACATTATTAAAGTGCATCCATAAGAAAGTTCAGGGTAAGGGATGGAATAATAGTCCAGGGTGGAGCGCAGAACGCTCATATCGAAGCTGGCATTATGGGCAATAACCAACCTGTTTTCGAAATATCGTTTAATCGACGGCCACAGCTCACTGAAGGTGGGTTTATCATATACATCGCTGCGATTTATCCCGTGTATTGATATGTTGATGGGATTAAAGTATAGCTCGGGTGGTCGGATCAAATGATAGGCTTGCTCGGCAATCTCTCCGTTCTTTACGAGGGTAATGCCAATAGCGCAGGCGCTGGCACGCTTCTCATTGGCAGTTTCAAAGTCAATCGCGGTGAATTCCATTCTATATTTCCCTCCCCCGTAAACGAACGATAGCAATTAGCTTTACGATATTCGCCATAACTACAGGGATTTCCTGCCCAGCTCCTCAAGTTATAGAGTTATCTGTCTTAAATGTTCAATTTTGCTTTTATACCTCTAGCCATAAAATGATTTTGTACCGTGGTTACCTCGTAGGCTTCATCGGCAATTGTCCTCGCCATTTTTTACCATTATAATAAAATCCACTGTTTTATTTTAAATAGTATTAACAATTTTTATGATGACAGTTATAAGCGGTAGCGTATCTGTGTAAATGTCAGCCACACCCGTTAATTTTCTCATGCTAGAAATCCCTAAAAGTTCTTCCCGGTCAATTCAATTGACGATGTTACCGAAGTTATGCTATCTACTCTAAGGATAAGAAACTTGGACAGGCCAGTGAAGCAGTTATATACACCGGTCAAGGTCCAAGCGGGTTCCCTGATGGAGATAAGACTGCTCTTTTCGCGCCTTATGCCAAGCAGGAACATGGCGGTTTTTCTGTTCTGCCCTTGCCGGTGGAACTCTTAGGTGCTGTTTTGGATACTCTGGCAGTACCAACTTACGGATTTTCTCTGTATATGGGAAACGATATTCCAATTGAAGGTGAAATTAAGGCACCCGCTCTGGCCACCAATGCCCTTATCACGCCCCCGGACGGTATCGTATGGACAGATAGTATCTCGCCCTCTGCTATGGCGATACTGGATAAGCTGTTACTGGAAAACAATATAAAATATGCCAATCCGTCGGTGATAGCCACTACCGGAGATTTTAATGCAGACGGAAAAATGGAAACCGTTGTTTTCTCCAATCCTCGTATAAACTCACTCGGATATTTGGATATCAATGTTGAAAACAAAACCCTCTTTTCTCTTATTCTTTTAATTAATGATGATGGTAGTTATCAAACATTGTGTTTCTCTTTTTGCTTTTTTTGCCGCAATTCAAACTGGCGCTGCTTTTTACAGGACCTCGGTGCCAGGCACCAACTTATCAATTTATTGACAATTTGGCCGACTGGTTTATTTGCCGTTTACTAGTGGATTAATTATAAGCAAAAATGGAGATAGCCTGGTTTAAGCCGTATTTTCACCAAGTAGATAAGTGCCGGTGCCGTTGTCATATTCCAGATATTGTGATATAAACTAATAGGAGCTGTAGGGGACCTGAAGCCCCAATAGCGACCGACTTGTAGGTGATAGAGTCGACTTTCCCTTATGGGATGTTCGGCTCTATTTCACTATGAGAGCCAATGTAAACAATATGACAGTTAATATCAAAAATCAAATATTGATTGCATCCAATTTTGTCTTCCATGCAGTATCCTGGCAATTACAATACGATCCTCCAGCACTCTATAAAACACACTGTACGGAGTTATTACAATACGCCTGTATCCACGTTGAGCACCAGGTGCGTCTTCTTCCGGGATAACCGCCCCCATCTCCGGGAAGTCTGATAGCTTCTTAATACCTTCATAGATGTTTACTCTTAATTTTTCAGCTGCCTGTTTAATATCTTGAGAAATGTACGAAAAAATGGTTTCAATATCATAATAGGCCATTTCCGATAATACAATTTTCTTACTCATTTTCTATTCTCTTTTTTATCGCTGCAAAGGTTTCCTCAAAATCCCGCATAGGTTTCCCTGAAGCTATTTCACGGTCAACCTCCGACAGCATCTGCCCTAACCGATGCCGTGATATCATCTTTTGATAGGCTTCATGGCTCATAACCACCAGATCAGCTTCGCCATTCTTGGTCACAACCACTGGATTCTGTGTTTCATGGCACAGCTTCGAAAAAGAATTATAATCATGACGAATTGCTGTTGAAGGCTTGATGTTGGTAATAATATTTTCGTGACGACTCATACCATTCACCTCTTTAGCCATTATTCTGTCAATATTATATCATTTCAATTAATTGAATTCAAAATCTATTACGGTGCTGCCACTAACTTATCTTCCACACCAGGTGGAAGCTAGTCATGAGGACGAAAAACACCAGAGTTCAAGCCCTTTTGATTCTTTTTCAGAGGTAGATGTAAAGTGCAAGAAGATGCCACTGCTTCAGTAAAATAGGAATTAGTATAATCTTCAAAGGATATAATGCCAGTCGCGTCTTGCGTAAAGGATTCTCTCCACATCAACAATCTTGGACTGTTCATCTATGGTAAAAAATACAATATAGTTCTTTACCAGCAATTTACGATATCCCATTACGGCAAGCCGTTCATCAGTCACCGGAGGGCATTTTTGCGGCATGACTGTTAACCCTCTGATAGCTTCCTCGAGGATGCCTATCATCTTCAATGCAGTCATCGGTGCTGACAGTTGTGCAGATATATATCGGACAATATCTCGGAGGTCGTTTTCGGCTGGCTCCGATAGTTCGACCCTATATTTTGCCATCACTTATCTCCTGCTTGATGTCTTGGATAACATCTTCAAGCGAACGCTTTCTTCCCTCTTTAACTGCCCTCCTACCCTCATCAAGCAGATGGTAAAGTTCTAGTTTGCCGTTGAGCATCTCGTAGGCCTCAATACTCATAACAGCCAAATCTCCCTGCCCATTTTTTGTAATAAAAACTGGTTCTCTACTTTCATGGCAGAACTTGGAGATTTCATTGTAGTTGTTCCTTAAGTCCGTGCTGGATTTAATATTTGGCATAATAACAGCCTCCTCGTCCAATCTAAAGATATTATACAAGAATTTCTTTAGATTATCAAAACGCTTGTTTTAATACTTGTTTCCTCTTTTTCAGACAACCCCAGGCACCAACTTAGCACCAACTTATTAACTAATTGAATATTCTGACAAATAAACCGGCCTTATTATTTGCTGTTTACTGGCATCTATTTTTTCTTTGCAGGAAGTTCAGCGTATAGCCCTTCCAGCAATTTCTGCATCAAATCAGTATTCTCAAACTCCTCTACAACGTACATGAGGGTTTTAGAACCTTCATATGGATATTCGAGTCTGCAATCTGCAAGAAGTCTTTTCGATGTATCTGTCTGTTTTATCAACAGCCTGCTATCGCAAATATCACCGATAAGTTTTCCATTGTAGTAAACGCAATATTCGCCCATCATCTTTTTAGTGGTAACATTGCCTGCTATATTAAGGTATTCAATAACATAATCGTGGTATTCTTTTGATGTTGCCATAACTATTTCCTCCGTATTGGATGCCTGATAACAGTTTTTAGATTTTCAGGAACTTATCCCTCCGCATCCTCGTCCATCGTCTCTAATAGAAAGCTAACCGGACGGAATCCATCATTGCAAGAAATCATAGCCGACTTCTTATTCTTCATCCAACCATCGTAAAAATCCTCACCACCATGAGCAAGAGTCATCACAAATGAGGATACACTGTCCCAAGCGCTATCACAAAAGCCCTCAGGCTTCTGCCAGCCATTAGCAATAAACACTTGGCCCTCAAACATATCGCAAGGATGTGTGACTGGATTTTCATATTTCTCAATTAAGTCTTTATAGCACGCTGTCTTCATGACAGTTATTATTACTTTTTTCATAGTGTCCCTCCGATCTCGATCAAGGTGCCAAGCACCAACTCATAAAATGACTGTCAATGAGTATCTGTATCAATTTCGAGTGTAAACCAGTTTTCCATTTTGATTATTCCCTTCGTGCTGTCTAATTGAATTCCTGATTCTCGCTCAATTTCACTCAGTCTTGTACTCAATAAGCAACCCCGCTGCCCAATTGAACAACAGCTCGGAAAACCGGTCAAACTCAGTCTGCGCCATATTCGACTGCTGCTTAAGGTTGATGAAGGTCTGCAAAATCTCCCGTTCCTGGGGTTGCAGCAAGGGGATCAGCTCCGACTTTTGCTTTATGTAGGCACCTGTTTTTTCGAAATAGACTGCCTGCACGGTAAAAGCAGCTGATTTATAAAGGTTTTTCAATATATCCGCGTCTTTTTCATGCACCATGTTATGGCCGCACAGGTGGTAGATGTTGCAGGCCCCGATGCGTATGGTGCGGTAAATATCCTCCTGATTGATTTGCGGCATCAGAAAATCAATGCTTCCGAAAACTGGCGTGGTGTCATGATAAAATTGGAACAGATCGGAGCGTTCCCAATTCAGTAGCTCCTGTCGCCCGGAGATAAATCCACACACCTTCTCCCGGTTCGGAAGTGTGTCCAGCATAGCGCTGTAGGCTTTCAGATCGTCCGGAGTCACCTGATCCAGTATGACAACCACGTCAACGTCGCTGCCGGCTGTTGCTTCGTCCCGTCCATAACTTCCCTGAAGCCCGGCAAACAGCAGGCGAGAATCGAACAGAGCTTTCAACTCGCCTAAAAATCCTGTCATCCAAGTATTTATATTAAAATCCATTCTTTGCTCCTTTGGGTTGGTTTTATAATCCCTCTGCTAAACCAGAACTTGTACGCTTCTCATTATGCTCACAATCTGTATCTCATTGTTCGTAAAGCAGTCGTAACCCTCGAATATAAAAATCAATACCGCTAATATTTATATGTTCCTTCAGGATTCTGAGCGAAAACTGCCTTATAGCTGCCCTCCCAAAGCCCAATTTTTATTATTAACTCATATCTGCCATCTCCATTGAGATTACCGCTGGTATCACCCAAGCTGTGCCAGCCATTCTGGTCAAAACTGCCTAGCAGCAGGCCTTCTGAAAAGAAGTAAGCTGTCTCAGATGGGGCATGATCATTCTTTTCTTCTCCATTGACCGGCTCTTGTTTGGTTGGCTTATCTCCCAAGGATTCATCTTCCGTTGCAAGGTCCTTCCGCACGCCGCTGCAGCCAAAGAGCAATAATACCGTTACCAGGACCATGATTCCCGATATAAATCGTGTCATACTTTCTCCCGCCTTCTTTGCATTCTTCCCCCAAGCAGTATCAGCATCCGGTCATGCCCAGGGTGTCAGGCACCAACTTATCAACCTCCATGATCAGAAACACAACCAAGTATGAAAATGGGGCAGCGATAAGCCGGTAACGGTATTCCTTATGATAAATTGTCCTGGGTAATGGAGTCGACTTTCCCTTACGGGATGTTCGGCTCTATCTCACTAGGAGAGCACGTGCAGGTAGGGCGACTCCAGTTTCCTGCCAACTTAATTGAGTGCTGGACTACCTGGAATTTTTTCCAGTCTTCTTCCCTTTTCTTTTCTTCTTATCAGCATGATCATGGGCATCTTCCAACACTGCTTCTACCTCAACTCCGAACATGCCTGCTATATCTGCATCTTCCAGGATACGACGGCTCTTGGCCCCAGATTTACTCAGCATGGTTTGGGTCCGGCTTTGAACTGCACTACTTATAAGATCATGGATATGCACCGCCCTCAGGGTAAAAAACAGAGTGGGGTCTTCATCCAATCGGGCTCCAACTCCATACAGGACTGCGGCTACATGTTTACACATCACCGCCCAATCCGGGCAGGAACAGGTAAAGGATATTTCCCTGGGGGTGGGAAAGAGACCGCTGCCCTGGGCGGTAAACAATTCTGACAGTTGGGGCGGAAATTTCCCGTCGATCAATTCCTGCAGGGAGTCAATTTGCCCCTCGCAGGCTATGCGTATCTCTTCCCAGCGTGCGGGCAGCAGTGGTTGGATGGAAATTTCCACTTTATACGGTTTTCTGACACTGCCCTGTACCAGGGCTTGGATATGGCCGGGTTGAATCTGAAGATCCAGTACCGCCCCGTTGCGTACATAGCTGCGTCCTCGACCAATGCGGCTGGAGTAGTCGGAATAGCGTTCCAGATTTTTGTTCCAGGCTTTTCCCCACCAGGTTGAACTCAGTTGGCGGCCGTTTATGGTTACTGGGGCAAGCTCCCCTGCTCTTTTCTTTTTCAGCTTAGCTATGGTATCCTGGGCCATCTTTTCTTTTTCAGCCTTGGGCACATATTTATAGTAATAATCGTCATACATAATACTTCCTCCTGGCTAAATGGTAAGCCGGAAAAGGTCCAGCAGCTGCCGGTTGTCCAGTTCGGTAATCCAGGATTCATTCATATCCGGAATGATTTCCTGAGTCATTTGGATTTTTTCTTCAATCATCAAGTCGATTTTCTCTTCTATGGTACCACTGGTTATAAGCTTGTGCACCAAAACATTTTTCTGCTGACCGATGCGGAAGGCTCGGTCGGTGGCCTGGTTTTCTACCGCAGGATTCCACCAGCGGTCGAAGTGGATGACATGGTTGGCAGCGGTAAGGTTTAAGCCTACCCCGCCGGCTTTGATGGATAATACTATAAAGGGCACATACTCCGGACCCTGAAATTGGGCAACAATATCTTTGCGTTTGGCTACCGGGGTTCCACCATGGAGGATTAATCCCTCATGGTGGAATACTGTCTGCAAGAAGTCCGCTAGGTGATGGGTGATTTCTCTAAACTGGGTAAATACTATAACCCGTTCTCTTTTGGCATAGATGGTTTCACATATTTCCCGTAGTCGCTCATATTTGCCGCTCTCTTTGGCCAGGTAGGTATCCTGCCCCAGGTACTGATCGGGATGGTTGCAAATCTGCTTGAATTTCACCAATGAGGCCAGGACCAGTCCTTTTCTTTCTATTCCTTCGCTGGCCTCCAGCTTTTTTTGCAGATCTTTGACCAGGGCCATATATAGTGCCGCTTGTTTTTTACTAAGGTGGGAGTAGCTTTTCATTTCTATCTTCTCGGGCAGGTCAGCTATGATACTCTTATCGCTTTTTAACCTGCGCAAGATGAAGGGTGATACCATTTGTTTTAAACGACCATAACCATCTGGCTGGTCTTTTAACTTTTTGGCAAACCCGCTGAATTCCCGGGCGTTACCCAGAAGACCCCGGTTGAGAAAATCAAAAATGGACCACAGATCTGCCAGTCGGTTTTCCACCGGGGTTCCGGTCAGGGCTATCCGGCAGCGGGCCTTTAGTTTTTTTACCGTTTTGGTCTGTTTGGTGCCGGGATTTTTTATTGCCTGGGCTTCATCCAGGATGAGGATATCCCAGAAGGCTTCTTGCAGCCAATCGATCCTGCCCAGCATTCCATAGGTAGTTATGTAGATCCCGGCTTTAAGCTCTTCCGGTTCTGCCAGGCTGTTTTTGATCTGGGGATGGATCAGCCGATACTTAAGGCTGGGGGCAAAGCGGTCGATTTCCGCCATCCAGTTGCCGATAAGGGAGGCCGGTAAAATCAGCAAGACCTTTTCTTCTCCACTGGAAAGCAGGCCGTTTAGCAGGGCAATGACCTGTACCGTTTTTCCCAGTCCCATGTCATCAGCCAGACAGGCACCTAACCCCAGTTGTCTCATAGTAAATAACCAGTTTAGACCTTTTTGCTGGTATTCCCGGAGTATGGCATGGAAATTCTCCCCGCAATCTACGGCTGGGATAGTCTCCGGCTTTCTGAGGCTGGACAGTATGGTTTCCAGCCATTGGCCGTGGCTGACTTCTATGGTCCCTGAATCATCGTTTGCCTTTAGGGATTTGGATGGGGCCAGGGATAAACGCATGGCTTCCATTATGGAGAGGTCACCCTGGGCGGCTATTTTTTGGGCCTGTTCATAGGCGGCCAGGGTTTCGCGCAGACGGGCGTGATCTACTTCCACCCATTTTCCTTTGATGAAGGCCAGTCCTTCCGATTCCCTCAGCAGTTTCTGCAATTCCTCTTTAGTAAGAGTATCACCACCCAGAGATAACTGCACATCAAAATCAACCAGGGCTTCGAAACCCAGCCGGGAGGGAGCCTGGCTGCCGATATTTATGGATACCTTGGTAGATTCGTATTTTTTTCTCCACCAGTTGGGTATCCGGCACAGAACCCCAGCTTCTTCGTATTGAGGTACTTCTCTTAAGAAGGTATAGGCTTCATCAGCATACAAACCCAGGGGATGGAATATTTCTCCGCTTTCCAGCAGTTCATTTACAAATGGACTCTGCCGGGCGGCTTTGTTTACCGTTGCCAGCAGTTCCAGCAGTTTTTGGCTGTTTTCTCCGTATTCCACCAAGGCATTTTTCAGAGGCAGGTGTTTGGCCGAACCGGTAGCCGAAGCCTCGGCGGCATAGGTAGCTAAAAAGGCAAAGGGGTAATCGTCCCGGCGGCTTTCCACCAGATGGAAATATACCCGGCCTGCCAGGTGGATATCGGGGTTCTTGCTCCAGAAATATTCGCTTATGCTGCCCGGATGTTCTTTGATTTCCCGGGCATAGGTATGGTTAAGTTCTTCCCAGGCTCGGGACAGCCAATGCTTATCAAGATGCTCCGCACCGCTTAGATAAGGAGCTTCTTCCAATAAGGTTTGTATATCCTGATCATTAAGAATACCTGCCCCTTTCTCCCGCAACTGTTCCAGGCCGGGATTTCTCACCAGATTCTTAACGAAGGCAGCTGCCACCTTATACAGGTATTGCATTGACTCGGAGAGATCATGGTTAATCCTGGATATACCCAGGGACCACCAGGCGCAATAACGGTCGGCTAGATACTCAGCAAAGAATGTTTCCTGCCATTCCCTGGAAGCACTTGCCTGACCCTTGGGCAGATACTGCCAATCAAGGGCATATCCTCCGTTAGGTTCGATAATAGCAATTAGTTCCTTTTCCGGATTCTCGGTCATTAGTGGACATCCCTCTTATCTATTCATAAGTAGTAGGTATGGTGTTGCTTTGGATGATATTTTTACTTCACCTGATAATTGCTGGCCCTTCAATCAAATGGGAAGGTGATGGAAAACCACGACTTCGAAACTGGTATACATAAAAAACATCTATCCCTTAGAATTGCGGCTTGATTGAAGTTAAAGTTTTTGCTCATAACTCTCCAAATAAAAGGGGCAGCAGATGGACTAGCCACATGATAAATGATTACAACCGCAAATGGTAAAACCAGTATACGCTGCAATTCATTTACAGGAAAAATGTAGTAACAAGTCTGGTTCCATTTGATTCAATCTTTATTATCTAACAAGAGTTTATACAGATCTGGTGCAGCACTCCTCAGTCGAACCGGCTTCAAATTATTGTTTGTAACTGCATGTCTGGTGAAACCGGTTACCAGCCGCTCTCCCGTACTTTTTCTGCATATTTCATATTCAACTATAAAGGTAGCTGCTTTCACTTCTTTAATCATAGCGGTTATCTCCAGCAGGTCATCATATACAGCAGGTTTGACATACTTGCATCCGCATTCTATAACAGGAAGCATTAACCCCTCCTGTTCCAAACAAATATATGGGAAGCCCATATTTCTTAATAATTCGGTCCTGCCTACTTCGAACCATTTGAAATAATTGCTGTGGTATACTACCGACATAGCGTCAGTGTCTGCATATATTACCCGGATTTCTGTTTTGTGCTTGATTTTCTCCATTTTTAACCTCCAGAAATTATCATCACCCAAGGTAGATTATATCACTATTGTTGGCAACAACTCACCAGCAATGAAGATAGTTGCCAAAAAAGGATATTAACAATAGCATTATTTTTTTGCTTATAGCTCACGCCTTCATTATACTTATAAATTACATTCCTTTTTTAAAAATGATTTTTTACAACTTAACACTCGGCACTGCATTTGACAGGGGTGGTCTATTGACGTAGACTTACAATTAGGTCTATCGCAATAAACCTTGGGGGTACGTATTATGGAAAAATATAAGCTGTTTGATGCCGAGTATAAATTGGCCTGCCTGGTTTGGGATAATGAGCCCATTAATTCTACCGATTTAGTTCGACTATGTGCTGAGCAGCTGGGTTGGAAGAAGTCTACTACCTACACCATGCTCAAAAAACTGGGTGAGCGCCAAATTCTTCAGAACCGGGAGGCAACTGTTACTGCACTGGTCAAACGTGAAGATGTACAGAAGTATGAAAGCAGAGCAGTCTTAGCCAGATCCTTTGAAGGATCGCTGCCTATATTCCTTACCGCCTTTCTTGACGACCACAGGCTATCCCAGCAGGAAGCCGAGGAATTGAAGAAGATTATTGAGGAGGCGGTAGAATGAGTTACTTACCGGAATTGTTTTCCACTATATTGGATATGAGTATTACAGCCTCGCTGGTAATTATCGGAGTGGTTCTGGTACGTATGTGCTTAAGAAAAGCGCCCAAGGTCTTCTCTTACGCCTTATGGACGGTGGTTCTGTTTAGACTCCTATGCCCCCTATCCTTCACATCTGCTTTTAGTTTTTTGGGGCTTCTTCAGATTAACTCCTTGAATAATGCCGGGGTATGGGAATTAATGCCCAATGCTATTAATACTGCACCAGCATCCACCGTGCCGGCCGGTCTGGACAACTTGGAGCAGGTCTTGAACCCTTCCCTGCCGTCGTCTGCTGCCATAGCCAGCGCCAATCCTATGCCTACAGCAATTGAGCTCTTAAGTATTATATGGCTGCTGGGCGTTGTGGCACTACTGGCTTACAGTGTGGTCTCATATATAAAAGTAAGAAAGAAACTATTCCCCGCCACCCTCCTTAAGGGCAATATTTACCAATCAGATCAGATCGGCACCGCTTTTGTCTGTGGTTTTATCCAGCCCAGAATTTATGTTCCGGCAGGGGTCAAGGAGGCTGATTTACCTTACATTTTGGAGCACGAGGGGACCCATATCCGCAGGAAGGATTATCTCATCAAACCCTTGGCGTTTTTGGTGCTTATTATGCATTGGTTTAATCCTCTGGTTTGGTGGTCTTTTTTCCTTATGAGTCGGGATATGGAGATGTCCTGTGACGAGAGCGTTTTGAACCGCTTGGGTAATGGGGCCAAAGCTGCTTATTCCAGCTCCTTGCTGTCACTTTCCGTAAGCAGATCTGCTCTTCCGGCAGCCAATCCCTTGGCTTTTGGCGAAAGCAACATAAAGGCCAGGATCAAAAATGTTCTTAATTACAAGCAACCTGGGTTTTGGGTCATAATAATCGCTGTTCTGGCAGTTGGCTTATCGGTAATGGTTTTCACAGCAAATCCTGGGAAGCAGGAAATAGATGAATTAGATCCCATCCGCAGTTTGGCCTGGGAGGTAATGGAACGGGATATTGCCAACTATGAATTAGACCCGGAGATTAGAATCATTGATCAAAAAATAACCCGTCTGGAATTGTTAAAGGTTTTTGAGGCTCTGGGCGACACTCCCATCCATGTTTATGCCCTGGAATACCGGCTGCTTCCTGAGGATCTAAGCAAGGTAGTACTGGCTGGTGGTATGGATGTGGATGAAGATGGTTGGCTAAAGGAAACTTGCAGTATGGGCAGTCCCCTATTGGTGGTATCGATAAATAACGGTAGTATGGAACTGGCAGGGATAGTATGGACGGGAGAAAGTCAAGAACTGGAGTCAGCGGTAAAGGATTTACTGGCAGCAAAGGACTTAAAGAGGGCTGAGACTGAAAAACTGGTGGAAGAAAATCTTTCCATTATTATGTCTTCTCCTAAGGAAGCTTCGAATCCCTTCGCTTATATCCGGGCACATGAACAGGAGTATGTAAATATTCAGAAATATGGCGGAGAAGAGGCTCTGCAATATATGCTGGCCCAGTTTGAGAAAGGCAATGCTGAGGGCCTGCGTGGGGCTATTATGATGCAGTTGTCTAAGGAGCTTTTGGGCCTGCGCAACAATGTTACCGATGATACACTGTCGCCCATGGAGTGGTACCAAGCCCTGGATATCATAGAAGATACTCTGCTGCCGGATTTTCAGTATGACGGACCGGATACTATCGAAAAGCTGGTTTATGCTGCCGAAATAGAACAGAACTCCGGGACTCACCTCCAGGGATTCACCATAGTCGCTCCCAAAATTTTTGGCAGCTATGAAGAAGGCAAGTTGCTGAGAGTTTTTGCCACCACCTATAGCGGCAGATACAGGCTTTACGGTAAGGTGCTGGATCAGGTGGGAGGCAGCGTTGTCCCAGCCGCTATCACATATAAAAAGGATAAAAACGGCAATTACGTGCTGCTGGACTACCTGCAGTCCCAGGATGGCGCCCATTGGGCTCCTTCCATACGGGAGTTTTGCCGGATGCCGTTATCCGGCCAGGAGATTCCTGGGCTGGCCGACACGATCATCGGTCATTATGCCGATTACGATGACCTGCGACAGCTTCATTTTGACAACCTGTATAAACATTTGGCGGCCAACGGCATAAGGGAGGCCACCCTGACTAACTCCCGGGGTGAGATCCAATTTTCCATGAGCTGGCCGGATAGACTATAGAAATATTGTGCAGAAATAGATACTGCCGCCCTTTATAACAAACCTCAGCACTGGCCAGGAATGAACAAAGGCAAAAGACATAAAGGAATTAATGACCATAATAGAGAATATATAACATATATACCTATTGGGGGGCGGCCTTATGAATAATAAGTTAATTCAATCTATCGGCTATTTGTTATATATTATTGTCTTTGGTTATATGGTGATAAAGGCTGATGACTACCGCCGATATTTAAAAGATTTGTATTCTTCATCCTACGATGGAACGAGTTTATGGTTGTTTTCTTCCATATTTCCTATTCTGGTTGGTCTTTTAATGGCACTACCGCATCTTATTAGGCAAGAAAAACAGCATGGCTCCTGGAAGTTAGATTGGATTTTGCTTTTGACGGTTGGTATTCCCGCCTTTGCTGTGGCCATAACTCCAATAACTTACTTGGCAGAACTACCCCGTCATTGGAGTCTCATTGGGTTCATAGTTGGATATCATCCGAGTCTAGTTACTGTAGCTGGAATTTTATTTGGATTTACTTTCGTTTTTGCATGGAGTAAACAAGATTCTGAATATTAAGTTATTCTTTGAAAATACCAGTTTAAAACTGTAAGGATAGGAGAAGGCCATGTACGAATTAATAGCCGCGGGAGAGCAAACTTACTATATTAATTGCCCGGCCAAGGTAGGGGTACATCCGTCCACTAGTAAAGGTCAACCGTGATAAGGTTTATGAAGTAATTGACCGGATACTATCGCTTTGCGCCAGTCCATCTGGTTTTGAGGATATTCTGCAGGCTATTTTCCATTCCTATGGATTGACCATGGATTTCAACCAGTATGTACTGGTGGGAAGTACCGTCCGGTCTTACCTGTCCTACCTGCATGATGAAGGTAAACTGGAATGTGTAATAAAGGACCATAAAATGTTGTGGTTCAAGCAAAATTAGTTTTTATTATCCGGTGTAGTATTTCCTGCTGATTAAAATCACCTGGTTTGTCCCGGGCATGCTCAGGTCCATGATTGTAAATCGCCTGCGCCGGCTCCTCCTGGGTTTTTTTAATATGTTTTTGAAGTATCGATCCATACCGTGCTAGTATTTTCTTCCCACGTAACGCTAAAATTAAGGACTTCAGCTAAATCGCGCAGCTTTATGTAATTGCTGCCACCGATGTTATATGAGGAAATGTGGAGTTCCACACCGTCCAGATATATGTCCGGCACGGAGACGGTCGCTTTCTGCGGGTCATTTTTCCCTGAGAGAGTCAATTCTCCTCCCACAGACGTATACGGCTTATTTTTTATCAGGGTCATCGTATTTGTTTCGCTGTTCCAGCTGACTTCAAATTGCTTCTCCGTGCCGCTCAATACAGAGGCGATATCCGCCAGCTTAAAGTAGTTGAAATCGCTGATGTTATACGCCTCAAGGGAAATTGTTTTTCCGTTGATTGAAGTCTTGGCGGAGGACGGCAAAGCGACCACG
>Ga0334884_1004461_pt1 | contig 14348 bp, 7 predicted proteins | sample GraSluR1_MG_7_FD_207215 | JGI IMG/M metagenome (GOLD analysis project Ga0334884, IMG submission 207215) | Sludge microbial communities from methane-producing bioreactor in Wageningen University, Netherlands - Granular Sludge_12_05 R1 | ecosystem: Engineered > Bioreactor > Anaerobic > Unclassified...
GCTCCGGATAGTGCGCTCGAGACGCTCCCGCGGCGCCATCGCCGCCGTGATGCGCTTCTCGACGGATTCGATATCCGCCACGACATCCTGCAACGCCGGGTCCTTCTGGTACTTGTCGGCGAACTGCTCACGAGAGCCCAGGAGATCGGGCGACCCTTGACGCTGGAGGAACGCCCTGACAGTGTCGTACGCCTCGCCCAGGTCGCGGCCGTTGGCTGCCTGACCCTGCGGGCTCTCGCCCTCGGCGCCGCCGAGAACGCTCGCGATGATCGCTGCCAGCCCGTCCTCCTGTGCCTTCCCGACGTGGCGGAGGACCTCCATCGAGTACTCTCGCCAGGCCTCTCTGATAGACGAGGCCAGAGCAACATCCAGGAGGTCCTCCAGAATGTCACTCGGCACACGACCAAAGTCAGGCAGGAACATGCCCTGCCCACCGGACCGGAACAGCCGCGAAGTGGGCAGGTACCTGTGGGTGAACCTGGCCCCGTCGGACCGAGGGTCGTCCGTGGGCTCTACCTCCCAGCGCAGCCGAGGCTCGTGCTCGGATTCGGCCCGCCCGCCCGGCCCGCCATGCCGGAGCCAGCCGGACTCCTCCATCTTGCGGAGCCTGATCAGCGCCTCCCTCTGCACTTCAGACGCCTTCACGATGCTCCGGGTGAACGCACGCGCCCTCTCCTCCGAGACCACAGTCACCCTCGCCTCGGCAAACGGAACTCGCCCCAGCCCGCTCGCATCGCCGCTCATCGCCGAATCTAGTATCCGCAGCAGCGACGTCTTCCCCGTCCCATTGAGCCCGAAGAAGACGTTGACGTGCCTGTTCAGGGCCCGCTCATACACGTCTCCCCGGCCTGCCAGGTCCCCGATGGAGAAGTCGACTATGTGCGCCACGGTGTCACCTCTTCAGCCTGCGGGCTGCTGCGGTCCGCCCCCCGACAGATGGCGGTTGTAGTCCGTTGCCGCGATGGTCTCTTCAGCATTCCTCGGCCGGGCAGCAGAGTCCTTGCGCACGGATCCCCGCCCTCCTCACCCCTCCCACTCCACCAGCCTCACTCCCAGCCCCTCAAGTCTCCCCTTCAGCCGCCCGTCCTCCACCGCAGTCTTCTCGCCGCTGCTCCTGTCCGTCACCTCTCCCACACCGAACGCCGACAGGTCCACATCCGCCTCCACGGGCTCCTCGCTCACATTCACCAGTGCGACAACCCGCTTGCCATCGGACTCCCTCGTCCAGGCTCTGAGGGGCTCGGGGACCTGCAGCGCGTCCTTCTCGGTCTCCCCGGCCACCAGCCACGGGCTCAATGCCCGCAACTCCTGCACCGTGTCGCAGATGCCCCGCCACACCTCCGGGGCGTCGCTCTGGATGTGGTAGGTACTGTTGGGGCCCCAGTACCAGACCAGGCCCTTGGCGCCATTGCACAGGGCGAGGTAGGCCATGCAGCGAGTCTCCTGCGGGGTGGGGCGACTTACCGGGCCGAACCTGTCCACCGCGCCCTCGTAGTCCTTCCAGTACCGAATGTCGTGGCCCTGCAGCACCGCCCAGTACGGCTGGCCGGGGAGCGTAGCCGCCATGGCGCCCTGCGCCCACTCCTCCACCATCGTCACCGGCCGTGAGGGCACCGGGTACGGGTCGTTCCAGACGATGTCAGAGCAGGGAGCGTAGGCCTCGAAGGCCGAGGGGACGCAGTAGACGATGGAGGTGGGGTGGAAGGGGTCCACGGCATGGAGGGCGCGGTTGAGCCGCTCCAGTGCGGGCACGGGGATGCCGCGGGCGGCGGGCTCGTCGATCATGTACCACGCCAAAAGGCCCGGCTCGTCCATCAGCTCGGCGGCCCGGCGCTGTAGCGACGTGTACGCCCGCTGGTCGATGCGGGTGCGGTTGAAGCCCATGAAGACCTTCAGCCCGGCCGCGTGCGCCGCCCGCAGGTAGTCACGGGCCGTCTCCGGCGGCACGTCCTCATCGCGGTGGTTCTCGAAGGCATAGTTGTGGGTGAGGTTGAAGCCCGCCTCCAGCAGGCCCGAGAAGTCGTCGAGGCTGTCGCTGGGGTCGCGATAGGCACCGAGGGGGAAGAACGGCTCCCCGTCCACGAGCAGTATCTTGTCATCACGGATCGCCACCCGGCTGCCGGGCTGCTTGCTGCAGAAGATGCCGGTCTCCGTGGCCGCGCGCCCTCCGGGCCCCCGGGCGGTGATGGTGACCTCGTGGATACCGGCCGGTAGGTCGAGGGTCGGCCGGAAACGGAACCGGCCGTCGCGGCTATCGACGGTCTCGGCCGGCTCGCCGTTGATGGCGGCCGTCACCTCCACCTCCGCCTCCGCGGGAGTGACCAGGGCCTCCAGCACGGGGCGCGGGTCGTCGGACCATTGCCAGGCGGGCTCGATGCTCACGGGCCATACCGGGGCATCGGCCGCTACTGTGAAGGAGGCCGTAGGTCCGGGGGGCAGAACGCCGCCGCCCGCGGCCGCGCTCACCCGCCAGTACCACCTGCCCACGGCCAGCGGCTCCGGCGGGCGGCAGCGGTTCTCCGCGCACTCGATGACCTGCGTCTCCCCGGCGGGGAACTGCGGCGACTGCGATAGCTCCACCGTGCCGCCGGACAGCCTATCCTCCGTGGACCAGCTCAGAACCGGGAGCCGCACGGCGACCTCCGCTTCCCCGGCGGGCTCGACGGCGGTCACACCGTCCCAGGTCTCGATCTCGTGGACCTTGACCTCGTCAAACCAGGCGACCCCCTCGCCCTCCACGCCCAGAAGGAGCTGGATGTGCGCCACTCCTGCGGGGATCCGGCGGGTATAGGGTACCTTGCGCAAGGTCCAGTCCTGCGTGCCCTGCAGGCCCTCGGGGAAGCTGCCGCCGCCGACCCAGCCCTTCTTCGCATCGGCAAACTGCAGGAAGATCACCGCGCCCCGGCTCCGCCCGGACTCAGGGGTGGCCCGAATGCCCTCGCACCTGACGAAGCACTCGGCCGCGTAGAACCTGCCGCTCTCCACGGGCAGGAAGACCTCGGCATAGCGCCTCCCGACGCCGACAGATTCCACCTTCAGGCAACCTTCCCCCACCCTGGCGCCGTTTCCCTCGATGCTGCAGCCTTCGCCCAGCCGCCAACCGCCGGCGACGAGTGTGGCTTCGTCGCTCTCGAAGCCTTCAGAAAGCGGGATCTCGGCACAGAGGGCCAGGGAGCAACAGGCAATGGCCGCGAGGATCGGGATAGGACGCATGACGGGGCCTCCTTGGGGAGCGCTTTCGGTGCGCGCGGCGGCTACGGTACACGCTGGGAAGAGGTTTCTCGACAGTGGGGAAGGCGACCTCTGGGGGATGCGGAGCGGTCCGGCAATGGCACCCTTGCGGGGGCTTTGCCCGGCTCGGGACAGAGAACTGGGCCCGGCAATGGAAGCGGGGCGGACAGGCCTTCAGGCCGTCCGCCCCGCATTGCTCTCAGCCACTACCGGAGACTACAGAGCGTGTCGGTAAAGTCCTCTCAGACCCCCGGATACGCGCGGGTGAGTGACGTCCCGTGGTTAACCGCGTCCTCAATGCGGCGGCCAAACACTCAAAAACCATGAAGACACCCATCCTACGCGTTTCGGTCCATGGCAACGAGGCACATAGGCGGCCCAATTGACTTAGCCGACAGGCTCTACAGGTCCCGGAAGCACAGGTACCAGTCGATGCACTCGTAGCCCTCGTCGAGCCGCTTGGCCGCGGCCTGCTGGGTCGCCGGCGGCGGGACGATGACCTTGTCGCCGGGGCGCCAGTCCGCCGGGGTCGCGCACTTGTTGGCATCCGAGGTCTGCATCGCGATGAGCAGGCGCATGATCTCGTCGAAGTTTCGCCCGTTGGATAGCGGATAGTAGATCATGGCCCGCATGGTGCCCTCGGGGTCGATGAAGAACACGCTGCGCACCGCCGAGGTGTCGCTGGCGCTGGGATGCAGCATCCCATAGGCCTTGGCGACCTTCATGTCCAGGTCCGCAATGACCGGGAAGGGAATGACGACGCCCAGCTTCTCCTCGATGTTGCGCACCCAGGCCACGTGGGAGTGGATGCTGTCGATCGACAGCCCAATCACCTGGCAGCCCAACTCCTGGAACTTGTCGTTGAGCTTGGCGAAAGCCATGAATTCGGTGGTGCATACCGGCGTGAAGTCGGCGGGGTGGGAGAACAGGATCACCCACTTACCCTTCAGGTCTGACAGCTTGATCTCGCCATGCGTCGTCTTGGCCACGAACTCCGGCGCCGGCTCGTTGATCCTCGGCAGCGACACCACGGCCTCCTGGCAGCAATCGTCTCCCATGTGCATTGCGCCTCCCTGCAGTAGTTTCCCCACTCCGCCGGCGGGCGCCGACGCGCCGCGCGGCAGAGATCTTGAGGTACCGTCCCAGTGCACAGACACCTCTCACTTTTCTCACTTTCGTGGCGGGGACCCGGTTTCCTGCAAATCCGCGAAGATAGCTTCTCGCGGAAAGCCCCGGCCGTTACCCGCTTCGGCCTTGACATCCCCACAGCAACTGGTAACATGGTTAAGTATAGCGGCTATCAAAACGGAAGTCAAGCTTATTACGAATGAAAAGCATTAGCAATGCAGGCGACCTGGATCAGCGTGTGGGCAGGATACTCTCGGAGCTGCGATCCAGAGGGCAGAGGGTCACTCCGCAGCGGGCGGCGATTATCCGGCTGTTCCTGGGTCGGCGCGATCACCCCTCCGCCGATGATATCCACCGCGACCTGCAGGCCGAGTACCCGATGGTGGCCCTGTCCACGGTGTACTCGACCCTGTCATTACTGGTGGAGATGGGGGAGGCGGTGGAGGTGCCGCCGGAGGTATCCAGGACCCGTTTCGACCCGGACGTGGCCGATCACTGCCACCTGATCTGCCTCTCCTGCGGCGCGGTGATCGACGTGCCCCCCCACGAGGTGGAAAGTGACGGAGCGACGGAGAACTTCATCAGGGCCAGGGACTTCCACGCCGTGAGGCAGGTACGAGAGGTGTACGGGTACTGCGCTGAATGTGCCGGAAAGGCGTGAGATTGTCGCCTCGGCCTCTCAGCTACCGGGCTCCTCGCGGGCCAGGAGCCGACGCAGCGCCTGCCAGGCGGAGTGGGTGTCGAGGTAGGCTGAGGCGTAGTCGGCACAGAGGAGGTCCTCGGTCAGATAGGGATGGTACCTCTCCCGCACCTTGTCGGCGACCGATGCGGCCAATGCCAGGGGATCCGGGGGGCCGTCCTGTGCCATGGCGGCCAGATGTCCGCGCACGGCGTCCAGTCGTGCGCCCGAGACCCCGATCGCGACCCCGTCCATGGATGCCTGCAGGCCCCGGGCCCTCAGCGCCACCAGGAGGGTGTTCATGGCACGGTCCCCGGCCCAGGGGAAGACGACGGTGTCTTCACCGTGCTCGATCAGTCCTGTGGTGCCGAGCCCTCGGCGAGCGAATTCCTCGCGGCCCTCAGTCAGCAGCGACTTGGCCTGCTCGTCGATGAATGGCGGCATTGCCTCTGCGAGATAGACGGCGCGCATCTCCTCCCGGACGCGATCGTGCACCAGGCCCGGCAGAGAGGTGAAGGTGGGCGCGCGTCCGGCCTCGGCGGCCGCCACCTCGATCACCTTGCGCTGCGGGTCCACCGAACGCACGCGCCAGCGACGCCCGGCGAAGATGATGTACGCATCCTCCTGCACTGCGTGGTAGATCGGCAGCGTCCCCAACGTCCTTGCCTCCACGGTCACACGGTACTCCTCAGGCGTCTGAAAGGCTGCGTAGAACGAGTAGTGGTTGACGAGCCTCTCGCCCTTGGGGGCCAGCATGAGGGCGCCGTCGGAGGCCTGCATCAGCAGTTCGGCGGCGCCGAGAGCCCTGAGCACGCGGGCGAACAGGTCAGGGACCACCGACGCGAACGGCCCGCCATGGCACAGAGCCTCCCAGGCCTGTTTGGCCGCCACCGCTCCGTGCTGCGCGATCAGCGAGAGCACCTGCTGTACGAGGGTGGAAAGGTGCAGCGCCACCGGGTCGGGCGGCTCACACCATCTGGCGACCAGCAGGCTAATCACGGCCACGCAGTGCGCGAGCTGTGGTCGCAGGGCGTCTTGGGGTAGGGGATCCTTGCCGAGCTCTTCCTCAATCGCGATCATGTGCAGCACCGAGGCCTCGTTTCCCCTCCTGCCCGATCGCCCCAGGCGCTGGCGGAGACTGGCGACGCTCGGTGGAGCGCCGATCTGGAACACGCCGTCTACGCTTCCCACATCGATGCCCAGTTCCAGAGTCGAGGTGCAGACCACGCTGGTGGGGAGTTCAGAGCACCGCAGGCGGCCCTCGGCCTCCTCCCGGATCTCCCTGGAGAGGTTGCCGTGGTGGGGGAAGTACTCCACCGGTACCCGCCGCTGCCCGCACAACTCCCGGAGCCCGTCCGTGTATTGCTCGACGGCGGACCGCGCGTTGGCAAAGACCAGATACCTCCTGCCCCTGGTCTGGGAGTACACGTACCGTACGACGTCGTGCAGGCCACCCCCGGGCTCCCGGGCGCTGCAGGCCTCCTCTTTGCCGTCACCGCTCGCCACGCAGTTGGGCTCCCTGGTGCAGAAGCCCTTGAGCAGTATCTTGACATCACGCCCGCCCAGAGCGGCTATGACCGTCACAGCCTGCGGATGCGAGGGCCTAAGATGCCGGCAGGCCAGGTCCATGTCTCCCAGCGTGGCGCTCAGGCCGATGCGGGGGACGCGCCTGCGGAGCATGAGTTCCGTGCGATGCAAGAGCGACTGCAACTGCCGGCCCCGTTCGGTGCCAATGAGCGCATGCAGCTCGTCCACCACGACAAACCGCAGGCCTCCCAGCAGGCGCGGGAGCTTGGTGCCGTGGTTCACGAAGAGGGCCTCGAGCGACTCGGGGGTGATGAGCAGCACGCCTGAGGGCTGCTTGAGCAGGCGCTGCTTGTGGGTCTGCGGCACATCCCCGTGCCAGCGGTGGACGGGGATCTGCAGTGGCTCGCACAGGTCGCAGAGGCGGTCGAATTGGTCGTTGATCAGGGCCTTCAGGGGCACCACGGCCATGGCCGCCACGCCGGTGGTCTTCTCGCCCGCGATGGCGGAGCAGATGGGAAGAAAGGCGGCCTCCGTCTTGCCGCCGGCGGTGGGTGCGGCGAGGATCACGTCGTGGCCCTCCAAGATGGGCTCGATCGCCCGGGCCTGGATGTCGTGCAGCGACCGCCAGCCGCGCTCCCATATCCACCGGCGAACTCCCGTATGCAGCCGGGATACCGGGTTGTCAGCGCCGGGAGCGGTGCCTGCTAAGGGCCGGGGGGCGTCCACTGAGAAGGCCTCTCATTGCTGTGAAGTCGTTGCCGTGTCGCCGCCGCAGGTCGAGCCTCCCTGCGCGGCGCCGCTGTCGCCGGTCCCCGGCACGGTGTGTCGTACCTCTGCGGACATCGGCGTCCTGCGTGTGCGGGTTGTGGAGACAGGCCGCACGGCTCGCCCGCCGCCGGGTAGCCGCCGGCTCATCCGGACCTTCCCCGCTACAGCCTGAACGTCGTCAGCTCGTCATCAGCCGTCCCCGACTCCTCCTCTTCGACCCCATCATCGGCCGGCGGCTCCAGGTCGGGATTGGTGTCAACGGGCACCGTCACCTCACGCAGGAGGTCCGTGTAGGCCACGCCGGGGTTCTGCTCCAACACCGCCAGCATGTCCAGGAAGGCCTTGATCGTGTTGCGCGGCGTGCGGAAGTACGCTTCCCCGATGCGCTCCGAGCAGTGGGCCATGAAGGCATGCAGGCCCTGGTCGGGCACGAGCAAGCGCCCCTCGTCTCCCCGGGCGAACACGAGCCGCAGGCGGGTGAGCAGGACGAGAAAGTCCTCCTGCGTGAGGCCTGCCAGCCTGATCACAGGACTGGAGAGATCCACCAGCCCGTTGACCGCGAAGGTGTTCTCCGCCAGCCGAGACTGCAGCGCAGGATAGCTGTACAGCCCACGGCGGGTGTCAGTCAGGAACTCCGGCGTCCCGGCGAGGAGGAAGCCGAGGCCCGCCGAATCGCCCTGCAGGCTATCATTGAGGATGCGCAGCATCTGCTCGTAGTTGGCATTGCGTGACGCGGTGTGGTTCATCTTGAACAGGTTCACGAGTTCATCGAGACACACCAGGAGCCCGGCAAACCCGGCGAGGCGCACGAAGCGCGACAGAAGCTTGAGCTGATCGTAAAACGAGTTGTCGTCGACGATGGTGCGCACACCCAGTGCCGCCCGGGCGTCTGTCTTCGTTGAGAACTCACCCCTGAGCCAACGCACCGCGTCGGAGCGCATCTGCTCGTTTCCCGTGTCGTATCCGCGCCAGTATGCGGCGATGACCTCGGCGAAATCGTATCCGCCCACCATCTCCGACAGGCTCTCGAGCCTGGAATGGATGGCGGTCTCCGGCGAGGCCCCGGCCTCGCGTGCCTCGGCGAGCGCGGAGGTGACGAACCGCTCCACCACGCCGGGCATCGCGCCGCCGTCGGGGTTCGCCCGGGTGGCCATGTTCCGCGCCAGCTCGGAGTACAGGGCCCTCGCCTGGCCCCCGGTGCCGTAGATGCGACGGTCCGGAGTGAGATCGGCGTGCATCGTCACCAGGCGCTTGTGCAGCGCAATGGCCCTTACCAGGTAGAGGAAGAAGGTCTTCCCCGAGCCGTACTCACCGATGACGAAGCGAATGCCGGAGCCACCCTCGGCGACGCGGGCGATGTCGCCGACAAGGGCCTGGACCTCCTGGGCTCTGCCCACCTGGATGTGCTGGTGTCCGCTCCTGGGCACCACGCCGGCGCGGAGCGACTGGATGATCGCGTCACGGTCCTTGGCCTTGAGCGACGGGCCGGAAGTCATGGGAGCATCACCTTGAGCACCTCTTGGTTCAGCGTGAGAACCTGATCGCCCTCACACAGCATCTCGTCGCACAGCTCCAGGGCCGCATCGTTGATCGTGTCCAGGGCGCCGTCCGGCAGGAGTCCGTGCTTCTCCGCCAGTTCTGCCATCGCGCTCCTGGACAACTCGCCATGGCGGGATAGGTCAAGCAGGAGCGCGGAATGGGCCGCATCCAGCCCGCAGGTGCAGACGACCTCCGCTGCGGGGGCCTTGTCGGCCGTGGCCTCCGGCGCCTCGTCCTCCTCGAAGATGTCTCCCAGAAGCCGGGACACGTGAGCCGTCTCCATGAGCTTGCGCCGGATCAGCTCCATGTCCAGCCCGACGGGTCCTGCAGGGCCGGAAGCGGCGTCATCGGGCGGCGGGATGGCCACCCCGGGCGCCCCCGGCTCGGCCTCGATGACCAGCACCGGCTCTGTCGGCGACAGAGACATGGTGCCGAGGCTGTGGAGCCTCCGGTGGACATCCTCCGGGTCGAGACCCAGCAGGCCGAAGACTCTCTCCAGGGCGGCGACCTCCTCTGGGGCAACGCCCTGCTCGGCCCACGCGACCTGCACCATCAGCGTGCCCAGAGCCTCCTTCTCACTTCTCTTGAGGCTCGAGAGCTGCGCGTGCAGGCCGCGCATGCTGGGCCGGGCGCTCTGCAGCCACCGCAAGTGAGCGCGGAGCCGAGCTTGTTCCGGCTCTGATAGCTCCAGGAAGGCCTCGAGGTAGCTCATCAGAGTACGGATCTCCGAAGAACTCACGACGCCGTCGGCCCCGGCCACGAGGCTGAAGAGATGACACACCAGCGTCGCCACAGCATACGCCGCGCTCGGGCCGGCCGGGGCGCCCTCCTCCAGGGCGAAGAGCACCGCCTCGCCACCCCCCTTCAGCGCCGGGCCTCCGAAGCGCACATCGGGCTCGAGGCCATAGCCGCACTTGTCAAGCAACTGGACCAGCGAGACCGCTTCCTTCTTCGCCAGCTTCTCCGCCGGCTCGCCGTTGAAGCGCAGGATCAGGTCGTCCGTGGGAACAACGGCGCTCTCGCGTTGCCCCAGCGCAGCGGACAGGTAGTCGCGCAGGGCCATGGTCTCGTCGCCGCGATGGGCAGCTACGAGCTCGCGGGGGAGCAGCGCCGTGGCGGCCGGCGAGCCCCGGGAGCTCTCGTGCCGGCCCAGGTAGCGGGAGTAGGCATCCAGGTCGGCCAGACACTCCTCCGCCAGGGCCTGTAGCCTCTGCAGCGGCGTTCTCAGCGCCGTCACGTCAGGCAGAGATTCGCCGGTCAGCGTCACCTCGCCCCCGAAGGAGGCGCTGGCCGGGCGGTAGCTGAGCTTCAGCCTCGTCTTGTTGGGCTCAAGCCGCATCCCGGTGCCATACTGCGCCACATAGCGCCAGGCAAAGAGGGCGCGGAACTCACTGTGGCAGCGCGTCCCCGCCGTGCGTAGGGAGGTCTCGGGACAGCAGAGGAACCACGACAGCGCCCACTCCCAGGGAATAGGGCTGCCGGCGGCCACCAGGCGCGCCAGCCCGTACTTGAGCTGTAGCGGATACCCACCGCTGGGTGGAGTCGCCGGGGGCTCCAGGTCAGCGAGGCCAAGCGCACTGCAGCGGATGGCCTCGGCTTCGAAAAGCCCGTCGGCGTACGATCGGAAGGAGCCGCCGGAGTCACCGTAGACGCTCAGGAGCCACCGCAGCTCGTTGAGCAGCGCCTTGCGCTCGGTTTCGTGGACGCTCTGCGCCTCGTGCAGCAACCGGCGTTCCAGACCGTAGAAGAAGAGGAAGACGTAACCGATATCGTACGCGGGATCGCGCCTTCCTGTGGCCAGCCAGTCCAGATACGTGGTCCGTCCCTCCGGCTCGAGCCGGGAATAGCTGGGCCAGTAACCGATGCGGTTCGCCGGCGGAGCCGGCCTGACGGCCACGCGAAGAGCCGGGTTGACCAACGACGGCTCCGCCACATGAGAGTCGGCGATCGAGCCAAGGCCGTTGCCCACGTACAGCATGCCGCCCTCGATCCGGCGGCCCGCGATGGACACCGACCTACCGGGAGGTACCCACTTGTCTCCGAGTGTAGCGGCGGGTACGGGAGACCGGCCGGGCTTTGCAGCCGTCGCTCCACGCGTCGTGACGGCTTCGGCCGCGGGGCCGAGGGCCCCCAGCCGCATCTCGGCCGGTGCCTCCTCCGTGGATGACACCATGAGCCGGGACTGTGCAGGGGTGCCGGTTGGGCATGACGTCGAGGGGGCGGCCGGCGGCAGGAGCACCGTGCGCTCTTCGGGGGACCCCAACAGGCCCACCGGGGGCCCCTCGGTAGCTGCGTCCGCCCTCTCCGGTAGGGCCTGCGAGCCGGCAGGAGATGCGTCGACCGGCCGACAATGCGAGCCCTCGGTCCCTCGGCGGACCTGCTGAAGGTGGCGCACCAGCCAGACGATGCCGGCCACTAGGAGCAACCCGACAACGATCCCCATCCTGGTCTAGACCCCCAACCTCTAGATGCCTATATGCACCGACTTCTGTACAGATGAATCAAGCTCTGGGGTCGCGATCACGCCGTTCGTGAAGGCGTAGGTCGGGCTTTCCACTCACATTATGCATGAACGCACTGGGGCCACATTTCACCATTCCCGCGTCCGCAACGGTCGAACTACTGCCGTTCTCCCCCCTCCTCCCGTCTCCGCCGGCCGTTTGGTGGAGGACAAGCGGCTCGAAGAGACGCCGAGAGGGGGGCTGGGGGGGTGAGGCGACGTGAATCGGCGCCTGCCCGGGACCTGCATAATCTGAGCTTCCAGCCCGACTCGGCGAGCCGGAAGGCTCGCCGCCGGGCCGTGTCGCCGCGCCCGGAGCAGCCTCCGCGCCGTGCTCGTCGGTTTGAGGCGAAGCTCCGCCTCAGACCGACCAGGCGCCCACTGAAGGCGCGTGGTAACGGACGACGGTGCGGGACCGAGTCGCTCGGGACCAGCGACCTACGCGACGGCGAACGGCGGGATTGCGGCCCCAAGACTTGCTTCAGACTTCAGCACCTGCACCCATTTGGGCATCTAGTGGGCATCAGCCGTGCAGACAAGCCCTATTCCGCTGGAAATGGCGTTTCCCTTCCGCGCGCATGCAGGACCCGCATCACGCGAACCCACGAGATGGCCGCCATGGTGCCCGGTGTGGGTGCTGCTTGTCTGTGCGCGAGCGGCGCTTTGCGCGGCCGTCGCGCTCATCGTCGTCGCAGTTCTTCCGGCCGCTCGGGACCTTCCCCCGGGCACGTGACTGCCTGCGGTGATGGAGAGCCTCAATTCCCTGGAGCGCCTGCCGGGCCAGGATCCCTCAGAGCCGCCTCAGCAGGTGTGGTGACTGGGACCTTGGGGCACTCGCCGCGGCCGCGAGTGTGGACGGCGGCGTGCCGCAGGCCCCCCGCGCCCCCAAAGGCAACCTCACCGCGTCCGCGCGAAGCGCGGCAACGAAATGACAGCGGCGCCCCGAGTGAGGGGCGCCGCTTTGTGGCTCGAGGTAGGCTTGCTTGCCGGAGCCTGTGCACCGAGCAAGCTGCAGCAGGCCTCGCCCCTACGCCCGCATCCTGCGCCGGCGCGCGGCAAGGCCCAGAGGAACCATGCCCACCAGCAGGAGCAGGCCCAGCGAGGGCTCGGGGGTCGGGCTCGGGGTGTCGCTGCCGGTGGGTGGTAGGACGCGGTAGTCCACGTCGATCCAGTCATTGCCGCAGGGCATCGAGATGTGGGCGCTTGGGTGCCACCAGCCATCATCGGTCTCTGTCGAGCAACTGAAGGGGATGGCTTCAGTGAACTCCACATAGCCCTTCCATGTCCAGTTCCGCGACTGCGGCCAATACGACCTGTCCAGATTCTCGCCGGACACGTCCGCCAGTTGGTTCCCGTTCTCGAGGTACTTCCCGCCGTCATCGTAACGCGTCAGGTGCCGGTAGGAGACCGCATCGAAGGTGCTTATCTCGGACGCCCTGTACGTGTAGAAATCCACGGGGTTAGGTTGCGGCGGGTAGTCGCTGGCCCCCCAGTCGTTGCCCCCGAATCCGTTGGGCAAAGAGGCCCCGTCCCGCCAGCCATTGGCATCCACCGCATAGAAGGCGGGAGTGGCGCTGAAGCTGCTCTCCCAACCATAGCAGCCCTGTTTCTTGTCGTTCTTGTCGAGCATCAGAGCGTAGTCGTATCCCAGCTCCGCGTTGAGATCGAACGCGATCACGGGGCTATCGTGGTAGTTCCCACCAACATCGAGAAGTCTTGAGGGATGCTCGGGGTCCATACCGTTGAAGCTCGTCACCAGGGCGAACTCGATGCCGCATAGCTCCGCCAGATCCTCGGTCAGATCGAGCCTGATGTACAGGCCCTCCAGGTCAAACCACTCGCCCCCGGAGCGGTACTGGAGGGTGTCGGATTTGTCACTGGTGCTTCTGTCGTCCTCGGTGGCCCAGTCCGAACGCATCTGCGCTACGTCAGAGTACGCAGTGAATGTCGGATTCCCGGTGGTGCTCCACGTACCCCAGTCGGCAAGTGTGTTGCTGGACGGATTGGTGACGATTGTCGCCATCGCGGGCAGCGACATGGTCGCCAGCATGGCCATGAGCAGTGCGGCTGAGCGACAGTGCATGGTGGTCCCCCAGAGGAAGAGTTCCTGCCGCGGCGTCGCGTAGACTACTCACCGATGATACAGCAGTCTGGCTCAGGTAAACGAACGAAGTGGTGAGTTCACCCGCGATGCGCCAAACAAACTATGAAAATACTATCCCAGATATAGTCTGGTCGTCAACACGAGATGATGTAAAACGTATGTGGCAGAGCTCAAGTTGGCAGAAATGCTGACTCGCGTTGCCGCGAGAGCACCGTCGTACCGCCGGCAGGTGACCGCCCCCGGGTTTGCAGGCCGTCCTTGCCTGCGGGCCGTGTACCCTCTATGCCCAAAGCAAGGTCGGCACCTGTCCGACGACCGTCGCCTTCTCAGGTCGGCCTATCGGGTTCCGCCGGGCGTGAACCGCCCCACCAACGGCCCCTGGTGCCTGTTGCCCTCAACGATCCGCAGAATCGTCGGGTCGGGCTCGACCCCTTGCCTGGCCGCGTCGTTTCGCCCTGCCCCGAAGCAGGACACTCTCCCCGCCGCAGTGAACATTCCCTCTCGCCGCCTCCACTTCACACTCCGAGGCCCTCTTCAATGCTCTCCTTCAGCCAAACCGCACCCGGCGTCTTCCGTGCCCGCTTCGGCACTGCCGACGCTCTGACCCTCCTGGACTTCGCCGCGGGCCCACCCCGGCACGACGCCCTGTCTCAGATGGGGCCGGCCCCCTTCCCCTTCTCCGAGGAAGTTGTGGCGGAGACGGCGGGCAACCGCGTGGTGCTGCGGTTCCCCCTTGGCCCCGAGGAGCGCCTCTACGGCCCCGGCCTGCAGTTTTCGACCCTCGATCAGCGCACGCGCGTCCTGCATCTGCGGGTCGACCACTACGGGGGCCAGGACAACGGCCGCACCCACGCCCCTTGCCCCTTCTACGT
>Ga0334884_1004467_pt1 | contig 14327 bp, 14 predicted proteins | sample GraSluR1_MG_7_FD_207215 | JGI IMG/M metagenome (GOLD analysis project Ga0334884, IMG submission 207215) | Sludge microbial communities from methane-producing bioreactor in Wageningen University, Netherlands - Granular Sludge_12_05 R1 | ecosystem: Engineered > Bioreactor > Anaerobic >...
CAAGAAGGAGGCGCGTTCTGCTCGCGTATGGAGGCAAAAGATGGTAGTGCCGGATTTGATTTTGCCGGTACCTATACAAAAATCATTGAACACAAGTTGATTGAATATTCCTTCGGCGATCGAATTGCGCAAGTCGTGTTTACCGACAGCCCGGATGGGGTCACTGTAAGCGTAACTTTCGATAGTGAATCTACCTATTCCATCGAGCAACAGCGGGAAGGTTGGCAGAGTATCTTGAATAATTTTAAGCGGCACGTGGAAAAAAGCGGGTAAGAAACAACATGCTATAATCGACACATTTCCTGAATGAATAATATCAATATCATGGTTGTAGTTAGTCTTAGAAATCAGTTCGAGATTGGTGTATTTTGTTTATTCGAATCAGGGTGTGTTGTATGAATAAAGCAGTAAAATATATATCTTATACTTTCTTTATATTATTCATATTCTTTTTTTTGCTTTACCATTCTCATACTGAATATATATATTACTTGTACTTTATTTTCATTCTATACGTTCTAGTAGATGATGTAATTAATTATCCCATAGCAATTATCATATTTTCATATCCAATTATTATTGTTGAACAAACTTTTGTTCAGATAATGGTTGGTTATGTACCAATGAGTGTTTTTCACACCATAACACGCAAGTTGATTTTAGTATTTATTATTATAGGTATATCAATAATCATTGGTCTATCAATCAAAAAGTTAATTTTAAGCAGCAAATATTTTCGTAATAAACATGTAATAAGCAATTTGTATGAGAATAAAACGAAGTTTGCTTTTATCATACTTGTCGCCTTTGGTTTAGCTATTTTTTCATATGGGTATTTGTATTATGTCAGTCATGAGGATCGAGATCGTGTAGCCACTTATTATAAAATTGTTGAATATTGCAAACTGAGTAAGAATGAATTGTTGGATATTATAAACAGTGACAATTCAGATGATGCTTTGATCGCATTTTTGGTATTGCCAACACAAATAGATGCAAATGAAATTGGTCAGATATTCGATCAGTATTGCGATGTAAATGATCCGTTTTTTTGTAGCAAAAAAGAGTTTATATTGCAAATGAGCGAAGTACACCATGACTTATTTAAATCATGGGATGCAAATAGAAAAAAGTTTTCAATAGAATACTTTATCTACCCAACTTCTGAATTGAAAGTCGCATATATTAATTCATTTCATAGTGCATTGGATTTTTACCGATCTTCCAACAAGTTGAAGACAGGGATTTCCGATTAATTTACCGTAGAAAAGACTGCCTGATGTATGCAACCTGGGGAATTCGGTGCTTCCGCAGGTAACAGTTTGGTGTTCCGGTATGTGAACTTTACCCAATGATTTCCGTGCTACCGAGGAAGAGGTGTTGCCATGTCCGGGAGGACAGGTGAACTTAATTAGCACATTCAACTTAACCGTTACATTTTTCTCCTATAAAATCTTTTTAACTATTGCATTTCTGCTACAGAAATTGTTTTTAAAGTCGAGATATATTCAACTCCTGTTACAATTGTTGGAAATATCCAATTTTTTTCTAAATCCCAAATAAAGTAATCGAGATAAGTGATAATTTGAAAATCTTCATAATCATCATCACTTTTTACAAACAATACAGGATAGATGCCAAATATCTCAGTAATATAGCTGCGCTTAAACTTATCAAACACAAATGTCATCAGAAGTGCTTCGTCCTCTAATTCTCCAATAGGAGATATGCTAAATGAATTGGCTTTTCTTCTATCAAGCAATATGTCTTGCGGGTCTTTGTATCCAACTGTCAAAGGAAATAAATGAGTTAGCACACATTTTACTCCCCAAAGATATTGATTCGCTTCATCAGACAATTCGTTTTCAATATCTTCATCCGATGTACCCCACAATACATTAACTGGAATATTAATTGAATCTCCATCATTATTTTTGACCGTCATGGCAGAATCTGTTGTGTTTACAGTGAATAACCTTTCACCTGACTCATTAGAAAAAGAAATAGTAAAATTTCTTAATTTCATAAACGTAAAATCTGCAGTAATCATCAGTGCTGTATCAATATTTACCTCTTCTTCAATACCCTTTAAAAGATTATGATCAAACAGCATAATTTCAATAGAACCTGATATAGGCAGTTGAATAGAGCGCTCACGTATTCCAATATCGTTAAGTTTATTCATTTGTGTATCAATATACTCAAAAGGGATACGTGAATTTTCACACCCGAGGGATATTACACAGAGTAAAAAACAGCTAAACTTTCTCACATTGTTTCCCCTTATACGCAAATTTTATAGATATATTTCAATACTTTATCAATGTCCCGGTACTTCGTAACACAGCCCATAACAGCACAATAGAAGAAATGCCCGACACCTGTGCCGGTACCGCCTATCCAGTCAATAAGTTTATAGTATTCAATTACAATTCAGTACAAATCGTCGGATTATGAATCTGACCATTACATAGCCTAGCGTTAAGATTAACAATAGGGCACAAGCAAACCCCATAAACATTATTTTGTCATGTTCCCACACTAATTCTATGTAATTTAGTATCCTGGCACATTGCGGACAATTTGGAATATAAATCTCCCCCTTAATCTGCTTCTGTAGCGACAATGGTTCCGTAATATTTGTTGTTAAATCAATATTTAGATTTGGGTAATATCTTATTTTGGTGTTAGAAGCGACACTTCCAAGCGAAAATTCTACAACATTTGGATGATGTGTATATATTTCTGGAATATGAAATGTAACTGAATGCATTGTGCCATCGTGTTTTATATTTTCTTCAACAAGATGTATCAAAAATGTTTCTTTGCAAATCCAATAAACAGAATAATAGGTTTCAACACCAGGGTCAATATGAGAAACATCATGTTTTCTTCTTATACGGAAACAATCTAAGCCTTCTAATACAGCATCGTCTAAGCGCTCCAAATCATGTTTTGTATTTATGTTTCGATTAACATTGTCATTTAATAACAGCATAGGTACTATTGTCGACACATCTCTTGAAGATCTTTGTTGCGTAGATAATAAGCTATGTAATGAAGTATCTTCTTCTTGTATTATACCATCATTGTCTAATAAAACAGCATAAATTCGTGTAAAAATTAGCCTCTTTTCAAATTCAGCAATAATCTCCCAGGAAAGCACCTCATCATCTTCATCAACTAATTTAAGTACCATCTCAGCATCTCGAATAAAAGATGTTTCAAAAGTCTTTTTTGTTAAAGATTTGTTTTCCTCACCAGCATTGTCTTCTTCGTTTTCATAAAAAAGAATAAACACAGACTCCGACTCTATATACCCAGTATCGCTATAGGTTTTCAAACTGCTATAATTTTTTTGCATTTGACGAATAATATAATCTGTATCAAGTTCAGTTGTATCTATTTCATTTGAATTAACATATTTAATTTTTAAATACATTAGAAAAAGAAGTAAAATAACACATAAACAACATATAAAATATTTTTTCATCAGGTTCACACTCTATATTCTTAGATTATTTTTTTACTATTCAAAAATGCCGTTGACATACTTTGTTTATGAAAATAAAATTGCCTTTTAACAAGAAACGAAACACATATTCCGCAATGTAGTACCAAAAGAATTATAAAAATTTTAAATGCCCACGGACGCTGATACCCTGTAAAAATTATTGCATAGATAAATCGTCTAAAATCACTGAGAATTACTGTACTCGCATTTGTATCAACTTCATAGTTTATTTCTAAAAATTTCACAATTGATTCATGATTCAGGCGCAGCGCATATGCCATAGGAGATTCGCCCATATTATTCTTCAAATGAATATCGGCACCATTCATAATAAGTATCTCTAATTTATCTTTATCATTGATACGTACTGCTTCATGAATTGGAGCACCACCAGTCCACAAATAATTTCTCGCGTTAATATCTACTCCCATATCAAGTGCTATTATTAAGAATTTTTCAAATGTATCGCTGGACATTTTTAGTAACACGAAATCATGTATTATTGTCCGCCCAAATTGATCTTTACCCACAAAAGCTTTTTTATTCTGAGTAATTATTTCTACCGTATCATCATGGGTTACATTATTTCTGATTGATTCAAGAATTAAATTACGGCTCTCTTTTTCAATATAGGGGTCATATATAATAGATTCAAGCCTTTTTGATAATAATGGTGAAATGAAAAACAGACAAATTATCGGCAATATTATAAACATAAGAATGTAAACGATATTAAATCTATTTCGTTTTTTAATCACCAATGTATATTCCTACAAGACATTGTATAATACATCTTACTACCAAGAATTATTCGACATCCACGTCATAAATAAGCCTGAACCCTACGGTATTACTTGATCTGAAAAGTATATGTCTATAGGAAGAGCGACACTTTTCAGCCGAACTGAACCACGAACCTCCTCTTAGAACAGGTTCTGGATACAATTGCTGGGGAATATTTTTTTCTGTTTCAATATCAAAGGACCTCAAGTAATAGGGGGTATAATCATCTTTGCAAATTTCCCAAACATTTCCGTGCATGTCGTACAAACCAAATGCATTTGGCGTTTTTTGCCCGACAGGTTGTGTTTCGTTTCTACTATTTGCTTTATGCCAAGCATAATTTACAAGCAACTTATAATCAGGATCATCCCCGTAATAGTATCGAGATTGCGTGTTTGCCCTGCATGCATATTCCCATTCTGGCTCAGTTGGCAGACGAAATGTACCATTATTATCTTCAGGTTTGAAATTCTGATTTAGCAATTCAATAAATTGCTGGCACATTTCAATCGTCACTTGTTCGACGGGATGATTACTGTTGTCTATGAAATAACTTGGATTATCTTTCATGACTAGCTGCCATTGTGCTTGTGTCACCGGGTACTTGCCCATCCAAAAACCTGATTTTATTGATATATCAAAGGCTGGACCTTCATCATGGCTACGATCTTGTTCACCTTCTGGTGAGCCCATGCGAAAAGTTCCGGGGGGAATCCACAGCAATTCCAGGTAGATATCATTGCCCAAATCTATTATTAACTGATTCTCCCCAACTTCAGGCAAATCAACACCGTCAATTGCGTACAATCCCAATGGGAACATTACAACAAGAATCGTTAATGTAAGGTTATATTTGAACATTTTTTGGCAATCCCAAAATTTTTATAGCCTATTTTATTAATTTTTTATTTTGAGGTTTAATCAAAATACCAGTAACTTTTTGTTTCGATTACCACTCCTGTTTTAATGTCAAAAATTATCTCAAATCTTTTGCAATATCCTTTTATTGGAGAATTAGATCCAGGGGATTTACTATATAACATTGCACATTGAAATTTTACATCTTCGATTGCTGTTAGTTTTGTATTTTCCAGTATTTGAATATCTGCTATTTTTTCACCAATATACTGTTCATTCTCTATTAAGCTGTTGTTACCCATTACACCAAGTATATTCTCTTTGCGGTCTATTAGAAAAACCAAGTCTAAATCACTATAGTAAAGCTCTCTTTCATAATTATTTATAACATAAAAAAATGGATACCCTAACATATCTATTACATCGACAACATTGTCACCACTTTTTATTTCTTCAAAGGCCTTCATTTTAAAATCCGATGTGTACTCTGTATCAAAAAGCCAACTGCATCCAGGTGTAGTACATAGCAACACTAATGATATAAAAATAATTTTGATACTCATTGTTTTTGTGCTTGATACCATATAAATCTCCCTGTATCCCAAGTAGTTCCGCTGATAATAGCTAGGCGTTCCGGTATGGGGTCTTTACCCGGTGATTTCCATACCACCTTTGAAAGAATGTCTCCGTCCGCCATTATCCCAATAGCCTGTACTTCACGTATCCGTGAAGTTAGCTTATCCTTCCTATTCCATTGGAAATAACGTATAACTGTAAAATAATGTTAATGCGAATCAGAAATATTAATTAATGGTGAATTAGGCTCACTATGGAATGACCCATAGGCGATTCTTTTACCTGGTCCTACTAGTTTTTGCTCGTCTATATGAAATTCTAAAAGTATTGATGATCTATACTTGAACTTGACTACATTTTCATCTTCCATAAAAAATTTACCATACCATCTAAAGGCTTCATGATCAACATAATAACTACCCCACATTCCAGATTCATCTAAATAATATAATATTACTTCATATGGTTCAAATGTCCCAGTAAATGTTTGCACTAACATTATTTCCGTATCATTATCAATGATTAAGTGGTCGACGACTTCTGGCACCCCAATTGGCTTTCGAGGAAATATATAGTGAAAAACCGCAACTAGAATTAAAATAATTAATGAGATGCTGACTATCTCCAGAAAATGTTTAGTATTCATGTTGAGCATGATTACAACCCCCTGTATGAATGGATGAGATTCATCACCACCTCTCGGGACGTAATAGTATTTTATTAAACGTAAATTAACACACTTTTCACACCATGTCAATTTTTTTTATAATCTGTGGATTCCCAGGTTGATACGCTAAATACGCCATTTGGCTCTGGATTACAATCACAGTATTCAGAGATTTAAGCCCTGTCCCGCGCCGGAACCGTACGTCGTTCATAAAAGCATCAACAACTATAGGTGACGACAGTGGGTGCAATAGAAGGCAGGGCAGCTTGTTACAGTTCTTCTCCGTTTCTGGAGTACAGAATTTCGCACCAAGATAACGACACGTTCCATTGGCGTTGACATAGGCATAACCAGTAGTCGTGTGATCACATAAGGGTGGGAATAGTTCTCTTCACGCAGTAGATCAGGTTGACCTTGAAGTTTGAGGCAGGTTCGTTGCTCAAGCTGGAATCATTCGAGCTTGACTTTGGGGCTGAATTTGTCCTATCTATGCGTCGCCTTGCACATTTCGGGGTATCATACCCGAAAATGGGTTAATTTGATCGCACTGCAATACAATGCAGGTAATCCCGTAAGTACTTGGTATTCAACAGGTTAGAACTGGAGCTGGAACGGGGAGTCGAACCCCGGACCCCGTCATTACGAGTGACGTGCTCTACCAACTGAGCTATTCCAGCCCGGGAGAAATGATGTGTCGGGTTTACATGTCAGCAGCAGGGTGTGAAACATGAACCGGGCGACGAAAAAAAAATGGTGCCAAGGGGCAGGATCGAACTGCCGACACGCGGATTTTCAGTCCGCTGCTCTACCAACTGAGCTACCTCGGCACCGGATTTTGCATATGTTAGCAAAAAAACACAGGTGAGTCAAGCTTGCGAATTGCTTCACATTAAATCAGTCTGTCATTGAAATGTCTGATTCAAACGTATTGTATGGTGGCAGGCAGGTAAAGTGTATGCAGGCGAATTATGCCACATCAATATTCAATGACAGATATGATGTCAGTCAAGAGCATGATAATCGCTTATCTGGGCGGATTATTAAACGAGAAGTATTTGGTAAACAGTGGTACTTTTCATTACCTGCATAATCTGTATAATTGATTCTGGCTCCGTATTTTGTTTGACAGTATAGCCCGGTGTCGGATACGCTTTAAACTGTTGGAGACAGGATTCAGTGTGTATAATAGCATGTTTGCTGTCATTTTGTATCGTTGGTTAACATTAACCAGGTTGCCTTTGGAATAAAAAATAAAACACGTATGTAGTAATTCACATGCGGTACTGGAGTGCTCACCATGAAATTAGTGTATGCAGGGTTTTGTGTTGCCTTGTCTATGGTGCTGTTGGTTGGTTGTCAAACCTTGTCCGGGCAACCGGAATTTCGCCAGGCCAATATAGCACCCAAGAGTCTACGCCCGGGTGATACAGCCATTATAACCATCAAAGTTGAGGACCGTCATCAGGTTATCAGCCGGATTGAAGGCTTTGTTCATGGGTACCCTACCATTGTCTTGCGACTTCGTGATGATGGTGTAGAGCCGGATGAGATTGCCAAAGATGGAATTTGGACCATGCGTGTTGATGTCCCGTATGGTTTTGAAGGGCCTCCTGGTGAGTTTGAATTGGAATTCACTGCGTACCGCTCCGATGGCCTGCCCGTAGAAGTGCGACTGGATGACGGCACGGTAACTCCGTTGACCAAAACGATTCCTCTGTTAATTGAATATCAATAAGGAGCTGTATGTTTATTTCCAGATTCTTGTTGAGCGTACTTTTTTTTATATCCCTTGTCACAGGTTTTATGTTGCAGGTTGTGACCACCGGAGCAGAAACGCCCAATATACTGCTGCTATCGGTTGATACATTGCGTGCAGACCGTCTTGGGGCAATTGATGGGCACCAATACGATACCACGCCGAACCTTGATGTACTGGCGGAACAGGGCATCATATATACCAATGCGGTGTGTGAGGTGCCGTTAACGGGGCCTTCGTTCGGTGCCATGCATGCATCACAATTTCCACGGACAACCGGCACCACCCGAAACGGGTTGCGTATGCCGGAAGGTGTCCCCTTGGTGGCAGAACAATTTCAACAGGCAGGATACCAAACCTTGTGTGTCCAAAGTAACTGGACTTTGAAGGCTGAAATGTCTGGACTTGATCGCGGGTTTGATGTGTACGACGATGACTTCCATCGCAAGCGCTGGTTGTTTATCAAATCGGAACGCCGAGCACCAGAAGTAACCGAGGCAGCGATTCGTCATTTTGAAGCGTTTGATCCAGAGAAGCCTTTCTTTGCCTGGATTCACTACACGGATCCACACGCCCCCTACCGATTTCACCGCCGTTTTAATCCAGCTGGCAAGCGACCTTTCTGGTTGCGTAATGAGGAAAAGGTGCGGGTAAAGTATGATTCTGAGGTAGCCTATACGGATCACCACATAGCCAGATTCCTGGAAGTTGTGCCGGAGAATACCATAATTCTGTTCGTGGCAGACCATGGTGAGAGTCTGTATGAACATGATTATCTGGGGCATGGTCGCAGGATTCATCAAACCGGGATGTGGGTACCATTTTTTATTCATGGCCCCGGAATAACACCGATGCGGAATGACTTACCCGTCAGAACCCTTGATGTAGGTCCAACTTTGTTGAGACTTGCCGGCCTGCCCATACCAAACTCGATGATTGGTTATGATCTACTGTCCGATGAGGTGGATGCATCCCGAGTACGTGTCGTAGAAACATACGGCGGCGCGGTTCCCAATCTTCCGGGTATTCGGGAAGTTATGGCCGATGCGGCACCTATATATCAGGGGGTATTGTTGGAAGGCTGGAAGTTGATAGTTGAACGAAATGGTGGCGGTGAAGCATTGTATCACCTGGAAAATGACCCGATGGAACTTGATAACCTGGCCGACACACATCCAGAGCGTGTAGATGCATTACGCAGCTTGATCACACATTGGGATGAAGCGACGGAACATGGTGAGATACACGCGGAATCCTTACGCCCAAGTGATATTCGCGCGCTCAGAAGCTTGGGGTATCTCGAGTAGTGCTTTATCCTGTCATACAAGTTAAATTGCATATTACCAAATTAATGGTACAATTATTTTCTTAACACAAACTGTATCGTGTGCGATACAGTATCCGTTGCGCAGCAATCAACACGGCTGTAATGCAGGTGTTTCCGGAAGGAGCTAATCATGGTTGAATTGGAAGTATTGGGGGTAAGTCAGGCCGAAGAACAGCCTTATCCGCTCATATTACTGCGTCACGAAAACCGGGTGTTGCCGATATTGGTTGGGACACCAGAAGCGACCGCAATTCATGTAGGTCTGATGCGAGAAAAAACAGCACGTCCCATGACGCATGATCTGGTTTGCAATCTTCTTGCCGGACTGCGCGGTGAGCTTTTATCTGTCACTATTTACAGCCTGGAAAATGACACCTTTTTTGCACATCTGAATGTCGAACAAAAAAATGCCCAAGGGCAGACCGAGCAAATTCTACGAATAGACAGCCGCCCAAGCGATGCTATCGCCATCGCTATCCGTGTGGGGTGTCCCATTCTGGCTGCTGAAGAAGTAATGGATGCCGCAGCACAAGATGCTGCCATTCTGGGAGATGTGGCAGATGAGGATGAAGAGGAAGATGATGAGGAAGACAACGATGATTACACCTGAGCAAAATCTGGCATAGCCTGGTTTAGCCTGCTTTTAAATTGAAATGGATGTTATTTTTGTGGCATGTTAATGTTTCTAGTAATTTTTCACAATGCTACACATATATAGCGACTTTTACCAAGGTGTGAAGATAAAAGATGAATTCGTATGACTTAATAAAGCTGGCAAATACCTGGAAAGAAATTCACATAGGGGTTATTGGCGATCTGATGCTGGACCGTTATGTGTGGGGGCGTGCCAGCCGCATCTCACAGGAAGCGCCCATACCTGTTGTTGAAGTCCGTGAAGTCACCATGCGTCCTGGAGGCGCAGCCAATGTATTGCATAATCTCCTGGCACTTGGCGCGCAAACCCACGCCTATGGTGTTATTGGTAAAGATATAAACGGTGACAATCTACTCGCGCTATTGAAAGAGCTGGGAGCGGACACCCATGCAATAGTGCAGGATGCCGACAGAATCACAACAGAAAAAACACGCATTCTGGCTGGCAGCCAACAGGTCGTTCGGGTGGATACCGAGCACAAACAACCTATTTCTCCTGAAGCAACGACGCAGTTATTGGCGTACCTGGAAGAAGATTTAGCCCAGGGGCGAATTCATGGGCTTATCATTGAGGACTATGCGAAAGGCACCTTGGGACCAAATATGGTCACTGCCATTGTCCATATGGCCAAGACACATGATATTCCAGTCGCCATGGACCCGCACCCGGCAAATCCCATGCCTATTGCAGAATTGACATTGATGACTCCCAATCGGGCGGAAGCCTTCGCGCTGGCAGGCCATTATCTGAGCGAAAGTGTGGACCCGGTAATAGAAGATGAAGCACTGATGAAAGTTGCAGCCCAGTTGCAAAAATCATGCAGTGTTAAATACCTCCTGATTACACTGGGTGCGGGGGGTATGGCCCTCTTTCGTACTGACGCACCCCCATTACATGTACCCACAGTTGCCCGGGAAGTATTTGATGTTTCCGGTGCGGGGGACACGGTAATTGCCTCATTTTTGCTGGCTCTGGTAGCAGGTTCTTCACCAGAAACCGCCGCGGTCATCGCCAATCATGCCGCGGGTGTGGTTGTAGGAAAAGTGGGAACCGCACCAGTCAACCTGGAAGAATTGATCGCAGGCTTTCCAGATGCCACAGGTTCTGGCACTTGATGCGTTACGCCCAGCAGGAGCAGTGTAGAATTAATATGATGGGAAAAAAAGCTCAAAAAACAACAGATACGTCATTAACAAGATAGAGATAACAAAGCGAAACGGCGACAAAATCAGATCAATAAAAAAATTTCCTGTCATTACAAACAACCCCTTCCTTCCGCAAAAGCGACCTAGAATCAGCAGATACAATCAACTGCGCACCTGTGTAAAAACTACGCAAACGACTATCTAAATAGCATTTCCCTGGTCAGAGTTTACCCCATCTTGGCCTCACTTTGCCACTTACAATTCATGCGTCCAAAGCGGCGCCATTTTTCTCAAGTAATAAATTCGCCATCCCCATGCATACCATAGGTTTACCTACCCTCCTCGAGCTCCAAAAGCGGCAGTTTCTGCATATAGTATAGGAAGCATTGATCAGAAACCGGATGCCGGAAGGCAAAGAGGAGGAAATTATGGCAGGTTGGAAAGACTGGATACGACATTGGTGGCACGAAGGACCAGGAAGCGATGCGGTATCCTGTAACGTCCCCGCCAGCAAGTCTATGTCACCGGGTATGGGATTCAGAAGCGCAACGGACACCAGGCACAATCCTACGTCAAATCCGCTGGCAGCATCATGCAGTGATTTTCTGTCCATGCCGGGACAAACCCCCTTCGCCATGTTTGAGGTATATCGTTTTCTTCGTGACAACATCCCGGACATCTCAGATGCGGTCTGGACCTGGAAACGATTATGCCAGGCAGGGTTTGATGTCGAAATTGTAGACACGGCAACCAACCGTGAAGAGCAAGATGCCAGACGACTGATTGCTGCCCTGGATGTGCGTGTCAATCAGGGTGACCGGGGTATGGATGGATTACTGGATATCTTTTATGAGTCGCTGTTCACCTATGGCGCAGCAGCACTGGAACTGCTTCCAGGGCAACATCGAAACGCTTTGAAAGATGTGGTTCCTGTAGATGTTCCCGGACTTCGGTTTCGCCGAGAACAAGGTCGAAACACATTGTACCAATTACAATCCGGCAAAGCGGTTCGGTTGCCGGCCAACCGGATACTCTATGTGGGCTTGGACCGTGACGGCACCAATCCATATGGACGCTCCATGTTGCGAAGCTTGCCAACGGTGATCAAGATGCAGCAGCAGCTTCAGAATGACATGGCCAAGGCCATTCAAAATGCCGGTTGGAACAAAATGCATGTCAAGTACAGCGGGGAAGAACCGGGCCAGGGGGAAGATGAGGCAGCCTACCAGAAGCGGATGCAAGAAAACCTGACATTGCTGCGTGACCTGTTCAGCGGCTTGCGCAGCGATCAGAACCTGGTGACATTCGACAACGTGTCTGTGGATGTATTGCGAGGCGACCTGGCCAGTCAGAATTTTTATGACAATCACAAGGCGATTGAAGAACAGGTCATCACCGGGATGCATCTGATGCCTATTCTGCTGGGCAGAAATTATGGCACTACAGAAACCTATGGCACGGTTCAGTTTGAGATCATCAACCGGCAAGTCGAAACGGTAAACCGGAGTGTTCAACGCATCCTGGAGCAGATTTACAATCATGAACTCGCGTTGGGTATGGGGAACCCACGTGCCCGTGTCCACATGCGTTCCAACCGGACTACCGATGTTTTGAAGTCAGCCCAGGCCCGTGGCCAGGAAATAGAAAATGTACTGCGCCTCCGTTCTGAAGGATTGATAGACGAGTCTGGGGCCCGCTCTTTATTGCGATTGCCAGGCACCTTTTCCTGAAAGCTCCATCCAATCTTAATTAATAATCAGGCACGTTGCACCATATTGCTGGCAAAGCAAAGGGTAGAGATCAACTACCAGACACACTGGTAACAACAACAACACCAGAGGAGACCTTTTTACATGGAACTAGAACCTTTGGCCTTCAGGTATCCCGAAGTCCTGACATCTATTCGCGCATGCCGGGGCACGTTTATGGAGACCGTCGATGACCAGGCACTGGATGCGGTAAATCAATTCACCTTGCGCAATTTGTCTCGAAAGGACATTGCCATATTCCAACTTGATCTCTGCCACAACCAAGTAGACCGGCATTTCAGTCGCTTTCCGGACGAAGAACTGGAGCGCATCAATGCACTGGTCATCGGGAAACCACTCATGGAGCGGCATGACCTTCGCGGCTCATTGCCCCGCGGTCGATTTTTTCGCTCCAGTCTGCACCGGGAAGGAGAACGGCTCTGTGTGCGACCAGAAGTGTATGTACTTCGTACAGCGGGCAACCGTGAATTTATTCAAAACATAGAAGGGGGGATTTTTCGCGACACCTCAATCGGATTCTCCTTTCGGATTCCGGAATGTGCTGTCTGCGGGAAAGATATGCGGGAATGTGAGCATGTCCCCGGACAACGGTATGACGATACCGAAGCACATTACATCATGCGGCAGGTGACCGATGTTATTGAAGGTTCTATCGTTTCTTCAGGCTCCCAGGGCACAGGTTTTATTGCAGCCGAACAGCGGTCTGCCCTGTTTTCACAAACCTTGCAACCGGACAGTAATGTACAAGATATTTTTGACCTGTCCGTAGATGGAAAGCACCGCAGAATCTGGGCCGATGAATAACTGCTTGTTTGCCAATAACCGGGGGGAGAACTAAACGCGAAACAATACACCGAGAAAGGAATGCTATGACCAAAAATTCGCAAGGCAATTTTTCTTGCGCAAACTGCTGTATAGAGAAAGTGGCTGAAGTGCAATTTGGTGAACTGCGAAGAGACCTGGGCGAACTGCGCACCCGTGTTGGTCGTCTGGAAACTGCGCTGGGAAGGGGGGTACTGCTCTTGGTCGGGAATCTGGTGGGTGTAATGGTATCTTTATTACATCAGATACTGTAGCATTGCTATATAACTATTTTGAGAAAGGAAAATGAATGAACTGGCACCTTGTGGAAGTCCGTACAATGGGGGAGTCAGCGGCACCAGAAAATTGGGAAGGGCGCTTCGTACTTCAGGCACATCGAGACAACGCTGGCGCACATCTGGACTTACGGCTTGAATATGCCGGCGTACTGCTGGGATTTCGTGTGGCTGCCACTG
>Ga0334884_1004470_pt1 | contig 14323 bp, 7 predicted proteins | sample GraSluR1_MG_7_FD_207215 | JGI IMG/M metagenome (GOLD analysis project Ga0334884, IMG submission 207215) | Sludge microbial communities from methane-producing bioreactor in Wageningen University, Netherlands - Granular Sludge_12_05 R1 | ecosystem: Engineered > Bioreactor > Anaerobic > Unclassified...
CCTGGAAAACGCCCTGGCAAATGATCATATACTTGTATTTCAACACGATGAGCATGTTGAGTGTTGCACAGTAGAAATGACTCCCAAGGGTATCCGTGCAAAAGAAAAGTTCAGGTTTCACGAAATATAATGTTATCTCCTTCAGAGATAGCTCAGGGCTCAGGGCTCAGGGCTCAGGGCTCAGAGCAAGAAGGTTCTTTTTCGCCAACTGCTTCGGTCTTCCGTCTTCTGTCTTCCGTCTTCTGTCTTCCGTCTTCCGTCTTTAATGGCTCAGGGCTTAGGGCTCAGAGCAAGAAGGTTCTTTTTCGCCAACTGCTTCGGTCTTCTGTCTTCTGTCTTCTGTCTTCTGTCTTCTGTCTTCCGTCTTTAATGGCTCAGGGCTCAGAGCAAGAAGGTTCTTTTTCGCCAACTGCTTCGGTCTTCCGTCTTCTGTCTTCCGTCTTCGGTCTTCCGTCTTTAATGGCTCAGGGCTCAGAGCAAGAAGGTTCTTTTTCGCCAACTGCTTCGGTCTTCCCTGCCCGACTGACTGCGTCAGCGGTCAGGCGGGGGTCTTCCGTCTTCTGTCTTCCGTCTTCCGTCTTCCGTCTTCTGTCTTCTGTCTTTTACGGCTCAGATCTTATAGAAACAGATTGGTTCTTTGCGTTTTTGTCACTATTGTTTGTATATTTGGAATGAGGAACGAAGAAACAGAAATATTTTCTTCTGAGAAACTCATTATCAATAAACTAACCTTACAATCATGGCAGATTTCAATTACGGGAAACCCTATCAGTACGGAAAGGACACTACAAAGTACAGGCTTCTGACGAAAGATTTTGTAAAACTGGTGGAAACGGACTGCGGGAAGGTACTGAAAGTTGAACCACAGGCTCTTACCCTTCTTGCCAGAGAAGCGGTTTATGATCTCTCATTTTTTCTCAGGACAGCTCACCTTGAGAAACTTCGTCGTATAATTGATGATCCTGAATCAACAGATAATGATCGTTTTGTAGCTTATATCATGCTTAAGAACTCTGTTATATCAGCGAAAGGGGACCTGCCATGGTGCCAGGACACCGGCACGGCAATCGTGATAGGGAGAAAGGGTGAGAATGTAATGACAGGAGGAAACGATACGGAGTATCTGTCGAAAGGGATCTATGAGACTTTCAGGGACAGGAACCTGCGTTATTCGCAAATTATCCCGCTGACAATGTTCAAAGAGAAGAACAGCGGAACGAATCTGCCTGCGCAGATAGATATTTATGCTCAGGAAGGAGACACTTATGAGTTCCTTTTCATCACCAAGGGGGGCGGATCAGCCAACAAGACACTTCTTTATCAGCAGAGCAAATCGTTGCTTAACGAGGAATCGCTGGTGAAATTTGTAAAGGATAAGATCAGGGATCTTGGCACATCTGCCTGTCCTCCGTATCATCTTGCACTTGTTATAGGCGGCACATCTGCAGAGGCCACCCTTAAGGCAGTCAAGGAGGCATCGGCAGGTTATCTTGACAACCTTCCGGTTACGGGAGATGAGACCGGACGTGCTTTCAGGGACCAGGACTGGGAAGAAAGGATCGAGAGGATCTGTCAGGAGTATGGTGTGGGGGCACAGTTTGGCGGCAAGTATTTTGTTCACGATGTAAGGGTAATCCGCCTGCCGCGTCATGCAGCTTCATGCCCTGTGGGACTGGGTGTAAGCTGCAGTGCTGACAGGAACATCAAGGCTCTGATCAACAAGAATGGTATTTACCTCGAAAAGCTGGAAAGGCATCCCCAACGTTTCATGCCTGCAAAAGCGCCTGAGCTTGAGGAACCGGTGGAGATTGATCTCGACCTGCCAATGAGCAGTATACTGGAGGAGCTTACCAAATATCCGGTTAAAACAAGACTGAGCCTGACCGGCACACTTATAGTTGCGAGAGATATAGCTCATGCACGTATCAGGCAGATGCTCGATGAGGGAAAACCGATGCCGGCATATTTCAAAAACCATCCGGTTTATTATGCCGGTCCGGCAAAAACACCCAAAGGAATGGTTTCGGGAAGCTTCGGCCCGACAACCGCCGGACGCATGGATTCATACGTCGAGCTCTTCCAGAACCTCGGAGGATCACTTATCATGGTTGCCAAAGGCAACCGCAGCAGGCAGGTTATCGAATCGTGCAGGAAGCATGGCGGCTTTTACCTGGGTTCGGTCGGAGGGCCGGCCGCAATACTGGCCGAGGAAAATATCAAGTCAGTGGAGCTTGTTGATTTTGAGGACCTGGGCATGGAGGCAATAAGAAAAATAAGGGTTGAAAATATGCCTGCTTTCATAATCACCGACGACAAGGGGAACGATTTCTTTGATGAATATAACAGGCAGGTTTAATTCAGTCTCTCTATTTTAAATATTTCATGCCTGTCGAGTTCAAGCCAGTATCTGATGGCGCTTCTTCTTACCAGTTCCCAGTAGATGTTACTGTCGAGACCGTAAACAAAATTTATCTCTTTCAGCTCTGAACTTATCTTTTCAGCAAGTTCGGGCCTGAGGGTAATTCTAATCGTGGTATTAAGGTAACTGAAATCAACCATGGGCATTAGTACGCTATCGTTTCTGACTGTAAGCAGCCCGTGTCCCGGAGTTGCACCGGTGCTTACCTGAATTCCGTCGTTCATACAACTGAGAGGAGGAGTTGATCCGGCATACGATACGGCATGAAACTCATCGACCCCGGTGTTGAAATACTCCCTTGCCCTGATGCCCATTTTGACACCTACTATTGTGTATATCCCAAGATGGCGGTGAAGCTCGTTGGCTATGATTCCGGCAAACCACTCATCACGTCCGTATTTGTCAATAATCCTGGTTACAGATGGCTGAAGATCATCAAAATAGAAAGAAGGATCAGATGGCATTGACCTTATGACCTGGTTTTCAACAACGGTCTCCCGCTTCAGTATTCGCACTACTGCTTCTCTCAGTGCGGGTATATCGGCAGGAGAGCTGTCAGAAATTGTGCCGGCAACCTTGTTAATGAAAAGCTCGGGGTAATGAAGAAAAAGGGGAACCATATCATCAACCCCTCCGAAGGAGTATTTATGTCCGGCAGCAATATCTGATTTCAGAAAGGAGTATAATTTTCTGCCATAGGGGGTATTAATATTTCCAATGGCTTCAATAAGTTCCTTATTGTAAAAATCTTCACTTCTCAGATCGGCCCGTCTTACAACATTGACAGGGATCTCCTGGCGGAGCATCAGTATTGAAGCATCCTTGCTTATGTTGTAATTAAAACCCCCGGTGTCAGAGGTGCCATCGGCGCTCCATATAATGTTCCTTACCTGTTTGCTGAAAGCGGGAAGGCTTTTTTGCGCCATATGAGCTGTTGACATGCTTCCAAGACAGATAAAAGTGATTTTTGTTGTTTCTGCCGAGAGAATATTATCAATTATTTCGAGACAATCGGGAGTTGATCCCGGGTCGATTCCGGTCTCATTACCCCAAATTGCCTGCAGAGCCACAGGAAATTCCTGCGACCGGAATCTGCCGGCCCGGTTTATCCCCACGGGAATGCCCTCATGCCTGTATGAATCGAGCAGGCTTCTGATCTTAATAAATGCATTGCCGGCCGTAAGAACTCCCGGAGAGACCGTCAGAGCCAGAACCCTCACATCGGGCGATGCCAGAAGCATGCTTATGGCCTTTACATCGTCCACCCCGCCGTCGGTATCAATAATAACATAATGTGATGGTTTCCACGGATGAGCGATGAGGGTGATATGCAGCATCAGGGCAAGCCCTGTTATTATTAATCGTTTCATTCGACTGTAATGATATAATTCAATTCAATTGTGTTCGATGCAAAAATACAAAATATGCATGTAGAGACAACCGATCGGTTGTCTCTACTATCACAATGCAACGTACACCCGTTTCCACAATGCAACGTACACCCGTTTCCACAATACACCGTTCACCGGGTTAAAACGATTAATATTATTCATGTTTCCGTTAAAAATGATTTCTGTATATTATCGGATATAATTTAATTTTTTATCTTGAGCCAGTTTTTCAAGAGGTATGAAGAAAAAGATCCTGATCTGGTTCTTGCCAGGTTTAATAATAGGCATGCTCCTTATTATGGGAGCAGGGAAACTTATAAGGGTGACATCCACGAACGAATTCTGTATGTCGTGTCATATTCACCCGCTGGCCGACAATTCATGGAAAAGGTCGGTTCATTATGAAACGGGTTCGGGTTATCGTGTTGGTTGTGCCGAATGTCATCTGCCACCAAAGGGAGAGGGTTATCTATGGGCAAAAACAACCACGGGTCTGCGCGATCTCTATGGTTACCTTTTTAAGGACTCGGCATCGTTCGACTGGGAAGCAAAGTCAAGACTCGATATTGCAAGGGGTCATGTATTTGAATCGAGCTGTATCCAATGCCACGAAAACCTCTTCCCGTTAACCCTGACCAAGGAAGGGGAGGATGCACACCTTTATTATTTAAAGACAGAGAAGACTCCTGATCTTCATTGCATAAACTGTCACCTTAATGCAGGGCATTATATTGAAGGATACACACACGGAACAAGTTCAACTTTCGGTACAGTATCGTCAGCCGCGAAGGAGATATATACGAATCCGACGCAGGTAACGGAATTCGAATCATTTACAGAACAGATACCCGGATCATCGGTCACATTCAATATGATTGCCATACCGGGAGGCAGTTTCAAAATGGGCAGCCCCTCCGACGAACCATTCAGAAAGAGTGACGAGGGACCAGGGATAGAGGTGGAGCTGAGCCCGTTCTTTATGGCTGAGATAGAGGTAACGTGGGACGAATATCTTGCTTTTTATGTTCAGACCGCCGCAGAGGGCCGTTCTACCGACACCGAAGGTCTCAGAAGTCAGGATGCCGGCGATGTCGACGCTATCTCAGGGGCAACTCCTCCCTACGGGCAGCCCGACCAGGGATGGGGCCTGGGTCAGAGGCCGGCTATCTCGTTCACTTTCCATGCTGCGGAGACATACTGCAGATGGCTGTCGCAGGTGACAGGGAAAACATACAGGCTTCCGACAGAGGCAGAATGGGAATATGCCTGCAGGGGAGGAACCACAGGGCCATATTTCTTCCCGGGCGATCCCAATAGATTCCAGAAGAGCGGGCTGAGGGCCAGATTATCGAAAAATGACACAACCGTAATAAACACATACGTAATATACCAGGAAAACAGTCCGTCAAAGACCCAGACCCCCGATATGGTTAAGCCAAATCCTTTCGGTCTCAAGAACATGCTGGGGAATGTGGCTGAATTCTGCTCCGACTGGTATCAGCCCGATGCATATTCGCTCTACGAAGAGGAAATTGTAAGGAATCCACAGGGGCCTGAGAGCGGGGAAGAGCGTGTGGTAAGGGGAGGATCCTTCCTGAATACCGCGGGACAGATCCGGTCTGCAGCCCGCGATTACACAAGAACAGAAGCATGGCTGAGGACCGATCCGCAGATACCCAAAAGCATCTGGTGGTACTCCGACTGCTTCCATGTCGGATTCAGGGTGGTTTGCGAATTTGACGACAAAACAGGCAATTATGAAACAGAAAATTATACACCCTGATAGTTTTGTTTGAATTAAAGCAGGAAAATCAGTGAACAAATTTGCATTTTAATAACCCATTGATTATATTGCATCACTTTATAACCCTAACTTCTAATAAAAACTAACCTGAGTCAGACAAATATTGAATCAACAACCGGATCGGGAAACATTTTTTTGAGTGTATGATTTACACTTGCTGTGTATTTAATTACATAATAGAACGGATATGCTTGTGATCAGTAACCCTTAAAATCAATAAACCAGAACCAGCAACAATTAATATCAATCCTAATATCTAATTATTATTAACTAACTAACAGTGTAACAGTATGAAAAAAACTCCTTATTGCTTTTGGTCCTCAGGGCCAGATGACTTTTTTCACAAGTTGCTCATGCCTGTGAAAATTGTGGTTCTTATTCTGTTCTGTGGATTGGCGCTTCCTGCTTATTCACTGTCTGCAGATTATGCATCTGGTAGCGATCTTACGGAGCTGACTGTTGACGACCCTCAACAGATGGCAGTTTCCGGAACAGTTACCGATGCAACCTCGGGCGATCCCATGCCCGGTGTTAACGTTCAGGTGAGGGGTACCACACTCGGTGCCATCACGGATGTTAGCGGAAGATACAGTTTAAATGTAACTGACAGAAATGTAACACTGGTCTTTTCATTTATCGGTTATGTAACCCAGGAGATACCTCTTGAGGGAAGAAATGTTGTAAATGTGGAGCTGACCAGCGAAGTTCTGGACCTCGATGAGGTTATTGTGGTCGGGTACACAACACAGAAAAGGGCAAATGTGGTTGGTGCTGTGACTTCCATACCGGGAGCAAGCATTCAGGCAATACCTTCCGCCTCTGTTTCCAATGCCATTTCGGGACGACTCCCCGGATCGGTAGTCATTCAACAAAGTGGTGAGCCTGGCAACCTGGGGACAAGGATTTTAGTTCGCGGGCGTAGTACTCTCGGAAGTACCAATGCAACTGAAAACAGGAATAGCACCTATCCGCTTGTTGTGATTGACGGTATAATCGGCCGCAACATGGATGATATAGATCCGAATGACATCGAAAGCCTTTCCGTTCTGAAAGATGCCTCGGCTGCCATTTACGGAGCACAGGCTGCAAACGGAGTTATTCTTATCACAACCAAAAAGGGATCAGAAGGAGCACCAAAGCTGAATTACCAGTTCTATCAGGGTTTCATGACCCCCACAATCGTGCCGCAAACAACCAATGCCTGGCAATATGCAACAATGCTGAGCGAATATCAGGATTATGAGGGTAAAACACGAACATACAGTGATGCAGATATTGCCCTGTACAAGAGCGGCGCAGATCCATGGGAGCATCCCGACAGCGACTGGTATGGCGACCTGATAAAGGATTGGACAACCAACTTCAAACACACTCTTAGCCTCGACGGAGGTTACAGGGGAGTTATTTACTATTTCTCCCTTGGTTTCAGGGGTGATGAGTCGATGTATGCCCAATCTTCAACGAATTACAAGCAATTTAATGTTCGTGCGAAACTTGAGCTTCCTATCACAGACTGGTTGAAAACAGGATTTGACTTTGCCGGGATCCAGAACGACCGTACCTATCCGAGAAACAGCGCCAGCAGTATTGTCGGACAGGCTACACGACTTCTTCCTACACAATGGTCCTTCTGGCCTGATGGAAAACCTGGTCCGGATATTGAGTATGGCGACAACCCCGTTGTAACATCTACCTTCGAAACGGGAAAGGATGAACAAAAAACTTACCAGCTGCAGAATACATTCAGGGTAGAGATCACTCCTCCGTTTGTTAAAGGTCTTACCCTGAGAGGTCAGTTTAACTACGACGTTAATAACTTCTATCGTCACAGGTTCTTTAAGCCATGGATACTCTACTTCCCGCAATGGGAGACAGCTGTAAGAGACCCCAGCACTGGATTTATTACCAGTATGGACCTGACCCCGACACCCCGCGGACTTTCATCGCCCGAGAATTATGAGAACTATAGCAGGAGAATTAGGAAGACTACTAATATTGAGGCTATGTTCGTAAGGAAATTCGGTGATCATAACATCACACTTTTTGGCGGCTTTGAGCAGTATACAAATGATGCTAACGATTTCCAGGGATTCAGGAAATACTATATCTCAACACTTATCCAGACCCTGGATGCAGGTGGTGACGCAGAGAAGAATGCCACAGGAGGTATGTCGATCTATGCACGTAAATCTTACATTGCCAGAGGTACATACGACTTCAGGGGTAAATACCTGGCTGAGATCGTCTTCAGGGCTGATGGTTCACTGAAATTCCCGCCGGAGGGTCGCTGGGGTTATTTCCCGGGTTTCCTGGTCGGATGGCGCGCTTCTGAGGAAGGGTTCTGGAAAGACAACCTGGCCTTTATTAATTTCTTCAAGCTGAGGGCTTCATACGGTAAGATGGGTATGGACCCCGGATCATCATTCCAGTACATCAACAAATTCGCACTGACCAACGGGATGACATTTGGTACCGGTCGTGCAATAGAGATTTCAGCCTACCCGTCATCGGTTGCAAACCCGAATATCACATGGGAAACACAGACAACCCAGAACATAGGATTTGACTCCAAACTCTTCAGGGATCTCATTCATTTAAATTTCGAAGTATTCTATAACAAAAGGGAAGATATTCTTACACCGAAGGATGCTTCAGTTCCGAACTTTACAGGATTATCACTGCCGGATGAGAATATTGCAAGAGTCGACAACAAGGGATTTGAAATTGATGCAGGCGTTCATAAATCACTTACCTCCGATCTGAGGATAGATGTGACAGGTAACTTCAGCTGGAACAGGAACGAGGTGGTCTTTATGGACGAGCCGGAAAGAGCGGTACCATGGCAGGTTCGCACCGGGCACCCGTACGGGGCAACTCTGCTCTATAATTGTATTGGTGTATTTGCCGACGATGCCGCAGTAGACGCTTATCCTTCTCTTCCAGGGGCCAAACCGGGTGACCTGATATTTGAAGATTATGATAAAAATGGTGTTATCGATGCAAACGACAGGATACTTGTAGATAATACTGATGCTCCCGAGGTTTTCTACGGAGGTTCGATCGATGTTTCATGGAAAGCATTCAGTCTCTCAATGCTGATCCAGGGACAGGGAAAATTCATGGTCCCAAGATACTCTGACAACCGTCGTGGTGAGGCAGGTAACTACTTCCTGTGGCAATTTGAAAATCGCTGGACCCCCGAAAATAGAAATACCGATATTTCCAGGGCATATAACAGAGGTGACCAGTACTGGAATTTTGATTCCAGAAGAAGTACATACTGGTATGATAATATGGCTTATACCAGACTGAAGAATCTTGTTCTTACATATACCATTCCATCACAGATATATAAGAGTCTTGGTATCTCAAGGGCAAGTATTTATTTCTCAGGCAACAACCTTGCCCTGTTATGGTCAGCCCAGAAAAACTTCGATCCCGAGATCGCAAACCCAATGCAGTATCCTGCAATGAAGACTTTTGCTTTCGGTGCTAACGTAACCTTTTAATTATATAAGAAATTTTTAAACAGTAGAATATGAAAAAAGTACATAGATTTTTAATTGTAATCACGCTGCTGTTGTTCGGGGCGACATCGTGTACCGATGTTCTCGACCAGAAACCAGTTGATTCCTTCAATCAGGATGCTGTATTTGGAGATATCGGTCTGGCAAAAGCATTCCTGGGCCGGTGCTATGACAGGATGTATGGACACGCCAACTATATGTCCCTGTGCCGTGAAGACCTTCTGGATGCCGGAACTGATCAGGCCCTTTGTATACACCGCCCGGCCAACTACGCATGGTTTAAGAACAGCCTGGGCCCGGACTATCTGGGATTTTTCGGCAATACGAGCTATAACGGGTTTCAGAACTGGAATGCTATTTACAACAATATGCAGAACACTAACCTCTTTCTTGCCAATGTGGATAATGTTCCTGCAACTACGGCTCCAGATCAGGCACTTATAACGAGGATGAAAGGGGAGGCTCACTGGATCAGGGCAATGATGTACAGCAACCTGTGGATGGCTTTCGGAGGCCTTATTGTTACCGATCAGCCTTTTGAGCTCGGACAGGATTTTCTTACCATCACAAGATCCAGTTTTGAGGAGACACTGAATTTCATTCTTGCCGATATCAGCACTGCAATGAATTTACTTGATGACAACATGGAGCAGGGACGTGCTAGCAAAGCTGCGTGCGCAGCACTGAAATCGAAAGTCCTTCTGTTCGCTGCGAGTCCTCTGGTTAACGGAGGTCTGGCTTCTACAGCAAGCAACCCGCTCGTTGCTTTACAGGGAGGCTCACAAACTGCACGTTACCAGGCAGCCAGGGATGCAGCAAAAGCCATAATGGATGGCACTTATGGAAGTTTCTCACTGGTAGGAACAACTGATGATCCTCCGGCAACACTCACCGAAGATGATATTAAGGCTTATGCCGATAATTATCATAAGATCTTCATTCAGAAAGGTGCATGGAACAGTGAGACAATTCATGCTATACAGTTTGTTGCTGCGGGTACAGGAGGAAACTATAGCAGACTCAATATCTGGCACGGCCCCAACGGTTATCATAACTGGGGTAACAATAACCCCACCGAACCTGCTGTGCGGAAATTTGAGATGGCTGATGGTTCCAAGTTTGTCTGGGATAACGGAGATGGTGAATTCCTGAGAACAGCAACAGCTGCCGAGCTTACTGCTGATCCTTTGAAGAGCCCTTATAACGGACGTGAACCACGCTTCTATGCAACGGTTCTCTATCATGGTGCTCCATGGTCAACCAGGCCATCAGACGCGCTGGGACTAGATCCCACAAGCAGGATCCAGACAGGTCACTTTTATTCAAGTGCGACCGGTGAAAAGACAGACAACGGACTCGATACCCGGCAGAGCCTGATTGAAGCATGGAACGGTACCAAGAACGGATATTATATAAGGAAGTTCATGGATCCTGCTGTGGCCGGACAGTACTTTTACAATGAGAATCACTGGGTCGAGTTCAGGTATGCAGAGATATTGCTGAACTATGCAGAAGCATGTATTGAACTGGGAGGAGCTGACCTTCAGAATGGTATAGATGCAATCAATATGGTAAGGAATCGTGCCGGTCTGCCTGACAGGGTGACAGCCGATCAGGCCGAAGCAAGAGAATTCCTGCGTCATGAGAGATTCATTGAATTGTTCGGAGAAGGTCATCGCTGGTACGACCTCCGCCGCTGGGTAATATTTGATGAGGTTGTGGAGAATGTGTGTGAGATGAAGATCAAAGAGTTCGATAACGGCGATATGGAATGGTTCTATGATATTACTGCAATAGCTGACGAAAGGACCTGGGCCAGTGATAAATTTTACTGGGCTCCTATATCGCGTGATGAGCTTAATAAGGCTCCGCAATTAGTGAACAACCCGGGGTATGAGGATTGAGATTTAATTGATTAATTCATTCAATAATCAGGAGGCCGGTCGTGAGACCGGCCTCTTTTATTGCGGATACAGATAGTAGCAGGGGCGTTGCATGCAACGCCCCCACCATACTACCTGTAGAACATATAATACCAGTATGTATTACCGAATCGTTCCCTCAGAGCCGGTTCAGCTGCCTTAAGATCGTTGCCGTAGAACTGAAAAGTCTGTAAGAACTGATTGAAACGTGTTACAGTACGATTTTCTATTGCAAGATTTCCCATATCCGGAAGAATTCCGTTCGTCATCAGCTGATACGCCATCGCAGCCTCTTCGATATGAACGGGCAGTCTCTTGAATCCATACCTCTCAAGCCGGGGGAATTCACCGGCAATTGATTCAAGATCCTCCTGAAGTAATAAAAAGGCCAGCTTGTATTCCATTGCGTTTCTGTTAATAGAATCCCCGCCAAGTAGTAATTCAATATTGGAATATGGATCATCGGTGATTGAGAAAAAATCGCTCTCAATTTTCAGCATTAGTTTCTTTCCAAGTTCAGGATCAGAGGCAACAGACGAATCATTATACAGGAATTTTTCAAAAGTCATGGCCTCTCTATTGTAAAAAAGGCTCTTTTTCAATGTGTTAATATACCTGGCAGCCATCCTGTAATTGCCGTTTATAAGTTCGGTTCTGATAAGCATCTTCAGACCTTCAGGGAAATGGCCCCGCATCACCATGTTTTCAAATGCCCATCTGTGAGCTTCGTTGATCATTCCGACACTATAATAGAAATAGCCCCCCCGCCTTAATACCTCCCAGTACATCTCCCATTTGAGAAAAAGTGTCTGACCATCCGGACTCTGGCGGAAATGAAAGAGCATATCGTTCAGCCTGCCCGTCTCACACAGGGCTATATTGTTCAGATAAATAGTCAGGATATTGTTCGAAGGATTTTCAATGTTATAAGATATAATATCATCAAACCTGTATTCGTAAAACATCTTCTCGACCCTGAAATATTGCCTTGTCTTAAGATCATATCTGAAATATGCTGCAGCCAGCATTAAAACCAGGGGAATCACAATAGTGGCAATTTTTGCAGCTGATTCTGTCATCCTTCCGGCAAATGGCAGTTTAATTCTGATACGGGCAATTAATGGAAGCAAAGCGATAAAGACCACTACAGGGGCAAATAAACTGTACTGACCGCCGATATCATTATTAGAATAGGGAAAAACCAGAAGCGTTTTAAAGGATCTGAAGAACAAAAATTCCGTGGAGATCCCAAGTACAACCATCATAACGAGAATAATAGCGGATGCCTTTATCCATCCCTTCCCCCTGACAATGAAAATCTGGTAAACGGTATACATCATAATATAGATCCATGCAAAGCCCCCGGTAAGGAAATACCATAAGGGGATCAATGCTACCGGCATCCAGCCTTTCAGACGCCTGGCAGTAAGGCAGAAGAGCATTACCTGCAGCAACAAGCCCAGGTTATTATAAAACAGGTACTGATAGTTTGTCTGCAGAAAGAAAAGTGCAACGCCGGTTGTAAGAGGAACAAAGAGAAATCTGCTGTTGCCGGAAAGCTTAATAATCCTTAAGATATAAAAGATAAAAAGACTCAGAACCGCAGATAGGATAAGTGATCCGGCAACCGGATACCGGAAAAAAGCAGACAAGAAGTTGCCGAGATATTTCAGGAATCCTCCGGGCTGATCAAGATTTTGAAGCAGATATTCGGTTGATAAGAGAAAGAGGGAGGATTTCTCCTGGTAGAAAAAGATATGTTCTGCAAAAAATAAAAAGTAAAAAAAGGAAATAAGAAAAAACAGAAAATAAGGCAGAGCTGAAAGGAAAATAGTGCCCGGTTGTTTGAACTGATTCATTGTATTTCTCGGTATAACCGGTTATAATCAGATTTCCCGCCATCCGGCCTGAATCGGCTCGGAAGCGGCTGCTCTTCTGATTTTGCCAGGATTAAGATCGATCTTAAGTGAAGAGAATTCCGGGATATTATAACTTTTCAGGAACCTGTTGTAGAAATCCGGATCTTTCTGTGGCATGACAAAAGGCCTGGAAGCTTTTCCGTTTTCATCAATATAGGAAATGTAGGGCCTGGCTGTCAGTCCGTCGCCTCTTTTACTGCTGAATACCATCCATCTGCCGTTTGCGGACCATGAATGATAGCTGTCGACGTGATCGCTGTTAAGCTCAAGGCGGGATGGCTCAAAGGTTTCGAGGTTAACTGACCACAGGTCGGCCTCCCTGTGCCAGATCGGGAAACAGCCGTAATCCGCCAGCGTAAGGACTATATATCTTCCGTCGGGCGATATCCTTGGGAAAGCAACACTCTTTTTCATGGCCGAAGCATTAAAGACCATTTCAGGTTCTCCGACAGTTCTGGTTTCAATATCAAACGGGACCCTGAAAAGATCGTAACGGATCTCTTTGTAATCATACTCCTCACCTATCTGTTCCGCCCTGCAGAAATAAAGGAAGGTGCCGTCGGGCGACCATTCCGGGTACGTATCCATGTACTTGTGCATGTCGGGCAGTTCAATATTCATCATTTTGTTTTCTTCAATATCATACATTACGAGGGATGACTCAAGATCGCTTACCTCGACTTTCTTGTTATCGGCCGAATGGAAGCGCTGAACTATCTTGTTTGACGAAAACGAAACAAACTGTCCGGAAGGATGCCACCGTGGATAAACGGCTCCGTTTTGCATCTCATCGGTTTTCAGATTGGTTCTTATCAACCTGCCTTCAGTATAGAAGTATGTTCCGCCCACGCTTCCCCTCATATGGAACATAAAATCATCACTCCTTCCGTTATTGTACGCATGACAATTAATACAATTGTCTTCTGCCACCCTGTTTTCGATCACCGGTCTTTCGCTAAAACCGGACAGGTCTCTCTGCCTTATGCTGAGCTCGCTCCAGCTTTCATAACCGGGATAGAGCAGACGGTAGGAGAGATACGGATCGACAGGCTCTTTCGCAATATACCACTTAACGGGATCATATTTCTCCCATTGTCCGTTATTGCTTAATATGCAGATAATAAGCGTGATCTCTCCACCGGTATTATCTTCAAGGATTTTTCTCCATTTCTTTTCAGGGATACGGATCTTTCCTTTACCGGAAGCAATCGCGAATGATTTTCCTTTGGCGCCGGAAAACTCAACATAATATGATTTTCCTTCCTCATGTATATTAAAGTTGAGGGGTGCTATGTTAGGGGGAATTGTGATCTCCGCATAATCAGGATCAAGTGAAGCCGG
>Ga0334884_1004471_pt1 | contig 14322 bp, 16 predicted proteins | sample GraSluR1_MG_7_FD_207215 | JGI IMG/M metagenome (GOLD analysis project Ga0334884, IMG submission 207215) | Sludge microbial communities from methane-producing bioreactor in Wageningen University, Netherlands - Granular Sludge_12_05 R1 | ecosystem: Engineered > Bioreactor > Anaerobic >...
GGTCTACACACCGAACATCGTCGTCGTGCTCGACCCTACCCTCCTGGGTTCTGTCGACGTGACACAGGGCCTTGGAACCGATGGCATTCTCATCGTGAACACGCCAAAGGATGCGAAGGAAATAGCAACCATGCTTGGCTATGCCGGCAGGCTCTACACCCTCGATGCGACGAAGATAGCCCTTGAGACCATCGGGCGCCCGGTGGCAAACACCGCATGCGCCGGGGCTCTGGTGAAGGTGAGCGGCCTTGTCTCCATGGACAACATGGTGGCAGCCACCAAGGATAAGTTTAGGGAAAAGCTTTCTGAAAAGGCCGTCCTTGCCAACATCGAGACCATCAGCAAGGCATACGAGGAGGTGTCAGTATGAATGAGAAGACATGGAAGGAAATCCCTATCGGCGGGCTAATTCTCGATGCGGGAAACGCTGCCGAGTACCATACGGGCGACTGGAGGACCGAGCGTCCCGTCCACATCTTGGACAAGTGCAAGCATTGCATGTTCTGTTGGATCTGCTGCCCGGACTCGGCCGTCATCGTCAAGGACAAGAAGATGGTGGGCATCGATTACGATTACTGCAAGGGATGCGGCATCTGCAAGGACGTCTGTCCCTTCGACGCCATTGAGATGACCATCGAGGGAACGGAGGACTAAGCATGGCAAAACCAATGGCACTATCCGGAAACTTCGCCGCGGCCTACGCTACGAAGCAGATCAATCCCCACGTGGTGGCCGCCTACCCCATAACCCCCCAGACCCTCATGATGGAGAAGTTCAGCGAGTACGTGGCAAACGGCGAGGTAGACACCGAGCTCGTCTGCGTCGAGAGCGAGCACTCCGCCATGAGCGCCTGCATCGGCGCCGCCGCAGCGGGTGGCAGGGTCATCACCTCCACCGCCGCAAACGGCCTTGCCCTCATGTTCGAGGTGGTCTACATCGCCGCCTCGCTGCGCCTTCCCATCACCATGTGCGTCATGAACAGGGCGCTGTCAGGGCCTATCAACATCCATGGGGACCACTCGGACTCCATGGGGACGCGGGACTCCGGCTGGATACAAATCTTCAACGAGAACGCCCAGGAGGTCTATGACACCATGTTCCAGGCGGTCCGCATCGGCGAGCACAAGGACGTCATGCTTCCCGTCATGGTCAACTTCGATGGATTCATCACCTCCCACAAGTTCGAGCGCGTCGACACCTTGGATGACGCAGCCGTCAGGGACTATGTCGGAACGTACACGCCGGAGCACTCGCTCCTTGACACGGAAGACCCCGTGACATACGGTCCCCTCGACCTCTTTGACTACTACTTCGAGCACAAGCGCCAGCAGGTCGATGCCATGCGCAACGCCCTGCCTGTTGCCCGCGAGGTTCTCACTTCCTACGCCAGGGAGACCGGGCAGAACGAGTACGACATCATCGAGGCGTACCACCTCGATGACGCTGATGTCGCCATCGTCGCGCTCTCGAGCACGGCGGGAACGGCAAAGTTCGTCGTCGACCGCATGCGTGCCGAAGGCAAGAAGGTAGGTCTTCTCAAGATACGCCTCTTTAGGCCCTTCCCCGTAGAGGCTGTCCGCGAGGCCCTTGCAGGCGTGAAGCAGGTGGCGGTGCTTGACCGTTCCGACTCCTTTGGCGCCTATGGGGGCCCCGTCTTTGCAGAGGTCAGAAATGCCCTCTACGACGCCGAAAGCCGGCCAGGCATCGTCGACTACATCTACGGCCTCGGCGGCAGGGACATCAACGCCGTCGACATCGAGGGCGTCTATAACAGGATGCTTTCCGCCTCCGGCAGAATGGCCGGGGACGTGCAGTACCTCGGCGTGAGGGGTGATTAACATGGCAAGTCTCAAAGAACTCACAGAACGCGAGGAGCGGCTCACCGGCGGGCACCGCCTTTGTGCCGGGTGCGGCGCCTCCATCATCGTCAGGCAGATCCTTCAGGCCACGAACTACCCCGTTGTCGTTTCCTGCGCCACGGGCTGCCTTGAGGTGTCTACCACCATCTACCCGTACACGGCATGGAAGAATCCCTTCATCCACAACGCGTTTGAAAACTCCGCGGTGACGTGCAGCGGCGCCGAGGCCATGTTCAGGGCCAAGAAGCGCACCGGCGAGATACCGGCCGACAAGAAGGTGAAGTTCATCGCCTTTGGCGGCGACGGCGGAACGTACGACATCGGCATACAGTCGCTTTCCGGCGCCATGGAGCGCGGGCACGACATGCTGTATGTGTGCTATAACAACGAGGCGTACATGAACACCGGCATCCAGCGCTCCTCGGCCACGCCGCTTGGCGCGGCGACCACCACGTCGCCCGCAGGCACCGTCATTCCGGGCAAGAAGGAGTACCCCAAGGACCTTACCGAGGTCATGGCGGGGCACCACCTCCCCTACGTGTGCCAGGCATCCCCCGGCTACTTCCAGGACCTTATCAAGAAGGTCGAGACGGCCATGGAGATTGAGGGGCCGAAGTTCATGAACACCCTCTCTCCCTGTCCCCGCGGCTGGAGGCACGCCAACGATGCTGCCATACGCATCTCGAAGCTTGCGGTGGACTGCTGCTTCTGGCCCCTCTACGAGGTCCGCAACGACACGTACGCCCTCACGGGCCAGTCGAAGCTCATCGCCGACGGCAAGAAGGAGAAGGTCCCGCTTGCGGAGTACCTCAAGCCCCAGGGCCGCTTCAAGCATCTCCTTGCCCCCAAGAACAAGGAGCTTCTTGACAGCATCCAGGAAGAGGTCGACAGGCGCTGGGAACGCCTTGTCAAGCTCTCAAAGCTTTAAAGGGTACCACAACCCTTTTTTATTCTTTTTTCCCACCCTTTTTTGTGAAAGAGATTCTTGTACCCTACACCGGTCAGGCATACGAGTGCACCATGTGCGGGGCGTGCTGCCACCATCACATCGTGCCGCTCACGAAAACAGACCTTGAGCGCATCGGTTCGACCCTTGACCCCGAATCCTTTGCCGCGTACCACGAGTCCCTTGGCAGCATCGTGCTTGCCCGGGGCGACGAGGGAGGCTGCACGCTCCTTAAGGGCAGCCGCTGCGGCATCCATGACACGAAACCCGTCATCTGCAGGCTTTTTCCCTTCGCCGCCTATCCCGAACCACGGGATGCGGCCGACGGGCTTGCGCATGAGTACCTGCTTCCCGACGGTTCGCTTGTCTACCTGTACGTCAATACCGCCTGCCCCGGCGTGCGGGAAGATGCCCGCGCACCCATGCCCCGTTGGCTGCTTTCCCTCATCCAGCGCATCCGCATCGAGATGGCGCTCACGAGGTTCTACTATGAGATTACGTCTTCCGACCGATGAGGAGTGGGCGGCGTGCGCTGCCACCCTCTCGCACTATGGCTGCCCCCCCGACACGCTCTCGCGTGAGGCGCTGCGCGTCCGCGAAGGCCGCTACCGCGAGGTCTTCTCGGGGTCTTTGGCTGTTCTTGCCGCGGTCGATGCATGTACCTGCATACCCCTTTCACTGGGGAGGAAGGAAGGTGAGCTGCGCGCGGATTCGTTCCTTCCCTCCCTCGAGCTCGGTACCGTCCTTTACCCGGTGGCTACGCGGAACGCGGTGGCGCTCGACGCACCGCGCGCCACGCTCTTTCTCTACGGCAGGGATGTCTTTCGGGAGCACCTGCCGGTGGGCCTTTCGCTGGGCAGAAAGCTCGTGGGGGCGAGGGGCGAGTTTCTCGGATTCGGCATCTACAACGGGCGAACGCTTGCCAATATCATCGACAAGGGCGCCTATGTCCGCCAGTTCGAATAGCGCTACATTTTTAAAGCGCCTTTCGTATTCGAAGGTGGTGTATCAATGAATACTGGCGCCTTTGTAGAGATTGACTATGTTGCCAAGGTGAAAGATGGCAGGTATTTCGATGTTACGGACGAGGCGCGCGCCAAGGAGCTGGACCTTTACGAGCAGGGGCGTACCTACGGCCCGGTCAAGGTCGTTGTTGGCGCTCGGCACGTCCTTGAAGGCCTCGACGAGGCTCTTGCTTCCATGGAGCTGGGAGAGGAGCGCGAGGTCGTCGTCTCCCCCGAGCAGGGATTCGGCAGGAGGGACCCGTCCCTTATCAACACCGTCCCCATGAGGGAGTTCCGCAAGCAGGGCATCACCCCGCGCGTGGGCATGTCCCTTGAAGTGGGCGAGCAGGTTGCGCATGTCAAGAGCGTGTCTTCCGGACGTGTCACCCTCGACTTCAACCACGCCCTTGCGGGAAGGACGCTTGAGTATACCGTCCGCATCGTGTCCGAGATTACCGATCCCCAAAAGAAGATCGAGGCGCTCTTTGACCTCTATCTCGGCGGATTCGACGAGTCCAAGTATACGGTGGCAATCGAGGACACCGAAGCCACCATCACCATGGAAGGGCTCAAGAAGGGTGTTGAGGACGTGGTCCGAAGCATTGTCCGCAAGGAGATAGAAAAGCACATACCCGAGATAACCGCGGTCTCCTTCGGCGGGGAGGAATCCCCCGAAGAGCCTCCCGAGGGGGAGGCCCAGGAACAGGCGGGGGACGCCCCCGTTGACGAGGCCTAGGGGAAGGCCTCAATCGTTTCTTCCCACTGGTAACGGAGGGGGCTTGCAACCGAGCCCGCCTTGAGCGAGCCCTCGTCCCATACCTCATAGTACCATCGCTCTACCACGTCTATGCCGGCGTATGATGCGGCCAGGGCAACGGCGTCGTCAAGCGTCCCCACGGTGTCTACCATCCCCGCCTCATAGGCCTCGGTGGCAAGCCAGATGCTTCCGTCCGCCATGGCAAGCGCCTCGGACGAGGTCATATCACGCTCGAGGGCCACGGTGCGCACAAACCTGTTGTACGAGTCCATGACGCTTGCCTCAAGCCAGGCATACTCCTCAGAGGTGAGCGCCCGCCAGTCCGCACCCATGTCCTTGAAGGCGCCTGTCTTGATAACGGTGATGCGCAGGCCGAAGTCACGGTAGTATTGGCTTGCGTCGGTATGCACGTAGATGACTCCAATGTTGCCCACGAGGCATTCTGCCCCCACGACAATGGCATCGGCACCAAGCGACAGGTAGTAGCCGCCGGACGCTATCATGCCGCCGGAGTAGACCACCACGGGTTTATGCGCCCGCAGCGCGGTGAGCGACTGGTACAGGTCCACCGTCGCCCCGACACCGCCCCCCGGGGAGTCGAGCCAGAGCACCACGGCGCCGATGTTGGCGTCTTTACCGAGGCGGTCAAAGAGGTCGTAGGCCATACCTACGTCCTCGCTGTCCAAAACCCCGTACATGCGCACGAGGGCCACGGCGCCGTCGGGGGCGAGGGATTCAGACCGCAGGGCAACGAGCTGCGCCCGCAGGGAGGCAATGGTGTCCGCGTCTATGGCGGATGATTCGAGGATCGTCACCGTGCCGCCGGTGGGGCAGGGTGCGCAGTCCTGTGCCGCCTCGTTGCCGGTGATACACCCTGATACGACAAGGATGCAGACAAGGAGGAGCCCCAGAAGAGATGCTTTTATATGCATGGTAAAAGTATTTAAAGGAATTATTTATACCTTGCGACCCGGCCGACGGCGCGAGATGAGAGTATGCAGTACGACGAGAAGCGCACCATCTCCGGCATGCCTTTGTGGTATGCCATATACATCCCATACAAGATAGGGCAGGCGGTCATCAGCACCATCATCCCCATGCTCATCCTTTCCTTGGGGGGGACAGGTACGAAGGTGGGCCTTGCCACCATGCTCTTTTCCCTGGTCACCATGACGTTTGCCGTGGTATGGGGAAAGCTTTCCGACGCGCGGGAGCTTCGAAAACCCTTTATCCTCATCGGCATCGGCGGCACCATCCTCTGCCTGCTGCTCATGTACGTGTCGACGACGCATCTCTTTGTCATTATCTGTTACGCACTGTGCGCCGTGCTCATGGCCGCAGAGCCCCCCATTACACCGGTCTACCTTCTGCGCAACGCACACAAGAGCGAGTGGGACCGGGCGCTGTCCCGGTTCAACACCCTGTGCGGGTGGGCGTGGGTGTCGGGGCTCGGGCTTGGCGCCGTCCTTGTCTACGCCGTATCGCTCCACACCATCGCCCTTGTCACGGCGGCCATCGTCGGCCTCTCCCTCTTCACGGCCCATTTCTGGATGCCCGATGCACCGGTCTACCTCATGCGCCCGAGGATAGCCATCATAGTGTCCCAGGTGGTCGAGCGCCGCCGGTTCCTTCCCAATTACGTGCTCCACCTCCCTCGCCTCCCCCACATTCGGAGCTCCAACAACAGGCTCTTTTTCCTTGCAAGCCTCATTCTTTATGTGGGCACGAACCTTATCTACCTTCCCGTCATACCGTACCTTACCGACCAGGGGCTTGCGAACTCGTCAATTTTTGTGGTCATCATCGCCAACTCCATCGGGTCCGCGGTGGTCTACGAACGCATCGCCCCCCTCATCTCCCGGCGGGGCTGCATAGCGCCGCTGGTGACGGGTGTCATCGGGCGCCTCATCCTCATACTCGTGATGGCGGCGTGCGTCCTTGGCGTGGTGCCTGCGCCGGTCGTGGTCTTTTCCGCCGCCTTCTGTCTCGTGGGTGTTACCTGGCCGTTTATCTATCTGCCTTCCATATCCTTTGTCACCCACGCAGCCACCGAGGGCACACAGGGGGCGCTCATGGGCAAGTACAACTTCGTCACCACGTTCGGCCTCATGACCGGCAGCCTGCTCGCGGGGTATCTCTACGATAATGTGTCGTTTATCGCCTCGCTTCTCGGTGCCGCCGTGCTGCTCGTCCTTTCCTCGGCTGTCTTTCACCGTAGCGTACGCGAGCCGGCCGCATGCCAATCCTTAAATATTCTCCAGCCGTAGGGAGTGAAGAGGTGGCATGAATGGTAGAACAAGGTGAACAGGCTCCCCCCTTCTGCCTGCCTAACCAGGCAGGAGAGGGTGTGTGCCTCCATGACATAGCCTCGTGGCTCGTGCTCTATTTTTACCCGAAGGACGGGTCCTCGGGCTGTACGAGGGAGGCGAAGGACTTTTCCGCGCTTCGTGGCGAGTTCGACACCCTTGGCGTGCGCGTTCTCGGCATGAGCCCTGACACGCCCGCCAAGCACCGCTCGTTCATTGAAAAGGAGGGCCTTGCCCTTGAGCTTCTCAGTGACGAGACACCCGACCATGGCGTGCTTCGCGCCTATGGCGTCTGGCAGAAAAAGCAGATGTACGGCAGGGAGTACGAGGGTGTGGTGCGTACGACGGTCGTCATCGGCCCCGACGGTGTCGTACGCCATGTATGGGGGAAGGTAAAGGTCCCCGGCCACGCCGAAGCCGTGCTCTCCTTCATGCGCGAGCTGGTCGCCGGGTAGGGACCCATCCCTTTTCTTTTTTAGAGTGCCGCTATGTCTTCCTGCCCGATGATGCGGTGGGGTAGTGCGGTGGCGAGCACGTCCTTGGTCCGCTCGATGTCATCGGTCTTGAGGATGAGGATCGCCTTGTTCCGGCACGCGATGCTAAAGGCGTAGAGATAAAGGATGTTGATGCCGCGCTCGCCAAGGGCGCGGGCAATGCCTGACAGGCTTCCCGGCGCATCGTCGACCTCGACGCCGACGACATGTGCCTTCTTCACGGTAAATCCCTCCGCGGTGAGGGCGTCATAGGCCGCATCGGGGTCGCTGACGATGCACCGGATAATGCCAAAATCGCCTGTTTCGGCGATGGAGGCCGCCTTGAGATTGATGTTGGCGCGCTCGAGGGCCTGCGTGAGGTCATAGAGGCGCCCCGGCCTGTTTTCCATAAAGACTGATATCTGGTATACCATTAGAGCATCCTCCTGTCTATGATGCGCTGTGCCTTGCCTTCGCTGCGGGGAATCTTTCCCGGTTCCACGAGGCGCACCCGAACCTTGATGTTGAGCACGGCGTACATCTCGTGCTCGATGGCACGCTGGAGCTCGATTATCTCCCCCATGGAGTCGTTGAAGAGCTCCCCTGTCACTTCCACGTAGACCTCCATGTCGTCCAGCGCCCCCTTGCGTTCCACATAGATCTGGTAATGGCCGCTCACGCCCTGTATCTTGGAGAGCACGTGCTCAATCTGGCTGGGGAAAACGTTAACGCCGCGCACGATGAGCATGTCGTCCGTACGCCCAACGATGCGTCCGATGCGCTGGTCGCTGGCGTCGCACCCGCACCGGGAATCATACAGGTGCGAGATGTCACCGGTCCTGAAGCGTATGACCGGGCATGCCTCCTTCCACAGCGACGTGAAGACGATCTCCCCCTTCTCCCCCTCGCCAAGCACCTCGCCTGTCTCGGGGTCCACCACCTCGACGAGGTACTTGTCGTCCCAGATGTGGAGTCCGTCCTGCCCGGCGCATTCCATCCCGACGCCCGGGCCGCCAAGCTCGCTCATGCCGTAGATGTCGTAGGCCTTGATGTCAAAGGCGTCCTCGATGCGCCGCCGCATGCTGTCAGACCACGGTTCGGCCCCGAAAATGCCCACCGAGAGGGGAAGTTCCTTGGGGTCGATGCCCGACTCTGCCACCACCTCTGAAAGGTAGAGGGCATACGAGGGGGTGCAACAGAGCACATCGACGCCAAAGTCCTGGAGGATCTTGACCTGCCGCGCGGTGTTGCCGCCGCTCGTGGGAACGACCGACGCCCCGAGAAGCTCGGCGCCGTAGTGGAGACCAAGACCGCCGGTGAAGAGGCCGTATCCGTAGGAGTTCTGTATGACCGACCCTTCACCGACGCCGGCAAGGCGCAGGCAGTCTGCCACCATGGACGCCCATGTGGCGATGTCAGCCTTCGTGTAGGAGACCACCGTGGGGCTTCCTGTCGTCCCGGAGGAGGCATGGTATCGCACGACGCGCCGCTTGTCCACCGCAAGGATGCCGGTGGGGTAATAGGAACGAAGCTCCGCCTTTCTAAGGAAGGGCACGTGAGCGAGGTCTTCCAGCGAACGCAGGGCGTCCGGGTGGAATCCCGCCGCCGTAAAGGCCTGCCGGTAGTGGGGGGCGTGGTCGTAGCAGTAGGAAAGGGTACGTTTCAGGAGCGAAAGGCGCTGTGCATCGTTCATAGGTTCACCTTGCTATGTACCACGCACTTTACAATAAAATAGTTGTTGCACAATCGAAACCGATATGACGCTATGCGTCAGAGAAGATGGAGCCCCGGGGGGGCTTTGAACCCCCGACCTGCCGATTACGAGTCGGCCGCTATACCAGGCTAAGCCACCGAGGCATGCGTAAGGCCTATTCCTCAAGGGTGAGGTAGCCTTTCCTTTTTAACCAGTCACTCTGGGCCTTCGTGTATTTAAAGATAATGTCGCCGCGGATGTCGCTCTGCAGCTCCCATGGTTTGACAAGAACGATGTCCTGTTCGATAAGCCAGGTCTTTCCCCGCCGCTTCGTCTTGACGCGGCACAGGCGCGTGTTGCCGTCGAGGCAAACCACGCTCATCTTTCCGAATCCCATGCGCTGTTCGATGATGCCGAGGACCTCATCGTTTTTTGGGAGCCGGATACGTGATATTTGGTCTTCCTCGCTTGGTGGTTCATATTTTTTTGGTCTTGTATATATGGAATTCCCTCCAGTCTTCCATTTTTGAGTGCGTATTTAAATCTTATGGTGCGGGGCCCTGGCAGGCCGGACAGCGAGGGGCACATCGCCTTCCTCGGGAGAAGGGCCGATACGAAAACCTTTATAACAAAACACCCCTTGTGGTGGATAGGTGACTTGCATGGATGAAGACGTGATGCTGATGATACCGGGGCCCACCATCGTGCCTCCGCGCGTCACACGGGCCATGAGCCGGCCCATCATACCCCACCGGGGTTCTGCCTTTTCAACCCTCTTCTTACGCCAGATCGAGCGGCTCAAGGCCGTGTTTCGCACGTCGGGGGACGTGTTCATCTTGAGTGGCTCTGGTACGGCTGCCATGGAAGCGGGCCTGGCAAACGTCATAGCACCCGAAGACACCGTCCTCTGCCTTGTCAATGGCAAGTTCTCCGAACGATTCATGGAGATAGCCGAGGCCTTCGGTGCCCGCGCCCATGTCATCTCCTACGAATGGGGAACCGCCGTCGAGGCAAGGGACGTTGAGGAGTTCTTGGACGAGCACCCCGAGACGAAGGCGGTGACCATGGTCTTTAACGAGACCTCCACCGGTGTACGCAATCCCGTTGCCGACGTAGGGCGTGTTGTTGCCAAGACCCCTGCACTCCTCATCGTCGACACGATATCCGCGCTGGCGGGCGACGCCTTTGAGACCGACGCCTGGCATGTCGACATCTGTGCCACCGGTTCCCAGAAGTGTTTTGCCCTTCCCCCGGGCCTTGCCTTTGTTTCGGTGAGCGACAAGGCATGGGGGGTCATGGAGCGGACCAGGAGCAGCACTTACTACCTTGACCTTCGCCGGTACCGCAGTGATAAGGCCAAAGCGCCCTACACGCCGCCGGTAACGCTAGTCTACGGCCTTGAGGCCGCCCTTGACATCATCGAGGAGGAGGGCCTTGACGCGCGCATCGCCCGCCACCAAGAGCTGGCGGCCTTGGTCAGGGAATCATGCGTGGCCATGGGATTCTCCCTCTTTCCCGCCTCGGAGGACATCTGCTCCGCCACGGTGACATCGCTTACCTGCCCGCAAGGGATCGACCCCTCGGCGCTTCGCAAGGTGCTCTCAGACCGCTACAACATCGCCATAGCGGGGGGGCAGGCGCAGGTCAAGGACACGATCATTCGCATCGGGCACATGGGTGTCGCATCCTACCGCGAGGTCTACGCGACGCTGGCGTGCCTGCGTGAGGCGCTTGAAGAGCTTATGCCGTAGGATAACGGCATGAGCCTTCTATTTTCACATTCCGGCGAGGCCGGGTTCTGCGGGGTATGAATTACCTATCCCGTGTTATGACGAAGTCTGCAAGGCCGGAGAAAAAGGCGTGCGACGCCGGGGCCATTCCCTCGGGAAGGGCCGCCTTGCTCTCGTCGACAAAGCGCTGTGCAAGGGACGTGCAGTAGTCGTAGGCCCCCGTGTCGCGGAAGATGTCGCGCACCTCCGCCACATCCTCCCGTGATGCGTGCTCGTAGCCAAGGACCTTGCGCAGCCGCTTCTTCTGTGCATCGTCTGCATGCTCCATAGCCTTGATGACGAGAAGCGTCCGCTTGCCCTTGGTGATGTCAGAATAGGACGGTTTGCCGGTCACCCGCTCCGAACCAAACGAGCCGAGGATGTCATCCTGTATCTGGAATGCCTTTGCCATGTTGTGGGCATACCCATCAAGCGCGGTGATGGCCTCAGCCTGGGCGTACGCAAGCCCGATGCGCAGGGGATACACGAAGAGGATGCCCGTTTTTTTGTGTATCATGGCCAGGTACTCCTCCTCGTTTGCCCGGTGCGACTCGTACAGGATATCGAGAAGCTGACCCTCGTTGAGCTTTTGGTACATGCGCCGGTGGAGCTCCAAAGCATGGAGCTGGGCGTCCACGGGGAACTCGCAGCGCGTGAGCGCTTCAAGGGAGAGGGCGTACATGACGTTTGAGCCAAGCACGGACAGCGCATAACTGTAGCGCGATATGGCCTTCTGGGCAAAAAAGAGTTCCTTGAGCGTGTCGCGCTGGATCCAGTACCTTCCTTTCTCATAGCGGTGGATGTCAAAGCCTATGGCGTCGAGGAACTTGTCGGCATAGACGGCGTTGAACGTTGGCTCACCGTGGCGTACGAGGTCCTCATCCATGGCGTCGTCGAGGATGAGCGATGATGAATGGACAAGCTCCGATGAGATGGAGGGGCGCAGGATTCTGTCGTCGTCGTGGTAGGCACGATATGCCATGACCATGGAAAGGGGGCGCAGTCGCTTGCCGCCGGACAGGACATGCTTTTCCACCTCCCCATAGAACTCGTCGAGAATGGGATTTTTGTTGGCGTCCCGTTTCTCTGCAAGGAAGGCACGTATCTCCTTCTCGATAGCGGAGACAATCGGCGCATATGATGCTAAAAAGCCCATATCTCAAGGTCCCTGCCGCAGTATTTATACTTTGTGCCACCCAAACAGGTACAAAACACCCGATAAAGGAAGGATTAAAGCGCTTTTGTTCTCGTAAGCTCAAACACGCATTCCTTGTCCCCTTTCGTGACACAGGTTATCTCTACCAGATCGACAAGCGTGTCATCGAAGATACGGCGAAGCATCTCGGTGAGGAGACCCCTTGTGAAGGTGCATAGCGTGCCCCGGGCCCGGTAGAGCTTTCCGCTCTCGCATCGGTCCCAGTACCAGCATTTCTCGCTCCGGCACGATTCAAGGGAGTCGCGTACGTGAATGCGCCCGATGCTCTTGAGGGGGTCGAGATCCTCAAAGGCGAGGATGCCGAATCCCAAAGACCGGAACAGGTCCTCAAGCACGGCAAACTGTTCCTCGAAGTCGTCGTAATCGGCAAGACCGTGGGTGTCCCAGAGGTACTCCGCAACGTTCACGCCAGACATGTAGAGAATGTAGTCGCCTCCGCTCCCGAGGCTTGTGGGGATGATGCGTATCATGGCATGGTAGACCTCGTAGGGGATGGTGAGGAGTGGTTTGCCGTTGCTTCGGGTGCTCGACGGATACGTGAGCGGATTGAGCTCTCCCTGTCGCACCATCTTCACCTTACATGCGGCCGTGCCAAGAATGGGTTGAAGGAACGAAGACATCTCGGATTCGCTTACACCCTCATCGTGGCAATCGACAAGGCCGTACACGACATAGCCATCCCCGATGCGCTCAGTTTCAAGGGACACCAGCGTATACCCCTTCTGCACAAGGGTCGATATCGTCTGCCCCACGGCGTCGAGAGCGCCAGCGCCCAGCTTCGCAGCGACAAAAAAGAGGGGAGTACCACCCTTTCCTGCACCCATCGTTTCAATGAGGCTGAAGTGGGGCATATACGGCTCGGTGCCGTTGAAAAACGCATCGATGATCGTGTTGAGGTTCTCCTCGTTGCCTTTTTCCATTGTTCTCACCATGTTTGACATACCTTATATATTTATCTCATTATTCGAACGTTATTTCACCAGCCGTTATTTGTTCCCTAAGCTTCCGGAAAAAGGAGATGACCTCCTGCGTGTTGCCCGCCTGCCGCGCCTTACTTTCAATGGCGGCTAGGAACCAGAGGGCGTTCCAGCACATGTTCAGCGCCTCCTCCTTGTTGATGGAGATGAGGGCCAGTTCCATGAGCCGTTTTACATTGTCCTCTTTAGCAAGCTCTGCCTCGTCAAACGGGCTCATGTCCCGCACTTCGGTGGTGCTCTCAAAGATGGAGGGGATGATACGGCGATTCTCCGAGCGGTATTTGAGTGCCTCGATGTCGGAGAGGCGGCGTATGAAGCCGTTTTCCAAAAGGAAGTTGAGATTCTGGTAGATGGCGCCCTTCGTGAGGCCGAAATTGTTTTTCAGGAAGTCGGCCAAGTCCTTGAGGCGCACGGGAGAAAACAGCATGATGTAAACAAGAATCAGGAACTGGGTCTTGTTGTTGAGGTCTATTTTCAAATCGAGGATATTCTCGTACGATTTCATGTCCACCGCCCTCATGTCCTGCTTACATTTCCTTTCGAGCATAAAAACGTTATGTCGAATATCTGGTACAAGGATACTATCGACTATTCAAACTGAAAATTGTATATCTGCAGGTTCTTCTCGGAGCAGCGTATGGTGAGTTCACCTCTTCCATATGCCGGCAGTGCCACGAGGTGGTAGAGCCTGCCTCCGTCGATCCGCACCAGGCTTTTCCCGCGCTCTCCCCTTACTATGTCTTCACCCGCCAGCTCTGGCGGCACGGGTCTGCCGTCGAGAAGCACTTCGGCCACTACCGGTGTTTCGTAGACGGACATGACGCTGTACGCGTGCTGTGCCCGGAACGGGATAAGTACGTACCCCTCGTTTCCGTCTTCGTGCTCCACATACTGGTCATACTGTTTCCAGGCGCCGTCCAAGTATGCCTTGTCGTCTTCATGAGTGCCCGCGTCACGGTAGAGGATACCGTACGTCTGGTCGTCTGACGCCCTGCTCGAGAAGCTGAGCACCTCCTTGAATCCAAGGCTGGTGGTGGGGGATACGTCGTCCCATGCGGGCAGTTTTTTCGATGCGCGAGTCCAGAGGGGCCGCGGAACGTCATTGTCATCGAGCCCGAGAAGCGTGCGCGCCGCCCGTTCCACGTCGTACTCGCTTCCAAATCCGATGTGTTCGGATATGGCGGTGCCTCCCTTTTCGATGAAGACAATCTTGGGCATGAAGCGGTTGCCATACAGGAGCCACGACGCCATACGGTCGTCCTGGGCCGTGGGCATGGTGACGCCGAGGCGCTCCACCGCCGCGGCTGCGTTGTCGAGGAATC
>Ga0334884_1004475_pt1 | contig 14309 bp, 14 predicted proteins | sample GraSluR1_MG_7_FD_207215 | JGI IMG/M metagenome (GOLD analysis project Ga0334884, IMG submission 207215) | Sludge microbial communities from methane-producing bioreactor in Wageningen University, Netherlands - Granular Sludge_12_05 R1 | ecosystem: Engineered > Bioreactor > Anaerobic >...
ATCTTATCACAGCTTGCAACCAAAACAAGTCCGTCGCAGCCGTGCGCTTTTGCCATTGTTTCAACTGAATTAGCTATTAACTCCCTGCTCGGAAGTGAATATTTCATTTCGGCCGTGCCCAAGCATATGCCGTCGCATATAGCAATGGTTTCAAACATTACCGGAGTGCCCCCCGCAATTCTTACGCCGTCCATTACCGCCTGGCCCACTTTATCAAGATTTGAATGTCCCGGGAAAATATTCGTATAAGAATTTGCCACTCCTATAAACGGCCTTGATATTTCCTCATCCGTAAAGCCTGCCGCTTTTATTAGTGAACGTGCCGTTGTTCTTATGAGACCTTTTTTTATGGTATCGCTTATGCATATTTTATCTGACATTAAATTGTCCTCCTTAATTAAATTATCTCTTTAAATTTTTAATCAAATGCTTAGATTTTCATCTAAGCATTTGAATTTATACTGAATCTGAAATATATAAAATCAATTGTTAAATTAAAAAGTAAATGATCTATTTGTAATTATGAAGCTTGTTCTGCTTCAACTCTGTTATCCATACCCGGAGGTAATTCTCCCTGCTTTTCTAATTTTCTGTATTTTATAAGGTTCTTAATTCCAAAAACAAGCATTGGCAATAACCAGATAACTATTGTAATATATCCAGTATATGTATAGCCTTTTGATATTATTGCTATCAAACCGAATTGCGATATTGCCCATACTATTATTAAAAATCCGCCGGATATTATTGTGTTCTTAAGTTTGTCATTTTCCATTTTCTTTAAAACTGCCTGTCTGAGTCTCGTCTGTAATACCAATACAAATCCTACCAATGTTGAAATGAGCGCTAAGAAAAGCAATATTGGATAAACAACATTAAAGAATGGTACATTTAATAATTTTACAATATAAACTGTCGGGAGTAAGCTTGCGTTCGGGTCTGTTGCAACAGTAGGCATCCCGCCTAACATCAATGTGCATACGCCCATCAGCATTAGTGAATTTAGTACTATACCTATTATGGTTGCTCCTTTAGACTCTTGTTTATATCTTATGCCTACTGCCGCAGAGCATGCTACTGTCCAAACGCCTACCTGGAATGCAAAATACGTAAGCCCTCCTTTAAACGCAGTGGCATAATCTGTATACATAACTCTGTTTGAGATTTGGTTAGCTATAACATCCCAGTTTCTGGTTATGCCGACCCCGCAGATCATAATAATTAACGCGATCATTGCGACTGTTAGAGCGGTACCCGTTACACGAACTACTTTAGCGCCGAATATAACTGTAACAACAGTCAGCAAAAGCATTACTGTTCTGCCCACAAAATCACTCCATCCAAGATATTGATGGATAAGCACTCCACCTGCCGCCAAACAAGCCGCCGGGGCGAGCATGAGTGTGAGAAAAGTGATTATGTCATAAATTTTACCTAAAACAAAATCCGCCGGAACGGTTGCTTTATCATAAATGTCTCTATACGAGTATTTCTGGCTTAATCTTGAATGTTCAAGCATAAACCAAATGCCGATTCCTACTAATGTCATAGAGAGCGCAGGCATAAATACGCCGAACCAGCCATGTCTTACAAAATAAAATAATTCCTGTGTTCCGGATGCAAATCCCGGTCCGCAGTGCGCCGCAAACCAGACCGAAGCTATTCCAATCGAAAGTGAATTAAATAATTTTCCTTTTTTAAGTTTCACACTATCCTCCATAAAATGTTTTTTTATATTTACAAGTCCTTAAATTCCAGATTCAGTTTTTAACTTTTTTTGATATTTAGTCAAATGTATTTTCGATTATCTGAGCAAATATAACTATGGTGTCGTTAACCGGAGTTTCGATTCCGAATTTATTTCATAACTGCTTATAAATAAGAATAAGATTTAAAGCAATCTTGCTTTTTTTGCATTAAATGAAAGTTCGTCTCTAAAATCAGGATTTCGTATTAATGTATGGAAGCTTATCATTAACATGCACAATAGCCAGCCGCGAACTATCAACTAGTGATTCCATATCCCCAGGGGAAAGACTTAAATTAAAATATCCATCATTATCCATAGGTGTTGCCATAATAAATAATACCGTCGGATTAAACGAATACTGAATTGTTTTTCTGTTATTTCTGAGCTGATAGCATACATTGTCAATAGGTCTTCCGTTTTTCTGCGCTGCTCTTTCATACCCGCCTAAAAATAGAGACGCATATTTAAAATCGCAGTCGGTTCCGAGAAGTTTTATCTCGTTTGATACAAGAATGCTTAAAACACTTATGTCCTTAAGCTCGTCTTTTCTGCTATATAATTCAACGGTACCGATAAATTGCTCGAGCCCGCCATATATATGCTGTCGCCGTTCTGAACAAGTTTTACCGCGTCCTTAAAAGGCATCTTTTTCTTTTCGTACTCTTGTTTAAAACTCATTTTTTACCTCTTTTATGTTATCGAGAGACTGGAAAATCCATAAAGCATCAAGTATCATTACTCTTGTTTACCGCTTCAAATCCTTTATCAAACGCTTTGTAGTTTATTTCAAGCATGCCCGGTTTGCTTCCAAGCATCTTTTTAATAATTGCTTTAGCCTGATCTTCACTTAAAGCATTGCTTACTCCTAAGTATGCTCCGAGAATTATTATATTTGCTACAAGCGGAGAACCTAACTCATTTGCCATCTCATTTGCGGGTATATAATATGCGTTTATGTCTTTATCCTCAACTTTGCTTGAAACCATTGAGCTGTTTATTACGATGCTCCCCCCCTTTTTTACTTTAGGAGAAAATTTTTGGTATGAAGGCTCATTCATCGCTATAAGAACGTCAAGTTTAGAAACAGCGGGCGAACCTATTTCTTCATCCGATATTATAACCGTGCAGTTTGCTGTACCGCCGCGCTGTTCTGCTCCGTATGACGGATAAAATGACGCGAATTTTCCTGCGTCGCTTGCAGCGTATCCAAGCATTTTGCCTATAGACATTACTCCCTGACCGCCGAAACCTGCAATTAATACTGATTTTTCCATTTTTTCCCTCCTATATTTCATCTTTAAAAACGCCCAAAGGAAACGTTTTTAAGACTACATTATCTATATATTCAGCGCATTGCACTGGAGTCATTTTCCAGTTTGTCGGGCACATTGAAATAAGCTCAATAAAAGCATAGCCTTGATTTTTCAACTGCATTTCAAACGCTTTGTTTATTCCTTGCTTCGCCTTCATTACATTTTTAGCGTTATGAAGAGCAAATCTCGCTACATATTTCGGAGCGTCAAGCCCTGAAATGAGTTCTGCCATTTTAATCGGAGCCCCGTGCTCTTCTATGTTTCTTCCGTTTTGCGCAGTTGTGGCTTTTTGTCCTAGCAACGTTGTAGGAGCCATCTGTCCGCCCGTCATTCCGAAGTTAGCGTTATTTATAAATATAACTGTAATGCTTTCTCCTCTGTTCGCCGCATGAATTGTTTCAGCCATACCTATAGAGGCTAAGTCTCCGTCGCCCTGATAAGACATTATAAAGTTATCAGGATTTGTTTTCTTTATTGCCGTAGCGATTGCTCCCGCTCTACCATGCGCCGCGCCTATACAGTTTAAGTTTATCCACGTCAGTCCCAAACCGCCACACCCTACCGGATATATAGTTAAAAATTTATCCCTTATATTGTATTGCTCTACAGCTTCGGCTATAAGTTTATGTGTTGTGCTATGCCCGCATCCCGGGCAAAATCCTGTTGGCACTGTCGATGATGTAAAACTTACTCTATCGTATATTTTTTCCATTCCAAACCTCCTATAGATTCGCCTTTACTTCATTTATTATGATATCTGTTTCAAGTATCACGCCGCCCGAAGTTTGTATGGGCAAAACTTTGCTTCTGCCCAGCACATGATATTTTACATCGTATATAAACTGTCCGGGTATGCTCATTTCCGCGCAGAACATTTCCTTTATTTTATTGTAGTTTAGCTTTTCAAATGCATATTTGGGAAACGGAACAAGTGTTATAGGTCTTAAAAGGCCTGCTTTTATGCCTTCCGCTCTTAACTCTTTTACAGCGCTTTTTGCGATTCTCGCGCTTGAACCGTATGCGCATATTACATACTCGGCATCATCAAGCATGTATTCATCCCATTGCTGTTCTTCTTTATCCCATGTATCGTACATTTCTTTCATCTTTTTGTTTTGCGCCATAAGCATCGCTCCAGTGGGGCAATATGTACTCAGCACTCTTATGCTGCCGTCGTCATTGTATTTATTAAATCTCCAGTTGTCATTATTAGGCAAATCTTCAATATCTCTCATTTCTGGAAGCTCTACAACTTCCATCATGTTGCCTATCATGCCGTCAGCAAGCACTATTACAGGCGCGCGGTATTTGTCCGCTATGTCAAACGCTCTATATACAAAATCAGCCGCTTCCTGAACATTTTGCGGAGCCAGTACAAAGCATTTAAACCCTCCCGGCGCAGGTGAATGAACAGATGATAAATAATCCTGCTGCGCAGGCTCTATCGTCCCTAAAGCGGGGCCGCCTCTGGTTACGTTTACTATAACTGAAGGAATTTTGCCTGCAGCTAAAACTGATATGCCTTCCGATTTGAGTGCAAGACCCGGACCCGACGAACTCGTCATAGCTCTTATTCCTGTTGCTGCTACTCCGTAAACCATAAAAACGCTTGCTATTTCGCTTTCGCCCTGTATAAATTTTCCGCCTACTTCCGGCAAACGCGAAGACAAGTATTCCGGTATTTCGTTTTGCGGAGTTATCGGGTATCCCGCAAAAAACCTGCAGCCCGCTCGCACTGCCGATTCGGCTATAGCTTCATTTCCTTTTATAAACTGTTTGTTCATTATATATTTCCTCCTTATTTGTATACGGCAATAGCGGAATCTGGGCATACTATTGCGCAAAGCTTACAGCCTGTGCATTTGTTATCATCCGTTTGCATGGCAGTATTATATCCTTTGCTGTTTATGGTGCTGCCTATGTGGATTATTTTCTTCGGACATTCTTTTACGCAAAGTCCACAGCTTTTGCATAATTCCTTGTTTATTTCTATTTTCGGCATTTTTCCCTCCTGTGCTATTTAAAAAATTTTATTGTTTTTAATTTTATTTTTTTTTTTAATTGTTGCAAATTAAAAACATTATCCATATAATTAACAGTACGTAAGGGTATATTTCTATTGATATTTTTTTTAAAAAAACAGTTTCAATTTTATATTTATAGAAAGATTAGAGCTATGAATAAACTTGACTTTGAAAAAAAAATTAAAGAAAATCCGTTTAAATCTATTACTAATATTTTATATGAAATAATACTTAATGATATTGTTAATTTTGACTTGATCCCTGATACTAAAATAAACGAATCTCAAATAGCAGAACTATTTGATGTTAGCAGGACGCCGTTGCGCGATGCTTTACAACTTCTTATAAATCAAGGTTTTCTAATTAAAATCCGTAATAAAGGCACGTTCGTAGCGCCTTTTGATTCAGAAGATTATTTTAAATTAAGCAAATTCAGAGTACAATTAGAAAGCCTTGCTGCCGGCTACGCTGCAGAAGAAATAACGGATAAAGAAATTAATCAATTATATAAATATGCAAAAAATATTGAAAAAGCTTATACTACTTCTACTTATGAAGAAATTTTCAATGCAGAAAATATTTTTCATTCCTATTTAATACAATGCAGCAAAAATAATTATATTATACAATCTTATGATTTAATAAAAGATAAAATTAAAAGATATCATGTTTATATTACAGCTCACCCTGAATTGTATGATTATTCCAGCAAAGGTCATTATGCTATCTGCGAAGTTATGAAATTTCGTCAAAAAGAAATGGCTGAATTAGCTGTGCAAAAACATTTATCACCAATAGCCAGTTACAAAAAAAATTCATTTGACGAAGCGACATTGTCTATTATAAAAAATAAACTTAAAAAATTGGAAAATATGAAATAAAATAAGTTGAATATATTTTTTATTGCATAAAACTAAGGTTATCATATCGGGCATATTCCTCACCTAAACTATTAAACATCTTCTGTTTAAGTTATATGGATAAAATACTTTTAAATTATGGTATGCTAAAATCATTGCTTACAATAAAATTTTCAGAAAAGACAAACACGATAACCGTAGTATTATGTATAGGTATTACGGAAAAGAAGATTGGCAGAAATGCGAACATATCTATAAAGGAGTAATGGAACCTTACGATATGTTAACGCATTTTATTCTTGAAAATTAAGTTAAAGAGGCAGAAATAGTATATAATAATATTTTAAATCCGTTCAAGCAAGAATCACCTTCTATGGGAATTATCACAGTTAGTAATTGTTTCGAAAACAAAACTTTCAGATTCAATCGCACTGAAAGAGCAGTTGCTATTCAACAAAGAAGATATTAAAGATCTTAGATATTATAATATGCTTATAACACCATTAAAAAATTTTAAAATATAAATATATAATATTATCATAACTATTAAATACTTATAAAAAAACCACGTGAATACGTGGTTTTATATTGCTATACTGGAGCTGGTGATGGGACTCGAACCCGCAACCTGCTGATTACAAATCAGCTGCTCTGCCAATTGAGCTACACCAGCTTTTAATGGCGATCCGGAAGGGGCTCGAACCCTCGACCTCCAGCGTGACAGGCTGGCATTCTAACCAACTGAACTACCGGACCCTATTATTAAATTTAAAAATATGGTGACCCCTAGGGGATTCGAACCCCTGTAACCGCCGTGAAAGGGCGGTGTCTTAACCGCTTGACCAAGGGGCCAAATGGCTCCTCAGGTTGGACTCGAACCAACAACCTACCGGTTAACAGCCGGGTGCTCCACCATTGAGCTACTGAGGAGTATGAAAAAAACCCGCAACGACTTACTCTCCCGGGCAGTCACCCGCCAAGTACCATCAGCGCGAAAGGGCTTAACTTCTGTGTTCGGTATGGGAACAGGTGTATCACCTTTGCTATAGTCACGGATTCTTTTTACTTTTTAAATGAACACTTTTATGCTCATTGAAAATTGCATATGCTCTTTAGTAATGCTTAAAAGATTAAGCCCTCGGTCGATTAGTATCAGTCAGCTCAATACATTACTGCACTTACACCTCTGACCTATCAAACTGGTAGTCTACCAGAGACCTTACTCACTTATGTGATGGGAAATCTAATCTTGAGGCCGGCTTCGCACTTAGATGCTTTCAGTGCTTATCCGATCCAAACGTAGCTACCCAGCTGTGCCGTTGGCACGACAACTGGTGCACCATTGGTTTGTCCATCCCGGTCCTCTCGTACTAAGGATAGATCCTCTCAAATTTCCTGCGCCCACGACGGATAGGGACCGAACTGTCTCACGACGTTCTGAACCCAGCTCGCGTGCCTCTTTAATGGGCGAACAGCCCAACCCTTGGGACCTGCTTCAGCCCCAGGATGAGACGAGCCGACATCGAGGTGCCAAACCTCCCCGTCGATGTGGACTCTTGGGGGAGATAAGCCTGTTATCCCCGAGGTAACTTTTATCCGTTGAGCGATGGCCCTTCCACTCGGTACCACCGGATCACTAAGTCCTACTTTCGTACCTGCTCGAGATGTCTCTCTTACAGTCAGGCTACCTTTTGCCTTTACACTCTACTAAATGGTTTCCAACCATTCTGAGGTAACCTTTGAGCGCCTCCGTTACATTTTGGGAGGCGACCGCCCCAGTCAAACTGCCCGCCTGACATTGTCCCTCTGCCGGTTTACGGCAGCAGGTTAGAATTTCAATATTACAAGGGTGGTATCCCAAGGTCGACTCCTCCGAGACTAGCGTCCCGGATTCGACGTCTCCCACCTATCCTGTACATGCAATATCAAAATTCAGTGCCAGGTTACAGTAAAGCTCTACGGGGTCTTTCCGTCCTGTCGCGGGTAATGCGCATCTTCACGCATAATTCAATTTCACCGGATGTATTGTTGAGACAGTGCTCAGATCGTTACGCCTTTCGTGCGGGTCAGAACTTACCTGACAAGGAATTTCGCTACCTTAGGACCGTTATAGTTACGGCCGCCGTTTACCGGGGCTTAAGTTCACTGCTTCGCTTGCGCTGACAGATTCCCTTAACCTTCCGGCACCGGGCAGGCGTCAGCCCCTATACTTCATCTTTCGATTTAGCAGAGACCTGTGTTTTTGCTAAACAGTCGCCTGAGCCATTTATCTGCGGCCTGCTTTCGCAGGCTCCCCTTCTCGCGAACTTACGGGGTTATTTTGCCGAGTTCCTTAACAATACTTCATCCGCTCGTCTTAGGATTCTCTCCTCACCTACCTGTGTCGGTTTACGGTACGGGTATCTACATTCTTGATAGAAGCTTTTCTTGCCAGTGTGAAATCAGTCACTTCGCTACTCTAATTTCGCTCGCCATCATACCTTGTGGTTAATGAAGAAACGGATTTGCCTATCTCTTCCCACTTGATATTTAGCCCTGCTCTACCAGCGGCAGGGTTGACCTATCCTCCTGTGTCACTCCTTCTCTTATAACGAATGCAAACAGTACAGGAATTTCAACCTGTTGTCCATCGCCTACGCCGTTTGGCCTCGGCTTAGGTCCCGACTTACCCTGGGCGGACGATCCTTCCCCAGGAAACCTTAGGTTTTCGACGACAAAGATTCTCACTTTGTTCTCGCTACTCATGCCAGCATTCTCTCTTGTGTATAGTCCACATATCTTTACAAATATGCTTCGCCCCCTACACAATGCTCCCCTACCGATTTATAAAAATCCCACAGCTTCGGTTGTAAGTTTTAGCCCCGGACATTTTCGGCGCATAACCACTCGACCAGTGAGCTATTACGCACTCTTTAAATGAGTGGCTGCTTCTAAGCCAACATCCTGGCTGTCTTAGCAGTTACACATCCTTTCCCACTTAACTTACAATTAGGGACCTTAGCTGGTGATCTGGGCTTTTTCCCTCTTGACTACGGAACTTATCTTTCGCAGTCTGACTGCTGCATTAAAATATCCGGCATTCGGAGTTTGATATGGTTTGGTAAGCGATATGCCCCCTAGCCAATTCAGTGCTCTACCTCCGGTATTCATCATGCAACGCTAGCCCTAAAGCTATTTCGGGGAGAACCAGCTATCTCCGTGTTCGATTGGCATTTCACCCCTATCCACACCTCATCCAAGCCTTTTTTAACAGACATTGGTTCGAGCCTCCACGACGTTTCACCGTCGCTTCACTCTGGACATGGATAGATCACACGGTTTCGGGTCTGCAGCATACAACTATCGCCCTGTTCAGACTCGGTTTCCCTACGGCTCCGTACCTAAAAGTACTTAACCTTGCTATATACCGCAACTCGCTGGCCCGTTCTACAAAAAGCACGCAGTCACTTTCGCTCCTGCTGCTTGTAAGCACAAGGTTTCAGGTTCTATTTCACTCCCCTCCCGGGGTTCTTTTCACCTTTCCCTCACGGTACTATTCTCTATCGGTCACCGGTTAGTATTTAGCCTTGGGAGGTGGTCCTCCCGTTTTCCCACAGGGTTTCACGTGTCCCGTGGTACTCGTTGATACCTGGTTTAATATATATTTCGCCTACAGGATTGTAACCTTCTTCGATTCAGCTTCCCAGCTCATTCAGCTATATATATTATTCCGTATGGTATCGGGCTCTTTCCCGTTCGCTCGCCACTACTTGGGAAATAGATGTTTCTCTCTTTTCCTTCGGGTACTAAGATGGTTCAGTTCCCCGAGTTCCCTTACGTATACTATGAATTCATATACGCATGACGACTCTTCAGTCGCCGGGTTCCCCCATTCGGATATCTGCGGATCAATACTTATTTGCAGCTCCCCGCAGCTTTTCGCAGCTTGTCACGTCCTTCTTCGGCTTCCGGTGCCAAGGCATTCCCCTTGTGCTCTTATTAGCTTAACCTTTTCGCTTTTGCGTCTTTTTTTTGCATTACCTTCTTTACTCGCATATGCAATTTTCAATGAACAGAATAATGTTCAAAAGAATAGAGAAAAAGAAGACCAAAAAGTTCTCCATAGAAAGGAGGTGATCCAGCCGCACCTTCCGATACGGCTACCTTGTTACGACTTCACCCCAATCATCAACCCCACCTTAGGCAGCTGCCTCCATTTGGTTAGCTCACTGACTTCGGGTGTTGCCGACTTTCGTGGTGTGACGGGCGGTGTGTACAAACCCCGGGAACGCATTCACCGCAACATTCTGATTTGCGATTACTAGTAACTCCGACTTCATGCAGGCGAGTTGCAGCCTGCAATCCGAACTGAGAAATGTTTTTCGAGATTGGCTCCATATTGCTATTTCGCTACCCTCTGTACATCCCATTGTAGCACGTGTGTAGCCCAGGTCATAAGGGGCATGATGATTTGACGTCATCCCCACCTTCCTCCGTATTATCTACGGCAGTCTGTTTAGAGTGCCCGACCTTATCGCTGGCAACTAAACACAAGGGTTGCGCTCGTTGCGGGACTTAACCCAACATCTCACGACACGAGCTGACGACAACCATGCACCACCTGTCTCTCTGTCCCCGAAAGGAAAATGCTATCTCTAGCATTGCCAGAGGATGTCAAGACCTGGTAAGGTTCTTCGCGTTGCTTCGAATTAAACCACATGCTCCGCTACTTGTGCGGGGTCCCGTCAATTCCTTTGAGTTTCAGTCTTGCGACCGTACTCCCCAGGCGGAGTATTTATTGTGTTAACTCCGGCACTGACTCTCGCCAACACCTAATACTCATCGTTTACGGCGTGGACTACCAGGGTATCTAATCCTGTTCGCTCCCCACGCTTTCGCGCCTCAGCGTCAGTCTCTGTCCAGTAAGCCGCCTTCGCCACCGGTGTTCTTCCTAATATCTACGCATTTCACCGCTACACTAGGAATTCCGCTTACCTCTCCAGTACTCAAGTACATTAGTTTCAAGTGCACTTTTCCGGTTGAGCCGAAAACTTTCACACCTGACTTAATATACCGCCTACGCGCCCTTTACGCCCAGTGATTCCGGACAACGCTTGCCCCCTACGTATTACCGCGGCTGCTGGCACGTAGTTAGCCGGGGCTTCCTCCTCAGGTACCGTCATTATTCTTCCCTGAAGACAGAGCTTTACGACTCGAAAGCCTTCTTCACTCACGCGGCGTTGCTGCGTCAGGGTTTCCCCCATTGCGCAATATTCCCCACTGCTGCCTCCCGTAGGAGTCTGGACCGTGTCTCAGTTCCAGTGTGGCCGATCACCCTCTCAGGTCGGCTACTCATCGTTGCCTTGGTAGGCTTTTACCCCACCAACTAGCTAATGAGACGCGAGCTCATCTTGTGGCACCGTAGTTTTGACTGTATCAGCATGCGCTGTTACAGTGTTATGCGGTATTAATCTCCGTTTCCAGAGGCTATCCCCCTCCACAAGGCAGATTGCTCACGCGTTACTCACCCGTCCGCCGCTCTCCTTTATTATCTTCAACCGAAATCTCAGATAGTAAATTCCCGCTCGACTTGCATGTGTTAGGCACGCCGCCAGCGTTCGTCCTGAGCCAGGATCAAACTCTTCGTTTATATCTTAACTCATTTCTTGCCTATTAATTTTAACTCTTGGAATCTCTGTTTGGTTTTTTTCTTTTTCTCTACTTTTCAATGAACGCTGCCCTTTCGGGCCTCTCCGTTTTAAGGAGCTTTACTAATATACCAGTTCTATCCCTCTTTGTCAACACCTTTTTTGCTCTTTTTAAAATTTTTCTTTTTAAAAAATTTTTTTTTTTTTTAAACATATTATATCTTTTTTTCTAAAATTTATTAAAAAAATGTTCCACATATGCGGAACATTTTTTGTTTCGGAATAATAATTTAAGTTAAGCAATTTTAATAAGTTGGATGTTATTCTGAAGCTTTTGCAGCTTTGTCTCTTGCTTTGATATTTCTGTATCCAAAGATCCAAAGTGGAAGGATAACAAAGAACCAGTTCAAGATACCAAGATATTTGTATGCAACTGCAACAACCCACATCAATCCGAGAAGTGACACAGCCCAGCAAATACCAAGTGATACGATAGAAAGAATTGCTTTTCTTCCTACTTCGCTCTTCATGCCTTTGAACAGATATGGATTTAATCTTTCTACAAGACCAAATGTCAAACCAACGCCTGTTGTAACAAGTGCTAAGAAAAGCATAATTGGGTAAAGAACATCAAATACTGGCATATTTAACTGACCAACCATATAAAGTGTCGGTAATGTTCTGGCAGCTTCGTCTGCCCAGATTGTCGGCATTCCAGCAAGAAGCAGGAAGCATACGCCTGAAAGCATTAATGCATTCAAGATATAACCAAGCAGCATAGCGCCTTTTGCTTCTTTCTTAGATTTGGCACCTTTGAAAGCAGCCGCAGCACCACCGATGATACCCATCTGGAATCCTGAGTATGTGAGCGCCCACAGGAACGAGTTGCCAAAGTTACCCTGAACTGTACCAGATGAACCGGTTACGCCCCATTTGGCGGCGGTATCATTTATATAACCATCAGACCAAAGCTGAGCGATTTGCGGACCAAATTTGATAAGGCCAGAAATCAAAACAACCAATACGATAACAATAATACCAACTGTCATGATCATTGCGTTGTTTCGAACAACTTTTGCGCCGAAGATACTGAGCAATACGATAACTGCAAACATAATCAACGAGCCCACAATAGACGGCCATCCAAATTGTTGGTTACCAAGGCTTGCACCTGCTGCTATACAACCTGCAGTTGCAGCGATAACAGTAAGAGCGATCGAAATATCAAGAAGGATACTTCCAAGTGTGCCTATTGGTTTATAAGCCTCTTTCGACCATGCATGATAATCGAATGAATTAATTTGTCTTGCCGTTTCAAGACCTACATAGTACGTAATAGCAATAATGAAAATTGTTAAAAATGGTAATAACGGACCCCACCAACCATGATTTGCAAAGTATTGAAGTTCTTGTGTACCAGATGCAAAGCCAGCACCACAGTGTGTAGAAAACCAAACTGTTGCAGTACCAACACTAACACTGGTAAACATTTTATTCTTTTTTACGTTTTCCATCTTTTCTTCTCCTATAAAAATATAATTTCAAATAAGTTCTAACTCACCAATAAAAAAAGTGATGTATCGCGTCAAGCGAATTATTCCATGATGCTATTACTTAAATTATACCCCAAAACGATCTATTTATTTGTGCCAAACTGTCTGTCGTAAGTATCTTGCAAAATATGTGAAAGTTTAACGATAACGTCATTAACCGGTGTCGGTATGCCTGTTTCGATACCACCTCTAACAACAGCACCGTTTAAGAAATCAACTTCCGTTTTCTTTTTATTTATAATATCCTGAGTTGCAGATGGATAATGTGCTCTAACTTTCGGAAGCAGATCTTTAACATATGCATTCCATGCCGTATCCCAATCCATCTTAATGCCTTTGGCATTTGCAACTGTTACAAGTTCTCTTGCTATCATTTCTTGAATAGACGCTCCGTCGGGATGATCCCAAAGATCACCCATATTTATTCTTGTAATCCCACACGTAAGGTTTACGCAAGAATTAACAAGAAGCTTTGTCCATACGAAAACATTAGTTTCCGGTGAAAACTCGGTTACAAGACCGCCTTTATTTAGAACGTCTTCGATTTCTATCCAAATACCAGATTTATCAACTTTTTCATTGCAAAAGTGAATTGCAACGCCTTCACCAGTAGCGCCACTGATTTCACCAAGTGCCAATGGTCTGCTTGAGATATTAAGAGTACCATTGCCTACTTTTTCCTCAGGCAGGAATTCTCTCATTATATCTACATTTCCTATGCCGTTTTGCAACGAAATAGCAACCGTATTTTCGCCAAACAAACAATTCGCGCCTTCCATTGCCGAACGTGTAAACATACCTTTTACAAGAACAACAACAACGTCTACAACGCCGCCCACTTCTTGTGGTGTAAGTACTGCCTTAAGTTTAACAACCTCCTGCTTTCCGTTGAAATCCATCTTAAGCCCATCTTTGTTGATTTTTTCAACGAGCGCTTCAAACGGGTCGACTAGTGTAACCTCGGCTCCTCCTTTGTAAAAATGAGCGCCTATTACACTTCCCATAGCTCCAGCGCCTAAAACTGCAACTTTCATTTTTCTACCTCCTCGAATAATTCCTCTATATTTGTTATTTGATAACAATTAGTCCTTGAAAAATGTTATCACACTGGTACTTCTATGTCAATATACAATTAATATTTTATATGTATAAATAGGTAGATTGATAAGTAAACATTTAATA
>Ga0334884_1004478_pt1 | contig 14296 bp, 11 predicted proteins | sample GraSluR1_MG_7_FD_207215 | JGI IMG/M metagenome (GOLD analysis project Ga0334884, IMG submission 207215) | Sludge microbial communities from methane-producing bioreactor in Wageningen University, Netherlands - Granular Sludge_12_05 R1 | ecosystem: Engineered > Bioreactor > Anaerobic >...
CCCCGTCATGTTCGTGTTCTTGCTTGCCGCTTTATACTGGAAACCGAGGACGCCCTGTGACATGCTGTCTTCACCCCGTTGGTGATGGCTGTCGTGTCGCAACGCAACCATAACCTCTTGGTTCTCCAAGAACAACGGGGTTTTTTCTTTTCTTGACCGTGGATCAGGGCTCAGCGTGGCCACGGACATGCGCGCCCGGGTCCAGGCCGAGTTGGAGCGTCACACTTTGGAAGAGCAGTTGCGCACGGCCCAGCGGCTCGAGTCCATCGGCCGACTCGCCGGCGGCATCGCCCACGATTTCAACAACCTCATCTCTGTGGTTTTAGCCTACACTGGATTCATCCTGGCCGAAGTACCCGATGACGATCGGCTGGTCGAAGACCTCCTCGAAATCCGCAGCGCGGGCGAGCGCGCCGCGAGGCTCATCCGTCAACTGCTGGCCTTCAGCCGAGATCAGGTCCTGGCACCGTCCACGGTCCACATCAATCATCTGCTTCAGCAAACACGCAAGGCCATGACCCGCATACTCGGTGACGCCATCGTCCTGGAGATGAGTATGGGCGAGGAGATGGCGCCGATCTTGGCAGAGCCGAACCAGCTCGAGCACGTCCTCATCAACCTGGTCGTCAACGCGCGCGACGCCATGCCCCACGGAGGCGTTCTGAGCATCGCGACCCAGGTCAGCACCCTGGATCGTCATCAAGGTGCTGTGGTCGGTCTGCCCGCTGGGGACTACGTCACGTTGGTGTTCCGTGACAACGGGGTCGGCATGGACGCCCGGACCATGTCCCGCATTTTCGACCCCTTTTTCACCACCAAACCCGTGGACAAAGGGAGCGGTCTCGGTTTGGCCGCGGTCTTCGCCACGCTCAAGCAATGCCGGGGCGCTATCGACGTCCAGTCCGAGCCCGGACAGGGGACGACATTTACCCTGTATTTTCCAGTGGCGCGCGTCGACCCAGGGGCGTGGAAGCGCGAGCAACACTCCCAGGAGGACGGTCGCTCGCAAGCACCCGCGTCCCCCGAGGACGGCGCACGGCAGGCCACGGTTCTGGTGGTTGAAGACGCCGCTCACCTGCTCCAAAGCCAGTGCCAAACCCTAAGCAACGCCGGCTACTTCGTCTTCGCGGCGTCAAGTAGCACGGAAGCACAACTGCTATGCGAGAGTCACCCACAGGCCATCGATCTCCTCATCACCTCTGGCCGCCACTCCGGCGTCAACGCCCTGGTGCTGATCGAGAGACTCCGCCAAACCCAGCCCAACATGGGTGCCATGGTGCTGGTCGATTACCCCGCAGACCCTGTCCTCAGAGAGTCGATTGATCGCGCCGGGCAAATCTGTCTCACCCAAGCCGTTCAGGGACAAGACTTGCTCGCCCAGGTCAGAGAGTTGCTCCGGCGCGAAGTGCAGGGAGGACGCCGAGAATGAGTCATGCCACTCCCCGTCATTGCCCCGATTGTGGCACGGCGCTGCAGGTCAAGGCCAAACGTTGCCCCGAAGGGCGGCGCATCGAGGTCGATCTCTGCAAGACCTGTCAGGGCGTCTTTCTCGAACAAGGGGAGTTTGACGCCATCATCGCGCCCCAAGTCTCTCAGTCTGCCATGGAAGACTTTTTGCGCGCCACGGCGCGGCCCGCCACCCAGTGCCATCACTGCGGCGCCACTCTCACCGGGGCGACGTGTGACACCTGCTTCCGCGACACCAAGCGCCCCTGCCCCCACGATGGCACGGACCTGCACGCGGTCCACACACCGGCTGTTGCCTGTTCCCTGTGCCCCGCCTGTGGTGGTCTGTGGATCAGCGGTGAGGATCGCCGCGTGCTGGCACGTAGCATCACCGCCTCGACTCCCGCCACGCCCAGCGCCAGAGCCCAGCACCCAGCCAAGCCGTCCATCGCCCTGGACTACGCCCAAGCGACGCCAGCACCAAGCCACGTGGATTGGGTGCTCTGCGCCACCTGCCGCCGAGACGTGCCGCGCAGTCAAAGCTTGAGCCAAGATGGTCTCAGCTATTGCGAGCAGTGTCTGGCCAGCGGACAGGTGCCAGGGATCTTCTCCCAACCCTCGGTGGAGGATCGTCAGCGCTTTGTTGCCATCGCCATGGCGCACGAACGCGGCGAACTGGAACGTAGAAAAATGATGATCGGTGATGCCCGTGAGCTCGTTCGGCATCGCGGCGGGTTCTTTCGCCGTGGTCCCCAAGAGGAAGCCATCGCGGGCTTGGTCGGGTTGATCCGCGCCTTGTTTCGCTAGCCGGCGCGTCGTCGATCCTTGCCCCTCACGGTCATTGCCTTACACTCATAGATAAGCAGGTACCCCGACGCTGCCAATGACCTAACGGCTCGACATGATCAACCACAACGCGTTGTTTTTCCTGAGAACCTGCGGGTGTTGGCCTCTTGTCGCTTGCCTCGCCTTGGTTTTGCTGGGCTGTGCCTCGACTCCACCGGAATCGGAATGTCCGTCACCGCACCCGAGTGACCCAGTGGAGCCCAGCGCCCCAGTCGTCTCCGACGCCCCCTTCGACGCAAGCCGTGCAGCACCCGCTCGGGCGGAGGCCAGGTGCTTGAGAGGTCTGGAGACCACGCTCGGTGGCGGTGCCCTCTCGGGTCCCCTTGGGGCTGTCATCGGCCGCCTCCCCCGCGACCCCCAGAGTGTTTCAGAGCGCGGCATCGATCGCCATGGCTACTTTCATGCACCTTCCGAACAGCCGCTGCCGCCGCCACACGTGTGGCTTCTCTTGGAGGATCTCGACTTAGCCGAAGCGATCCTGATGGCCGGCGACATCGTCGCCCTCGATGTTCTCGAAGACAACCACACCGTATTTCGAGGCCTGTTGCGCCTCAGCGCGGAACACGCGGCGCTCTTGGGGCGGGAGAGCATCCGGGTGGCCTTCAAGCCCGCCGGAACATCTCTTTACGGCAAGGAATATCGTCGCGAACTGGCCTATTACAAGTTAGCACGCACCTTCTCAGCAGGGGGTACCATCCCCCTGGTCGAGCGGTGTGTCGCCTGGCGCCCCCTCGCGGAGTCCGTGTGGGAGCAACTCAGTGACAAGCAGCGGCGAACCCTACAGATTTTTGATAGCGCTACGGACGCACCCAGCCTGTACGGCACGGTGCAGCTTTGGGTTGAGGGTTATGAGCCACGCATCGGCTATTTGGCCACTTCCCACGGTCATCTGCAACGGCTGGCACAAGAGTTACGTCCTGGGCGCAAGATGGACATCGAAAACGACCCACTGTGGCGAGGGCTCAGCGACATGTTCGTGATGGATTATCTCGTGGGACATAATGATCGCTCCCTCGAGGTTGGCACGGTTCGCCTCCCCAACGGTGGTCAACGCATCGTCTATGTCGACAACGGTGATGCCTTTCTCGGCTACAATCGCCACGAGGTGGAACGCAGCCAGACATTGGTTGAGATGATCGAAGTGTTCTCTCCCAACGCGCTCCACGCTCTCGCGACGTTGGACTTGGCGACGCTGCAAGGCCTCATGGTCGACAGCGAGGGCCAAGCCCTGGTACCTGCTGCTCAACTGGACCGCGCTGCCCAACGGGCGCGCGAGTTGCGACGGAAGACTTCGCGATCGCAGAGACGTCGCCGCCACGGGGGCGGCGTCTTTGCCAAGGCATCGCGCGTGCATTGAACCCCCACCCAAGCCCCGGAGCAAATGATGAGCCCCCTCGACATCAAAGTGCCCACAAGCCTCGACGCGGCGTTGCGCAAGAGCGCGGAGTTGTTCCACGGGGGACAACTGCAGAGCGCGCTCGAGCTCAGCCAGATCATCGCCGAGCGCTATCCTGAAGACGCGCAGAGTCTCTACACCCAGGGGTTGATATACGAGAAGTGGGAACAGGGCGATAACGCCATGCTCTGCTTGGAGCAAGCCCTCGAGCGGCGTCCCGATTTCTCCGACGCGGCGCTCAGCCTGGCTCTACTGCGCTATGACGTGGGGAATCTGCCCGGTGCCGCGGCGGCGATTCGGCAAGGACTCGCTGCCCAGCCGATTGAGAACACGGCAGAACGCCTTCTGCTGCTGAAGGAAATGGTCGAGCAGGATGCGCTGCAGAGCTTGCTCATCCACGCGGCCCAGGTCGAAGCCGGTTATGTGCGCGCCGTGGCCCTCAAGACAATAGCTCGGGCCATCTCGACCCTGTTGGCCGAAAGCATCGACTCCTGTCATACCGACCCGGCAGAGGTGGACACCTTCTTTCTCCGCGGGCCGCAGACGGCCTATCGCGCGGTGCTCGACGCAGGCGCTGATCTCATCATCACCAATCACCGCGATGAAGAGGTCTACCGCAAGACCATCGTCAGCCAGAACGAAGGTCCCCAGAGCGGCATCTACGAGTTGCCCGACGATCGGGCACACGTCACCTACCCATTCCAAGCCGGTCCGGTTGGGGTGCGTCATTTCTTGGCCTACGTCCACACCTTGTGCAATTTCCTGGGGACCTTACCCGACCGCCTCTACCTCGTGAGTCGGCCCAATGAGGGTGAGCCTTGGGATCCGCCCACCTACTTCGATCATCGAGCTTGGCGCGACATCTCCGCCGCATTGGCCGACGCCACCGCTCCGTGGCGCATCGACTTTTTTCTCAAAACCAAAGACATCTACATAGAAGGACACGCGGGCAACGACGATCCGCCCAGCATCGCCTTGACAGCGGATCACCATCGCCTCGAGCCGCTCGAGAAGCTCTACCTGGACGTCGAGGAAGCCTGACAGGCGGCCCTCGCCTTTGCCCGTTCTACATACTGTAGGTGATCACCGTGACGAAGGATTGGTTGCGCTGTTCCGGGGTTGAGCTAGCCGCAGAGATCAAGGCCCACACGGTCAGCGCGCGCGAGGTCGTCGCTGCCCACATTGCCCACATCCAGCGCGTCAATCCTCGTCTCAACGCCATGGTCCAGGAACGCTTCAGCGTCGCCATGGCCGAGGCCGTAGCGGCTGACGCTGCGCTGGCGCACGGCAGTGGCCCCTTGCCACCCTTCCTCGGCGTCCCCTGCTCGATCAAAGAGTGTTTCTCCTTCACTGGCTTCGCCAACACCTCGGGCCTCATCGCGCGGCGCGACCGCCTGGCGAGCAGAGACGCCACGGCCGTGGCGCGCTACCGAACGGCTGGGGCCATCCCCTTGGGCATCACCAACGTCTCCGAGCTGTGCATGTGGATGGAGTCGTCCAACCCACTCTACGGCAGGACCAACAACCCTTATGACCTCCGTCGCACCGTTGGCGGTTCATCAGGAGGAGAGGCGGCGATCATCGCGGCCGGTGGTGCACCCTTCGGTTTGGGCTCAGATATTGGCGGATCCATTCGCATGCCGGCCTTCTTCAATGGCATCTTTGGCCACAAACCCAGCGGCGGCCTGGTCCCAGGCACGGGTCAGCACCCGATCGCCGTCAATGAAGCCCTGCGTTACCTCTGCACCGGGCCGCTGGCGCGACGGGCCGAAGACCTTTTTCCCTTGTTAGAGATCCTGGCCGGACCCGATGGTGAAGATGCCTCGGTGTTGAGCCTCTCCCTCTCGGATCCGCGCACGGTTTCCTTCGATGGCATGTCAGTACTCGTCGTGGAGGACAATGGTCAGACACCTGTCGAGCCCATCTTGGTGGATGGGCTTCACCGCGCTGCACAGGCCCTCGAACAGCGTGGTGCCGTGGTCAAGCCACAACGCTTCGCTGGGCTCAGGAAATCCTTCGCCATCTGGGCCTCTATGCTCAGCGCCGCCGGCGGGCCTTCGTTTGCGGCGCTCATGGGCGATGACGGTCCCGCCGTGCGTCCCCTCCGAGAGTTGCTGCGCTGGCTGCTAGGTCGCTCGGCGCATTCTTTCCCAGCCATTGGTTTGGCTCTGACCGAGCATCTCACCAAGCTCACCCCGCGTCGATCGGCGCGCTTCTTGGCCATGGGCAAAGCGCTGCGCGAGGAGGTTCAGAGCACCATCGGCGATGGCCTCATGCTCTTTCCGCCCTACCCTACTCGGGCCCCTTTGCATGGGCGAGCGCTCTTGCCACCCTTTCAGTGGGTCTACACTGGGATCCTCAACATGATGGAGGTGCCAGTGACCCAGGTACCCCTTGGGCTCTGTCCCGAAGGCCTCCCTCTTGGGGTGCAGGTCGTCGCCAACCATGGACAAGACCACCGCAGCATCGCCGCAGCCCTCATTCTCGAAGAAGCCTTTGGCGGTTGGACGCCACCGCCCATTTTCTACGGCAGCCACGGGGCACCGGCCGCGCATCACGCAGCTTGACTCTCCGCTGGCACGTGCCACTCCGTACCATAGAGATCCTGGGTGACCAAACGATTGATCAGGGACAAGCGGCGGTAGATCATATTGGGCGCCAAGATCGAGGTGAAGCGCTCGCGAAAACCGAAGCCGGGACCACCGTTGCAGGTTCGCCGCGTCGCGTAGCGCAGGGCCCGGCGCAGCATCTCAGGCCAAGCGTAGACCTTGTTGACCAGGTCAGTGTAGGCCTCTTCGAGGGCAAGGCCGCTCATGTGCTGCGGTTGCATGACCACACTCGTGATGTCGTAACGCGACCAATCTGTGGTCAACAGTCTCCCAGCGGCCGCCATGCGTTGGTGCAGCAGCGTACCTGGATAGGGTGTCAGAAGACTGATCTGGGGCACGTCGATGTAGGCGCGGATGAAGCGCCAAGTCTCGTCAAAGACACCAGGGCCGTCGTCGTCCAAGCCCATGATGAAGCAACCTATGAGGCCGATTCCATGGGCATGGAGGCGCTCGATGGGGGCCACGTAGTCCGTGTTATTGGCGTACTTGCCAATCTTTTTGAGGTTAACCCGGTTGATACTTTCCAGTCCCACCAAGAGGAGGTGGCATCCCGACTCAGCCATAGACGCGACCAGTTCTGGATCATTGCCTGCGCCGATCTCACCTTGGCCCACCCAGTGGATACCGAGGGGAGCGATGGATGCAAAGAGTGAGCGCGCATAGGTCGTATCAATGCGACCATGTAAGTGGTCGCTATCGGAGACGATGTTGTTGTCGGTAAAGAAGACCGTTTTATCGGGTGTTAGAATCCCCTTCTCTTGCAGGGTCTGTATTTCGTCGACGATTTCCGTCACGGGCCGGTGTCGCCGCTTCGCCCCCTGAAAACGGGTTGTGGAGCAGAAGTGACAAGCGTTACGGCATCCGCGACTGGTTTGAACGGGAACGATCCAGGGGCAGTAGTCACCATTCCTGGCGAGATCCCAGCGTGGCACGAGCAATCCGGCCAGGTCAGGACACAGCTTGCCGTCGTAACGATCCTTCAACGTGCCTGCAGTGAAATCGCGTAGGAGCAAGGGTAGGCTGCCCTCCGCTTCTCCAACGACGATGGCTGTCGCGTGCTGACTCGCTTCGTTGGGCAGAGAGGAGGCATGGATGCCGCCAATGACCGTGGTGACCCCCTTGGCCCGCAAGGCGTCTGAGACACGATAGGTCTCCAAGGCGTTGCTCGTGCCCGCGGTAAACAACACCAAATCGACGTCATGGAGGGCCAGGTTCTCAGCCTTCTCGTCAACGGTAAAGATGCGGAGCGGCACACCGGCCTTTGTCGCATAGTCGGCGCACAAGGCTGCCAGATAGGGCAAGGTCAACTGCGGCATGAAGGCCATTCCTTCAGTCGCTTCGATGTGAGCCGCCATCGCCTTTGCTCCAAGTCTACGGAGTCCTTTTCGCAGTAATGGTGGCGTTCTCCACTCGAGATCGCTGGCGCTTCTCACTTTGACAATAGCGATGGTGGACATGGGGGACCTCAGCAAAGCACGGGACGCGTGACCTTCCCCAAGCACGGCGTGGTTGTAGAAGATGTCAGCGCGTCTCACCGTGCGAGGCTCCCTTCAATGTAGAGAAGCCATGTCACCTTCTTGTCACGAGTGGGTCGCTATTTCGTTAAAGCGGTAGCCCACCCCGTGCACGGTCTCGAAGTAGGTCGGCTGTCCTGGACAAGGCTCCAGTTTCGCTCGCAGGCTGCGCACGAAGTTGTCAACGGTGCGCGCTGTCCCCTCGTAGTCGTAGCCCCAGACCTGCGCCAACAGTTGTTCGCGCTCAAAGACCCGTCCGGGGTGGCGGAGCAGGAAGACCAAGAGCTCAAACTCCTTGGGAGTCAATCTGACATCCCTCCCTTGCCTGATGATTCTCCGCTGTTTGAGGTAGACCTCGACGTCAGCGAAGCGAAGCACCTGCTCGATTTGCGCCAACCGAGCTTGACGCGGACGCCGCAGCGCCGCCTCGACCCTGGCCAGCAACTCCCTGAGGGCAAAGGGTTTGGCAATGTAATCATCGGCACCCATTCGCAATCCCTGCACCTTGTCTTCTTCGAGACCACGTGCGGAGAGAATGAGGACCTGCGCCTCCATGGCAGCGCGACGCAGCGCTTGTAAAACCTCCAGTCCACTGAAATCAGGCAACATGAGGTCGAGGACGATGAGGTCGGGGCGTTGGGACATCGCCAGCTCCAGGCCCTGCTCGCCATTCAAGGCCACCAAGACCTCGTAGCCTTCGTAGCGGAGGTTGTGGGCCAATCCTTTGGCGAGGCTGAGGTCATCCTCCACGATGAGAATCTTTTCGTTTCTGACTTGCATTCGCCACTCGTCATCGCGCTGGCAACCAGAGGGTGAAGATCGCGCCGCGCTCAGGACCGTTCTTGACAGCCACCCTGCCCCCAGCGCGGTCAGCATATTCTTGGACGATGGCCAAACCCAAACCGAAACCGGGAATCCCGGAAGTCGTGGTCGATGTACCGCGCTCAAAGCGCCGAAAAATTCGCTTGTGATCTGCCTCACTCACCCCAGGTCCTTCGTCGCGCACGTCGATGGCCACCCCACCGTTGTCGCCTCTCACCGTGACGACCACGACCCCCTCTCCACCATGGCTCAAGGCATTTTGCAACAAGTTCTGCAACGCCGAGACAAAGGAATCCCTCGCGACATGAACCCGTGGCAACGCCGGCTCTGCGACGAGATAGATCCGGTCCACGTAATCGGCGTGCCGTTTGAAAGGCTCCAGGACTTCTTCCACCAGCGCAGGCAAAGCCAGGGAGGAGAGACCCTCCACAGGCTGACTCTGGCGCTGAAAACCTAAGATCTGAGCGACCAGCGTGTGTAGCCTTTCGGTCTCGCGCTCGAGGGCCGACACACAGCCGTCGCGCTCTTCCTCACTGCGGAAGCGACCCATGCTCAACGTCTCGACATACATTTTGATCGATGAGAGGGGTGTTCGCAACTCATGGGAGACCTGGGCGATGAAATCACTCTGGGAGCGGTTGAGGCGGTTCTGCCGCACCAGTAGCACCAAGGTCAAGATCGCGCCGGTCAAGGCAAAGACACTGAAGACCAAGGTCAGTACCCCGAGGGCGATATCACCCGCTGCATCCCACAGCGCCAAGGTCGTAATGCCCACCACCATGGTCGCCAAGGCCGGCAAGAGCACGGCACCAAAAAGCAACCAAGGAATGCTCCGGTAGATCTTCAACCGCAAGCGCATGCCACGCTTGTCCATCTTCACCTCGCGTGTTTCACGTGAAACGTCGGCTGCCCCCGGGTCACTCATGGACCCCCTAAAGACACATCGCGCACATAGGGCCGCGCTTGCTTGAGGACAATATGCCTGTCACGCGTTCCCTTTATCTCGACATCCAAGCTCAGGGGACGCAACTCGGGATAGACCTCCGCAGCGAAAGCGTCCTGGATAGTGAAGAGCAAACGCGCTAGGGCCACGGCCTCATCTTCACGCCATAGGTTCCCCTCAACCAGAGATGAGTTGATCTGCACGTTCATCTCCACCGGCCCTTCTGCCCCGCGTCTGAAGGTCATGACCTCGGCCACGGCCGTCGGGTCAGCAGGTCGCACCACGCTCTCAGCGCCGTGCTGTGACACGACGCGGTAGAGCGGCTGCGCACTCTCATCCAACTCGGTGATGGCCACGGCGTTCACCTCCTCCAGAACGAACGCAGGGTGGACGGCCAGCCCCATGAAGGCATCGGTGTGGGCGATCCCATAATAGGATCGCTCCACGAAGGCTCTGTCGTTCCACAGAGAGGCCCAGACCGCTCGCAGGGCATCCTCGATGGGACGGGAGCGCTCCAGGTCTCTCTCGATGTCATTGATGATCTCGTCCAACCAATAACGTTCGGGGTGATTCTCACGCTCAATGAGGCGCAATGCCAAAGTCTCGCGGAGATGCTCCTCTTCGTTACCGTCGAGGCAACGGGAAGGGCCTGGCATCTGCAGGTCATCTCCCAAACACCCGCTCCGGGAGTCGTAAAGGCCTGCACCCGTCAACGCCACCAGGTCCTCAACATTGGTACTCGAGCGGAAGCGCATTTTGGTGTGCGTTGCTTCCGCACCATAGCGCGCCTGCAGTGCCGCGACGATGGCCTGTCTCAGCGTTGGGTCCACAGGCGCCTGCCTGATGCGGTTGCGCAAGTCCTTCAACATGCTGCGCCGATAGGCGGCATCACTGTGCATCCTCGGTTCGTTGGCCAACCGTGTGATCATGGGCACGATGCCATTCTGGACGATGTGTTGGTGATACCATGCGAAGGGTATGCAGAAGCCATCCTGACGATGCTCAGGCTCGAGGATTCGGTAGAGATGGCCCAGGTTCTCCGCCTTGGCCCCACAGAAGCGCGCTGCATCTTCGGGCATCTCGCCGAAAGGATAGAGTTCTCGCACCTCGAGGTCGTATCGGGGCGTTGGCACCACGGGACGCCTACTCTCCCAAAAAGCGGCGGCCTCAGCGTAGTCAGCCGCCCGCATCTCTACCCCATTTTCATCGGCCTGAAGTCGAACCAATTGCCCCGCCAAGGTCTGAACGACCGTTTGCGAATAGATCGACGGCAAAGCGGCATTGGGAATGCCCTTTTCCACCAGACGCAAGTTGACGTGACTCGCCGGGTTCTGCAGCTCCGCCGTCACCAATGCCGCCACAATGCCGATGTCGTTAGGAGCGCTCTGCGTGACCACCACGTCGCGGAGCCCATAGTCGCGCAGCCGCTCCCCCAAGGGAATGACCTGGAGCGTGCCATAGGCAATCCCCTCGGAGTAGACCTCAAAGGGCACCCCTTGCGCCAAATCGCGCGGATAAACCACCGCTACCCCCTGGTCCGCGAGACGGTCCTGTAACGCCAAGGTCTGTTCCTGTTGCGGCGGCTCTGTTGGGAGAAATGCTAATAAATGCGATATATTTGGCATGCAGGACTTGAGCCGAGCGTCCACCTCCAAGAGATGGGCGAAGAGGGCCTCCGGTCCGCCTTCACTTTCTCCGTATACGCTGTACGCAATGACACCAATGCCACCGCGCGGGTGGGGCACTTGTGACCAGAAGCGCACATCGCCAGCCCACCAGATGCGCGAAGGGTCGCGTAAAACCAGATCCGTATAAGCTTCAAAGGTCAGATCGGCATAAGCCTCGAAAGTGCGCAGAAAGGTGAAGTGCCAGACATGGAGGTTCATGTTTTGAAAAGTACAAGCCGCGGTCAAAGGCGGCCACTGGCTGCGACCATCGACCGCGGCCAGGTATTTCACCGCTCCCCCAGCAACACCCAAACGCCACAGATCCGACAAGCCATTTAAATTATTGAGATATAGAATCTTTTCCTCTTCTCCACCATCGGCATCATCGCTGTCTAGGTGCTGATCGAGGTCTTCGCTGTCTCCAAGTTCAAGGTCAATGTCGGGTTCATGGGCCCTTTCCGGGTCCCCGTTACAGGCCCAAGCAAGCAGCGCCACGGAGATCAAGCCAAGCACTTTCTCTTTCATGCGTACGCGCATCTCATCTCCCGCTCATGGCGCCTCAACAAGACCTGAGAACGGCACGGGGTTCTCGTGCCCACCATCACTTATCCCTCTGCTCAACCTAGGCGCCAAGACCACTGGTTGTCCAACTCGGCCGGGTACTTTCTTTGTTCCTGCGTTGTTAGCGCAGCTAAAGCCGTCCTAGCGTGCGCTCGGCAGCGCTGCGCGCCCCCAGAGGCTCGAAGATTTCCCGCCTGATTTTGTTCAGCCCAGCAAAAGAGTGGATGTCACTGGAGAAGAAGGGTGCGCCATAGATGGGGGTGCGGCCGTTGATCGCTTGGTCCAGCCATCGCAACATTTTGGCGTCGCGTTCGGCGAGGACATGAAAATCGCGTGCGTTCTCGAGCAAGTGCTCGGCGAGTCCGGCCAGCTCCTGCCCGTTGTGATGATCACCGAGTTCTCGTCCGATTTTCTTGACGAGTCTCTTCTCCACCTCACGGGGATCCGAAGCCAAGACCGGCTGGGGCACAAAGGCCTGATGCACCCGATTTACGACGATCCCTGCGATGGGCAAGGCCGCTTCCTCAAGACGTTGGTGGATGTACTTCGCCTCATGGAGGCTCACGGGATCAGAGGCCGAGATAATCAAAAAGGCTGCGTCATCGCTGCCTAATATGCGCTGGACTTCCTTTGCGCGTTCTTTGAAGCCCTCCCACAGCCCACCAAAGGACTCGACAAAGGCACCAAACTCATCGATGAATGCGGCCCCTATGAACACGGACAACACCTTGATGAGATAGCCTGCTCCCAGACGAAGCAAGCCCAAGCTGAACTTCGGCGATTCTTTGCCTCGACTCGCCAGCCAGCGAAAGGCGCCACTCTCGATGGCCCGAATCATCCGTTGTGGCGCCTCAATGAAATCGAGGGCATACGCAGTCGGCGCGGTGTCGACGACGATGAGATCGTATTCGTTGGCACAGTAGAGTTCATGGAGGCGTTCCATGGCGGAGTACTCTTGAGCGCCCGCCAGGGACGATGAAAAGTAGTTATAGAAACGGTTGTTAAGAATTTTCTTTCGTTGTTCTAGGTCATCGGTATATCGCGCCACCATCCTGTCGAATGCATTCTTCATGTCGAGCATCATGGCCGACATAGGGGCCAAGGGTTCTAAGCCGACACTGCGGAACCTTTCTGGGTCAATGAACTTCGCCTCATCTTCTAGGCTGGCGACACCCAGAGAGTTAGCCAATCGCCGCGCCGGATCGACCGTACAGACGATGGATTTCCTGCCGAGGAGCGCGCCCTGTATGGCCAGAACGGCGCTGGTCGTGGTTTTCCCGACCCCGCCAGAACCGACACAGATGAGGATTCGCTTTTCTTTCAGGCATGCGTTGAGACTGGCAGAGTTGTTATCGGTTCCTGGATCATCCTTCCGCATGCTGTCGCTCTTGCCACATTGTTGTTTTCGCCCGCGTGAGGGTGAACTCAGCCACACGCTGAGCGATGTCGACGATGACGTCTTCTCTGATGTCCTCGCGAAAATAGAAGGGTATCTCAAGCGTTGGTAGTTGCAACACTTGGTCCAAACGCTGCACGTAGCTCTGCTGCAGTTGCCGCCTATCTAGGCGAAAACAAGCGGCTGTCGCCAAGCGTTCCAAGACATCGTCTTCTTCTTCCAAGAGGATCTGTATTCGCTGTACCAGAGCCTCTTGCCCAGCAAAGCGATTGGGAAAAAGGCCATTGATGCAAAGCGCAGCGACGGGAATACGCATACGTTTTTCCAACTCCATGCGGAGCTGGATGCTCTCATTGACGGGCATCTCTTCGGCCAAAGTCACCAGGACAACTGCTGTCCGGAGCGGGTCCTGGAGGAGGCGAACAGTGTCCTCGGCTTCGCGGTGAAAAGGTCCCGTGGGTACAGCATCGCGTACCACGAATGGCACTTGCAACAAAGTGAGGCTGTGTCCAGTCGCTGGCGGATCCAAGACGATGGTATCCCACAGAGCGCGCCCATCTTTGTCCCGTTCTCGTTCGTGGTTGAAAGCTTTCCCCAACCAGATGAGCTCGTTGACCCCTGGTATGCCGTGGATGAGCTTCTGCACGAAGTCGTTCTCGAAGACCAACTTGTAGGCCGTTCGGCTCTTCAGTTTGAGGAGGGCATATTCCCGCATGCCTGAAGTCGTCGTCGGACGCACGGCATAGAGATTTTTCGCCAGCTCGACGATTTCCGTGCCAACCTGGGCATTGCCAAAAGGCAAGGGTCGGAGCTCCTGTCCGCCAAATTGGAAGAGCAATGTTTTGCGCCCACTCCGGGCAGCCGCGAGCGCGATGGACATGGCGATGGTGCTTTTTCCCACACCGCCTTTGCCGGCAACGATGACGAAACGGTGCGTGTGTATCTTGTTGGGTTGCATAGGAGCCATCGCTTTCTTGCCAGGCAGGAACACCTCACCTGCTCCTATCCTTTAATACAGACCCTGATCCACGGTCAAGAAAATAAAAAACCCCGTTGTTCTTGGGTTTCCAAGAGGTTATGGTTGCGTTGCAAGACA
>Ga0334884_1004481_pt1 | contig 14288 bp, 10 predicted proteins | sample GraSluR1_MG_7_FD_207215 | JGI IMG/M metagenome (GOLD analysis project Ga0334884, IMG submission 207215) | Sludge microbial communities from methane-producing bioreactor in Wageningen University, Netherlands - Granular Sludge_12_05 R1 | ecosystem: Engineered > Bioreactor > Anaerobic >...
GAGATACCAAGTCTGAAGAGGTATTTATCCTGTCACCCCTGAGCAGCCTGTCCTTCCCATCCATGGAATAAGTGAATGAAGCAATATCCGGCCGGTACTCATATACCAGTCCCAGATCGAAGCCGAACCCTGGTCCGGGAAGGTTTTTAATGGCCGGATTACCTTCCTCATCAAACGTTTCAGAGATTCCATAGTTGACCTTTGACTGAAACAGTGACAATGTATCAGGGCTGTCGAGCCTGTATGTAAGGTCATTGATAAACACATAACCTGAACTCAGACCCTGGAGGTATTTCAGGGTAGCGCCCCCTTTCAGAAAGTGTTTCTGCTTATTCAGAATTACCGTGGCATAGGTAAACCCGAACTCAGCCCAGGAGTTGGCCTGCATACTGAAGTTTGCATTGGTGAGCGTTTGCCTGAGCAGGGGTTCGTATTCAAATCTTTCGCTGAAGAGTTGAGCAAGGTCTTCAGTAATATTGTCAATGTTTAACATGACTCTTGTCCTCGAGCTGAAGCCGATTGCTGAATGCTCATCAAGGTTGATCATGAATGATGGCAGGATAACCCCGGCTGTCAGAAACCCGTATTTATCTTTACCGTCATAGCTCCGGAAAACATACTTATCGCCGAAATCCTCATCCTCCCATGAGGATGGCTTAAAAAAAACCTTCTTGTCAAGTGCGACAAAAGTGTTGTTTGCCATCATTTCTGCACCAAAAACCGTCATATCGAAACGGTAACGGCTATCGGCGATAGAGGCAGGCTGCAACAACAACCCGGCAGCACCGCTGTAATTACTCTGTGAAAATGGCAGATAACTCTGACCGGAAAGCTGTTCAGGAGGCACAATCGCCATCAATACTACAATGAAAGTAATGCAGTTAAAGATTCGCTTCATCGGATAACGGTTTATGGGGTGAACAATTAAAGGTACGAAGTTTCTTATGAGATCGTCCGGGTGTTGAAATCTTTTGATAATTCTGCCGGACTAACTGATAATAGCCTGGAATCGCAAATTGTAACTGCTGATTTCAGCGTTTTCATGTCTTATATGATAAAATACACTGACAATCAGCCTCAGCTGAGTTTCATGCAATGTGTTTGACTGAAACTTAAAAAGTCCTGATTCTATTATTCATTTCCTTCTTCACCTTAAAAATCAAAATTTCAGCGAATACCTGCCAATCACCTGGCATGATTTACCCGGCTGCAATCATGTAAATCGCAACGACAGAAACAGTAATCCCGATCCAGTTGATTGTTCTCAACTTTTCCCTGAAAATAAAATAACCGGCAAGGGAAGAAAGAATAACCACACTGATGTTGAGCAGGGGAATAAATACAGAGATCTGTACCAACTCCAACCCTTTAAGCAGGTAAAATAATGAATACCAATTTAATAAGCCAAGAACAACTCCGGCAAGCAAATCAACCGGCTTAAATTTTATATTTTGTTTCAGGAATCTGTAAATACTGATCAGGATTCCAAATACAAAGGCAACAGCAAAAGCTGAAGCTGCATATGTTACATAGGCTGCTTCATTCCCCGCCGGCAGGAAAAAATACTGCGTGATTTTTACGGCTGAATCATTCAACCCCATTAATAAAAAGACTGATACAGGGATAATGAACGCATTGACATTCAGTACAATAGCCTTTTCTTTTTTCAGGGTCAGGTAAAAGGCGATTAAGGCCAATAATATACCGGCAATTTTTACTGGACCGGCTTTGTCGCCGATCACTGCAAGTCCGATGACAACCGGGATAATCACCGACATTCTGCTGCTGATTGCCGTCAGCGCGATGCCTGCTTTCCGGGCTGATATGGAAAACATGACAAACCCCAGGATCAGCAACGCCCCGGTAATCAGCGACATAATCATCCAGTCGTCAACAGGGGAGAAGGTTAATGTATAGTTTCGTCCGGTATACCCGAATCCAAACAAGGCACCTACAATGTAATTGATGGTTATGGCCGAAAAGCTGTCAATTTTATACCGTTCAAAAAGTTTAAAGCAAACAAGAATAAGGGTGGATGCTGCTACCGCAAAAAAGAGATAAATCATCAGGATAAAATTTGCGCAAATATAATGAATGGCACAGGACCTGATCAGTGTTTTAATGTTACCTGGCGTTCAATGATCAGGTAGACCGGTATGCCTGCGTTTATGGGCTTATGCAGAATATAATCAGGTGCAATATCAGCATAAGGCACGGACAAATACTGACCGGGGCCGGGGCTGATCACAAGAGAGACAGCCACTGAGCTTTTGCTGATGCTTTCGGCAAATTCAGCACCGGTCAGTTGTATAAAACTACCCAGACTTAACAGACTGCGCTCCCAGAAGGCAGTCCTGTGCCGGATCAGGTTGTATAATTCCGGTAGAAATGATTCAGAGACCCCTGAAAGCTCCAGGAGTGTGATGCCCAGTCCAAGCACCAGGTGGCGGTGATCCTGAACAATAAACCCGGTTGCTGGAAGCTGGTCAAGCAAAAGGTATTTGTTTCGTTTGTGGTTATCTGCAATCCTGTGAAAAGTGAGCAGATCATAAACCAGAATAGATTCTTCGGAACCTGATATTTCTGAAATATCTGCGGGTTGTGCCAAACGGTCTTTGTATAAGGTATTGGTTGAAACACCGGGCTTTAACTTGTTGAAGAACTTATCAAAAAGACAGGCTATTTCTTCCTTTTCAGTCCTGCACAAATAAACCGCATCGGCAATCCGTTCGGCTATGTTTTCCGCAATGCCTGTTTCCGTAAGCCAACGCGACATCATATCTGTTGGAAAAGGAGTCAGGTTCAAATAGAGAAAAACGACTGCCGTAAGTAACTCATAGTTTTCGGGCTTGGTCAGGGAATATTCATTTACCACATCGGCCAGGGGATGAAAAAACCGGCATTCCTTCAACAAACCAGCCAGTCTTTTCGGAGTATAAATCATTGAACCGGACAATAAGCCCGGAGGAACCAGGCTTAAATCCACCAAAGAGTAACTCATATTGTCTGGTAAAAATTGTCTGATCAGGAGGGATGTTCCCCGGATTTCATCCCTGACCGCTTCCGGTAAGGTTATGGAATATTGGCCGGCATCGGTATTATATTCTGTCTCATCCAGAAAAAAAACAGCCATATACATTATTTTATCTGACAAAGTTATCAAATCAAAATACCATGAAATAGAAAACCATATATATTCCTAAGTTTTTCGGATTAATTTTGCCGTTTTAATGAACACCATGACAAACCGGGAACTTGAAAGGCATTTGTTTGATTCAATAAAGCCAGTTTACGGAGAAAGGGAAGCGCGTGCAATTCAACGTTTTCTGTTTCGTGCGCTGCATGGCCTTTCTGATGCAGAATGGTTGTTAATCAGGAACGATGAAGCCAATTCTGAATTTGAATCCACTGTAAAACAAGCGATTCCGTCTCTTATACAGCAGATGCCGGTTCAATATGTGGCAGGGAAAACATGGTTTTGTAATCTCGGGTTTGTGGTAAAACCGGGAGTGTTGATTCCCAGGCCCGAAACGGAAGCCCTGGTAACCCGGATTGCTGAAAAATTCATGGATACCAGTGGCTTACGCGTACTGGATATCGGAACCGGAAGCGGCGCCATCGCGGTCAGCCTGTCGGTACTTTTAAACCGGCCTGAAATTACTGCATTCGACATCAGCGATGCTGCGCTTGAGATCGCTTCAGCCAACGCTGAAATGCATAACCGGAATGTGAGGTTTTATAAAGTCGATATCCTGGACAAAAAGACCTGGCCTGAAGGTGGCTTATATGATTTGATTGTCAGCAATCCACCTTATGTTAAGGAATCGGAAAAAGCTTTCATGCAGCCCAATGTGCTGAAGTATGAGCCTGGGCTTGCTTTGTTTGTTGATGATCATGATGCGTTGAAATTTTATAGTGCCATTGCTGAATTCGCCGGGATTAACCTGAAGCCGGGCGGTTCGCTCTGGTTTGAGATCAATGAAGCGGAAGGTGATAACATCAGGCAGCTTCTGACTGAAATGAGGTTCAGCCATGTGGATATACTCACTGATCTGTCGGGAGAACAGCGGTTCGCATCTGCCATCAGGCCTGATTAAGCATACTTCATTTTTCTATAATGGTCAAATCAATTTGTCTGTAGTATAGCTAAGATTCTTCGTTCACCGGAAGGGGAGGTCATTTCATTTTATACTTTCAGGCATAAAATAAGTCAACATTTTGAAAATCAATACAGGAATTACCGATCTTTGCAAATAAACAGGACCGGAACGGAGCAGTAAACTTTTTATTGTCCGGCTTGTTCTGATTATCAGTTCTAATTGATTGTAATGAAGAGGTTCATTTTACTTGGAGTATTTTTATTCACTCTGCTTGCATCTGCAAGCAGTCAGAATACCGGTTACTTTTATCTGGTAAAGCTGACAGATAAGCATTCATCGGGCTACAGCATTTCTGAGCCGGCATCTTTTCTGTCTCAGAAGTCGATAGAGCGCCGTCTGGTGCAGCAGATTCCGGTTGCGGAGTCAGATCTTCCTGTAAGTCCGGCCTATTTGTCGGAGTTAAAAGAGACAGGAGCAGAGATTATTTACACATCAAAATGGCTGAATCTCGTGATCCTCAGGGTAGACCGGCCCGAACAGGCAATGCAGATCTCACGAAAGCCATTTATCCGGCAGATGAAGTCAGCTGATTATTTATTTGCCAGGCAAAGAGGAGGTGAAGGAAAGCCTTATTTTGACAACGAGGTTATCGAAAAACCGTCTTCCAGGACCAAAGTCCGCAGTTATAAAAGTCAGGCTGCATATAATTATGGCGCTTCGTTGAACCAGGTCCGGATGATCAACATTGACCAGTTACATGCGCTAAACTTCGCAGGAAAAGGAATTACCATCGGGGTAATTGATGCAGGATTTAACAGTGTGGATGTTATGCAGGCTTTTGACAGTTTACGTGCAAACGGACAGATTCTCGGTACGCGCGATTTTGTTCAACCCGGCAATAATGTCTATCACACTGGCATCAGTACCCATGGTACTATGGTATTGTCAACAATGGGCGGCAACATTCCGGGACAACTGATCGGGACTGCTCCGAAGGCTTCATACTGGTTATTGCGCTCCGAAGATGCTGTTTCAGAGTATCTGATGGAGGAATATTATTGGGTCAATGCAGCTGAATTTGCAGATTCGGTTGGTGTTGATATCATCAATTCATCCCTGGGCTACAGCACTTTCGACAATCCTGCCGAGAATCACACCTACAGTGATATGGACGGGAATACAACGGTGGTGACAATAGGTGCGGACATGGCCGCTGCGAAGGGGATACTGGTGGTGAACAGTGCCGGTAACTCCGGTGCAAATGCATGGAAGTATATTACGGCTCCAGCTGATGGTGACAGTGTGCTGACTGTTGGTGCGGTAGATCCGGCCGGGGCTTATGCTTATTTCAGCTCAAAAGGTCCTACCGCCGACGGAAGAATAAAACCGGATGTTACTGCCCAGGGGCAACAGACAATTGTTGCCACAGTCCCTACAGGTGTAGCAGGAGGAAGCGGAACATCTTTTTCATCCCCCATTATCGCCGGTGCAGCGGCTTGTTTGTGGCAGGCCAATCCAACATTCACCAATATGGAACTTATCAATGCAATCAGGATGAGCTCGTCTCAGTCTTCCAGTCCTGACAACCTTAAGGGTTGGGGAATTCCTGACTTTATGCTGGCCAATTCGTTTCTTACTGAATCCGTAATTCATGACCTTAAGCCTTTCCATGAACTGAAAACTTTTCCCAATCCGTTCTCTTCACGAATAAGCATTGAGTTAACAGCCAATTACCCGATTGTTGTCGACATAAAACTAATTAATTCTACCGGCAAAATAGTTAACAGCCTGATCGGGGTCGAGATTGCGAAAGGCAAAAATATTATTGCATTGAATAACCTTGACCGGTTTCCTGCAGGAATTTATATGCTTCAGGTATCGGATGGCTATTTTGTAGCAACAGAGAAGGTAATTAAATAACGCAAAATTTTTCTGATACATTTTTTGATCCGGTCTATACCGGTTTTTTTTAATTCTTACAGAGGCAGTTAAACCACTTTTTTGCTGCCGGTATCCCATCCAGATTTCCATAAATACTTTAGTATGCATAATGGATCAGGATAAACTGATTTAACCGAAGATATGTGCAGGGGAGTGAGGCAACATTTTCAGACAGTTTGAAGGTCTTTGTTCTGCACATGTTCAGATGGTTCTATTGGCCAATAAATTTTATGAGGAAGAAACAGATCAAAAGAAGAAACAGATCAAAATAATCTTTTGTATAAGGCCAGATAAGTATACTGGCAATCTTCATTCTTTTCACAAAACATTGGGAAATCAAATTAGTTACAGATGTTAACCAACGTGACAAGTTTATGTAATTATACAAATGTAAAGTCACGGTGTACAAGCGTAAATAGTTCTAATACGTTAATATATAGTATTATAGATGCATTTTCGACATAATGTTAGTGTCCAGTCGAAATGTACATCTGTATAGTGTTACAGATGTGTAACAGAGCCTGACCTGATTAAGGATAGACGTTCCGGAAACTATATTTACTATAATTAATTATTAATTAATGATGTAAGCATTACTATTTCTCTTTGTACATCACAAATTTCATAAGGAGTGCACGATACAAATGTAAAATTTGTTATTGTCTCTTATTGAGCCTAAAATTGTTTACCAATGTAATGCAATACAAATGTAAACAGAAAAATGCAAATAAAATTCAGGTAACAAGTGTAAATGAGAGAATAATCATGAAAATATTTTAAATTGTTTATTAATATGCTTATAACCAGTTATATATAATGTTTATATAAAGTATAAATGCAGATAAAATTTTCATTTCCAGTAATTTATTAGTCCATATTTTAAATTGTCAAAAACATTGTAATACAATATTATAGCCTATTTTACCTATATCTCACTTTAGAAAAAGTCATAATATTTGAAATTTACATAAATAACATTCAGATTATTTGAATAATTGTTTGGAAAGGTTATATTTGTAACTTCAAAACAGCGTATAAACATGAACAACAGGATATCCATGGTGCTGAAGGCAAAAAACATCAGCCCGGCCCAATTGGCAGACGATCTGGGTGTACAGCGTTCAGGCATTTCTCATATCCTGAACGGACGGAATAAGCCCAGTCTTGATTTTGTCCAAAAGCTGATCCGTCTGTATCCTGATATTAGTATGCAATGGTTACTGTTTGGAGAGGGTCCTATGATGAATCCATATCCTTACCGTGACATCGAGCCGGTGAAAAAAGATTCTGAGGCAATGCAAAAACCTAAACCCCGGATGATGGAGTTATTTGTGGATGAGAATACGGATGAGGAGAAATATTCAACGCAGCCGAAGGAAAATACTCCTGAGCAATACATCCAAACAACTGAAAAACAGTATGATGAACCGGGTTTAAAGGACCTGAAAAATATAGCGCCTCAGCGAGATAACAGCAATGAACCGGATTCGGAGGCAATTGAACCGGATAAACCCGGCGTAAAAATACCTGTAAAGCCATCCGGAATGAATTTGGGTGCCCCTGTTGAGGAAATAGTACAAAAAGTGGCAGGCCAGCAGGTTGGTGACCGGAAACTTGTGAGAATCGTAATGTTTTATTCAGACAAAACTTTCACTGAGTATTTACCTGAAATATGAGGGGATCAGAAACGTTCCAACGCTGAAAAGAAGAAAGCGGCCTCGATGGCGGCATTTTCGTCACTGTCAGATCCGTGAACTGCATTTTTCTGAACAGAAGTACCAAAAAGTTTTCTTATTGTTCCTTCAGCGGCATCGGCAGGATTGGTAGAGCCGATCAGTTTACGGTAATCGTCCACAGCATTCTCCTTTTCAAGGATTGCAGCCAAAACCGGTCCTGATGACATGAATGTCACCAGATCATTATAGAAAGGTCTGTCTTTATGAATTCCATAAAATTCGCCGGCTTGTTCATGGCTGAGTTTGACCAGTTTTATTGCCTTTATGCGGAAGCCCCCCTGAAGGATCATATCAAGGATTTTCCCTGCATGCTTATTCTCATAAGCTGCCGGTTTAATCATGGTAAATGTGAAAGTGCCTGCCATAAATACTAAGTTGGATTGATTTCAGGTAAATGTACAATAATTGATTGGTTGCCCTATTAACAATATTTATATTTTTGTGTTCGATAAAATTGAAATTATTTAAAAAACCTGCTTTGTATAAGTTTAACAGCGAGATATTTTCAGGGGTAAAAAAGCTATTGGAAGCTGATGGCGAAATTGTAATTACAACGCATTACAATCCTGACGGCGATGCACTCGGCTCATCACTTGCTTTGGGCAGGTACCTGAAAAAGAAGGGTAAAAAGGCAAGCATTATTATTCCAAACGATTTTCCTGACTTTCTGAGATGGATGCCAGGTCAGGAGGAAGCCATCATTTATTTCCATCATTCGCTCAGGGCGGATGTCCTGCTTGCAAATGCATCAATGATATTTTGCCTCGATTACAATGCCATACCGAGGGTAAACCTGTTCAAAGAACAGTTGTTTTCGGCCAGTGCTAAAAAGATTCTGATCGATCATCATGTTCAGCCTGAAGATCATTTTGATTATATGCTATCGGTTGTTGAAACATCTTCGACTGCTGAGCTTGTTTACGATTTTATCAGGGCCATGGGTGATGAACACCTGATTGATGTGGAAACCGGGGTTTGTCTTTATGTCGGATTGATGACAGACACTGGTTCATTCAGTTATTCATGCAATTATCCGCATACTTATGAAGTATTGGCGGAGCTGGTACGGCGGGGTGTTGACACAGAGCAGATTCACAGGCTTGTTTATGATACATATTCCGAAAACCGCATGCGCCTGCTTGGATTTTGTCTGAGCGAGCGGATGACTGTGATGCCGGAGTTTGCTACTGCCTACATCTGGTTAAGCAAGACTGATATGGAACGATTTCATTTTCAACCGGGTGATTCCGAAGGCGTTGTGAACTATGCCTTGTCCATCAAAGGCATCAGTTTTGCCGCTTTTTTTACTGAGAAATCCGACAGGGTCAGAATTTCATTCAGGTCAAAAGGAAACTTCTCAGTAAATTCCTTTGCCCGTGAGCACTTTGAAGGAGGAGGCCACCGGAATGCTTCAGGTGGCGACTCTTTTCTTTCCCTTTCAGACACCATTGAAAAATTTTCCGGCCTTTTGCCCCGTTATAAACAGGAACTGAATCAGGCAGCCAGTCAGAGCACTATATTAAAAATGTAAGCTGAAATTTAATTTTAAATCAATGAAACCGGGATACTTTTTTCCCTTGATAATCTCTTTGGTTATTGCATGCCAATCAGGTAAACAGCGCGATAACAAACAGGAAATCGATCCAAAGCTGGTGGAAGAACCATTGCTTCATGCCAACAGGCAGGCGATTAAGGCAGAAGATGAGCAGATTGCAGATTTAATCAGGCGTTACAAATGGACCATGGAAGAAACCGGTACAGGGCTCCGCTATTCGATCTATCATCATGGCAAAGGCCCGATGGCTGAAACCGGAAAAATTGCTGTGCTGAGGTATTCTGTCAGGTTGATTACAGGCGATGAAATATACAATTCAGACAGGGATGGCCTGAAAGAATTTATGATTGGTCGTGGGGGTGTTGAGAGTGGACTTGAAGAGGGAATTTTATTACTGAGGGTCGGCGACAGAGCGAAATTTATCATACCTTCGCACCTCGGTTTCGGGCTGTTGGGCGATCAGGATAAAGTGCCGCCAAAATCAACCCTTATCTATGATCTTGAACTTGTATCGCTTCATTAAATTTAAACGCTTTAATATTAAATTCTGAACAAATGAATAACAGAAAACTTGGTTTGCTGCTGCTTGCCATTGGCATGTCAGCCGTTTTTTTTGCCTGCTCAAAGCACCCCGGATTCAAAAAGGGCGAAGGCGGATTATACTATAAATTTCACGAAAAAGGGGATGATACCACCACCATGAAGGAAGGTATGATTATGACCCTGCTTATGAAATATTCCATCAATGATTCTTTGCTGTTCAATTCTTCCGATATGCAGGAGCCCTTTATGCTGCCGCTGGAAGCACCGACTTATAAAGGAGATATATATGCAGCCCTGGCTATGATGAAACCGGGCGACAGCGCTACATTTATTACCAGTGCTGACTCATTTTTCCTGAAAACGATCAGGATGCCCCAGTTGCCCGACTCAAATTATTTCGGAAAAGATATCGTTTTTGACATCAGGATGCTGTCAGCCATGACCCGGGAACAGATGGATGAGAAAAACAGGGAAGAAATGGCTACGCTTAAAGATGCGGAAGCAACCAAACTGGCTGAGTATTTATCAAATAACAGCATTACTACTGCACCGCTTGAATCCGGATTGTATTTCATTGAGAAAGTAAAGGGATCAGGTCAGAAGCCCAAAGACGGCGACATTGTGAAAATTCATTTCAAGGTTTCGGATATTGACGGAAGGGTATTTTATTCTTCATTTGACCAGGGTGACCCGATGCAGTGGGAGTGTGGAAAAACCTTTGACAATGAAGGTGCTACAGAAGCCTTGAAAATGATGTCAAAAGGCAGCGAAGTTTCGATTATTGTTCCTTCACAACTCGCTTTTGGCGAGCAGGGAAGAAAGCCAATGGTCGGGCCTTACACAACGCTGCTTTATGATATTAAGATGGTAAGTTTCCAGACACGTGCCCAGTTTGATAAAGAACGTGAAGAAGAACAGAAGAAGGCTGAAGCCGAAAAACTGAAAGCCAAAACAGAAGAAGCCGGGAAAATTCAGAGCTATATCAAAAACAATAAGATCACGGCAAAACCGACTGCCAGCGGGTTGTACTATATCGAAACACAAAAAGGTACAGGCGAAAGTCCGGTTGCCGGAAAAACTGTAAAAGTCCATTACACCGGAACCCTGCTCGACGGAACCAAGTTTGATTCTTCCGTTGACCGTGGTCAGCCGTTTGAATTTGTATTGGGCCAGGGTCAGGTTATACAGGGATGGGATGAAGGTATCGCCCTGATGAAGAAAGGCGGTAAAGCCAGACTGATTATCCCGTCAGCCATCGCTTATGGTGAAAATGGCCGCATGCCGACCATTCCTCCGAGTGCAACCCTGATTTTTGATGTCGAATTAATCGACTTCAGATAAGGTCACATTTCATTCGATTAAAAAAAGCCATGACCATCAATCATGGCTTTTTTGCTTATCATGTAAAATGAATTATAAATCGGAAGGATCAATACGTTCCGGGTTATATGCGATAAACCAGGGATTTAGCAATGAAGATTTATTATATTTCACAACCTGCCTTTCAGGCCATGTCAGAACCTTAATACCTGCATTTTCTGCTATGGCCTGCCCGGCCGCAGTGTCCCACTCCATGGTTGGCCCGAAGCGGGGATAGAAATCTGCCGAACCTTCGGCCAGGCGGCAGAATTTCAGTGAACTTCCAACACTTACCATCCGGCAATCCTTGTTTCGCTGCTCAATTCTTTGGATGATTCCGGCTGTCTCAAACGACAGGTGCGAGCGGCTTGCCAGCACAATCAGCGGGCCGGAATTTATGATTGCCGGCAGTTTAATTGATTTTTGTAGCAAATCCGAAAAAGTGTCTTCCAGCATATCTTCATCAGTCAATGGTTGTTCAATCCTGAATGATCCCAGGTTTTTGCTTCCGAAGTATAAACTGCCGGCAACCGGAAGATAAATGACACCTGCTGCCGGCTGGTTACCAATCATAAGCGCAATATTGACCGTAAACTCCCCGTTTCTGTTAATAAACTCTTTCGTGCCATCCAACGGATCGACCAGCCAGTATTGTTTCCAGTTCATTCTTGTACCCGAAGTTACTTCAGCGCCTTCTTCGCTCAATACAGGAATACCTGTCGGATGAAGACCCGCGGTGATCACTTCATGCGACCTCAGGTCAGCAGTTGTGAGCGGGCTCTGATCAGTTTTCAGGGTAGTTTCCCAGGAAGTGCCATAGATCTCAAGAATTGCTTTCCCCGCATTGTAAGCCGCCCTGATGGCAGTCAGCAATAAATCGCTTGTTGAAGGCAGATGCATGAATTTTTTGTTGATTAATGATATAAACAGTTGACAGTCAATCTGAATGCTTCTTTTTAAGCTTTACTTTCAGGCTGATGCCAATTGTATCAATTTTAAAACAGGCTTTTGTAAATTCCGGCAAGGCGGTTAAAAGCAAGCCGTGACATACACTGAACGGTTTCAATGATTCTTAAGCATTTCCTGCAAGGCGAACATTTCATCGCGCATTCTGGCAGCTTCAATAAAATCCAGTTCTTTTGCCGCTTTTTCCATTGCTTTCCGGGCCTGAATCACAGCCTTCTCCAACTGCTCCTTGCTCATATATTTTACAACAGGATCGGCGGCGATGCTTAACGCTTCCTGCTCAATATAAGCTTTTGATGCCTTGCCGGAAGCGCTTGCCACGGCGGTCTGCCCGATAATGGAGGTCATTGATTTAACAATCTGCCTGGGAATGATATTGTTAGCCGCATTATAGGCGATTTGCTTTTCGCGGCGACGGTTGGTTTCATCAATGGACCGGCGCATGGATTCGGTGATTTTATCCGCATACATAATCACCTTGCTGTTGATGTTTCGTGCAGCCCGCCCTGCTGTCTGGGTAAGCGACCGTTCCGAGCGCAGGAAACCTTCCTTGTCGGCGTCCAGAATGGCGACCAATGAAACTTCGGGAAGGTCAAGCCCTTCACGCAACAGGTTAACGCCTACAAGTACGTCAAAGTTCCCGAGCCTGAGATCTCGCAGGATTTCCACCCTTTCGATGGTATCTACATCGGAGTGTATATAACGGCAGTTAATATCAAGCTTAGTCAGGTACTTGGTGAGCTCTTCCGCCATTCGTTTTGTCAGTGTGGTAACCAGGGTCCGGCCGCCGGCCTCAACGGTGCGGGCTATTTCGTCAAGAAGATCATCAACCTGGTTGAGGCTGGGTCTGATTTCAACCGGAGGGTCCAACAGCCCGGTCGGTCTGATGAGTTGCTCAACAACCACACCTTCTGATTTCTGAAGTTCAAAATCGGCAGGGGTGGCGCTTACATAGATTGTTTGTCCCGTCATTCCTTCAAATTCCTCGAATTTCAGCGGACGGTTATCCAGTGCGGAAGGCAACCTGAAACCGTATTCAACCAGGGTTTGTTTCCTTGAACGGTCCCCGCCGTACATGGCCCTGATCTGCGAAACCGTCACATGGCTCTCATCAATTACTGTTATATAATCATCCGGGAAATAATCGAGCAGGCAAAACGGCCTTGATCCGGAACTTCTGCCATCAAAGTAACGTGAATAATTCTCTATCCCGCTGCAATAGCCCAGCTCTCTCATCATTTCAATGTCATAGCTCACCCTGTCCTCCAGCCTCCTGGCCTCAAGCGATTTGCCGGTTTCATTGAAATACTCAACCTGCGACATCATATCATACTGGATCTGCTCTATGGAATCTTTCATCTTTTCTTTGGAAGTCACAAAAATATTGGCCGGATAGATATTGATCCTGTCCAGTTTTTCTATGACCGTGCCATCGGATGGATTAAAAGATTCAATGGATTCAATTTCATCATCCCAGAAAATAATCCGGACTGCATAATCTGCGTAGGCCGGGAAAATATCCACCGTATCGCCTTTCACCCTGAAATTTCCACGGCTGAATTCAGCTTCCGTCCGGTTGTAAAGCCCTTCAACAAAAGCCCATAATAACTTGTTCCTGCTGAATTTGTCACCGGTTTTCAGGCGGATCACATTATTCGCAAAATCATCCGGATTACCGATTCCATAGATGCATGAAACCGAAGAAACCACGATTACATCCCTTCTTCCCGAGAGCAGGGCTGAAGTTGCACTCAGCCTCAGCTTTTCAATTTCATCATTGATGGAGAGGTCCTTTTCAATATATGTGTTGGTTGAAGGGATAAAGGCTTCAGGCTGATAGTAGTCGTAATAGGACACAAAATATTCCACCGCGTTATCGGGGAAGAACTGCTTAAACTCCCCGTAAAGCTGGGCAGCCAGGGTTTTATTGTGGCTCAGAATCAGGGCAGGGCGGTTAACTTCCCTGATGACATTGGCAATGGTAAAAGTTTTTCCTGAGCCGGTTACGCCGAGCAATACCTGGGCAGGATCACCGCGTCTGAGCCCCTCAACCAGCTGGCGTATGGCTTCGGGCTGATCACCGGTTGG
>Ga0334884_1004484_pt1 | contig 14281 bp, 13 predicted proteins | sample GraSluR1_MG_7_FD_207215 | JGI IMG/M metagenome (GOLD analysis project Ga0334884, IMG submission 207215) | Sludge microbial communities from methane-producing bioreactor in Wageningen University, Netherlands - Granular Sludge_12_05 R1 | ecosystem: Engineered > Bioreactor > Anaerobic >...
TCTCAGCCCGATGAACGCCGCCAACAACGTCAACGGCATCGGCAAGCTCCGGCGCGAAGAGGTCTACACCCTCAAGGATCGCGAGCTGACCCGCGTGCAGGACGCGATGGTCCGCAAGATCGTTCGGGAGCTGGCCCGGTTCGACAACCTGTACTACGAGATCTGCAACGAGCCCTATTTCGGCGGCGTCACCCTCGAGTGGCAGGCCCACGTCGCCCGGACGATCGCCGCGACCGAGCGCGAGCTGGGCGTCGCGCACCTGATCGCCCAGAACATCGCGAACAAGTCGAAGAAGATCGAGGATCCCGACCCGCACGTGTCGATCTTCAACTTCCACTACGCCACGCCCCCGACCGCCGTGACGATCAACTACCACCTGAACAAGCCGATCGGCGACGACGAGACGGGCTTTCGCGGGCGCGAGCCCAAGCCATACCGCGTCGAGGGCTGGGAGTTCCTCCTGGCCGGCGGGGCGGTCTACAGCAACCTCGACTACTCGTTCACCTGCGGCCACGAAGACGGCTCGGCCACGAGCGACGCCCCGGGCGGCGGCGGCCCCGAGATCCAGAAGCAGCTTGCCCTCCTCAAGCGATTCATCGAGGGATTCGACTTCGTGCGCATGCGGCCCGACCACGAATCCATCCAGAGCGTCGCCCCCGCCGAGGCCCGAGCCACCGTGCTCGCCGAGCGCGGCCGGGCCTACGCGATCTACGTCGGCGGCCCGGGACCGGCGACGCTGGTCGTCGATCTGCCCCCCGGCCGGTACACCGCCGAGTGGGTCAACACGAAGACGGGCAAGGTCGAACGATCCGAGCGTTTCGAGCACCCGGGGGGCGATCGAAAGCTGGCCTCGCCGGGATTCACCGACGACATTGCCCTGCGGGTCGTCGCCCGCGCGTGAACCGCATCACTGCCTCGTCTTGAGGACGCGACGCGCCCGGAGAAGACGACCGAACGCGACCCCTCAGGGCCATCGACGTCGTTCAAGCCGTCTCTTCTTCCGAGGCTTCCTCCCCATCGCCCACTTCGTCAGGTTCCTCAGGCAGTTCCCGCCCGGCTTCGCGAATGGCATGGGCCTGGGCGTCGGTCAGGGCGACGCGCGTCAACACGGGTTCGGCCCTGGCCTGGAGGTTGCCCTGCTTGTCGGCGACGTGCACGACCGTCTGGAGCGTCAGGTAGTCGCACTGCCCGCAGGTTTCGCAGTGGTCCAAATCGAGCCGCAGATAGGCCGCGGCCGAGTCGGGGGCTCGGTAGAGTTCGTCGAAGGCCTCGAACTGGCCGGCCAGCGCCTTTTCGGCGATCGCTTCCTGTCCTTCCTGGGCGATGAACTTGCGGACGCCTTCCTCGTGCGTCGCCCACTGGCCGCATCGCTCGCAGAAGACGCGATGGGCGATCGACTTCGTCGCCACGACGGTCGCCGCGCCCACGATGATCGCCGCCTCGGCAAGCCAGACAATGGCCAGGAAGATCCCTTTGACGGGCTCGCCGTCGCGCATCCCCCAGAAGCCTTCCTGGTAGAACAGTTGCATGTACCAAAGCAGCACGCGCGGACGCCAAGCCAAGGGGGCATCGGCCAGACCGAAGCGGGCGACGGGATCGACCGCCCAGGCCACGTAGAGCCCCAGCAGCCCGGCCAGGAACCCCATCCATCCGGCGACGAACGTGTTGCGGATCTTGCCGACCCTTACGGTCCGCCCGACGACCGCGCCGATCGCCAGCCCGAAGACGAACGTGGCCAGGAAGTTGACATAGACAATCGGGATGTAGACGACGAGGTACGTGTACACGGCTCCCAACACGATCGCGGTCCCGAAGCCGGCAAGGGACGTCGCCATCCACCCCGCGAGAGGTACTGAGCCCGAGTGGCGGTAGGTCTCCATAGCGGGGCCCCCTTTCTTCCGTCAAGGCGAAGGACGAGAAAGCGAGTGAATCAGGCGAAGCAGATCTGCGCGGGAAAAGCGGCCTCGCACCGCCCGCTTCGCGGCCAATCGACTTGAGCCGAACGAATCATACCCAGCAAGACGACCGGCGCGAAGGTACCGGGGAATGCTCCCTCCAAGGGTCCCGTAGTCCCCTCCGATCGGTCGTATAGATTCCCGCAAAAAGTCGTGGGCGCAAATCCGGCCTGGACAGCGAAACGCCGAGGCGATACGCTCTTCGCTGCCTTTGGACGGGCAGACTCAGTTCATTTACGGAGGGAGGAACCAGATGAACTTCTTCGAGTGGATTCGTGGCGGCGTGCGCCAGGCCGTGCTTCTTGGCGTTTCCGACGCGGTGGACCAGATTGGCACCCCCGAGGGGGACGACCTGCACCAGGGATTGCTCGAAGTGCTTCGGTCGCAACCGGATTCACCGAAACGCCTTGGCTCCGGCACGCGACGCAAGAAGCTTGGCCGTTCGCTTCAGCAGATCCAAGCCACCTCCGAGGGCGCCCCTTCGTAAGACGCCCCAGCGCGCGAGAAAGGCCTCCACAAACGGGGGGTGTTCTTCCGATTTGTCTTCGCCGACGGGCCCGATCCCGGTCCGTTTTCGACGCCCATCTCCCCTGCCCACCCGAGCCTCTACCGCGGCAACGACAACTCCCAGCCGTCGCGTCGTGGGGGGCGAAGCAGCCGGTCGGCCTCGTCGCTGTTGACCACGCGGCACGCCATGGGATCGTACTCCAGCGGCTTCTCAAACAGCGTGGCGACGTTGCCCAGCAGGAGCAGCTCGATGGCGGGGCCGGAGTGGTTGAAGTTCGACAGGGGCGTCCCCTCGCCGCGGCAGGCCGCCATCCATTCGCGTTCGTGTCCCGGCACGCTCGGCAATCGGCGGGGCGGTCCGGCCGCGTCGCGAAAATCGCCTTCGGGCAGGACCGCGCAAATCGAGTTGTGGGCGTTGGTGTGGACCACCCCTCGACTGCCGACCAGCAGCGAGCCCGACTCGGGGGTCCAACTGTCTTCCCATACCAGCGGGCGCCCGGCAATCTCGATGTCCTCCAATACTCCGTGCCCCGCCGGCACCACCACGACCTCCGCGGATGCCGAGGCAACACCGACAACCATGCCCAACACCGCCGGCCAGCACACCAACTCTTTGAACATGTCTCGGTCCTCCCAGAACAACGGTCCACGGGTCTCGGGGCTTCCCGAGAATCTCATCCCAGAAACGCCGATTCGGTCAGTCTGTCACGGAAAAATGGCCCCGTCAACCGTTCCCCGCGAGCGCGGGACGCACGGCCTCTTCGAGCTTGAGGGTTTGCCGCAGAATCTCCCGGTCGCTAGACGATTCCATCGCACGTTCGCGCGTCTCATGCCGATCGACACGTGAAGTCCGGATGAGCATTTTTACTATAAAAAATTCCAACCAAGGAGGAATCGCACGTGCGCCGCTGTTCTGCCGCGATTCTGGCGGTCGTCTGTCGGGTCGTCCCCCGGTGCGCCGCGCGTGGGCGACGCCTGGAAAATGGCCGCCGACGGCCAACTGCCGGCATGCCCAACCGAAAACACCAGCCGGGGCGCCGAAAACCGGAGCGAGAGCACTACGCAAGACGGTCGGGATGAGCGCGGAGTCGCGGTTTCGTCCCTACCGCACGCGGCACTGGAATTGCACGACGCCGCCCTGGCCGGGTTCGAGGGGCTCGGTCACTTCCCAGCGCAGGACGAGCGACTCGGCCTGGTTGGGCTCGGTGAAGAAGTCGGCGGCCACGGTGCATTGGGCCGAGTCGGGCACGTACTCGAGGCGGGTCGTGAGGTTGTCGAGGATCGTCACGTTGCCGATCGGTTGATTGCCCACGTTGTCGAAGCGGATCGTGAAGTCGACCGTCTCGCCGGGCGCGGCATAGGGGGTCGAGGCCGTCTTGATCACGCGAAGCCGAGGCCGGGCCTCCGGCTCCTTGACGGTGAAGATCGTTTCGACTTTCTGGTCGCTCGTCTCGACCGTGGCGCGGGTTCGGTCGAGGATGATCTGGAGTCCTTCGGGCCGCGACCAGGCCAGGGCGGCCTCGACGCCGTCGGCCAGCCAGGCCGTCTCCGCGGCTTCGAGGGTGTTTTGCCCGAGGACCGCCGGCGCTTCGCCCGGCAGGATCCGCCGCCGGGTCGATTCGAGGCGGTAGGCGTTCGAGACCGCGCCGTCGCCCTGCTTGGTTTGGTAGATCGACGCCAGGCTGCGCCCGACGTGCCCTTCGGGCTGGTATTGCTGCTTGCTCGATGCGGCGATCTGGACGTCGGCGTGACCGGCCGGTTGAAGCGGCTGGTGGATGCCGACCCAGGGGTCCCACTGTTCGTTCTCTCGGAGGCTGACGACCTGGCGCACCGCGCCGAAGCGCGGGCTGTAGATCGAGACGCGGTTGCTGGGGACCACGACGGTCCGGCCGTCGAGGGTGTCGAAATGGCCGACGGTATCTTCGGCGTTCAGCCCGTGGACTTCCCAGTCGGCGGCGATTCGCGTGGCCGGCGCCTGGTCGCCGCCGTCGAACAGGTATTCGTCGGGCGGCCAGGGTTGCGCTCGTGCGCCGGGCGGCGTCCAGGGGGCCACATGGGCCGAGGGCAGGGGAATCGCCGCGTCGTCGCCGGGGCAATCCGCCTCGGCCAGATAAGCCGCGGCATCGCCGGTGTAAGCTTGCTGGGGCAGGGCAGGGGAGGGGGCCGGCCCGTGACCGTACGGACCGGCAACGGGATGTCCGGCCCGGCAGGAGCAGAGGATCAGGGTGCCGATCGCCACGACGACGAACCGCCACCAGCGAGGCCAGGGCGAATGCGTGGAGTCGCTTGCCGGGCGCGGGTTCATGGTGCTACCTCCAGAGGCCGGATCGAGAAGCCTGGGTCGGCTCGGCCGCGCTCGGCTCTTGCGGCGATTGGGGCGCGGCAACGGCGACGACGGGCGGGCATCCGTAAAGAAAATCGATGCTGGGCCCTTCGGCGTCGGGCAATCGGCCGCCCAGGCGGAGGATCGCCACGGGACGCCCGAGCTGATCGGCGATGGCCAGCGGATCGTGGTTCGGTCCCGCCTCGAACCAGTTCGTCCCTTGCGCGCCTTGGCGGATCGGCAGGGCCCGCTGCGGGTCTTCGAGGTAGATCACCCGGGTGACGAACTTGCCCGACAGGGCGAGTTGAAGCTCCTCGAGGGTGAGCTCGACCTCGATGGGAAATCGCGTTTCGGTTCCCGGGGGCGCGTAGAGGCGATTGATGACCTCGACGGTGGGAAAGACCTCCCGCCCGTATTCCGAAGGGATATTGGTCACGCGGATCCGGTAGACCGGGCCGATCAGCATGCCGACGGTGACGGGGCCTTGCTGAGCGGGGCCGAAGGTGCCGGCTTCCGCCAGCGAGATCAAGGCCCCGTCGGGGGCCTTGATCTTCACTGGCTGGAAGTAGCCGGGCAACGGCCCACCCCGCTGGAGTTGCAGGCTGCCAATCGCTCCCGGAGGCATGGCGCCCTGGTGCCAGTAATGGACCGGCGGCTGCTGGGCCGCCGCGGGCGTGCCGAGCCCCAGGCACAAGAGCACCACCATCGCAGTCTTGCCGACAACTCGTGGCATGCAGGCCGTCTCGATCGTTGCAAGGCAGCGGGGCAGTTGGACCATTGTCACGGATCACGCGCTTCGAGTAAGGGTTGGGAAGTCGGCTCAGTACGCGCAGCTCGGGCCGGCGGGCTGGGCCGACGCGGCGGTCGCGTCGCCGTAGGCGCATCCGTCGGACGAGCAGCCGCCGTCGTGGATGACTTCGTTGCGATCGGAGATCGACGGGTGGAAGATGCCCGGGCCGCCGAAGTTCTGCTCGACGATATAGGCCTGGTTGGCCGGCGTCGGATAGCTGAAACCGGGGTCCTGCCGGACGTGGACGCTCATCTTCCTGACCGGGTGCGGCATGTGCATGATCGTGTGATTCTTCATCACGTGCTTCTGCAAGCCGGCCGGCGCGCCGAGCGGCACGTGGGGCGGTCCGGGAAGCCCGATCGGCGTGCCGCACATGGGCATTCCGTACTGCGGTCCGCTCACGCCCGAGATGTAGCTCGCCGGCGCCGCGGCGCCGCCCATCGGGGCGCCGGGGGCCTGACCCGGCATGCCCATCCCATACGCGGCGGGCATGACCTCGGTGGGATCGAGCATCTCGCCGGGCATCCCCAAGTCGATGTTGCCCAGGCGCACGATCGCGAGGATCGAGCCGCGGCGGTCGGCCTCGACGATCGGGTCGACGCCCGGGTCGAGCCGCGTGCTGACCAGGGTCTCGACGCCGGCCAGGGCCAGTTCCTGATACTCCGGATCCGGCAGGTAGATCACTTTGGTGACAAAGTTGCCGCTTTGCACCTGGTCGAAGTCTTCCTCGGTGAACTGCACCGGGATCGGGTTGTGCGCGAGGAACGCTTGGGTGCGCGGCATGCCCGGCCCGACTTCGAGCGTCGGATAGAGTTCCACGCCCGGGCGGCTCGGGATGCTGGTCACCTTGAGCCGATAGATGGCGCCTTGCGGGAAGTTGTACCGTCCCGGACAAACGAGCGGCTCGGAGTCGAATTGCCCCGGCATGCTCACGTCCCAGTGGACCAGCATGCCCTCGGGCCCCACGAAGGCCACCTGGGACCGCTGGGCGGCAGAGGGCACGGCGGGCGCATAGGACATGACGCCCGGTCCCGGTCCTCCCACGCCCGGCCCCGGACACATGATCCGTTCGGCCGGAGGCAAGTTGTGCTGCAGCGGGCCATTGCAGCCGGCCACGGCCACGATCAAGCCCAGAATACCCATTCCAGTTCTCATCAGGTGTCCCCCCTACCTATCGCTCGAGGCGTGTGTCAGGATCACTCTTCCGTCCGACACCAGGGTCCCTTTGCCGGGATCGTCGGTGGGTCGGGCATGGCCGCTGGCGGCCCTCCCGACTGCCATAGACCCTCCGGGGTCGGCGTCCTACAATGCCGGCCTGACCTCCGACCCGCTCGCCCGCGGCTTGCTGGGCCAATCTCCCACCGCGGGAAGCGATCGGCGGTTGGGGCCGGTCGCGCAGGATCTCTCACTGACGTTTTAGGTCGGTTGCATACAATGCGATTCTTTGGCAAATCCGTCAGAACCGCCAACATGCGCATCATCGGTTCCGCCCTCAGCGTCCTGGGAAGTCTTGCGGCTTGCGCGGCCGTTGGGGCCCAGATCGGCGCGACAAACCCTCCTCGGAGCCTGGCTCGCAATACCCCATCGGGACGGGCGGGAGACCTCCCGGAAGCCCGTGCACAGACAATCCTCGAACAAACCATCTTCGTCCTCGAGAGCCAACGTTCCCTCGCGGCCACGATTCGGCACCGCGCCGACCTGTTCGGCCGGGCTCCCGTCGGCATGGGGACCTACCAGGAGGAGCGACGCGGCCCGGGGCTCGAGGGGCAACTCCGTTTCCGCCACGAATTGCGAACCCAGGTCGGCGACCAGCCCTGCAATCTCGTCGAGGTGTGCGACGGGCGCCATCTCTGGCAATATCGTGAGCTGGGCGACACGCGCACCCTGAGCCGAATCGACGTGGGGCGGGTTCAACGGGCCTTGGAGGAATCGGGCGACATAACGCAACTCCGCAAAGTGGATAAATGGCCAGGTCTGGGAGGTTTGCCGAGACTGCTGCGCGGACTCCACAGCTCGTTTCGCTTCGAGCTGGAGGGCGAGGGCCGCCTCGGTGCCGACCTTCCCGCCCTCAAGTTGCGGGGCGAGTGGAACCAGCAGAAGCTCTGCGAGTTGCTCCCCGATCAGCAGGAGGCGATCGCCGCGGGCGCGCGGCCCGACCTGAGCCGACTGCCCGACCACGTCGCCGACCACGTTCTCCTCTACGTCGGCAAGGCCGACCGGCTCCCGTACCGCATCGAGTACCGGCGCCGCGAAGCGGAGCAGGGCAGGGCAGGGCAGGGGGGGGCGCGCACCTTGCTCAGCGTCGAGATCGAAGTCCGCCTGAACGTGCCCGTCGACGCGACTCGTTTCGCCTACCAGCCCCCCGGCGACCTGCAGCCTTCGGAGCAGACGCTCGACTTTCTGAAGACCCTGGGGCTCGAGCGGTAGGCGGGCGACCGCCCGGCGCCTCACGTCAAGCTCAAATGAAAGACCCCATTAATCGTGATCACGTTCGTCCTCCCGTTGCGGCGGCGAATCAGGCTCAGCCCGCAGTTGTCTTGGGGAATGGTGCGGTAGCGGGCGATGGGAATGCCCATGAGTTGGGCCAGGCAGACCCGGTTGACCACGTTGTGGGCCACGACGACGATCGACCGGCCGAGATGGGCCTCGAGAAGCCGTTGGAAGGCCGGCGCCGCCCGGTCGACCACGGTTTGCAGGTTCTCGCCCCCCCGGTAGGGGTTCACGGCGGCGTCGGCCATGAAGGCGTGGTAGGCCTCGGGATCGCGCTGGGCGATCTCGTCCCAGTCGAGCCCTTCCCAGTCGCCCACGTCGACTTCCGTCAGTTCGTCGACCAGTTCGACCGGCAGGTTGTGCCGTTGGGCGATGGCCTCGGCCGTCTGTCGGGCGCGGAGCAGGGGGCTCGAGTAGACCGCGTCGAGGGCGACGCCGGCCAGGAACTCGCCCGCCTCGCGGGCCTGACGTTGTCCTTCGTCGGAAAGCGCGGGATCGGTGCGCCGGCCTTGGAGGCGAGGCGGGTTGGCGCGGTTGTTATCAGTCGCGCCGTGCCGAACCAGGTGGAGCCAGCAAGCATCCGGGGCAGGGCAGGGGGGCATGATTCTCGTTTCTCGAAGTGCCGAAAACCTTGTAGGATGGAGAGCATCCCGACCGGGGAGCCGATGCATTCTACCAGGCGGCCCAAGCCGCAGAAGGCCCGTACAAACGGATTCGCAGAGGAGGCGTTCCCATGACGTCTTGTTGGAGTTGCGGCAAGCCAATGCCCGAAACGGCGGAGTTCTGCCCCCACTGCGAGGCCCCCGTGGTGGAACAGCCCACGGAAGACGAGAAGGCGCTCGTCAATGACGCCCTGGCCGGCATGGACCCCGAATTGATCGAGGAGCTCCGCGACGCCTTCGAGAAAAGCGCCACCGGCGAGGAGTTCGTCAATCGCATCATGATCGGCGACTGCCCGACGTGCGGCAGCTCCGACACGGGCGACTGCGAAAGCGATCCGGAAATCGACGACATCACCGTCGCGCGTTGTTTCGCCTGCGGGCAGTTGTGGTGCCCCGATTGCGGAGAGCGGTTCGACGACGCTCGATCGATCGACCACGACTGCCCCGCCTGGGAAGAGATGGGCCTCGGCGACGAGGAGGACGACGATTTCGACGACGGGGAGGACGAGCACGACGACTGAAGCCGAATGGTTTCGGGCTCGTGCGGCCAGCGACCTTTCGGAACGGGCCGTTCACGCGCGCCGGGCGTGCAGCGCGCGGGCCAGGGCGCCGTCGGCGTCGAGCAACGCGTCGAGCTTCGCCCGGATCGCCCGGTTGTCGCCCGGCTGGTAGCCGGCGAGCCGCTCGGCGTACTGGGGAACGCGATCGAGGAAGTCTCGAATCGTCTCGGGCGAGAGTTCCGTCACGTTCTTGCCGTAACCGGCCCGTTCGAGTTGGAAGGCGTTCAGAGCCTGCTCGAACTGGTCTTGCATGGGCATGGCCGGCGACGCGCGCGGGCGAATCTTGCAGTCACCTGTACCGATCGCCCCCATCGCCTACAATGACGGCAGGATCGACCGAAGAACTTTCAGGAGGGCTCCCATGATCCTTGGAATTCCCAAAGAGATTCTCGAAGGGGAGGGCAGGGTGGCGGCGATCCCCGAGACGGTTCGCAAGTACGTTTCGATGGGGTTCGAGGTGCGGGTCGAAACGTCGGCCGGAGAGCGGGCGCTCTGGCCCGACGATCAGTACGTCGCCGCCGGCGCGGCGATCGCGCCCGACGCGATCGGCCTGCTCGGCGCGGCCGACGTCGTGCTCAAGGTGAAGCAGCCGTGGATCCACCCGGCGGCCGGGTACCACGAGGCGGAAACGATTCGCGAGGGGGCGGTGCTCGTTGCCTTTCTCCATCCCGCCGCCCCGTGCAATCACGAGATGGTCGGCATGCTGGCCCGGCGCAACGTGACCGCCCTGACGATGGACGGCGTTCCCCGCATCTCCCGCGCGCAGACCATGGACGCCCTCACCTCGATGAGCACGATCTCGGGTTACCGGGCGGTACTCATCGCGGCGAACAAGCTGCCCAAGTTCATTCCCCTCATCGGCACCGCGATCGGGACGATCCGGGCGGCCAAGTTCCTGATCGTCGGGGCGGGCGTGGTCGGGCTCCAGGCCATCGCCACGGCCAAGCGCCTCGGGGCTTCGGTGACGGCCGTCGACGTTCGAGCCGACGCGCGCAAGGCCGCCGACAGCCTCGGCGCAAAGGTGGCCGGGTTCGAGGTCCCGGCCGAGCTGGTCGTCGGCGACGACGGCGTCACGCGCGCCCTGCCCGAAGAGTGGCTCGAGAAGGAGCGGGCCGCGCTGGCCCCGCACCTGGCCGAAGCCGACGTCGTCGTCTTAAGCGCCCTCGTTCCGGGCGAAGTCGCCCCGGTTCTCGTGACCGACGCCATGGTCGCCCAGATGAAACCGGGCTCGGTGATCGTCGACGTATCCGTCGACCAGGGCGGCAACTGCGCCCTCACGCGGCCGGGCGAAGAGACGGCCTTTCACGGCGTGAGCATTCTGGGGCTTTGGAACATTCCGGGCGCGATGCCGGTGCATGGAAGCTGGCTCTATGCCCACAACGTGCTCCACTTCGTGGAGAACCTGTTCAAGAAAGGAATCGACACCCTCGACCTGGACGACGAAATCGTTCGACGGTCGCTCGTCACCCAAGGCGGAAACGTCGTGCACGAGGGCACCTTGAAGGCGATGGCCACCGCCTGAGATCGACGCGGCGGCAGCGGGTTGCCGGCGCGCCCGCCGACCCGGCCGACCGGCGCAGCCGCGCTGCGACCCCCGCGCGACGGGCTGCCCGGTCGAGCGAACCACCCCGAGGAGTTCGAGCGATGGAGGATGCGATTCTGTTGATCGGCGTGTTTCTCGCGGCGCTGGTCGTCGGCGTGCTGCTGATCGTGAAGATCCCGGCCCGGCTGCATACGCCCCTCATGTCGATGACGAACGCCGTCTCGGGAATCACGGTGCTCGGCGCGCTGCTTCTGTTCCGGGCCGAGACGACCGGCCTCGAGAACGCGCTGGGCGTCGTGGCCATCGCGATGGGGTCGTTCAATCTGCTCGGCGGGTTTGCCGTCACCCACCGGATGTTGAGGATGTTCAGGCAGAAGGGCGCGCCCCATGAATGACGGAGGACGGCTGCTGGTCGACGCGGTGGTTCTGGCGATCGTCCTGGCCGGCATCGGGCGGTTCCGTAATCCCAAGGCCGGCCGCTCGGGAAACCTGATGGTCGCCGTCGCCTTGTTCGGCGCCCTGGCGATCGAGGTGTTCCGCGACCCCTTGCGCGCCCCGGCGATCGCCGCGCTGGCGTTTGCCGTCGGTTCGCTCGGCGGGCTGGCCGTCGCCGGGTCGGTCAACATGACCCAGATTCCCTCGCTGGTGGGCTTTCAGAACGGCGCGGGAGGGCTGGCGTCGTGCCTGGTGGCATTCGCGGCCTTGACGCGCTCGACACCGGCCGCGACCGGCGTGGAGTTGGGGGCCGCCCTGTTCGGCCTGATCGTCGGGGCGGCCACCTTCAGCGGAAGCATGGTCGCCAGCGCGAAGCTGGCCGGACTCGTGCGCCAGGCGCCGGTCGCGCTTCGGGGCCACGGCGCAATCCTTCTCGGGGCAGGCGCGGTGATCGCCGCGCTGGCCATCGGCGCGGCGGCCGGCGCCGGCTCGACGCGCGGCGCGTCGGCCGCGGCCGTTGTGCTGTCGGCTCTTCTCGTGGGAGTGCTCGCGTCGATGCGCGTGGGCGGAGCCGACATGCCCGTGCTGATCTCCCTGCTCAACGCCTTGTCGGGGCTTTCGGCCGGATTGTGCGGCGTCGTGGTCGAAAGCCGGGTGCTGACCGCCTGCGGAGCGACCGTGGCGGCCTCGGGCCTGATCCTCACCTACGCGATGTGCCGGGCGATGAACCGGAGCCTGGGGGCGGTGCTCTTGGGCAGCACGCTCGACTATGCCCGGCATCGGGCCGCCGCGCCCGAAGCGCAAGGCGAGCCCGAGGACGCGCCCGGCGCGACGGCCCCGACCGGCGACCCGTTCGCGCGCGCCGTCGACGCGATTCGCGCGGCGAACAAGGTGATCCTCATCCCCGGCTACGGCATGGCGCTGGCCCACGCGCAGGTCCGCACGGTGCAACTGGCGAACCGGCTCAAGGAGGCGGGAAGAGACGTGAAGTTCGCCGTCCACCCGCTCGCGGGCCGGATGCCCGGCCACATGCACGTGCTGCTGGCCGAGGCCGAGGTCGATCCCGACATGCTGTTCGACCTGAACGAGATCAACTCCGAGTTTCCCGCCACCGATTTGGCCCTGGTCGTGGGCGCCTGCGACGTGGTCAACCCGGCGGCGGTCTCCGTGGAAGGGACGCCGATCTCCGGGATGCCGATTCTCGCCGCCCACGAGGCGGGAACCGTGATCGTGTGCAATCTCGACGCGCAGCCCGGCTATTCGGGCGTCGACAACCCGCTCTACAAAAACCCGAAGACCATTCTCCTTCTGGGCGACGCCGGCGAGACGCTGGCGCGTCTTCTGGACAGTCTGGTGTGAGTCCTCGCTGACTGCGCCGAAGCGATCGCCGTCGAAAACGCTTCGGCAATCGCGGCGTGTTGGTCGCCGGAGCCCCGCCGTGTTACAATGGCCGCCACTCGACATCCAGGAGCAAGACATCATGACCCATGCAAGATCGCTGGCGTGGTGGGCCGGCCTCGGCTGCCTCGTTCTCGCATCGCGGACCTCGGCCGACACGGAAGGCCTGCTGGGCCATTGGAAGTTCGACGAAGGGCAGGGCGACGTGGTCGTCGACTCGTCGGGCAACGAGAACGACGGCGACGTCTGGGGCGCCGAATGGGTCCGCGGCGCGTTCGGCACGGCCCTGCGATTCGACGGACAAGGGGCCTACGTCGCGATTCCCGAAATCGCGGGGCTTGACGGCTCGAACGAGTTGACCGTCGAAGCCTGGGTCTACTGGGAAGGCGGCGGGCGATACCCGAACATCGTGACCGGCGGCACGTGGAGCCCGGGCGGATTTCTGCTGTTCGTCAGCGACGAGCATTGCAGCTTCCGGATGGGGCGGCCCGGTTTTTCGGCTTCCGGCGCCAAGCAGCCGTGGCGCGAGACCTCGGCCCCGCTGCTTTCGCCCTTTGCCCAGGGGAGGTGGTATCACCTGGCGGCCACGTTCCAACGCCCCGAAATCAAGACCTACGTCAACGGCCAGCCGGTCGGTTCGGCCGCGTGGGACGATCCCGTCGGCTACCAGGGCGACCTGGTAATCGGCAAATGGGGCGGCAACGTTTCTCACCGGGGATTGATCGACGAGGTCAAGGTTTTCAACCGCGCACTGGGGCCCGACGAAATCGCGGCGAGCTACCGGCAGGGCGCCGCCGGCCGATCGCCCGCGACGGAGGATCGCAAGGCGTACGAGCCGATCCCCCGAACCTCGCAACTGGCCGCGGCCGCGGCCACGTTCGAGAACGAATCGGCCAGGCTGGTCGTCAGTCCCCAAGGCCGGTGCGCGGCGCTGGTCGACCTTGCCTCGGGCGAAGACCGCATCTTGCGGACCGCGCCCCTCGTGTCGGTCAAGATCGGCGACAAGGTGTTCGGGCGGGCCGCCTGTTCGCTCGAGGGGGGAAAGCTGGTCTTCCGGTTCGCCCGGGCCGAAACCACGGTCGTCGTCGGGGTCGACGTGAAGCCCCGGTACTTCGTCTTCCGCATCGAGTCGGTCAGCAATCCGGAAGTCGACGAGGTGACGTTCGTCCACCTCGCCTTGAAGCCTTGCGACCGCGTGAACGCCATGTCGGGGCTGGCCGCCGCCGACCGGTTCGGCGTGTGCCTGCGGACCCTCAATCTTCCGACGCAGGTGCAGGTCGGGCGCAACCCGCCGGTCATGACGGCCCGGGCGTTCAGGGAACACAAGCTCGAAGGGGCCGGGGCGGCGCTGGTCGCCTGCCCGACGCCCGAGGTGCGAACGACGCTGCAAGAGGTCGTGCGAAACGAGGGGCTTCCCTACTCGCCGCTCGGGGGCCCCTTTGCTCTCGACGCCGAGCGAAACCGCGGCACGTACGTCTTCGCGAGCGTGTCGGAAGAAAACGTCGAGCGGTGGATCGACCTGGCCCGGCGGGGCGGCATCGACACGATCCACCTCTCGGGCTGGGAGCAGAGCCTGGGGCACTACGAGCCTCGCGAAAACTTGTTTCCTCGCGGCCTC
>Ga0334884_1004488_pt1 | contig 14272 bp, 16 predicted proteins | sample GraSluR1_MG_7_FD_207215 | JGI IMG/M metagenome (GOLD analysis project Ga0334884, IMG submission 207215) | Sludge microbial communities from methane-producing bioreactor in Wageningen University, Netherlands - Granular Sludge_12_05 R1 | ecosystem: Engineered > Bioreactor > Anaerobic >...
CAAGGACTTTGGCGGTTACAACATCAACTGCTCCTGCACAACCAAGTACCATTACAGGAACAACAGCTGTTTGTCAAGGCACATCACAGACCTATTCTGTAACCAATGTGAGTGGTGTAACCTACAACTGGACTTTCCCAACAGGCTGGACACAAACTGCAGGTGGTACGACTAATTCGGTAACTGTAACCGTAGGTTCAGGTAGTGGCAATATTACGGTTACGCCTTCAAACTCTTGCGGTAATGGAACTGCAAGGACTTTGGCGGTAACTTCAAATCCTATTCCACCTACGCCAACAATCACACAAAATGGCAATATTTTGACATCAGACGCTACAGTAGGTAACCAATGGTATAACCAACTTGGAGTAATAAATGGTGCCACAAATCAAAATTACACTGTTACCATTAACGGCGATTATTATGTTATTGTAACTTTAAATAACTGTAGTTCTGATTCTTCAAATATTTTAACTGTAACTGTCACGGGCATTGAAGTTGTTGATGCAGGTAGAATTATTAAGGTTTTCCCAAATCCTGTTTCAAATGAATTAATTATTGAAATAGAAGGAAATAATGAAACAGTAAACTTTGATATTTTAAATGCAATAGGACAAGTTGTTTTCAAAGGTAATTTGATTAATAAAACTACTGTTCAGACAAGTAATTTTGCACCTGGTGTATATCTTATTAAACTTGAAAATGGTAAAACTTTTGAATTCAAAAAAATAATAAAAGAATAGCCATCACACACAGGCTGGCACATTGTCGGGTCGCTCAAAGCCAACGCTATAGCCAAAACCCGCCAAAGAGCCAGCCTGTTTTCAACGCTTTTCTACCGACACAAAAAAACTAAATCTTTTAAAGACAGAGAATACGGTATGACTGAATTGAAAAATTATCTCAAACCATTGACAGACAAGAACGCCCAGTTGGTAACATGCGGTATATTTTATTGCCGAGATAGTGCTGAATTCAACGGTTGTGGCACGCTTCAAACTTCATCGTGGCTTGACAGTGACGTGCTCCGTAATCGGCAACAAAAACATACCGCTATCCTTAGCGTTCATTGTAAAAAGACAAAACAGACGACAGAATGATAAAGGAATTTTTGCTGCATAAAGACAATAAAGAAAAATGAAACCCACCGCACATTCAGGCACATTTGGCTGCCCTAATACACGGGCGACCGCTTCGCAGCCAAAAGAGCCTTCATTTTACCGACCCCAAAAACTCGATTCAAACAATTTGTGAATAACTTTTTTGGACTTTATTTGTCCATAATGTAATTTCTTTTTACTTTTGGACAAAATTAGACCAAATGGCATACGAAAAAAAATATATTTCTTTTGGTGAACACTTAAGGACATTGCGTGAAGACGCTGGACAGACCTTGAAAACAGTAGCCGAGCAAATCAGTATTGACATTTCATTGCTTGCAAAAATTGAACGCAATGAACGACAACCAACAAAGCAACTTATTAAACAGATTGCGAAATTTTTTCAAGTTGATGAGAAAAATTTACAAAACGAGTTTCTCAGTGACCAAATAGCTTACAAAATTTTAGATGAAGAAGCTGACTTAAATATTTTAAAAGTTGCAGAAAAGAAAGTTTCATACTTAAAAACAAAAAAAAATGCTGACTAAAGAATATATAAAAGACCTGAAAAGCAACGGTAACGGAGCAATTGGACACCTTGTGAAAGATTATAAAGACAGCGGTTCGTTGACTTTCATACTTGAAAATCTAGGACAACTCCCAAAAGATTTTGATGGTAGTTTTCTTCCAGAATTACTAACTCATAAAAATGCTTCTGTTCGTCTTTGGACAGTTAAAACATTTGGTAAACTTGACAAGGAAGAATATTTAGCAACTCTTAAAGAAACTGCATTAAATGATGCTGACACGACTGTAAGACGTGAAGCTGTTTCTTCAATTGGCAGAATGAGAAGTAAAAAAGGAATGAAAATACTTTTCGATATTCTAAAAGACAAAGACCCCAAAATTGTTAGTCAAGCTATTCGCGGTTTGCTCGTATTCAAAGGTGAAAACGAAGTTGACGAACATTTAAAAACTCTTGTAAATCACGAAAATGAAATGGTTAGAACTGTAATTTACAAAGAGTATTTTGCAGAAATTAAAGATAAAAATTCACAACCTCATACTGAAAGTTATGACTATTTAAAAAATGTAGTTGTTAATGCTGACAATATCGAAGTAATGAAACTTCTTAAAGATGAAAGTGTTCATCTAACATTTACATCTCCTCCATATTACAACGCAAGAGATTATTCAATTTATCCTAGCTATAAACACTATATAGAATTTCTTGCGGATGTTTTTAAAGAAGTTCATCGTATAACTAAAGAAGGAAGATTTTTAATTGTCAATACTTCGCCAATTATTATTCCAAGAATAAGCCGTTCACATAGTAGTAAGAGATATCCAATTCCTTTTGACATTCATCCTTACTTAATGGAAATGGGATGGGAATTTATTGACGATATTGTTTGGTTAAAGCCCGAAGCAAGTGTAAAAAATAGAATTGGTGGTTTTATGCAACATAGAAAGCCATTGGGCTATAAGCCTAATAGCGTTACTGAATATTTAATGGTTTATCGCAAAAGCACTGAAAAACTTTTAGACTGGAACATAAAGCAATATGATTGGAATACAATTTTAGATAGTAAAGTTGCAGACGGATACGAAACTACTAATGTTTGGAAAATAGACCCTTGCTTTGACAAGGTGCACTCTGCTGTTTTTCCTGTTGAACTTTGCAAAAGAGTAATTCAATATTATTCTTACAAAGGCGATTTGGTTTTTGACCCTTTTGCTGGTAGCGGAACAATGGGTAAAACAGCTAAAAAATTAGGAAGACATTTTCTCTTAACCGAAAAAGACGAAACATATTTTGAATATATGAAATCAAAAAAAACAAAGGATATGTTTGAAAACTTAGAAACAAAATTTTTAACCCTTAATGAATTTAAGAAATGGATATCACAAGAAAAATTGTAATCAAGGAAGTAATTGAACGCCTCATTAAGGCTAAAGATTATAGGATTGTCACACAAACAGAAATTAATACAAGATTTTTAGCTTATTGTCTAGAATTTTTCAAAAAAGTTGTTGATGCTAAATTAAATGGCAGCACAATAACAGAAGACTGGTATAAAGAGAATTTTGTTATGAATAATTCTCATAAACCTGTTGATAGAGCAATTTATGCTGGAATAAATAAGAAAACTATAAGCAATATGTTTAACAGTGGTACTAAGGAGATTGTAGTTTCTGCTTCAGAAGATAACTATGATACTCTTGTTAGTTCTATATCTCATTTGATTGAAGAAAATGAAACTATTGACTTGAAATTAACCATTAAATTTAACAGTGTAAGCGTTGAACTGAATTTAAATGAGAGTTTAATAGTAATAACGAGTTTAGCAGTAAAAAGAGCAGCAATAACAGGTGGAGCATATAGTGCAATTGGTAAAAATGTTGAAGGTCCTCTAATGCTTACACTGTGTAAGCTATATAAAGTTCCAACTGAAAATTATTCAATGAAAATTGAAGGTGGTGGCACCGCAAGTTATGGTGACTTTGAACGTGAAATTGATTTTTATTTAAGTAGTAATGGAACCAATTACAAGTGTGAAGTTAAACTAATGGGTAAAGGAAATCCAGAAGTTGCAGACGCTGTAATTGCAAGAGAGAGTAAAGTTTTTGTTGCAGATAAACTTTCTTACACTAACAAAGCTCAATTAAATGGTCTTGGGGTTTCTTGGGTTGAATTAAGAGTTGAAAATGGTTTTAAAAGATTTAAAAATGTTCTTGATGATTTAGAAATTCCTTATACTGATTATACTGGAAATGTGGATGAAGATTTAGAAACAATAATGGATGAAATAATTGCCTAACAATTGGTGGCACATTTGCTTTTTTCTCATACACACAATACCAAACTAAAAAAGCAAAAGAGCCACCAAGCCAGCACACAAAAAGAATGACATTGCAGCAAAAATGAAAGAAAAATAACTTGAGAAATGAACAACGAAACGCTAACAAAGTGTATATGCCATAAGGGTTTCAGTAGGTATTCAAGCATTGTAGCCCGCTCAAACTTTCGTGTCGGTGGACAGGAAACTACTCCGCAATCCCTTACGGCACATACACTCGACCGTTGGCAACAAGGCGAAAAAAAGACAGCGTACTACAAATTTGATACAGCATAAATAAATTGACAACGAAATACGACATAGAGAATCTGACGGACAGACAAGAAAAAAGATTTAGTTTTTTTGCCGACCCGCTTTTGCCTTATCAGGCAATTAGGGATTACCCAACGCTATTTTGCACATTTGTTTACCCGCAACGCTCAGGTTCAACCCTTCTGGTAAACAAAAGAGCAAAATTTCCTAACCTGAAAACTAAGTTAGGAAAACTTAATCAAGTGACTTTAAACCTCATCTTTGCAGAAACTTTTAAAAATTACAAAGATGAAAGGGTATAAATATTATTCCGTTATAACAGGCATATTTGCTGCCTGTTTGGTAATCTCAAATATTTTGGACACCAAAATATTTATGATTTTTTCTTTAGCTATGCCAGCAGGCATAATTCTTTTTCCAATTACTTATGTTTTTGGAGACGTTTTGACAGAGGTCTACGGTTATGCTGCAAGCAGAAAAGTAATCTGGACAGGTTTCTTTTCACTTATTTTGATGGTTGTAACAATAACTATCGCACAGCATTTGACACCAGCACCTTTTTGGAATCTACAACCTGAATTTGAACATATTTTGGGCAAGGTTCCAAGAATTGTGTTAGCCTCAATTACTGCTTTTTTCTGTGGCGAATTTGCAAATTCATTTACTTTAGCCAAAATGAAAATAAAAGGTAACGGAAAAAGTATGCCTGTAAGGTTCGTACTTTCAACATTTGTAGGGCAATTTGTTGACACAACAGTATTTGTGTTAATTGCCTTTCTTGGAACTATGGGGTTAAAAGATTTGGTAATGGTTACATTATCAGCATGGGCATTTAAAGTTATTTGGGAAGTAGTAGCTTTGCCAATTTCAGTACCTTTTGTAAAATGGCTTAAAAAAGCCGAAAACGAAGACTATTATGACCGCGAAACAAATTTTAACCCTTTCAAGTTATCTTAGTCAATCACTTAGAAACAATGTTTCTAAACTTGAAGTAAGGAATTTCAAAGTGAAATGGTGTAATGAAAATAAAATTATTGCTGATATTTTAAAGTCACAATTAAATGAAAACCTTAAAGCCCCAATACTCGATATTGGGGCTGGTTTAGGTGATATTGCTTATATTGCATTTCCACAAAAAACAGCAGTTTTACTCGATATAAACAAAGCAACTGGTAGGGATTTTCCACTTTCTGAAAAACATTCTCGGATTACATCCGATTTCTTCGATTACAACCCAACTCAAAAATATAATACCCTGCTTATTTCGCATAGTCTTCAATTTATTGACGAAGACCTCGGAAAATTAAATTCTAAAATTGAAGAATTTGGGGCAAAATACATCGTATTGGTAATCAATAACAATGATGGGATAATGGTCGAAATATTAAATTGGACAAAACAGAAAACCGATTCGTCAAATCCCGAAGAAGATATTAATGGATTTCCTGTAAATTATAAACTTGAGAAGAATATAAGTTTTTCTGCAAAGCTCGTTTGTCCTACATTTCAAGAGTTAGCAAGGCAAATATCTTATTTGATGGTTATTGATTACAATTCTGTTAAATCTGATTTGGTTTCGTTTCTTAAAACGAAGTTAGAAGAGCCATCATTCACAATAAATCAATCAATTAAAGTATTTTTACGAAATGGAGAAAAATAACCTACATACACTAATCAGTTTTATCGAGAACGAGGAAGTTCGAAAGAAATTACTTTTGTCGGAAGACAGAATTAAACGGTCTTTCGATACCCTTTTTTCGGGCTATAACCTAAAAGCAGAAGATGTTTTAAACGATGTCGTTCATGTAAATAATTATACAGGAATTGTTGAAGTAAAAAACATAAACTTTTATAGTTTTTGCGAACATCATTTTGCTCCTTTCTTCGGTACTGCTAATGTTTATTATCAACCAAACGAGATTATTACAGGACTTGGAAAAATTGTACGTCTTGTAAAAGATGTACACGCCCGAAGATTGCAAATTCAGGAACTGATGACAAAAGATATTGCCGAAGATATGATGCGGATTTTAAACTGTAAAGGCGTTTTTGTTGAAACGACTGCAAAACACACATGTATATGCAGTCGTGGACCTTCCGATGATACATCGGAAACTACTATAACTTATGGTTTAGGGACTTTAGAAAATTGGACATTTATAAAAAAATGAAGTTTGAAGAACATATAATATTTTGCATTGACGAATATATCCTACTAAAGAATGACGGAAATGAATTTCTGTCTCTTGTGGAGCATTATTTTAGAGGGAATAAACTTGTTTTTTCTCTCTTAGAAATGGTATTACTTAATGAAAACGGCATTGGAGAAACTCACATTTTTGCAAAAAAAGACTTTAATGCTAAAGAATTTTATTCAAAATATTATGAATTAGTAAATCAATTTAAAACAAAATTTAATGGTGGAATCTCCTCATATAAAGAGTGGTATCATCAAAATACATGGTTATATATTGGGAGAGGAGGACAAATTGATAATCAACCGTATGCGATTAAAGAATATTGCTGGTTAGAAAATTTTGAACCAAGAAAGATAAAATCGTATGGAGAAAAATCTGGTTTAACAAGAAAGATAATTGAAGATTATTTGAATGAATATGCTGATAAGATAGCTAATTTAGAACTTAATAAGCATCCATATTTCTTTATTATTATTCAACCGATTAACCGTTCTGATAACGAAAAAATAACACCATATGGTAACTTATATTTGCATTTTGCAACTCTTGAAGAAGTTGAATTAGAAGATATTAAAGACTTTCTTAGGGAATTCATGATTATTTGGTATAAGTGTTATGGGGGGCAAAATTTAAAAACTGTTTTAAAAAACTTAGTAAAACAAGTTGTTTCAAATAAGGAAGTAAGTTATTATCTTCCAAATGTTAAAGGAACCAATCAAGATGGATTAGAATACTTGTTCATGAATTACTTCTTTAAGGAGGATAATATTAAAATTTTTAAAGATAAGGCTTCTGAATTTATAGAAAAACTAGACAAATATAGGGATTCTGAGTATAACGATATTTCACATAAATTCAATGACTTAAAAAAGACTCCATACTATTCTCAACTTATCAAGGTGTTTGATGAGACTACATTTGAAAAGTTTATTTTTAAAAGAGCATTAGCAATATTTCTTTTCATAATAAAAGGTTATACTATAGAGCAAACAAAAGACATTTTAATGAAGAAATCTTCTAAAGAAAATGCAGATAATGCCTCACATTTAGATTATTTTTATCAATACCTTTTGATTTATTTTTCAAAGTTGGAAAATGAAAATTCTCTGCGAACAAAACTAAAAGATGATGCAAATCTCTCTGAATTTGAAAAGAGTATTATTGCAAAGTTCAGTATAAAATCCTAAGTTATTTTTTTCTAATTGTATTCTCAAAGATTTATGGCTAAGTTAGTTAATTGTGTAGCCTAAATGAGTAGTTCTAAATTTGTTCCATAAACTTTTAAAATTTTAAGATTATGGAAGCACAAATTCAAAATTCAGGACAAGGGCAAAACCAAAATCAGCCCACAGTTACTTTCAAAGAAAGTATTCCTACAGAACAGAGTAATTCAGTAGGCCAAATGTTCGACTTTGGCGTACCAGTTCATCAACCAGCCGACACAATCGGTAAGAGTTTGCAAGAACGTGAACAATCGCAAAAAGAAGTGGTAAAAAGCGACCAGCATTTGGATATGTTGGTGCGGAATGCCAACTTCGTAGATGAAAGGGCACGGGAACTTCTTCTTTCCAAACGTACCTTATTACAAAGGTTGTTTCCTTCTCAACAGGACAAAATTGTTGAGCAATGGAAGGGTAAAATGATTCAGTCAGCCGCCGATTTCAACATTAAACTTTACGAAATGGCATCGGAGGCTCGTTTGGAATCAATGAAAGAAAAATACACCGCAGGGCTTATGCTTTTGAAAGCACATTACCGCCAAAAGGTCGGGGCATTTATGATGGCCAAAATGGACGAGTTGAAAGACGATGTTAAAACGTATCAGTTCAAATTTTTGGACGATATGCGAGACAAATACCGCAAAGCCGATACAGTACGTGATTTACCAAGCCTTTATAACAGGTTCATGAGAGCTGTACAGGAAGAAGAAGTACGCTATTTTGACTTCCTCGATAGCATCGTTACCCGTTTTGAAGCGATTGTCAATGAAAATTTGAAGAGTTATTGCTAAAGCAATTACCCCAGCTTCGGCTGGGGTTGCTTTTTTCAAATCATTGTCAAACAATTTAAAACAGGTAATCATGGAAAAAATAAGTAACATAAAAAAAGCATTAATTTTCTGCTCAGGTGCAGACTACGATACATTAATGCAGTGCAGTAAAAGTGAAATTAACAAATTCTGCATAATTGGTACGACCGTTCTTATCCCTGCTTTGTTGTCGATATTCACAATTGGCTACGCAGTTTGGGTAATTACTAAAAACACGACAGCCGTTTTCTTTGCGAGTTTAATATGGCCAATTGTCATTTTCATAATTGAACGTGCTTTTGTCGCCAACCTTAAACCAGGCACTTTCAATTTTTCGGTTATACTTCGGTTGACTGGTGCAATTGTGATTTCATTTACCATATCGGAAGTCCTTTTACTGGGTGTTTTTAAAGATTCAATCGAACAAAAACTTGCTCAAAACCTGACTTCTGATGTTCGGTCAATAAACCAAAAGTATGACCAGCAATTAGCCTCAATTCAGAATGAAATTTCAACAGCAAAATCATTGCTTGATGTGAAAGAACGGGCTTTGCTGGACGAAATTGATGGTTTGGTTGTTTCAGGATTTGGCACAGGAATTAAGGGATATGGACCATCTGCTACAAAGAAAGAGGCTGCATTAAACCAAGAAAAGGAATATTTTGAGAGTTTTAAACAGAAAAAGCAAGCAGAATATGCAGAACTTGAAACGTTGAAAAATTCTGAATCGTCATTAACACAGGAAAAACATGCCGAAGGTTTATTGGGTCGTATGATAGCTTTATCCGAACTTTCAGATGAATATACCCATGTTTTCTGGGCTACATGGTTGCTTCGATTGCTTTTTATTGTACTTGAAACCTTACCTTTGGTAATTAAACTTACCTCTGACAGAAATGGCGGACAGTATTATCAAGTATTAGCGAAAAATGAAGAAATTCACTTACAAATGCTTGATAAAACCAAAGATGAACAGCTAAAGGTGGTGGAAATGCAAAGAAACTTGTCATTAACACGCCAACAACTTGAACTTGACACACAACGCATGCAACTTGTAACAAATTCGCAGGTGCAACATCTGAAATTTTATAACGAAAGATTGCAACATGTTATCAGTATGCACCTTGATTATAAAAATGAAGCTTTTGAGCGTATTAAAGACCCAAATCTACTTGGTCAAATTCTTGGTGAGATTGACACCATTTTTCAGGGTTATATTAACACCCTCGAATTTTTGATTTCAAAATCAGTAAGTTATCACAAATCCTAAAACCAATGAGCTATGAAAGCAATAATACTATTCATAATACTTTTAATCTGTGTATATTTTGGGTATAGATTACTAAGCCCAAGTTCTGATACGGAAAACATTGCCGATGTTTTGAATCTCGGGAATGAAAAAATTGAAACTATCCTTTCGCATCCTGAAAAATTTGATGGTAAAGAAGTTTCAATACGAGGACAAATTTCAAAATCAAAAGGATTATTTAAGCTTGGGTACTATGTTTTAAACGACGGCACAGGTTCGCTTCCTGTCGTTACAATAGATTCTTACGCTCCAAAATCGGGAGAAACAATGACAATTAAAGGGAAGATTGTTCAAGTTTACAGGTCAGATTCAAACTCAAAAATTGTATTTTATCAAACAGAAAAATGAGAAATCCAGACCACACAGGCAAGCACATTGTCAGGTCGCACCAGCCAACGCTAAAACCAAAACCTGTCAAAGAGCTTGCCTGTTTTTACTGCCCAATTACTACCCCGACAAAAAAACTAAATCTTTAAGACACTCAACAAAAGAAAAATATTGTACTTTTGATTAAGTATTTCGTTGGTATTTTATGGATAACTGACTGAAAGACAGAACGCCCAGTTGCCAACAAGCGGTATAGTTAATTGCCGGTGCAGTGCGTATTCGAGCGGCACAGCTCGTATCAAAAGTAGTTGTAACTTGATAGGAAAGTGCTTCGAAATCGGCAACTAACCATACCGCCAGCCGTTACCGTTCATGCTAAGAAAATTATCGCTGTTGAATAGAGTATAAAAATTTTGATTAAATTTGTAGTATGAAAAATACTGTAGAAGAACCTATTGAAACATATAACCAAATTGGGCTTGGTATTGGTAATTACGTTGAAACGAGAAAACTATACCCTATTTTAAAATGGGCTGGTGGTAAAGAACAAGAATTAAAATACATTGTACCCAATCTGCCTGAAAAGTTCAAAAATTATTATGAGCCATTTGTTGGTGGCGGAGCAGTTTATACAGCACTACAAGCTGATAAATATTTTGTTAATGATAAATCTGAAGAACTTATTTCTTTATATCGTAGCATAACAAATGGCGACAGAATTTTGTTTTTTAAAGCATTAGATGAAATAATACATAATTGGGATTTATTGACTTTGGTTGCAAAGAAAAATGATGTTTTTTTCGTTGAGACATACAAAAAATACTCAAGTGATAAAATTGAAGAAACGAAACTTAAAGATATTTTATTTGAGTTTATATTAAAACATGCGGAACAATTTAATGGAATGTTTTCATCAATATTCAATTTTAATATTGAAAATTTTATTAAAGAAATAAAAATAAATCTTATTCGCAAAATTAAGCGAATGAAGCAATTAGAAAAAGAAAAATATCTTTTGCCGGATAATGATATTTTAGATAACATAGAAACTGCTTTAAAAAGTGCATTTTATATGCATTTTCGTCATATTTACAACAATACAGCAAAATATAAAATTGACAGTGCTTTTAAATCTGCCATTTTTTTATTTATAAGGAATTTTGCATACAGTGGTATGTTTCGTTATAATTCAAATGGGGATTTTAATGTTCCTTATGGTGGTATTGCATACAACAACAAAAACTTTTCTAAAAAAGTTGAATATTTAAAAACTAAGGAACTAAAATCATTGCTTGACAATACTGTGATAGAGAATTTAGATTTTGAAGATTTCTTTAACCAATATATCCCTGAAAACAATGACTTTGTTTTTTTAGACCCTCCCTATGATAGTGAATTTAGCACCTACGCCAAAAATGAATTTACTAAAAAAGACCAAGTCAGACTCGCAAATTATTTAATAAAAAAATGTAAGGGAAAATGGATGATGATAATAAAAAATACAGATTTCATTTTGGAACTTTATAAAAACAAAGGATTAAATATTCAATCTTTTGATAAAAAATATCTTGTTAGTTTTATGAATAGAAATGACAAAGATGTTGAGCATTTATTAATTACAAATTATTAAAATATGGCAAAGAGAATTACAGAAACCGAATTGATACTTCCTTCTTTATATTTGATGAGTTTAAACAATGGTGTAATTTCAACAAGCGAATTAATTCAAAAACTTCGAGATATAATGAAACCTACAGGTGAAGATTTAAGGATTTTAGCTGGAAGAAATGATGATAAATTCTCTCAAAAAGTTAGGAATTTAATAGCACATAGGACTTTTGAACGATTTGGTTATGCTGAATATGATGCAGGGCAGGTAGGAATTACAAATGACGGAAAAGCACATTTGAAAAACAATCAAGATATTTTGAAATATTTGTTAATCAACGATTTTTCATATACGGACTTGACTGAAAATCTCAGAAAAGTTGAAAAAAATCAAAACAAGAAAAAGATTGAAACATTTGATGAAAATATAATAATTCAAGAAGGGACAAAAAAATTGACGGAAGTTGCAGTTTATGAACGTTCAAGTACTTTGAGAAATTATGCAATAGCATATTATACTAAAAATGAGAAAATTTCTTGTAATTGTTGTAATTTTAATTTTCATGATTTTTATGGAGAGCAGATTGGGAAGGGGTTTATCGAAATACATCATACCAAGCCCATTTTTAAATATGAAGATGAAGACCTTGAGAATACGTTAAAAATTGCTTTGCAAAATCTGACTCCTGTTTGTTCAAATTGTCATAGGATGATACATAGAAATTGGAACAAACCATTAGAAATACAGGTTCTTATTGACAGTATTAAAACAAATGGAATATTCAACAGACTGAATTAAAAAAAAAGCACGAAACGGTAACAAAGGCTAAAATCAAGCGGGCGGAAAGTGCTAAATTGAAGGGCAGAGCATCTAATAAACTTCATCGCAAGTTGACAGTGAAGTGCTCCGAAATGCCCGCCAGCTTTTAGCCTCAACCGTTAGCGGTCAGCTTAAAAAACGACACAGACACACATGACAGACTATAAAACATATTATAATACAAGGTTTCGAAAGGACATAACAAGATTCTTTTCGACAATTCCAGATAAAAGCAGGTTTCACGAAGACAATCAAAATAAACAAATCTTTTCAATTCAATATGAGCGATTAACACCTACTTTAAATCATCTTGATTTTCTAAATAAAGAGGAAAAGGAATATTTTGGGATAGCACTTTTTTTTACTGTTTTGACTGATATGGTTTGTTATTCTCATTTTAAAACATTTTACAACGATTTTTTTAAATTGACACGTTACCCAAAACTTATAGGCAATTGTCCAAGTGGTTGCAATTACCATTGTAATCCCAGCGATATTTTTGCTGCAATGAATTATGGTCGTGATATTTTAGATATAAATAGATTAGATTTTTTTGAAAAATTTAATGAGTCCATTGAAACTATGGAAAATGAAACCATTGGTTTTTTCCGTGAGCATCTACCTGAAATTGACGGTTATACTTTTTGGGTTAAATGCAAAAATGAATTTCCATATAGATTAAAAACATAATAATATAATACCTGATTACCAAACATTAATGCTTCCGTTACTGAAACTAGTTTCGGACGGACAAGAGCATAAATACAGAGACATTATCGAAACCTTAGCGACTGAATTTGAAGTTACGGACGAAGAAAGAAAAGAACTTTTAGCAAGTGGTAATCAAGCAATTTTTGACAACAGAGTTGGTTGGGCAAAAACATATTTAAAAAAGGCTGGACTTCTTGACTCGCCGAAACGTGCGACTTTTGTAATTACAGACCTTGGAAGACAGACACTTTCAAAAAATCCTGACCGAATTGATGCGAAATATTTAAGACAATTCCCTGCATTTTTAGAATTTCAAAATGCTTCGCGTAATGAAAACGAAACAGAAGAAGAAATTGATACAATAGAAATTCACGAACAGACACCAGAGGAGAATCTTGATAAAGCTTACCAGAGAATCAGAAAATCATTAGCATCTGAATTACTAAACAAAGTTATTGAACTTTCACCTGCATTTTTTGAAAGACTAGTAGTCGAATTGTTAGTTAAAATGGGATACGGTGGTTCTATTAAAGATGCTGGCAAAGCAATGGGAAAAAGTGGTGACGAAGGAATTGACGGAACAATTAAAGAAGATAAACTCGGACTTGATATAATTTACATTCAAGCAAAACGCTGGAAAACTGGGAATGTAGTAGGCAGACCTGAGATTCAAAAATTTGTTGGAGCACTTGCAGGACAAGGTGCGAAAAAAGGAATTTTTATAACAACTTCAAATTTCACAAAAGAAGCATTGGATTACACACCAAGAAACGAAACCAAAATTGTACTAATTGATGGAGAACAATTGGCTCAACTTATGATTGATTATAGTTTGGGTTGTACAACTCAACAGACATACGAACTGAAAAAACTTGACAGTGATTATTTTGGAGAGGAATAAAATGATGATAGAAATAAAAGCCGAACCGCTAATCGAGTAGACTGCCCCGCCAGTAAACACTGACGGGGAGAGCCTCTCACACCACTGTACGTACGGTTCTCGTATACAGCGGTTCATTAAGATGTGGAGCAATTTTCATGTAAATATCAAGCATAG
>Ga0334884_1004491_pt1 | contig 14265 bp, 8 predicted proteins | sample GraSluR1_MG_7_FD_207215 | JGI IMG/M metagenome (GOLD analysis project Ga0334884, IMG submission 207215) | Sludge microbial communities from methane-producing bioreactor in Wageningen University, Netherlands - Granular Sludge_12_05 R1 | ecosystem: Engineered > Bioreactor > Anaerobic > Unclassified...
GCGGACCATGCATAGCGTCGGAGCTGGAAGGCGGGGTGGGGGTCGGGCGAACTTATTTTAACAGGTCCTCATAGGTTATACTCATAGGTTATACTGGTCATATTAGGATAACAAGTAGTAGTATTAGCTCTTTCTTTTTGCTTCTTTTTCTTTCTGTGAGTTCTGTTACATTTGTTGGTTGTGTGAGATTCCCGCCGGGCGTGGTTTCAGGTCCATCAGGTCCCGCCCTTCGAGGGCTTAGCGAAGACCGACCGAACCGTGCCCATTCCGGCGGCCAAAAGGGATAATAGACCGATGCTCTTCGAGAGCTTCTATGAGGCTGCCTTTGCCGTCCGGCCCGGCGGGGTGGAAATGGAATTTTGAGTTTTGACAGGAGGTGAGACAATGCTTTTCTGCGGTATCGATTGGAGCGATCAGGCTCTGGATTATCATTTGCGCAACGCCGAGCAGGGAGAATTGGCCACAGGCACAGTGCCGACCAGCGTTGCGGGATTGGCGGATTTGTACACAGCTCTTCGCTTTGTTCAGGATGACGGTGGGGCTCAGGATGGTGGTGGGTGGCTTTTTGGTTGGGGGTTTGGTAGGATGTTTTCTGTTGGGCGGGGTCTTCGGTTTTGGGTGGTTTTGTGTTGGAGGCGATTATGTTTGGCCGGCGGATTGAGGCGGGGGTTTTTGGGCGTGTGGTTTTGTTTTTGGGGGCGGTGTTTTTTGTTTTTTGCGGGAAGGTGTGGAGCCAGGGGTCGGGCGGCGTTGATGGGGCTTGGAAGGCGGGCGCTGCGCGGGTGGTGATTACTCCAGATCGGCCGATGTGGATGGCGGGTTATGCTGCGCGGAACAAGCCTTCGGAGGGTAAGGTTCACGATCTTCATGCGAAGGCGCTTGCGCTGGAGGATGCGGGTGGGACTCGGATGGTTATCGTTACGGTGGATCTGCTGGGATTGTCGCGTTCTTCTCGGGAGTGGTTGGAGAAGGAGGCGGCACGGCGTTATGGTCTTGGGCGCGAGGGGCTGCTCTTAAATGCGTCGCATACGCATTGCGGGCCGGCACTGCACGAGACGCGGTATTCGATCTACGGGGATACGATCTGTGATTTGTCGGAGGAGGACGTCGAGCACAGCAAGCGGTATCTGGAGGGGCTGCACGAGAAGTTGGCGGGGGTTATCGGGGAGGCGATAGCGGCTTTGGGGCCTGCGCGACTTTCTTATTCGCAGGCTCGCGCGGGGTTTGCGATGAATCGTCGGTGGCATAACGAGGGGGGGTATCGTATTCAGCCGAATCCTTATGGGCCGGTGGATCATTCGGTTCCGGTGCTGCGGGTGGACGGGGCGGACGGGAAGCTTCGGGCGGTGCTGTTCGGGTATGCGTGTCATTGCACGACGCTGAGCTTCTATGAGTTCTGCGGGGATTACGCGGGGTTTGCGCAGGAGTACGTCGAGGAGTATCATCCCGGCGTGACGGCGCTGTTCATGGCGGGGTGCGGGGGTGATCAGAATCCTTATCCGCGCGGGGGGCCTCGGACGCTGGAGTATTGCAGGGAGCACGGGCGTGCCTTGGCCAATGCGGTTGAGACGGCGCTTAGCGTGCAGGCATTGCCTGTGTGTGGGCCGATTCGGTCGGCGATCGATACTGTGGCGCTGGAGTTTGCGGCGGCGCCGGGCCGTGAGGCGCTCGAGGAGCGGGTGAAGTCGGCGAACAAGTATGAGCGGGGTCATGCGCAGGCGCTTCTGGATGAGTTGGAGGAGACTGGCAGGATCGCTTCGACGTATCCTTATCTGGTGCAGGTTGTGGAATTCGGCGAGGATTTGACGATGATTGCGCTGGCGGGTGAGGTCGTGGTTGATTATGCGCTGCGGCTGAAGGCTGAGGCTGGGGATCGGAGGGTCTGGGTTGCGGGTTACTGCAACGACGTTTTCGGGTATCTTCCGTCGGTGCGGATTCTGCGTGAGGGTGGATATGAGGGCGGCGATGCGATGCTTTATACTCCGCTTCCGGGGCGGTTTGCGGAGTCGGTTGAGGAGCTTGTGGTGGGGAAGGTGCATGAGCTGCTGCTGGGGGTGCGTGCGGGCAAGGGGGGTTGAGGCGGGTTAGAAGGCGTCTTTTCGGTTGCGGAGTTCTGCGAAGGTTTCGTGGTCTGGTGCGGCGGGCATTTTGAGGGCGGCTTTGACCTGGGGGTCGTTTGCGCGGAGGAAGATGTTGGAGCGTTTTTCTTCGGCGATTGTTGAGGGGACGGTGGGAAGGCTGTCGCGTATGGCTTGTTGGGTTTGGGCGAGGCGTGCCTGGAAGTCGGGGTCGTGGGGGAGGATTGTGAGTGCGAAGAGGCAGTTTTCTTCGGTGTAGTCGTGGCCGGGGTAGATCAGGGTGTCGGGGGGGAGTGCGGCGAGCTTTTGGAGGGAGTTGTACATTGTTTTCATGTCTGTTTCGAGGACTCGGCCGCAGCCAGCGGCGAAGAGGGTGTCGCCGGTGAAGAGCAGGGGCGGGACGGAGGCGGCGGGGGGTATGTAGCAGCAGACGCCGGTTTCGGTGTGGCCGGGGGTGTGGAGGATCGTTATATGGAGTTGGCCGATCTTTATGGTTGGGACTTCGTCGGTGATGAGGTCGACTCCGGGTATGCGGGCGTCGGGTGCGATGACGCGGCAGGGGGTGTGCTTTTTGAGGTCGGAGACGGCGGCAGTGTGGTCGTAGTGGTGGTGGGTGATGAGGACGTGGGTGAGGGTGAGTCGATGGGCGTCGAGGGCTGTGAGAACGGGTGGGCTTTGGCCGGGGTCGACGGCGAGGGCTTTGTCTTTTTGGTATGGGAGGAGGTAGATGAAGTTGTCGCTGAATGCGGGCAGAATGATTGGATTTTGCATGTTCGGTGTCCGCTCAGTGGTCCGGTTTCTTTTTGGCTTGCACAATGAGGGGGATTGTAGCGGGCGATGTGCGGCTTTGCAAGCGGCGAGAGGGGGCTTTCAATTTTGGGTTGGAATTATGTTGACGAAGGACCGGTAAGTGATTACAATGGTGGGATAGGGTGAGTAGCGATTCGCAGGAGGGTGTGGAGCGGTTTTGTGGCGTGCTCGCTTAGGTGTTGGGGGGGTGTCTGCTGCGGAGGCGGCGATTGATGCGGTGGTTGTGTGGTGAGTTGGATCATCCCATTGCCGGCGGTGTTGTCTTGATGCCGCGCGGTCAGACACGGTGTATTTTATCCCCGGTTGCGTGCAGGCTGCTTGAGGTGCGGTCTGGCGAAAAAATAGCATTTATAAAGGGTTTTCGGGTTTAGGAAGGATCAAGAGCAGGAGGACCGAAAATGAAGAAGCAAGTTGTCGTTTCAGCAGTAGTGTTGTGTGTGGGATTTTTGGCGGTATCGGATGTTGGGGGTCAGATTATAACTTCGGTGGTTCGATCTGGTGGTCAGTCAGGTAACCGTGATCCGGTTGGTGCTTACACGGGGACGACGGCTCCGCTTGCGACGCAGGCGGGTGGGTTGATGGATGGCGGCAATTATGTATTTTCTGACCGTACTTATCCGTGGTACAACACTCCGACGGATGTTTTTCCGGGATCGGACCGGTCGATAGTGGGATCGGAGTACGTTCGGACATTTAACAGCGACAAGGATAGTGGTATTACGGGGGTTACCTATACTGTTACCACGTCGGCGACGGCGATTATCTGGATAACGTGCGACGACCGTATTCCCGCGGAGTGGAACGACGGGGGTGCTGTTACTTCTCAGCAGGCGGCGGTTGACCTTGCGACGGCGGCGATAGCCGGGCCGGGGACGTTTGTGGATACGGGGCTGGATTTGTTCATCCAGGAGAACAGCACGACGAACCGTCAGATGAGCGTTTATGCGGCTATGCTTCCGGCGGGTGTTTATGTTTTCGGGCGTCAGAATTCGGGGCGAAATTTCTATACGATAGGGGCGCTGCCGCCGGATATGAGTTTTAATCCGCCGCCGCTTGTGGATGCCAAGCCAGATACGCTGAGCGTTATTCGTCTTGGGGAGGCGGTGCAGTTGGGGGGGACGGTGACTGATGAACCGCCGCTGGAGGGTGATCCCGGGGAGCTTTCGTGGTACTGGTATCAGGGGAGCGGTCCGGGGACTGCGACTTTCAGCGACGCGCTGCTGCTTGATCCGACGGTTACGTTCAATGCGGGCGGTATTTACGAGCTGGTGCTTCAGGCGACTGATGGTGAGAAGGACGCCAACGACGTGGTCCGTGTGTGGGTGAAAGATCGCGCGGATGAGGTTCTGCTTGCTTATTATCCGCTTGACGGGGATGGCCAGGACGCTTCGGGCGGCGGTCGGCACCTTGTGGCTCGCGACGATACGACGTTTGCGGCGGGTATACTGAACGAAGCGGCGTCATTTGACGGGGCCAACGACGACATGGTTCAGGCGGATCCGAATCTTGCGGTTGGCGATCTGCTGAATGGTGGGTCCGGGATCAGCGTTTCGGTGTGGGTGAAGTCGAACGTTTACGATACGGACAAGGGTTTTGTGATCTTCCAGGAGCCGACGGGCGGGGACAACATGTGCATTCGCTACGACGAGCAGGGAGCTACGGGCGGAGGGGATGCCCTGCTCAAGATGGGCGTGGCGACGACGGCGGGCGTTGTTCAGTGCGAGACGAGCAATTTTTCACAGACGACGGACTGGCAGCACGTGGTGATGACGTGGGAACGGGGCAGCCGGATACGGTGCTACATTGACGGTATCGAGGAGGCGTACACGGCTCAGAGCGGGCCCGTAGACGCTGCTTTGGCTAATTTTGGGTCACTGATTCTGGGTCGCGGCGGTAAGGATACGGATCCGAACACGGGGGGATGGGACGGTCTTATCGACGAGGTCCGGATTTACAACTACGCTCTTGCGCTTGAGGACGAACCTGGTTATGAGAGCGTTCGGACGTTGACGGCGATAGGGCCGGTGGTTGCGCATGTGAACGCGGGCGGGGACATCAACGTGAACTGGCGTCCGGGGGCGAAGTCAGAGTTGAACGGCGAGGTGCTGGACTACGGCAGGCCGGCCCCGATGACGATCGAGTGGTCGACGGAGTCTGGTCCGGGGCAGGCAGAGTTCGACGATGCGATGAGTGCGGCGACAATGGTGAGCTTTCCGGAGAGCGGTGTTTACGTGCTGAAGCTGACGGTGACCGACGAGGGCAAGACGATCGAGGACACTGTTACGGCGACGGTGAATGCGCCGACGTGCGCGGATGTTATCGCGGACGGGAAGGTGCTCATGGGTGACGTGAGCGGGCCCGACGGCGTGCCGGACTGCCGCGTGGATCTTTATGATTTTGCAAGGCTTGCGCTGGATTGGCTGCGGTGTAACGATCCGGGTGAGGCTGAATGTGATTATCCATTTTAGGTAATGTTAACAGAAGTTGGAACGAGCAGCGGAGGACCAGAATGAAAGTGAGGTTTGTTTTGTCAATGGCAGTTTTGGTGTTTGCTTTGACGGTCGGTTCGGCCATCGGGCAACAGGAATTGGTGAAGATTAATTTTCAGACGGCAACCGCCCAAGTGCCTGATGGCTACCTGGCGGATACCGGCGTGGTCTTCGGCGATCGCGGCAACGGGTTCAGCTACGGGTGGGATCTGGACGCGACCGGCGGCACCCGCGAACGCAACAATGCGGCGTCACAGGACAAGCGGTACGACACTCTTAACCATATGCTAAGGGCCGCCCCTGACGGCCCGAGGTTTTGGGAGATAGCCGTGCCGGCTGGCGTCTACAACCTGTTTATCGTATGCGGTGATCCCTCACATACGGATCAAACGAATACGCTGGATGTGGAAGGGATTCTTGTTGTAGATCCAGACGGGCAGGACAATTTTGATGAGTACATGCTGGAAAACGTATCGGTTACGGATGGGCGTCTGACAATCAAGACGGCTGAGGGGGCCGCGAATGCGAAGATATGTTTTATAGACATTTACGTAGCTGATCTTACTTTCAATCCGGCTCCGGTAGTTGACGCGAAGCCGGACGGAACGGTTGCGCTTTACAAAGAGGAGACTCTCCAGTTGGGCGGGACCGTTACAGATGAGGACCCAATCGAGGGCGATCCGGGCGTGCTTTCGTGGGAGTGGAGCCAGGGCAGCGGTCCGGGCGTTGCGACGTTCAGCGATGTTTCGGTTCTTGATCCGACGGTTACGTTTAGTGCGAAGGGCAACTATCAATTGGTGCTGACGGCGACTGACGGGGACAAGGACGCCAATGACATTGTAAACGTAATTGTTTTGGATCATGCCGACGACAAGATGATTGCTCACTGGGAGTTCGACGTTGTGGGCGGTGCTTTTGACGTGATGGATTCGGTGCATGATAACCACGGTACGTTTGTGTCGGCGGACGGGAACAGTCTTCCGGAGTACGTGGCGGGCTGGATCGGCTCTGGGGCCTTGAGTTTGCCGGGCGATTCGCATGTGCTGGTTTCGATCGACGCCAACAGCGTTCCGACGTTCAACAATGAGCCGCGAACGGGGGCGAGCATATCGGCGTGGATCAAGGTGGATACTTTCGATGCGGCGTGGCAGAACGTGGTTTCGCGAGGCGATAATTCGTGGCGTCTGGCTCGCAGCAGCCGCGGCGACGACAGCGGCAACTCGATGGCATTCCACGTGAGCGGCGTGAGTACGACTCCTGGGAACGGACCTTCTGGCAGGATCGGCGTCAACGACGGGTATTGGCATCATGTTGCGGGGACTTATGACGGCAAGGCGATAACGCTGTACATCGACGGCGTGCTGGATGTGACGCAGCCGGCGACGGGTCTTATCGCTCAAAGCACGTATCCGATATGGATCGGGGCCAACGCGCAGACTGACCCTTCGCGTTACTGGAAAGGGTTGATTGACGACCTGCGTGTATATAATTACGGGCTCAGCGAGGCGGAGGTGCTGGCGTTGACGGGCATGGGTCAGGTGGCTCCGATGGTTAACGCGGGTGCGGATCAGGCACTGCAGTATCGTCCGGGCGAGAAGGTGAGCCTTACGGGCATGGTTGCGGATAACGGTATTCCGAGTCCGCTGAGCATATCGTGGTCGACGGAGAGCGCACCTGACGGCGACGCGATATTCGACGATGCTTCGTCGCCGGTTACGGAGGTTACTTTCCCGACGTTCGGCGTATACGTTCTGGCGCTGACGGCGGAGAACGATTACGCGAAGGTTACGGATACGGTGCAGATCACGGTGATCAGCCCGACGTGCGCGGACGTTATCGCGGAGGGCAAGCTGATGGTTGGCGATCTGAGCGGGCCTGACGGGACGCCGGACTGCCGCGTTGACCTGTATGATTTCGTTCGTATGGCCGAGGACTGGATGCGGTGCAACGATCCTGGCGCGGTCGAATGTGAATATCCCTATTGAAACAGAGGTTAAGAGAAGCCATTTAGAATGGAGGACACACAAATGAAAGTGAAGATAGTATTATCGATAGCGGTATTGGCATTCGGGATGATCGCCGCTGCAGAGGTTGCGGCGCAGCCGGTGATTACATCGGTGGTTCGGGCGAATGGGAATTCGGGTAATCGCCCTCCTATTGGAGCTTTTGACGGCAACACTCAGTGCCTTCCGATGGAAGCGGGCGGCGTTAAAGACGGCAACCTGATTCGTTCGGATCGCGATGCTCACAGATTCGTGAACACTCCGACGGGCACCATCGGCGCTTTGGACAAGCCGTTCATCGGGTCTGAATACGTTCGCACGTACAATAACGACAAGGATGCCGGCGGTGAGAATGTTACGTATACGGTGACGATATCGATGCCGGCTACGGTCTGGATTACCATGGACGATCGCTGGGGCGACGCAGATCGCCAGACGCGTGTGGACAGCGCGACCAGCAGTTTCGCTCCAGCGGGTACGTTTCAGGACACAGAGCTGAATGTTTATGTTGGCGGCGACAGTGACCGTCCGATGAGTGTTTATGCGGCGGAGCTTGGGCCCGGGACGTATGTGTTCGGTCCGCAACAGAGCAATAACTTCTACTCCATAGGCGCTGTGCCGGGCGATCCGACGACCAACCCGCCTCCGGTTGTGGATGCGGGTCCGGATCAGTCGATCTACATTACTGAATCGGCTCAGTTGGACGGTGCGGCAACGGACGAGCCTCCGCTGGAAGGCGATCCGGGCGAGCTTTCGTGGTACTGGTACCAGGCGAGCGGTCCGGGTACGGCGAACTTCAGCGACATTCATGCATTGGACCCTGTTGTGACTTTTACGGCCAAGGGCGTGTATGAGCTGATGCTTCAGGCTACGGATGGGGACAAGGACGCCAACGACGTTGTTGTGATCACCGTCAAGGACCGTGCGGACGAGTTCCTTGTCGGCTACTGGGACTTCGAGGACAACGTTCAGGACCAGTCGATCAACAGCAATCATGGTACGATCGTGGCGGCAAACGGCGGTGGGACGTATGACGCCGACGCGGCAATCGGCACTAAGTCGCTGAACCTGATTCGGGTGGACCCGGAGGACCCGAATATGAATTACGTCGATCTTGGTGCGGCTCCTGAGCTGAACTTCGGGACGGGCAGTTGGACTGTTACGGGTTGGTTCAAGACGGAACAGACGGGCACCACCGACGCGGACAAGGGCAATATCTTCAGCAACGGCGGCGACAACACCGGCGGCATACGCTATACGCTCGGCATCAACGAAGTTACATCGGGCGCCATGACCGTAACGACGGACGATGACGTGACCAAGGTTCAGGCAACGAGCCCGGCGGGCCTTAATGACGGCAACTGGCATTTCGCCGCGGGCGTCCGTGACGGGAACGTGATCCGGATTTACGTTGACGGCGTGCTTCATCAGACGACGAACCTGCCGGCGGGCTACAATCTTAGCGGGACTTCCCAGACGAACAGTTATATCGGCGTCGGCGTGAACTTCGCGACTGGTCCGGCGGCGGTTTACAAGCATCTTAACGGTCTTGTGGACGACGTTCGCGTGTACAACTATGCCCTTCCTCTGACTGATGATCCCGGTTATGACAGTATCCTGACCTTGACAGCGATGGGTCCGCTTCTTGCGACGGTCGATGCGGGTGCGGATATTACGTTTAACTGGAAGCCTGGCGTGAAGACGCAAGTCAGCGGGACGATCACCGATTTCGGTGCGCCGGATCCGGACATGATGATCATGTGGTCGCAGGAATCTGGTCCCGGGAAGGCTGAGTTTGACGATCCGATGAGCGCGGTGACTATGGTTGGTTTCGACGAGGCCGGTGTCTACATTCTGAAGTTGACGGTCTTCGACGAAGGTACAAATGTTGAGGATACGGTTCAGGTTACGGTAGTGGCTCCGACGTGCGCGGACGTGATTGCCGACGGTCTTTTGTTTGCGACGGACCTTGACGGCGACTGCTACGTTGGCCTGTCGGACCTTGCTCTGATGCTGGCGAACTGGGCACAGTGCAATGATCCTGCGGATGCGGACTGCACGTGGCCGTTCTAAGCGGATATATGTAATCTATATTTTGTGAGAGAAGGCCGGGCGTTTGACGAGGTCGAGCGTCCGGCCTGCTTGCAATATTTGAGCTTGTCAGGCGGCGTTTCGTTGCGACCGGATCGGCGTGTATGTTGACTTATGGGGCCGAATTCGGTATAATGCGGCTAAAGGGGCGAGGGTGTCGGCTTGTCCAGTGGTGTGTTAATGACCGCGGGAGGTAATGGGAAGCATGTGCAGGGTCAGGGTTTCTTCCGGGGCAGTTGTGTGTAGCGGCACTTCCCGGCATGTCTTGCGGGCGATACTGCCGGCATTCGGCCTGGTGTGTTTGTTGGGGGCGGGGGCTGTCGGTCAGATCGTGAAGGTGAACTTTCAGCCGCCGACGTCGCCCGTGCCTATCGGGTACGTTGCGGATACGGGGGAGGCCTTCGGGGACCGCGGCAACGGTTATTATTACGGGTGGAACGCTCCAACCTACGAGACGAAGTCGGGGGATCTTTACAGCGATCCTCTTCGCAATACGCTCAATCAGCTCCAGCGACCTTCCAATCCGAATGCCACGTGGGAGATCGCGCTGGAAAACGGTACATATCACGTTTACCTGGTATGCGGCGATCCGACGACGAACACTCAGCTCAACACGGTGAGCATAGAAGATATTGTCATTAAGGACACCGCAGCGACCAATTTTGATGAATACAACGTGACTGTGGAGGTAACTGACGGTCGGCTGACGATCAAGGCGGCAAGCGGGGCAATCAATGCGAAGGTTTGTTTCGTTGACATTGTTCGGGACGGTTATTCGAACGCTCCACCGTGGGTGAATGCCGGTGCGGATCAGTCTTTGGTTTGGCCTGGCGAGCGGACGGCGGATCTGGCGGGCGTTGTTGTGGACGACGACCCTGACGAGCTGGGTTTGCTGACGGTTCGATGGAGCAAGGTCAGCGGGCCGGGGAATGTGGTTTTCATACCGGGAGACGATCTGGTTGAGACGTCGGGGCGTTTCGATGCGCCGGGGGTGTACGAGTTGAAGCTGGAGGCGTGGGATGAGCTGGGGCAGTCGGGCAGCAGTACGATGCGCGTTAACGTGAAGGAGTCTGCGCTGGTGGGGGACATCGACGGCAACGGTGTGGTGGACCTTGCGGATATGGCGCTTCTGGCGTTTCGATGGCTGGGCGGAGGCGAGAACACGGCGGATCTTGACGGCAGCGGCGAGGTCGATCTTGGCGATTACAGTCTTTTGCTGGAAAATCTTGGGCAGAAGCTGAGCCGGGTTCGGATCAATGAGTTCATGGCGACGAATTCGTATACGCCGTTAGTGAGCAATCTGGATATATTCACGCGGATCGACGGGAGTAACCCTGCGAATGTTCAGACGCGGCCGGACTGGATCGAGCTTTACAACAGCGACGACGAGGCGGTGGACCTTGGGGGATGGCACCTGACGGACGACAAGGATGAGCCGGAGATGTGGACTTTTCCTGCGGGGACGATGATTCCGGCGGGGGGGTATCTTATTGTATTTGCGTCGGGAAAGGACGCGGAGAGTTATCCGGAGAATTATCCGTTTGTGGATTACTATGGCGCGCTGCATACAAATTTCAAGCTGTCTTCGGGGGGGGAGTATCTTGGTCTGATCGAGCCGGACGGTCGGGTTGCGCACGAATATGACGAGTTTCCGAAGCAGAAGCCGTTGGTGAGTTACGGGATTGCGGCGGACGGCAAGGAGGGGTATCTGCTGGAGCCGACGCCGGGTACGCGCGTGAATAACCAGTGGAGCGGAGATGCGAACAGCGATCGGTATGCTGGGGCAGTTGGGGATACGCGTTTTACTCACCGGCGCGGGTTTTACGATCTTCCTTTTGACGTGGGGATATCGTGCGATACACCCGGGGTGATTATTCGCTATACGACGGACGGGAGCCGGCCGACTGCTACTTACGGGACGGTTTACAGCAGGCCGGTGCGGATTTCGCGGACGACGCTGCTTCGGGCGGCGGCGTTTAAGGCGGGGTGGCTGCCGAGCAACGTCGATACGCAGACGTACATCTTTTTGAATGATGTGGTTAGCCAGGCGACCGATACTGATACGGGGGCGCAGGTTACTCCGGAGGGTTGTCCTGATGAGTGGGCGCCCGGGCCGGGGGATCCGCCTTATGGAACGCTTTACGCGGACGGTTTGAAGGGGGATTATCAGGTTGACCCGGACGTTGTGGGTCAGAACGGCAAGGACCTTTTCGGCGGGGTATATGCGGCTACGATCAAGGATGATCTTAAGAGCATACCGACGCTTTCGCTTGTGATGCCGCGTGGGGACTGGTTCGGTGATCAGGGAATTTACGTGCATGAATCGCTTGACGGGACGGAGCGCTGGTGTTCGGCGGAGCTGATCGATCCGGCGGGGGGCGGTGAGTTCCAGGTTGACTGCGGGGTGCGCATGCAGGGCGGCGTCAGCGGTGGGGGGACGAGTCTGGACCGGTGGAAATCTTACAAGTGTTCGATGCGATTAGTTTTCCGGGGCGGGTATGGCGCCGGGAGTCTGGACTTTCCGCTGTATGGGGATGCCGGGGCGGAGAGTTTCAATACGCTGGTGTTGGAGGCGCAGCTTAATAACGTGTGGCACCATCCGCATGTGAGCCAGCAGGTGCGTGGTCAGAATACGCACGACCAGTATCCGTCGGATTTGCAGAACGCGTTGGGGGGTTACGGGACACATGGTCGGCCGGTGCATTTGTATTTGAGCGGGCTGTACTGGGGGCTGTACTGGATACACGAGCGGCCGGACGAGCACTTTGCCGAGTCATATTTGGGGGGGGAAGCTTACGATTATGATGTGCTCAAGCACAACACGAGTCTGGTTCTGAACGGCTCCAACGCCAACTACATCGAGATGTTCAATTCGGGCGGATCGACGGTTGCGCAGATTGAGCGGTACCTGGATGTGCCGAATTTCATTGATTACGTGATCATGAATTTATATGTGGGCAATACGGATTGGGGCGGCAAGAACTGGTACGCGTCGCGTAATCGGCGCGATCCGGCGGGGCGCTGGCGGTACCACAGTTGGGATGCGGAGCACTGTCTGGAGAGTCTTGCAACGAATATCACGGGATTGAACAATTCTTATTCGCCTACGGGGCTGCATCAGAAGCTTGCGGCGGGGGATCCCGAGTACCGGATGATGTTCGCGGATCGTGTTCACAAGCACTTTTTCAATGACGGTCAGCTTACGCCTGAAGGCGGTGCGGCTGCGTACCAGAACCTGCTGGATCAGATAGATCGGGCGGTTGTGGGCGAGTCGGCGCGGTGGGGGGACAACCGGCGGGCGGTGCCTTATACGCGTGACGTGGAATGGGTTGCGGAGCGGGACTGGCTGCTTGGCGGTTATTTTCCGAACCGCACTCAGGTGGTTCTGGATCAGCTCAAGAGCCGGGGGCTGTATCCTAATACGGTTGCACCGGTGTTCAGTCAGCATGGCGGGTACGTTCCGAACGACTTTGCGCTGACGATGTCGGCTCCGGCGGGGACGATTTATTTTACACTGGACGGCACCGATCCGCGAATGTCGGCGACGACTCAGACGACATTGATTGCGGAGAGCGCGGCCAAGCGTGTTCTTGTGCCGACGAGCGATATCGGCACGACGTGGCGCGGCGGCAACGAGCCTTATAATGATTCGGGGTGGACACACGGTACGCCTGTTACTGCGGGTCGGACTGGGGGCGTTGGCTTCGACACTGCGTCGAACTTCGGGTCGTACATAAGCTACGACCTGCGAAGCCGGATGTACAACATCAACGCGACGTGTTACATTCGGATTCCGTTCAGCGTTGACGCGGCGGAAATAGCAACGCTGAACTACATGACGCTGCGGATGCGATATGACGACGGGTTTGTGGCGTTTCTGAACGGACAGGAGATTGCTCGTGCGAACATGAACAACGCCCTGACGTGGCAGGCGCGGGCGTCGGCCAGACATGCGAACAGTCTGGCTGTGCTTTTCGAAGACTTCGATGTTTCGGCGCATATTGACAAGCTTCGGGTCGGTGAAAACATTCTTGCGATTCACGGGCTCAACTACCGGTATACAGACGGTGATATGCTGATCTCGGCGGAGCTTGCGGGTGGTCACAATACGGCTACCGCATACACGGGTCCCGTTGTTCTTCCGATGAGCACGGCGGTGAAGGCGCGTTCTTTTAGCGGGGGCGAGTGGAGCGCACTGAACGAAGCGAAGTTTGCGGTTGGGCCGGTGAAGGAGAATCTGCGGATTACGGAGTTGATGTACAATCCGCCGAAACCGCCCGCGGAGGTGCCGGTAGACAAGGACGAGTACGAGTACATCGAGCTGCAGAACATCGGCGACGAGCCGATTAATCTTGTGAATGTAGAGTTCAACAACGGCGTTCGTTTTGTCTTTGGGCCTGTAGAGGTTGGGCCGGGAGAGTTCGTGCTGGTTGTCAAGAATGAGGCGGCGTTCCGGTCCCGGTATACGGACTTCGAGGGAGTGATCGCGGGCGAGTATACGGGTAATCTGAGCAACAGCGGAGAGCGGATGGGATTGGTGGATGCGCTGGGTACTGTCATTCACAATTTCAGATACAGAGACAGTTGGTATGATGTGACCGATGGCGGCGGTTTTTCGCTGACGGTGCGCGACGCGGCGGAAGCTGACCTGACGTACTGGGACCGCAGGGCCGGGTGGCGGCCGAGTGCGGCGGCGGGCGGATCGCCCGGTTATGATGATTCGGCGGACATACCGTCCTTTGGTTCGGTTGTGATCAACGAGCTTCTGGCGCACTCTCATGCGGAGGCGGCGGA
>Ga0334884_1004494_pt1 | contig 14259 bp, 13 predicted proteins | sample GraSluR1_MG_7_FD_207215 | JGI IMG/M metagenome (GOLD analysis project Ga0334884, IMG submission 207215) | Sludge microbial communities from methane-producing bioreactor in Wageningen University, Netherlands - Granular Sludge_12_05 R1 | ecosystem: Engineered > Bioreactor > Anaerobic >...
CACACTTTACAACGATCCAAAAATTTTTTAAAAGACTACCTTCAAAACAAATTAGAGATATTAATCATTTAATATTATCATTAAACGATATTAAAGCAGATATAATAGCATTAGACGGCTCTGGTTTTACTAATGATTATGCAGACAAGTATTATGCAAAAATACGGCAAAAAGAAAGAAAAAGCTACATAAAAAACCACTTAACAATAGACGTAAAAACACGTCTTATTTTATATTATCAAACATCACGTGGACCAAAATACGACACACAATTTGCAAAACCCGCATTAAGACAAATCAAAAAGTATAAACCAGATTACATAGTAGCAGACAAAGCATATGACACAGAACCAATAAGAAAATGCATAAATGAAGAACTCAAAGCATTTGACCAAATACCTCTCAAAAAAAGAGCAAAAAAAGGACAATACAGACTTAAAAGCCCAACAATATTCCGACACAAAATATACATAAACAGAAACAATATAGAAAGCATATTTTCAGTAATAAAAAGAAAATTCGATGGTACAAACCACAGCAGAAGCACACAACTATCAAACAAAGAAACCAAACTCAAAAACACCGTATACAACATCTACAGATCAACACAAATCAACTAAAAAAAAGGGTTTCTACAAAGCCGAAGTTTAAATATATTATTGCATCACATATACAAAAGTCTAAGGAAATTTTAAATAATTATAAATGCTTAACTACGTTCAAAAAATAATTTAATTTACAAGGGATGATCATGTCAACGGGTACAGAACAATGCACTTTTGAAACAGAAGAAAAATGCAAATCACCAAATATTAACAGAAATAGTGCAATTAAAGCCAAGCTTAGATCAAGTTTACTAAATTTAAATTCGGAGTGGGTTGATACAGAAGATTGTAAACCTTCGAAAGCTAAATTTAATTGTATAGATTTATTTTGTGGCGCTGGAGGTATAACTTGTGGACTTGAAATGGCAGGCATACATTCTATTTTCGGTGCAGAAATAAACCCTGTAGCAGCTGAAACTTACAAAAATAATTTTCCAGAGTCTAAGTTATATTTAGGGGACATTATAGACCTCACTAAAGAACAGATATTGGAGATGGTTGGTGAAAATGAAGTTCATTTGATTACAGGAGGTTTCCCCTGCCAAGGATTTTCAGTTGCAGGATTTAGGGATCCGGATGATAAAAGAAATGTCCTTTATAAAGAAATTGTAAGAATTGTAAGAATCCTTAATCCCTGGTATATTGTCTTGGAAAATGTTCCAGGTGTAATAACAATGAAAAACGGACAAGTTTATCAAACCATTATAAACGATTTTGCCAGTATTGGTTATCCAAATATGTGTGTACATATATTAGAGGCTGCTGATTATGGTGTAGCCCAATTAAGACCTCGGGCTATATTCGTTGCTAATCGTTTTGGACTAAAAAATCCATATCCCTTACCTCATCTCAAACCAGAAGAATATAGGCCTATAGAATCTGCCATAGATGATCTTAAAGATCACCCCAGAGATCCTTCTATTAATCATGAATGGACAAAACACACACACAAAACTATTGAAAGAATTTCGAAAGTTAAGCCAGGCCATTCTTTATATGAAAAATTCGTAGATGCATTCAAAAGACAATACACGGGGTATCCTGCTATGACAGTTAAAGAAAATCATGGAGGGACACATATACACCACGAACTTGATCGATGTATATCTGCCCGAGAAATGGCAAGATTGCAATCATTTCCAGATTCTTTCTTTTTTTCAGGAACAATGAAACAGGCTATGTGGCAGATAGGGAATGCCGTGCCTCCTTTTTTGTTCAAAAATATTGGTTTAGCACTTATTCCCAAGTTAAATGAGATTAAAAAAATTAAATCTGAGAAATAATTTCATTTAATTTCTTTCTCCATTCTGCTAAATCATACCACCCACAACCGATGCACCCCTTTTCTGCATCTTTACCTGTTTTGGGAACGTCTGCAGGCCAATTTTCTTCACCCTCATAAAAAAATTTAACACCATAAGGGAATCCTCTTTTCCCTGTTTGGTAACAACCTCTACAAACTTCACGCTTTTGTTGATTCCTTTGATTCGAAAGAAGTTGAAACTTATCTTTAATCTGTATATCACTCATATCTTCAGGATTTTCTTCTCTAGTATCTTTATCCCACCTTATTTCAGGGAATTTATGATCTGGTAATAAAGAACGGTTAGTCCTACATTCATAGATATCATAATTATTTAAAACTTTAATTATTTTCTTTCTTAATTCAGGAGACCAAGTTTCGTAACCTGTTTCATGACCTCGTGGAATTGGAAGCAAAATTACGTGTGTAGTATTCTTACCGCACTTTTTACAGAATTTCTTAGTATCTGTAGCTGTTGTATATCCAAATTCTTTGATGTCCTGAAATCTTCTAGCCCAATTAGGATTTTCTGGAAGCTCACAATTTCGACATTTCCATTTTCCATCTTTCATTGCCTCAAAAAAGGGCCTAGTAACCTTTGCATTTGATTTATCCCAAAATTCTTTTTCTTTTTTCAACCACCCATCATAATTTTTCGGATCCATCTTCTCGTAAGTATCGTTTAGAAGCTCAATTATTTCAGACTTAGTCGTTGCAAGTGTACCTGTTCTTCTATATTCTATTGGGACTGATCCTTGCCAAGATTCATTATCATATCTGAATATAACATCAACATATCTCTCACTTGCTTTTTTATGTTCTCTCAAGCGGCCAATTTTAATGTTTTTATTTAATACAGGCATTTGGGTTTTATCAGGAGTCATTTCATCATCTCCTGTAAAATTTCCTTGCCTTTTTTGGTTATTGAGTAAGTCACCGTCCTAGAATTACTTTTTGTTTGTGATATCAACCCTTTATCGGTCATTAAAGTCAAAATTCTACTCATTGAAGCTCTGTTTATATCTAATTCATTCGCAATCTCACTAGAAATCAAATTTTTGTTTTCTAATGTTTCAAGTACCAAAATTCGATACTTCCCGTCTTTAACCCAGTTTAAATCAGATAAATTCATGAAAAACAGTTGTTAAAAAACTAGTATAATTTTAATTAACATTTAATTAACATTTAATTAACACGACGAACTAGATTAATTTTAAAAGAATTTAAAAGAAGATTGAAACCAAAATTCAATCAATGATAGATTCTATGACAATTATTTCTCAAAGTCGAGAATTCGAAAATAAAATTAATATTTTCAGAAATTTAATCGTCGAATGGTATTATCTAAATAAACGAGATTTTCCTTGGAGAAGCCAGAATACTTCTTCTTACGAAAAAATTATCGCAGAATTTTTTCTGCAAAAAACAAAAGCAGAGAACATAGTAGAAGTATACAAAAAATTTCTGATTTTTTTCCCTGGAATTGAAGACCTTGCAAATGCAAATCAAAAACAGATTATAAAAATAATCAAACCACTTGGTTTATATAAAAGACGTAGTAAATTATTGATTCAGTTTTCTAGATTTTTATTAAAACACTATTCGGGAGAAATACCTTCTAAACAAGAAGATTTATTAAAAATTCCTGGTGTTGGTCCTTATATAGCAAATGCATATTTAATTTCACAATTTAATTATCGATTACCTGTAATAGATACCAATTTCAAGAGATTGTATTCAAGAGTTTTTTCCGTCTCCATGGAAGGTGATCCTAGAAGAAATTCATTTTTATTAGAATTTGCAGAATACATATTGCCTAAAAATAATGTAAGAGAATATACATTTGCTATTTTAGATTTTTCTGCTTTAGTATGCAGTAAAAAAAATCCAAAATGCAGAATATGTATCTTTAATAAGATTTGCGACTATTACTCAGAATGAACTTTTAACAACAATTAACCATAACTTCATCATATCGCGGAATAACGAAGTTGAGATCCTGGACCCGAAAATCAAAGATTGATTTTAAGGCTTATTTTTGAATAAAATTTAAAATTATCTATTTTTATTTTTCTGAACCTAGAGCTCCAGATTGAACTGTTGTTGAATGAAAATTAAAATTTTCAATTATTTGTTCAGATTCAGTTAACCTAGTGCAAATAACTAATTTTAAATTACTGTATTAAAAATATCATAAATAGAAATACTAGAATGGGGGAGATAATACGTTGAAAAAAGTTTTTTCTGTTGGAATATTAGCACTTCTGTTATTGATTGTTGCAGTTTCTGGATGTACAAGTTCTGGTTCAGGCTCTAAGGACCCTAACAAAGATTTGTATATTGACGGAGCTCCTCTCATCGAACAAACTACGCAAGACGCAAATGGAAACCATGTGGGAGGTAACGGAGTTTTAGGCGAATGGGGAATAACTGTTACTGTTCGAAGTAAAAGTGGGACTGCTTATAACAATATACAAGCAAATGTAACATCTTACGATGAAAATAACCAAGTAATGACAAGTAAAATTTATACAATTCCTTATTTACCTAAAGGTTTGGGAGAAAGCATCAGATTTTCATCAAAAACTAAAGTAGATCATGTTACTATGACTATAGTCAATGCAACTCCTGAAACTTAATTGCTGCGTTGCCAGGTGAAAACGACACTTGGCAAAATTTAATTTTTAAAAAAAATACACTTGAAATCTAACCAGAAAATGCAGTTAAAACCTTTTATTATGTCATTATCAAGGAAACATTTAATATATACCGTTTCCATAGATGGTTACTAAAAGTTAAAGAAAAAACTAGCGCCAAAAGAGAGTGAGCCCTGAGCTTGGGCCACTCATGTAGTATAGACTATTGTAGCTATTGCTATATATATTTTCGCCATAGCCAATAGTTTAGATCTAAAATGCTATTTTTTTCTATCTCAAGGGTGGCTACTGCTACCCCCTAACCCCCCAAAGGTATCAGGGAAACTTGAAAACATTTGTAAAATCATGCGAAAAAACGTTGTTTTAAAACGTTTTGTCAAAATAGAGTTTTAAAAACGTTTATTAAGCCATAATAATGGTTATAAATCGTTTTTTTAATGTTTTCTAGTTTTATAGGGTTTGTTATATATATATATAAATAAATAAATAATAATTATATATATATAAAGTAATATTACTAATGGGAGAAAAGTCCTTTTTCTCAGAGAAAAGTCCTTTTTCTATGAGAAAAGTCCTTTTTTCCTGACCCCCTCTTAAGGATAGGATAGGATAAAATGACCAAAAAACAGATCAAACTTACGGTGGATGAAGACCTTTATGATGATTTTAAGCACGAAGTGCGGCGTGTTTATGGAAAAGTCCATGGAAACATGAGTAAAGCGATTGAAGACGCTCTTACTGTCTATATGCGTGTGGGTCTGGACCCGGATTACCAACCTCCGACCACTTCCCAGGGTACCTCTGGTCCAGAGGGGGGTAGCAGCAGCCACCCCAAGAACCAAGACCAGATTGATAAATTTTGTCGTGATTTTAAAGAACGCTTTTATGGGTATAATAGGGTTCATACCCAGGAGTTAACCAGTTTTATAATGAGTGAAACTGGAGCTCGTTCTGAAACAACCATTAAAAAGTGGAGAAATCGTTTAAGGAACGAAAAATTGATTTATTATACTACTGATGGCTGGTGGAGTATAAAAGCAGCTGAAGATAATTACCAGACTACTTTCTCACCATTAGACGAGATATACAGCCATCTGACGTTAGGTCAAAGAGTTTCCTTTAATGTTATCCAGGATCTGACTCATGGAAGTGAGAAAGCAACCAAATCCATTATTGCAGACCTGGAAAAAGAGGGCAAACTCAAGTTTTTAGGTCCCGGCTTCTGGAAAGTTACAGCTCCAGGAGATAACCTGGATAGTTTTGATAGTTCTGTTTCTTCGGATGATGATTTTTAAAAAAGAATAGGATAGGGGTGACCAAACCCCTATAATATTGTTCTAATTTTGTCCTTATATACCTTTTTAAAGGTCTCAATTTAGCTAAGGAGACCCAATAACGTTTATTACCTTTTTTAATAAAGGTGTTATTGGTGGTAAAATTGTTGGTAAATGCTGCTTAGGATCTAAGCAGCTGCTGACCAGCAGCAGCTCCTCAACCCTAATCAAAATTGGTTTTTCTAACAAAGAAAAATCCGCCCTGTGGATTTGATTAGTGGTTTTCAGAGGCTGCGGTATTGCTGCTGGTATTAGTATTGCTGTTGTTTTTTCTTCTTATTTTCCCGCTGCCCCCACGGATTTGCCCCTGACGGGGACGCTTCAATTTTCGCAATTTAGCCCGGCCTTCGGCCGGGATTTATTTTAGGCGAAAATTTCCGCTCAAATCCGCGGGTCCGGCAGCGGTGTATAAACGGTAGCACCGTAGGGGTTTTTGTTTTGAATCTGGAATTTATTTCGCCGGGCACAACTTCGTCAAATGCTGTATAACAAAATTATCGCCTTGTTAAAGTTTAGTTGAATTTGCACCGTCACCCGGCGCCGGAAAAACCGTCAGCCGGCTGCCGGCACAAATTCAAGAGATTCTACGCGGCGCTAATATCGTCATACAGGGCATTTAACGAAGTTGGCCTCGGCGAGAAGTTATCTTTTTTACACTATTTGTTTTCAGAGGAAGTACGTCAGGGGTTTTGGTACTTAGCCGGAACCCGGCGCCGACCTTCGGTCGTCAGCCGGCCTCCGGCGTGTAATTACTTTAAGGGTTTTGTATTGAATGTTAGCACACTAACAGCAATACTGCAACTTCTAAAAACCACATAATCAAATGCCTGGGGCGGATTTTTCTTTGGCTTAGAAGAAACAATGGTGTGGGGTTTGGTTTTCCTGATTGAAATTCGGTTCTTGACCTGCTACTTTAAGTTAAATTATCAAATTTAACTTTTCAACGTGGTATAGGATCCAGCCCCCATGGACTGGACCAGGTCCAGGGAGAATGTTTGATGAAAAAATTGTTATCATTGCAGGTGCCAAGTTGAAAGTTAAAATCTCCCACGATACTAATGAAGCCAATCTATATTATTATGTTTTCAAATCTTCTAATACTTCCTATTAATTTGTTCCATGCATCTAGAAACATTGATATCAAGAACGGTAAAAAACTACCGTTTGATATATATTAAATGTGTAAAATATGTTACAAAAATCAATTAAAATAGTGTATCTCCAGGAATATGGTGATAAAATTTCATCAAAACTTTACCACCTGCATAAATCAAAGATTCATTGATTTTTAGAGTTAGGTGACTCGGTGTTCGGCTCCGCCTCACTTCCTCGCCACCTGGCGAGACCAGGTGCAAAGCACCCGCAAAAAAATTTCCAGGTAATAAAGTAATCGTTTTAAAGTATTCTTAAGCATTATCCGGGCTTTCAGTGGCTGTACTTGTTAATTTAACATGTTCAACCCCTTTAAGCCTCATGATTTTCTCGGTCAGGCTGCGGATGTATTCCACATCTCCTTTTACTACAATTACTTCCAGGCAGTGGTCTTCACTCATATGCAAATGCATAACCGCATTGATATACTGCCTGAACCTATGCTGGACATCAGTCAGATCCTCCATTACTCCGGTATAGTGATGATCATAGATGACTGCTAATATACCAATATATTCGCCTTTCATCTCATTCATCCATTGATAACGGACAATGTAGTCTTTTATGGCATCTCTGATGCCTTTTGATCTGGACCGATATCCTCGGTCGTCAATGACTTCGTCAAACTCCTTGAGCAAGCTTCGTGGCAGTGACATGCTAATTCTCATAATGATCTTCCCTCCAGGTACCAGTTTCAAATTTTTTTGATGTGTGTTTTTTTATTATTTATTTATATGAGTATATAAATAATAATAATTTATATGAACATAATAAAAATTGAAGAGAAATTGGATTCTGGAGTGAATATCATTTTTTATGATAAAGACATCTATCCTCTTTTTAATAAATTAAATGAGGAATATAGATGTATTTATTTTAATGAGCCAGTGCCTGTAAAGATGCGGTTAATTGAACTGATTGAAAAAGTTTCCCGTAACAAAAGACTTTCCCACAGGCGACTTACAATCTCAGAGCTGAGGGAAATCTTTGTTAGGGAATTGGCATATGAGAGAATAATAATAATGTTCAACCACTTCGAAAGATTGACTAAAAGATCTGTGGAATTTTACCAATTCATCAACAGCCTGCAAAACGTGACGTTTATTTGTAGTTTTAAAAAAAACTTCAAACCAGAGGTTTATCCCTTTTTTAAAACTTTTCATCTTGTTAACCAAGATGAATACCATCAAAAAAACGGCAAAGATGAAATAAATGTTACATATACCATCTATTTAATCCTAAGTTGCCTATGCTTTATCGTATACTTAAAAATCGCAACTTCATTATTCATGGCATTTCTTTTGATAGGTGCGGCCTGGTTCGCTCTAATAATCTTCAGGACCTTTATTTATGTAGGAGGTAGAGTTTAATGAAATTTTATACTCATATAGCTGGAGCTATCCTATTTTTTTTGATTTTAACCCATATATTGCACATTCAATATATATTAATCGGTATTTTTTTCGCGTCTTGGATAGCAGTGTTTCCAGATGTATTAGATAAACTACTAGGAAATCACAGAGGCTTTGGACACTCAATAATATGGATCGTTCCTTTTAGTATTGTAGGGGTTTTTAATATCACCATAGCAGCTGCGCTGCTAACAGGTTTTTTATCTCACCTGCTCCTGGACATATTCACAGTCCATGGAAGCCCGCTATTATACCCTTTTAAAAAGACAAAATTTGTTGCTTTAGGTAAAAGGCGCAGGATACGAACAGGAACCAACCAGGATAAGGCAGTTTTTATTTTCATCTTGTTTCTGGTGATACCCTTCTTACTGTTTACAACAGGAGCAGGGCAAATATTAACAGAAAAAACTTTGGATCCAGTATTCGCAGCACCTGGAGAAACACCATCCCAGAGCACTTCAAATAATTCTTCCGCCATTAAAAATAACATTAATATTTATTTGACGGTTGAAAATAGTGTGAATAAAAATATAACTATTCAAAAAGCCGATGAAAGTCCAACAACTATCTTAGTAAATGATATTTGACAGATATTATAAAGTTACGTAATATCCTAATATGCCACCCGAACCACCATAATATTTTTACGTAGAGATCTAATATATACTAAAGGGTGGTAAAATTGGCTAAATATCAAACAAAAGTCAAATGTTATCAAAGAAAAAAAAGCAAGCAATACCTAATTACACTTACTGGTAATCATGGATTTAAAAATGATGAACCAGTAATTATTTTATCAGACACTGATTTTAAGGAATTAGAGAATATTAGTAATTCACGTAAAAATCAAATATTGGATCTTGAGTCTCGTTTAACTGAAATAGAAGGGGAAAAAGACCACGAACTTTTTTTAAAGGATCATAAAATTAAAAATCTTGAAGAAAGCCTGGAAACATCTCAGACCCAGGTGAAGGATCTAAAAGCTGAGCTCAAGGACCTGGAAGAAATTCGCCAAGGCAGAGAGAATGAAATTTCAGCTTTAAACAATCAAGTTACCCTCTATAAAACCAAGGTCAAAAACCTGGAAAATGAGGTTACAAAATTTAAAGAAAGTACCGCTGAATCTGAAGCAAAAGTCAATACGCTAGAGCAAGAATTATCGACTGTAAAAGTAAGAATCAGAGAGCTGGAACTCATAGAGGATAAAGCTTCAAAAATTGACCAGCTCCAGGATGAGCACAATCGACTAAGGAATAAACATGACCACTTGCAGGAACGTTTGAGAACTGCACTTGAAGAGATCAATCAGCAGCAGAAGGTTATTAGTGATTTAAGCAATAGAGGATTTGTGGACTATATTACTGGTCGTCTTCCTAATAGCTACAAAATGTTGAACAATTTTGAGAAAAAAGAATGAACAAATATTTCTCAATATATTTACTATTTCTGCTGCTGATAAATAAGTACGTATTTAACTACAAGCTGGTTTTTGTCTTCTAAAACCTCTATTTTAAAAATATCTCCTTTGCTAATTTTATATTTTTTAGTTAATTTTGTAGGTAAAGTCAAGTCTAATGAGTTGGTACCAGGATGTTCCCTAGCTTTTACTGTGTAATTCTCCATAAAATTGGAATTTATTTATGTACATTTAATATTTTGTGTACATAATGTACACAAATGGTTATTTTCTTTGTTTGTTAAGTAATTTTATGGTAAAAAGTCCATACGAAGATTCTAAAAAGGAAGAATGGTTAAACATCACTCAAAAAATCATAGATGAGCATCCTATATCCACAGATGCACTCGTCGATGTTACACTAACTTCCTGGAATGATATATTCCAATCGGAGATCGGAGCAAATAAAATTCAGATTGGTAAAGATATATTCCCAACCCCACAAATTATGGGCTTTTTTCTCCATGAATTGATACCATTAAATATCAAAGCAAAGTTTCCCCACGAATGGACAAAAGACAAAGAAGTATCAGAGAAAGATCTAGTTTATATTCCTGAACCTAAACAGTCGATTGAAATCAAAACTTCATCTCATAAAAAAAACATTTTTGGTAATAGAAGTTACGCGCAACCTTCGCCAAATCCAAAAAAAGATAAAAGTGGATTTTATCTAACTGTAAATTTTGAAAAATTTTCAGAAACAAAAAACCCAAAAATCAGATTAATTCGATTTGGATGGCTAGATCATTCTGATTGGATTGCCCAAAAGGCAGCTACTGGTCAACAAGCTCGTTTAGCACCTGAAACATATGAACTTAAATTGATTGAAATTTATCCTGAACCAAAGTTAAGTTTACTTTGAGCCATATTTCTTTCAATTCTATCTACAATCAAATCACAGTATTCTTTTTTGATTTCAAAACCAATTACTTTCCTTTTATATTTCAAAGCTACTTCTGCAGTAGTCCCAGATCCAATAAAAGGATCCATTACTAAATCACTAGGATTACTAAAACCTTTAATCACTCTCTCAATCATGTCCATAGGAAACTGTGCAGGGTGGAATGTACGCTCCTTGGAAGACCTCTTTCTTCCTGAAGTCACTTTAGCAATCTGCCAAACATCTGAAGGGTTTTTTCCCAAAGTATTACACCTTAGCTTTCCATTTTTCTTTTGATTGGGATATTTAACATTTTTATCACGAATTTCATCTAGATTAAAAGTATAATCTTTGGAATTTTTTACATACCACAAAATTTTTTCATTCCGTGGAGATAAGGTATGTTTACAAGAGACTCCAGCACCATAATTCCATACAATTTCTTGGACGAGATAAAAATCTGATTTATCCCATAATAAATAAGTAATTGGAACAGCTTTACCTTTATCTGGAACCTCTAAATAACCTACATTCAATAGGAATGATCCATTCGGAACTGTTATTTTATGAATTAAGTTTATCCACTTTCCACACCATGATAAATATTCATCAAGAGGACGTATTTCTTCATATGCTTTGCCGATGTTATAAGGAGGGGAAGTAACAGTTAAATTAATTATTTCTTGATCAATTTGTTCCATTGCTTCAACACAATCTAAATTATAAAGCAGAAAATTATCCATCTCGTAATAAGGCTTTCCTAATTTCGATTTAATATACTCAAATTTATCCATATCCAATGATATCACCATTAAATTAATATTTAATACAACAATGCAAATATAACTAAATAATAATCGGTAGTATACCTTTAAAAAATATTCGTTATGTCGCGGAATAACGAAGTTGAGATCCTGGACCCGAAAATCAAAGATTGATTTTAAGGCTTATTTTTGAATAAAATTTAAAATTATCTATTTTTATTTTTCTGAACCTAGAGCTCCAGATTGAACTGTTGTTGAATGAAAATTAAAATTTTCAATTATTTGTTCAGATTCAGTTAACCTAGTGCAAATAACTAATTTTAAATTACTGTATTAAAAATATCATAAATAGAAATACTAGAATGGGGGAGATAATACGTTGAAAAAAGTTTTTTCTGTTGGAATATTAGCACTTCTGTTATTGATTGTTGCAGTTTCTGGATGTACAAGTTCTGGTTCAGGCTCTAAGGACCCTAACAAAGATTTGTATATTGACGGAGCTCCTCTCATCGAACAAACTACGCAAGACGCAAATGGAAACCATGTGGGAGGTAACGGAGTTTTAGGCGAATGGGGAATAACTGTTACTGTTCGAAGTAAAAGTGGGACTGCTTATAACAATATACAAGCAAATGTAACATCTTACGATGAAAATAACCAAGTAATGACAAGTAAAATTTATACAATTCCTTATTTACCTAAAGGTTTGGGAGAAAGCATCAGATTTTCATCAAAAACTAAAGTAGATCATGTTACTATGACTATAGTCAATGCAACTCCTGAAACTTAATTGCTGCGTTGCCAGGTGAAAACGACACTTGGCAAAATTTAATTTTTAAAAAAAATACACTTGAAATCTAACCAGAAAATGCAGTTAAAACCTTTTATTATGTCATTATCAAGGAAACATTTAATATATACCGTTTCCATAGATGGTTACTAAAAGTTAAAGAAAAAACTAGCGCCAAAAGAGAGTGAGCCCTGAGCTTGGGCCACTCATGTAGTATAGACTATTGTAGCTATTGCTATATATATTTTCGCCATAGCCAATAGTTTAGATCTAAAATGCTATTTTTTTCTATCTCAAGGGTGGCTACTGCTACCCCCTAACCCCCCAAAGGTATCAGGGAAACTTGAAAACATTTGTAAAATCATGCGAAAAAACGTTGTTTTAAAACGTTTTGTCAAAATAGAGTTTTAAAAACGTTTATTAAGCCATAATAATGGTTATAAATCGTTTTTTTAATGTTTTCTAGTTTTATAGGGTTTGTTATATATATATATAAATAAATAAATAATAATTATATATATATAAAGTAATATTACTAATGGGAGAAAAGTCCTTTTTCTCAGAGAAAAGTCCTTTTTCTATGAGAAAAGTCCTTTTTTCCTGACCCCCTCTTAAGGATAGGATAGGATAAAATGACCAAAAAACAGATCAAACTTACGGTGGATGAAGACCTTTATGATGATTTTAAGCACGAAGTGCGGCGTGTTTATGGAAAAGTCCATGGAAACATGAGTAAAGCGATTGAAGACGCTCTTACTGTCTATATGCGTGTGGGTCTGGACCCGGATTACCAACCTCCGACCACTTCCCAGGGTACCTCTGGTCCAGAGGGGGGTAGCAGCAGCCACCCCAAGAACCAAGACCAGATTGATAAATTTTGTCGTGATTTTAAAGAACGCTTTTATGGGTATAATAGGGTTCATACCCAGGAGTTAACCAGTTTTATAATGAGTGAAACTGGAGCTCGTTCTGAAACAACCATTAAAAAGTGGAGAAATCGTTTAAGGAACGAAAAATTGATTTATTATACTACTGATGGCTGGTGGAGTATAAAAGCAGCTGAAGATAATTACCAGACTACTTTCTCACCATTAGACGAGATATACAGCCATCTGACGTTAGGTCAAAGAGTTTCCTTTAATGTTATCCAGGATCTGACTCATGGAAGTGAGAAAGCAACCAAATCCATTATTGCAGACCTGGAAAAAGAGGGCAAACTCAAGTTTTTAGGTCCCGGCTTCTGGAAAGTTACAGCTCCAGGAGATAACCTGGATAGTTTTGATAGTTCTGTTTCTTCGGATGATGATTTTTAAAAAAGAATAGGATAGGGGTGACCAAACCCCTATAATATTGTTCTAATTTTGTCCTTATATACCTTTTTAAAGGTCTCAATTTAGCTAAGGAGACCCAATAACGTTTATTACCTTTTTTAATAAAGGTGTTATTGGTGGTAAAATTGTTGGTAAATGCTGCTTAGGATCTAAGCAGCTGCTGACCAGCAGCAGCTCCTCAACCCTAATCAAAATTGGTTTTTCTAACAAAGAAAAATCCGCCCTGTGGATTTGATTAGTGGTTTTCAGAGGCTGCGGTATTGCTGCTGGTATTAGTATTGCTGTTGTTTTTTCTTCTTATTTTCCCGCTGCCCCCACGGATTTGCCCCTGACGGGGACGCTTCAATTTTCGCAATTTAGCCCGGCCTTCGGCCGGGATTTATTTTAGGCGAAAATTTCCGCTCAAATCCGCGGGTCCGGCAGCGGTGTATAAACGGTAGCACCGTAGGGGTTTTTGTTTTGAATCTGGAATTTATTTCGCCGGGCACAACTTCGTCAAATGCTGTATAACAAAATTATCGCCTTGTTAAAGTTTAGTTGAATTTGCACCGTCACCCGGCGCCGGAAAAACCGTC
>Ga0334884_1004496_pt1 | contig 14256 bp, 8 predicted proteins | sample GraSluR1_MG_7_FD_207215 | JGI IMG/M metagenome (GOLD analysis project Ga0334884, IMG submission 207215) | Sludge microbial communities from methane-producing bioreactor in Wageningen University, Netherlands - Granular Sludge_12_05 R1 | ecosystem: Engineered > Bioreactor > Anaerobic > Unclassified...
GCCGGATGTCGACCACGGACTCGCGTCCCGCAGCGCCGGGCGCCATTTCCGTCAGCGCCAACTCGGCGTTGCCGAGCACGGCGACCAGCAGATTGTTGAAGTCGTGGGCGATGCCCCCCGCCAGCACCCCCAGGCTTTCCAGTTTTTGCGAGTGCAGCACGCGTCGCTCGAGCAGCAGGCGCTCTTCCTCGGCCCGTTTGCGCGAGGTGATATCGCGGTCGACACCTCGATAGCCGCGCCAGCCGCCGCGGGAGTCGAGGATCGGCACCGCGTTCGTCTCGAGGGTCATCAGGCGGCCGTTGCGATGTCGATTCATGTTCTCGAGGTTCACGAGCGGGCGGCAGGCGCGCTGCGCCGCGTCCACCAAGGGCGCCACACGCTCGACTTCGGCGGGCGGCATCAGGGCGAAGAAGTCGCGGCCGAGCATGTCCTGGGGCTCGTAACCGAGCAGATCGCGGACACGCGGGCTGCAGTATGTGTAGATGAGCCGCTCGTCCGTGGCCCAGATCCAATCGCGCGAGGATTCGACCAACGCGCGGAATCGTTCCTCCGACTCCATCAAATGGGCGAGCGACTCGTGATAGTCGTGGCGGGTGGTATTGAGTTCGGTCAGCGCGCGGGCGAGCTCGATGGTCCGGACGTCAGCCGTCTCGGCGGCGGCGAAACCGTCTTCGATGATCACGGCGAAGGTCGCCAGGAGATCCAACGACGTGATCAGATCTCGCGGCGGCAACCGTAAGTGCCAAAACGCCGAGCCCAGTTTCTCGGCTGCGAAATGGCCGGACAAGGTCAGAACCAGCCCGCGCATACGCGAAACCGCGCCCGGTAGAACTGCTTCGATCTCAGCGAGGTCGTCGACCAGCAGGATCACGGTGCCGGACAACAACTCGCGTTTGGTCAGCACCACTGGGCGGAACCCCTGGGGCGGCGGCGTCAGGGTTGTGAGCAGGCGCGCTGTCATGGCCGGCTGTTCCTTGCGTCAGGTCTCGAATACCAGCAGGATGTAGGTCATGTTGTGGGATAGCGTTCGTGTGTAGCCGGTCGCGTTGCGGCGCGGGCCGATCTCGCCGAAGGAAGGAAAACCGGCCAGCGGAAACACGCGGCCATAGCCTTCCTGTATGGCGCCGACTTCATGGTCGAGATCGCGGCCCAGCACCTGCTTGCGTCCGGCGCAACTGATGACCAGGCCGGCCGCCGGTTCGCCGCTCTCGCGGCCGAGCTGCGCGCTGACCGCGCGGACCCCCTGCACGATCACGTCGGGCGAGGCGTGACAGAACTGGATGTGTTGATCTTGTCTCACGCTGCCGAAGAGCGTCACGCTGCCGTCATTCCCCTCGATCTGACGAATCGTGCGCAGCGTACAGAGGTTCGGGTCCTCGCTACCGGTCAGCTGGAAGGCGCTGATCCCGATATCGGCCATCGAGAGCGGCTTGCCGGTTTGCGCGGTGATGAACGCCATGGCGGGGATGTCGTCGATCGTCTCGAGCCGCGTGCCGTCGGCTGCCGTCACCACGCCGGGTTGGCCGACCGGCATCAGGTCGCCGGCGACGTGAATCGCGAAGCGCAGATCGCCGGTGGCGCCGAGGATCACGAGACCGTCGACCAGCACGGCGCGGCCGGCATAGACGAAACAGCGTTCCATGCGGTATTCGTCGCCTGCCAGGCCGCCAACGGTCGAAGCTTCGACCCGCTCGGCCAAGCCGTCGACCAGGGCCGCAGCGTCGGCGTGGAAATCGGCGAACACGATGCAGAGCGACAGCGGCGCGCCGCCTGTCGCGGCCGTCAGGTCGGCCAGGCACCTGTCCAACGCGCCGTCGAGGTCGGCCGCGACGCCCGTGGCGGCGCCGAAATGCCACTGCACGCGTCCACCCGAGTTCAGCCCGAGCGCCGACGCTCCGATCTCGGCCACCGCCTCCGTCTCGTAGAACCCGTCCCCGGTTGCACCAATCACGACGGGCGCGTTCGCGAGTCCGTCGTGAAGACCTTCGAGCAACTCGGGATTGCCTTCGTAATGGATCGACGAAAAGAGGAACACGACCTCCGGGGCGAGCTCCCGCAATCCCTCGCCGAGCTCCAGCCCCGCGCGGTAGGCGTCCAAACGGCACGTGGCAACGGACTTAGCGCGCATAGGTTGACCTTTCAGCGCAGGCCGTTGGGCGCGCTGAGCATGCCACGAATCCCAATCAAAGAGAAGGAATATTTCCTAACAGTGCAAACTTGTACTCTTGGCGCAGATGGGCTTCTAACAGGATTCGATACAGGTACTGCTTCTTCGCCGAGTCTACTGTTTGCCTTGATCACCGCTGATCCTTTACGATTGACGGCGTTATCCGACGGGTTCGTGCCGACTCCCAGCAGAGGTCGTGAGGTCTGCTCTTCATGGCGGCCGCCGTATTCCGCGCCAAGTTCACCGTGCCGTCCTTGCCCGCCGATTACCGGCCGCGGCCGCGGCTCGACCGTCTCTGGCGCGCGTGGCGGCAGGTCAAGCTGATCGAGGTCACCGCCGGCCCGGGTTGGGGCAAGACCTGTTTTCTGGCGGGCCACGCGCGCACGCTGGGCGACCGTGTCCTCTGGTACACCCTCGACGACCTGGACCGCGACCCTACCGTGCTGACGGCGCACTTGAGCGCTGCGTGTGGGTTGAGCGTCTCGCCCGCGCCGCCGCTCGAACAGCTCGCGGGGATTGTCGGCCGGCTGGACCGTTGCCGCTTGCTTGTGCTCGACGACGTGCAGTCGATCGCCCGGGCCGATGCCGCGCGCGCGATCCTCGGTCGCTTGCTGCGGTACCTGCCCGAGGACTGCCGGCTGGTGCTCGCGGCGCGCGAGCCGATCGCGCTGGCCGGTGCGCGCCTGCAGGCGCGGGGCGAGGCGGCGGGCCTCAGCGCGCAGGATCTAGCCATGACGCCCGACGAGACCGCTGCCTTCCTGGCCGACCGCCTCGGCGCCGGCGCCGCGGCGCCTCTGGCCGTGCAGATCCACGCCTTGACCGAGGGTTGGCCGACCGGCTTGGAGATCGTCTGCCAGGCGCTCGCCGAAGGCGAACCTGCGGCGCGCGCCGAGGTATTGCAGCGATTGGCCGCGGGCGGCGGCCGCTGGTTCGACTTCTTCGCCGAGGAAGTGTTGGCCGAACTGGACGCCGACACCCGCCGCTTCCTGCTGCTCACCGCGACGTTGCCCCACCTCGATCGCGAAGCCTGCGACCGACTGACCGGCCGCCGCGATAGCGCCGAGGTTCTGGCCGATCTCGCCAGGCGCGGTCTGTTCACCGTGCCGGTCGGCGACGGCGCCTGGCGCTACCACACCCTGCTGCGCGCCTCATTGCGCCATCGCCTCGACCGGGAGTTGTCGCCGGCGCAGGGCCGCCGCGTTCGCAGGCGGGCGGCGGGTCTGCTTGTGCGAGCGGGCGAGGTCGAAGCGGCGGCGTTGGACCTGGTCCGCGCCGGTGATGCCGAGGGCGCGGGCGCGTTGCTCGCGCGCAACGCCCGCGAGCTGACCGGCACCCGCCGGCCCGAGACGCTGGCTCTGGCACTGGCCGACCTGCCGGAGACGCAGGTGCGCAAAGAACCGGCGCTACTCTTGGTGCGGGCCAGCCTGGCCCAGTTGCACGGGCGCTGGGATCAAGCCGAGCGAGATCTGCGGGCCGCCCTGCGCGGCAATCCGCCGTCGGCGCTGGCCGGATCGCTGCAGGCTCACCTGGTGCGCTTGGCCATGCAACGCGGCCGCTACGAAGCATGCCTGCGCGCAGGTCGTCAGGCTCTTTCCCGCAGAGCGGCTTTCGCGCCGTCCGACCGGGGCACCATCCTGACCGCCATGGGCGTCGCGGCCGCGAGCCTCGGCCGCCTGGCCGAAGGCGCGGGCCTGCTCCAGGAGGCGTTGGCGATCGCCCGCCGCCGCCGCGACCCGGTGTTGCAAGGCCGCTGCCTGTTCTTGCTCGCGGCCAACGTGCATTTCATCCGCGGGGACCTCGCAGAAGCGCTGCGAGATGCCCGCCAGGCCCGCGACCTCTTCGCCGGCCTCGGTCGCGGCGACCTGGCCTGCCATGCCGAGGGCGTGCTCGGATTCGTCCTGGCCGGCGCCGGCGATCAGAACGGAGCGCGTCAGTCCTCGCTGTCGGCCCTGCAGCGGGCCGAGGCGATCGGCTACCGGCAGATCGCCGGCTATGCCCGCCTGACCCTGGGGGAGTGCGACCTGCTGGCCGAGGACCCGGCTGCGGCGGCAGTGCGTTTCGGCGAAGCGTGCGCGATCGCTGCCGACCTCGGTGAACAAGCGCTCGCGAACTGGGCCTGCCTTGGACTGGCGGAATCCGCCTGGCGGCTCGGCGACCGCAAGCGCGCAGCCGCCGAGGTGGCGCGCGGCCTGGATCTGGCGACCCGACGCCGCGACCAGTTCTGTCTGGCCCGGGCGCTTGCGCAGCAGGGCCGCTTGCTCGCCGCCCGCGACCACGCCGGCGCTCAGGCGCAGTGGTCCCAGGCCGAACGCTTGTTCCAGCGGCTCGGCGCTCGTCCAGAGCTAATGCGTTTGCGCCAGTGGCGGGAAGACGTCGCGAGGTCGTTGTCGTCGCCGTCGCTGACGCGGACCGCCTCCCGCACCGCACGGACGCGCCGCGCGACTCATGCCGAGCGGACCGCCGTCGCCTTGGTCACCGAGGTCGAACCGCTGCACCTGCGCCTGCTGGGCAACCTGGAGATCGATCGCGGCTCGCGGCCCCTGGTCGCCGGCGCCTGGCGCCTGCGGCGGGCGCGGCGACTGTTGAACATGCTGCTCGGCTGCCGCCTGCGGCCCGTGCCGCGCGACCAGCTCATCGAGTCGCTCTGGCCCGAGTCCGATCCCGACAAATCGGTCGTCAACCTGCGGCAGGCCGTCTTCCAGTTGCGGCGCGTGCTGGAGCCGACGAATGCCGGCGAACCGGTGCACGTGATCAGCGAAGGCGAAACGCTGCGCCTGGATATCGGGCGCGGCGGCACGTGCGATTTGTTGCTCTTCGAAGCGGCCCTCGAACGAGCGCGCCAGGCGCGCCAGGCTGGCCGGCAGCCGGTCGAACGCGCGCAGCTCCAGGAAGCTTTGGCTCTGTGGCGCGGACCGTACCTGGCTGATACGCCCTATGATCCCGCGGTGGAGGATACCGCGTCTGCGGTGCGCCACCGTTTCTTGCGGGCCGCCGAACGATTGCTCGAGCTGCTGACGAACCGCGGCGCGTGGGACGAGCTGGTCACCCTGGCCACGCGCGCCCTGGCCGAGGATCCCCTGCACGAACCCTTCGCGCGCTCGCTGCTCTTGGGGTTGTTGCGCCTCGGGCATCGCCAGGATGCGCGCCGTCTCTACGCTCAATTCGAGGCGCGACTGGTGCGCGACTTCGACCTGCTGCCGTCGCCGGCCTTGAAGGAGCTGGCCGAACAAGCGTCCGGCCAGCTCCCGTGAGACATCTTGGCGGGCGGCGTCCGGCGGGCGGTTACACTCGCCCGACCTCGTATGCCGACAACGCCGCCATGTTGACGATCTCCGATACGGAGGACCGTACCGACACGATGTTGATCGGCTGCTTCAGCCCATACAGCAGAGGCCCGATCACCTCGCGCTGGCCGATATGGCCGACCAGTTTATACGAAGTGTTCGCGCTCTGCAGGTCGGGGAAGACGAGCACATTCGCCTCGCCCCGGACCTTGCAATCGGGCACCGACTTCAGGTTTTGCGGGCCGCCGACCGCGACGTCGGCGTGCATCTCGCCGTCTACGCGCAGGTCGGGGTGCTCCCGGTGCAGGATCTGGACGGCTTCGCGCACTTTGCGGGTCTCGGGCCGATCGTTGTCGCCGAAATTGGAGAACGACAGCATGGCGATGACCGGTTCGAGGCCAAAATGCCGCGCCACCTGCGCCGAAGTCAGCGCGATCTCGACGAGATGGCGGGCGTCCGGGTTGATCGCAATCGTGGTATCGGCGAAGATGAAAACCTTGCCCTCAGCCAGGATCACGTGCATGCCGACGGCCTGCCGCATGCCGGGCTGCAGCTCGGCCCACGGCAGCACGATGCGGATCGTGTCGACATAGCTGCGCGTCGCGCCGCAGACCATGCCGTCGGCATGGCCGGTGCGCAGCATCATGACGCCATGGTGGATCGGCCGCTCGACCAGGCGCCGCGCCTTGGACAGGTCGCACCCCTTGCGCGCCCGCTCCTGGTGCATGATGCGGGCCATCTCGTCGTTGTCCGGACAATGCAGCGGATCCATGATCTCGACGCGATCGAGATTCAGGCCGATGCGCTGCGCGTTCGTCGCGATCGCCTGTTCGTTGCCTAGCAGGATCGGCTGGCACAGGTTCTCGTCCAGCAGGATGCGGCAAGCCTCGAGCACGCGATCGCGCTCGCCCTCGGCGAAGACGATGCGGCGCGGCACGGCGCGGGCCTGGCTGCGCATGCGGGTCATCACTTCCCAGCTCTTGTGGATCATGCCCTCGAGCCGCGTGCGGTAGGCGTCCCAGTCGGTAATCGGCGCGAGCGCGACACCCGTGTCGCACGCGGCCTTCGCGACCGCCATCGATTCGGCCACGAAGACGCGAGTGTCGAACGGCTTGGGAATGATGTACTCGGGCCCGAAGGCGAATTCCTGCCCGCCATAGGCGCGGGAGACTTCCTCGGTCGCGGGCCGGCGGGCCAGGTCGGCCAAGGCGTGGGCCGCGGCCATCTTCATTTCTTCGTTGATCGTGGTCGCGCGCACGTCCAACGCGCCGCGGAAGATGAAGGGGAAGCCGAGCACGTTGTTGATCTGGTTCGGGTAATCGCTGCGGCCGGTGGCGATGATCGCGTCGGGCCGCGCTTCGCGCGCGTCATCGTAAGTGATCTCGGGGTCGGGGTTGGCCATGGCGAAGACGATGGGCTTGTCGGCCATCGTCTTGAGCATGTCCTTGCTGACCAGGTTCTTGGTCGAGACGCCGATGAGGGCGTCGGCGCCGACGAGCGCCTCGGCCAGCGTGCGCTTCTTGGTGTCCTGGGCGAAGAGTTCCTTGTAGGGATTCATCCCCTCCTTGCGGCCCTTGTAAACCACGCCCTTGCTGTCGGTGAGCGTGATGTTTTTGGTCTTGACTCCCAGCTGCACGATCAGTTTCGCGACGGCGATGGCGGCGGCGCCGGCGCCTGAGACGACCACCTTCAGGGCGGCGAGCTCCTTGCCTTGCAGCAGCACGGCGTTGATCAAGCCGGCCCCCGCGATAATCGCCGTGCCGTGCTGGTCGTCGTGGAAGACGGGGATCTTCATGGTCGCCTTCAACTTCTCCTCGATGTAGAAGCATTCGGGAGCCTTGATGTCCTCGAGGTTGATGCCGCCGAAGGTCGGTTCCATGAGTTGGCAGGCGCGGATGATCTCGTCGGGGTCTTCGCTGTCCAGGTTGATGTCGAAGACATCGACGTGGCCGAAGCGCTTGAAAAGCACCCCCTTGCCCTCCATGACCGGTTTGCCGGCCAGCGCGCCGATGTTGCCCAGGCCGAGGACGGCGGTGCCGTTGCTGACGACCGCGACGAGGTTGCCGCGGTTCGTGTACTTGTAGGCGAGCGCAGGGTCGGCGGCGATGTAGTTGCAGGGCACGGCGACCCCGGGGGTGTAGGCGAGCGAGAGCTGCCGTTGCGTCAGGCAGGGCTTGGTGGGTACAACCTCGATCTTGCCTGGGCGTCCTTGGCTATGGTAATCGAGCGCATCCTGATCCCTGGTGGCCATGATCCGGGGTCCTTTCCGTTGAGTACAACGCCCGGGAATACAAACCGGGCCGGGAGCCTGCTTGTCGGAAAGGAGCTTCCGCTATTTCGCGCCGGATGTCCAGATTCTCGGTCAAATCGCAGCGCCGCCGTCGTACACGGTCTGTTCGGCGAGGTAACGCCCGTCCGTAGCGACCACCGCTTCGACGACCCGCAGGTCGCGCCGCCCACATTGCTGCGCCGCCTGCACGGCCATGGCCGTCAAGCCGCGGCAACATGGCACTTCCATTCGCACGACCACGACGCAGGGGATGGTCGGTTCGGCCAGGATCGCCGCGAGTTTCGCGACGTAGCCCTCGGTGCGGTCGAGCTTGGGACAGGCCACGACCACCCCGCGGCCGCGCACGAATCGCCACTGTACGTCCGGCATGGCCACGGGCGAGCAAGTGCTCAGGAGGCAGAGATCGCGATGGCGCAGAAACGGCGCGCTCGGCGGGACCAGGTGCAGCATGATCGGCCACTGGCGGAGGTCGGACGGGTTTACCGTCCCAGAATCCCGCGGCGGCAGGCCCGCGGCGGCCGTGCGGCCGTCGCCCGCGGCCGCGAGCGGAAAAGGGGGTGTTCCCTTGGCTGACGACGGGTTGGGGGAGGAGGGGGAGACGCCGCCGCCAACGGCCGGGAACACCCTTGAACTCGATCCAGGGCAACCACCGCCGCCGGGTGGTTGCGTTCGCGCTAGGTCGGTGGGCGAGTGCGATTCGTGCCGGGATGCGGCGGCATCGAATGTTGCAGTACCGGCGTCCCCGCGCGTACGGGCGACATGAGCCCTGGCGGCGTCGGGGTCGTAGTCGGTAACTTCGCGTTCGACGATAGTCAGCGCCCCCGTGGGGCAGGTTCCAATACAATCTCCGAAGCCGTCACAGAAATCTTCCCGGACAATCTTGGCCTTGCCGTCGATGATTTGCAAGGCGCCTTCCGCGCAGCCGACCACGCATTCGCCACAACCATTACACAGAGACTCGTCGATTTCAACGATTTTTCGCACCGGCATGTTGCATCTCCCAGTCCGGGTCTCAAGGATAGAATACGCTTTATATCTCCGTTTCGCACGGTCGCTCGGCCGACAACGGAATTTGGACCATGCTGCGAGCAGGCACTATCATTGGCGCCGGCACCCGCCGCCCGGCGCCGGGCGGCGGCTACGGGACTGCAGTCAAAGGACTCAACGATGCCCATTCTCGTGCACGGCGACGTCACGATCGAAGTCGACGACGACGGATTCATGGTCGAGCCGCAGCGGTGGGATGATCGCATTGCCCAGGCGCTGGCGAGCACTGAAGGCCTGGAGACGCTGACGGAGGCTCACTGGACGATCATGAACTACATCCGCGAGTACCACGCGCAGTTCGGCGTGGCGCCCATGGTCCGCAAGCTCTGTAAAGATACCGGCTTCAAGCTCAAGGAGATCTACGAGCTGTTTCCCAGCGGCCCCGCGCGGGGGGCGTGTAAGGTCGCCGGGCTCGAGAAGCCGACCGGATGCGTGTGATTCGCGGCGCTGGGGAGCCTGCCGAGGAGACCGTTCGTGTCTGAACTTAGCATCGTTGTGCTCGGGGCCGGCGCGGCCGGGCTGAAAGCCGCCGCGCGCGCGCGCCGGTTGCTGCCGGCGGCCCATGTGACCGTGGTGGACCGGTACGAGACGATTCCCTGCGGCGCGTGCGGCCTGCCGTTGTACCTCGGCGGCGAGATCGACAGCCTCGACCCCTTGTGCCGGACGAGCTACGGGGCGTTGCGCGACCCCGATTTCTTCCGCCTGACCAAGGACATCACGGTGTTGACGGGCCGGCGCATCGTGGCGCTGGATCGCGACGCCGGCGCGGTCACGGTCGAGCAAACCGGCGACGGCAGCGAGCGCGTCATGTTGATGTACGACAAGCTGGTGTACGCGCTCGGGGCGCGGCCGTGGATGCCGGCCAGCGTCGAACGCGGTCCTGCGGTGCTTGCGTTGACCACGGCGGCGGCCGCGAGTGAACTTCGCCGGGACTTGCAGAACGGCGCGGTCACCAGTTGCGCCGTGCTCGGCGGTGGGTGCGCCGGCGTGGAGATCGCCGCCGCGCTGGCGGATCTGTGGGGATGCGAAGTCACCTTGCTGGAAGCGGAGGACCGCCTGCTGCCAAGGTTGCTGGATGCCGACCTGAGCGAGATCGTGTTGGCTGAGCTGGCGCGCGCGGGCGTGCGCGTGCGCACGGGCTGCGCGGTCACCGCCGCGGCGACCGCCGGCGGCCGCGCGGTCGTCACGACGAGCGAAGGCAGTCTGACGGTCGACCGCGCCGTGGTGGCGCTGGGCACCGCGCCGCGCGGGGAGCTGGCGCGCGCGGCCGGGTTGGCCGTCGGGGCGCTCGGCGGTCTGGTGGTCGACGCGAATCTGCGCACCTCCGATCCGGCCATCCTGGCGGCCGGCGACTGCATCGAGCTGGTGCATCATACCAGCGGCGAAGTCGTTCGGATGCCGGTGGGGTCGCTGGCCAGCCGCCAAGGCCGGGTTGCCGGCGACGTGCTGGCGGGCCTCGACACCGAGTTTCCGGCTGTGGTCGGTTCGCTCGCGATCAAGGTTCTGAATCTGAACATCGCTGCGACCGGACTTACCGCCGCGGCGGCGCAGGCGGCGGGGCTCGATCCGGTGGCGACTCTCGGGTCGTTCGACGATCGCCTCCACATCCACCCCGACCGCGCGCTGATCCATCTGGCGCTGGTGCATGAAGCCGGCAGCGACCGCCTACTGGGTTTGCAGGCTGTGGGCCCCGGCGACCCGGTCAAGCGCGTCGATGTCTTCGCCTCGCTGCTGCGCCAGGACGGCGATCTCGCCGATCTCTTGGACGCGGAGTTCTGCTACGCGCCGGCGTACAACACGCTGTTGGATCCGCTGCACGACCTCGCCGCGGCGGCGCTCGATCCGCGGGTGTTTGGCATCGCGCAATCGCCGCTGCGGGGCGCGGCGGCCGGCCGGCTGCTGCTCGACGTGCGGACCACGGCGGAGTACGCCGGCGGCGCGTCCTGCCTGCCGCGCGGCTCGATCCACATACCGTTGGCGGAATTGCGGTCGCGGGCGCATGAGCTGCCGCCGGGTCAACCGTTGTTGGTCGTCTGCGCGAAGGGCTCGCGCAGCTTCGAAGCGGCCCGCATCCTGCGCGAATGTGGATTCACCGACCTGGTGTATCTGGCCGGCGGCATCGCGTTGTGGGAGCGCGGCCGCCTCCGCTAGCCGGAATCGTTGACAACGGCACGGTGTCTGTTATCCTACTAGCAGCTCTATTGCCGATCGTTTGTTACGTGCAGGGAATATGTAGCCTATGCGGTGGACCGCCGGCGCGGCCGGTCGGCGGGGGGATTCGAACCCTATGGATACGATCGAGTCCCTACGGACTGTCTGTGCTGCCATCGGCTTGCGTTGCGACGTCAAGTACACGCAGGTCGAGCCGCGTTTCTCCGTTGTTGTCGTGGCCGACAACGAGGGCCCGCGGCTGCGCGTCCGTATGCGCGCCGACGGTTCGGTGGCGGCGATCGTCCTGGACCACATCGCCGACCCGCCGGGAATGCTGCTGGAGATCCAGGAGGAAACGGTCCAACGTGAGCCGGTCCTGGACTTGTGGCTGCCGTACAGCGCGCGCCATCTGCATTTGGTGCACCGGAGCTCGGGCGGCTGGGTGGTCGAGCGCCTGCCCGGGCTTAGTTCAGTGGCGACGGTGGACGAGGCCCGGGCGCTGCTGAAACGGCGGCGCGCAGCCCAAGCTTGACCCAACGACAGCGGTTATTCGACGCCTGGCGTCGCGGAGCGGCGGCGCGCACGGCGGCGGATTGTGCGCGCGGGCGGTCGTGTGCTAGATTTCCCTTTGTTGCTCTGTCCCGGATGATTCGCGCCGGACCGGCTGCGACAGGGCAAACGTCTGCCGCTTTCTCGCGGCGGCCGTTCCCGTCTTATCCGGACTGACCTTGAACCGAGAGGTGCCTCATGCGCCGCGTCCTGTTCGTTGCCGTGATCGTGGGCCTTGTCCTGTCCGCCGGATGCGGACGTGGCCCGACCACTGAAGAGCGATTGTTCGTCGGGCTGGCCAACCGTTATCTCGCGGCGCTCTATGCGCATCAACCGGCCTGGGCCACCCAACTCGGCAATCACGACCACGACGACCGCTTGCCCGATCTATCTAGACCGGCCCGCGACGCCTGGGCCGACCTTAATCGAGCCTACCGCGACAGCCTGCGGGCGATTCCGCCCGACCAACTGGGCGAGCAGGATCGCATCGACCGCGAAATTCTGCTGCGGCGCATCGCGTACACGCTGTTTGCGCATGAAGAACTGGACGAACCGAGCTGGAATCCGCTGCTCTACAACCCCGGCGACGCGATCTACTCGCTCCTGGCGCGCGAGTTCGCGCCGTTGCCCGCGCGCTTGCAGAGCGTGGCCGCGCGACTCGAGCAGATTCCCGTCCTGCTAGCCACCGCCCGGGCGAATCTCGAAAATCCGCCCGCCGTCTTCACCCGCACGGCCATCACCCAGAATCAGGGCACGATCAACCTCGTGATGGACGGACTCGACCGGTATCTAACCGACGAGCCGGGCATGCGCGATCGGCTGGCGCGTCCGCGCGCCGAGGCCATCGCCGCGCTGACGGAGTACGGGGTCTGGCTCGCCGACGATCTGCTGCCGCGTTCGCGCGGCGACTTCCGCCTCGGCGCCGAACGGTGGCGCCGCAAACTGCAGTTCGCTCTGGACAGCGATCTGGAGCCGACGGCGATTCTCTCCTCCGCCGAGCGTGATCTCGAGGCGACCACCGCGCGGATGGCCGATCTCGCACGCACCATGTACCCGCAGCGGCTCGGCTCGCCGGTCCCCGCCCAGATTCCGCGCGAAACGCTGATCGCCGTCGTCCTGCGCAACCTTGCCGAAGATCGGCCCACCAGTGAGACCATCGTCGACCAGGCGCGGCGCGATCTCGAGCGCATCACCGCCTTCGTGCGCGAGCACGATCTGGTGCGCGTGCCGGACGAGCCGATCGAGATCATCGTCATGCCCGAGCACCAGCGCGGCATGTGGATCGCCTACTGCGATTCGCCCGGGCCGCTGGAGCCTCATCTGCCCACGTTTTACGCGATCGCGCCGACGCCGGCGGACTGGACGCCCGAACGCGCGGAGTCGTTCTACCGCGAGTACAACGACTACATGCTGCAGGACCTCACCGTGCACGAGGCCATGCCCGGTCACTATTTGCAGATCAACCACGCCAACCGTTTCCGCGGCTCGACGCCGGTGCGAGCGGTCTTCAGCAGCGGCACCTTCGTCGAGGGCTGGGCTACGTACGCTGAACAGCTCATGGTCGAGTCGGGTTGGGGAGGCCCGGAGTTCGAGATGCAACAGCTCAAGATGCGCTTGCGGCTGATCATCAACGCGATCATCGACCAGTTGATCCACACGGTGGGCATGACCGAGGGCAAGGCGATGACGTTGATGATGGAGCGCGGCTTCCAGGAAGAGGGCGAAGCGGCGGGCAAATGGATTCGCGCCTGTCTGACCTCGACGCAGCTGTCGACCTATTACGTCGGCAACCTGGAGATCAACGCCATCCGCCGGGACTGGCTGCGCAAAGCAGGCGCGCAATACCGGCATCGCGATTTCCACGATCGCCTGCTGTCCTACGGCGCGCCGCCGCCGCGGCATCTGCGCGGATTACTGGACCTGGCGGACTGACCCGGATGATTCATGGAGGTCCGGCTGGCACGCGCGGCAGAAGCAAGTTGAACGGCCGCCGATCACGAGGCGCTCGATCGGCGTCTTGCAACGCCGGCACGGTTGTCCGGCTCGGCCGTAGACCTGCAGCCGCTGCCGGAAATTGCCCGGCTTGCCGTTGAAGTCGGTGAAGTTCAGGAATGTGGTGCCGCCGTGCCGCAGCGCAAGGCGCAGCACCGCCTTGGCCTCGCGCAACACGCGCTGCAGCGTCGCCGCGTCGCATGCGGCGGGTTCGGTCAGCGGGTGCACGCCCGCGCGGAAGAGGGCCTCGTCGGCGTAGATGTTGCCGAGTCCGGCCGCCACTTGCTGGTCCAGCAGGACCGATTTCAACGGTGCCCGCCGCCGCGCGACCCGCGCCAGCCACGACGCGAAGCGTACGGCGAGCATGTCCGGGCCGATATGGGCCAGTTCCCGCTCACGCCAGTCGGGTCCGACCGCCGTCCAGCGGCCGAACTTGCGGATGTCGCGGTAGTGCACGGTACAGTCGCCGAATTTGAGCGACAGATGCACGTGACGGTCAGGGCGGTATCCCTCCTGCAGGAAGATCTGCCCGGTCATACGCAGGTGCAGCAGGACGTGGCCGGGCTGCCGCCCGTCAAAGGTGAGGATCAGGTACTTACCGAGGCGTTCGACCGCAACGAGGGTTCTGCCGACCATGGTGCGGCGCACCACCGCCGGCGACGGCTGGAGCACGCCCGTGAACCGTACCCGCAGACCGGTGCAGCGCCGGCCCGCCAGAGCGCGGCGCAGCGCGCGTGCGATGCTTTCGACCTCGGGCAGTTCCGGCACGGCGCCAT
>Ga0334884_1004501_pt1 | contig 14252 bp, 4 predicted proteins | sample GraSluR1_MG_7_FD_207215 | JGI IMG/M metagenome (GOLD analysis project Ga0334884, IMG submission 207215) | Sludge microbial communities from methane-producing bioreactor in Wageningen University, Netherlands - Granular Sludge_12_05 R1 | ecosystem: Engineered > Bioreactor > Anaerobic > Unclassified...
CCAATATCATGTCTGATTTTGTTAAGACCAGTGCGTGGATCAAACCCACCATTACCGGGCACTCCATAAGGATCACCACCAATATCAGTCATTATCACGTTAACTTCTCTGAGTTGTGCCGCATTCTTCGCAGAAACCACACGTGATGTAATGAATGGATCAAATTGATCAAAGTGCAACGCTTTTGTCGAATGCAAGTTGATGCCCAACACAGGCACCCAGCTTTCCATGGACATCAAACTGCGCATCTCCAATACACCACCACCGACCACTTCAAGCAACTGATCTAACTGGTTCCAACGCGGTCTTGTAAATTCAGCAATCGGTGTAAACAAGAAATGTGGATTATTCCAAGCATTGTTGAATATACCTGATTGATCGGACAATGAGCCTGTTATGTCAAACACACCAAAACTTGATGAGTAGGAGGCTTCTTCTTCCAGAATATCTCCATCCAAGAAGTTCGGCGTATAGCTGTCCAAAGGTTCAAGCTCATCATTCACTGGGAAATTACCATCGGGATCAACCATTACAGCTTGTTCCACTATGGCGTTCATTGTTGTCTGGCTGCGCCATGTAGCGGAAGTACGCACTGCAATAAAGTAGGACAAGCCGGAAATAGTGTTATCCCCTTCTGGTCCCGCTTCTACAGGGAATTCTGGCTCAGCAGCAGTTCCATTTCCAATAAAATCTAATTCGTAGGTCAACCCGAAGAATGGACTTGATGAGATCAATTGTCCCAATGGCGCACCATCGTTATCCCAGGTATAGAGCAAAATATCATTACCCACATTCAAGTTACTATTATCTGCAGCGTCATCAGAGTATGTTTCCAGGAATAACCCGAATTCCAGAATATCGGATTGTTCCGGGCCTGCAACATTCGCATAGGGTAAGCCATCCCGCTGATCTGGCCGCAACGTATACCGCATACTTTCAAGTACACGTGGTGCAAAGGCATCTTCACCATAACCCATGGTAAAGTTAAATAATGGCACCCAGTTTGTCAAAGGCACCAGAGCTTCCTGATCACGTATGGCATTCGTTACAGTGAAGTTGGCAGCATCCTGGTCTTCTCCTTCTCCTTCGCCCTCACCTTCGCCTTCACCACCACCTTCAATACGAACTATTATGTAAGCTTCACGTGTATACACATCAATGATCGTTCCATCTGGGGAAACAAAGGTGACTTCCAACGACACAGTATAAATACCCGGTTCTGTATAACGATGTACCGGATTACGTTCGGTTGAGGTCTGCCCATCACCAAATTCCCAGAAAAAGCTTTGAGCAACATGTAAATCACCACTGTCTGAAGCTTCTGTGAATACAACATCCAATCCTGGAGGGCCGGTTGGACGCGGAGTTATAAACCCTTCCAGTGGCTCGGCATAGAAATACGCAAATGGTACATCTACAATCTCAATATAATTTGGCCGTGTAACTGTCTCCCGGTTTCCGTTTTGATCGGTAACAGTCACTGAAACTGTAAAGAATCCTGTATCTTCATATTGATGCGTCGGATTTAACTCATCCGATGTATTGCCATCGCCAAAATCCCAAAGAACACTGACGGGATCAAAGGATGTCACCAAAGTAAAGACCACATCTCCACCTACACGCTGACGCACTGGTTCAGCAAAAAATGTTATTTCTGGTGGTTCAGAAGCAGTTATAACTGCTGTACGACCACTCTTCGGTGGATGAGTCCGCATCCAATAACGAACATCTCTGTTGTCTTGGCTCGTATCACGTTCTGCCACCGGCTCATCGCGTCTGTTGATCTTGTTATAGGTCCAATAGTGCTGTCTTGGAGCTTCCTGGAAGAACGTGATATATCCTACACCACGGCTTGCAAACGGAAATTCTGAAAACAGGTTGTATTCATCGGCACGTTGACCACTGGCGCTATCCAGACCAACCTTGAAATTATCTGGATCAGGCTGTGTCGGCGTTACCGGCCCCCAAGAAACAATGGCTGCACGGAATGCTTTGCCTATGTCCATATGACGAGATGGACGTACCACGACAAAGAAATCTGGGCCAAAGTCGGGGTGACTGATACCCGTACCAAAGGTAGTCGGAATGGGTTGGCGCAAACGAGGTTGTGTTGCATAGGGCACAGTGGTTCGGCCAACCAGATTATCTGTACCAGGAGATGAGAAGACAAATCGAATCTGGTATTCCGGTTCTCCCGGTGTTCCAACCAGCATAGGTTCGAAATCCAAATGAATTGGTAAGTCAACATATTCAAAACCACCTTGCCCGTCGGGTATTGGTGGATCAAACACACCGATGGTGTTGCTTGGATGGTAATTGTTATCACGATACAAGGACACACCACTGAACATACCATTGGCCGGGTCTTCAAAATCCAATGGCAAGAAATCACGACTTAAATCCAAATTGTTGGTTACATCATGTATTTCTACGATTACCTCTTCCAGGTAAGTCGTGTTTTTCATTACTCTCCAAGGGTATCCGGATGATGGCCTACCCGAGCGCAAGGTCAGTGTATCACCACTGGCTGCAACGATTTCATATCCTTCCACCCGTGGGAACGGTACTGCTTCTGCATTTAACCCAATAAGATGCATGTTGACCACATTTTGTGTCCAAGTATGCCCGGGTGTGCGGAACTGATTGTTTCCAATCGCGTCACCACTGTTGCCACTGCCCACTACATCATTAGGCCTGCTGGTTGCAGTATCTATACCCAGTACCGGATAGGGTGAACCGTCCGGTGTTACTTGTGGCGTAGCACCAATACCATCGCCTATCAACGCATCAGACAAATTGACAACACGTGTTGGCACACCTGTCTCCAACATATCATGCCCATAATAATCAAAGGCACCTTCATCCGGGTTAACCTTCGTGTAGGTTGTACGCGTCGGATAACTCAATGGTGCTGTCTGTATACCACCCAACCGTTCAGATGCAGGAGTCCGGGAAGGCAGACGTGCAGGTACCACGACACGGAAACCTTGATGCGCACCGATGTTATCTGAAGTCCGAATGGCTACATAGAGGTCTGTACCCTGATTACCACCTGCTGGCAATGCTTTGGTTTCGCCCGTATTTTTCGCTTGTTGTTGTTGTGCGAAAAATGGTGCTATGTCTATTAATTCTGGAGTACTTGTCCAGAAACTGGGCCAGTTGTCTTTTGCGGATTTCAACAATATCGGTGGTGTAATAATCCCCCCATCTGTTCCAGTATCATCCGTACCGGAATCGGTTGTGTCACCGCCCCCTGTATTGGGTTGGGCACTGGCAGAACCGGTACCACTGGGAGAGCCAACACGATCATCACTTTGTGGCAGCCTCCAGCGGGTAGCTGGACGCAACTTTAATACCCAAGCCAAATCGGATTTACCGTCCCAACGATTTTGTTCTTCCGGAGTAAGAGTAGCCATAAATCCAGCTACATCATTGGCATTGTTCGGATCACCCAGAAATACTAAACCATCACCACTCAGGTCATCTGCAATGTAATTACCATTTTCATCTACATTACCATAAAGACTTACTGGTTCTGGTGCAGAAGCCCATCGAAGGCTATTTGTCTGCAATGGTACAATCTGGTCTATAAAAGCTGGTGTTGGGGCGATGTCCGCAAATATGGGGCCATCAAAGACACCATTCTGATTGGTGTCTTCATACAACTGGACACCCGAAGTAAACAATTGCCCATTGGGATCCAGTGCTGCAAGATGATTCGGCTGGAAATCCGGTCCCCAAAATGCAACGGTTAAATAGTTTAATGAAATTGGTGCACCTTCAGCATTTACCGCAGGATCATCTGTACCTGCCAGATTCAGACCCAGCATAGCTACGGGCTGGGAATTGTTGGGCACACGCTGCTTCAAGAGACGTGCTGAACGTGTTTGTGGACCCGCAGGCCAATCGCTCATCCGTGGTAATTTGCCGCGTTCCACTGTCTCACCAACAATCATCCAGTTTCCACGTTGCACTGCGAATTGTTCACCAACCTGTACACCATATGGATGATGAGGCAGGTGTAATTCACCTAGATTTTCATTCAGATAAAATCGATCCAAGTACGCTGAGTGTCCATGCTGTATGGTCAGATTGGGACCATCATTACTTAAAATATAATATCGGGCACCACGATCATCAATCAGCCATCTACCCGCAACATTACCAATCCCGCCATACTGTGGGTCCTGGACAACGAACACATATACGTCATCTTCATAGGTACGTTCACTACGCTCCGTTGGTGGGCGATGGAAAGGTTCATTTAGTTCACCCTCACTCGCTAAATACACGTAGCTAAAATTACCTGCATTGATTAATGCTTGCCCACCAGCAAATCCCGGCCAATTTCCATAGGTAGGTAATGTTGGTTGAGTTTGAGGTGACGGGAAAAACACCGACCTGGGTTCTTTGTTATTTTGGCCATATATAACATCATCGCTAAGACGGAATGGCACCGTTTCAAAAGAATATTGTGTTGGTGTCATGCGGTCATTGACGGTGCTCCAGGCAGCACGGAAACTTTGGGTCATTCCAGGCGTATTGTAAGCAAAATGACGCAATTCAGATATACCAAAAATATCACTATTTGGGGTAGCACCACCTGGCGAGACAATGTTCCGGCTGATATCCAAATTTTGAGGTGTATCGACAATCAACAAGAATGGATCTGTCCATAAACTCAATATGGTTTTTTGATTTCCCTCTCGGATTGGCTCATGAGTGCCAACAGTCCTGTCTTGGAAAACTATAACAAAATTTTGCCCCGGGTTTATAAAAGTTTCTTTGGCATAAACATTGCTCGTACTGTATGTCATTACCAAATCTTGAATTTCAATACCAAATCGAACTGGTTTCGTGTTTTCAATAGAATGTGTTCGCTCAGGCCACCAAGGTAATGGCTCAAAAAACAATTCGAGTTCTTCAGGAGGTGTGCCATTTTCATCTTCAATACCATAATCAAACTCACCAAAGCATGGATATAGATCATTCCGACAAATCATATCAATGCGAGTATCATCCTGCCAGGCATGTTCACTGAATTCTGGTTCACGGAACATATACTGGTTGCTGAGCAAGATACCGCCATCCCAATGGGGTGCACCATTATAGAACGGGAAGTTACCTGCTGGTGCGTCTCCTCGACTACCCGGATTCCAACGCCGTGGCTCAACCATCACCCGCGTTTCTGTACCCAAAGGCATACCCGTACCATCACCTTGAAGACCGGAAATGTCGGTAAAACCGCTATCAGCACGAACAGCTACAAAATAATCGGGTCGCGGTAAATTCGGTGGTGCACCAAAGCTGTCCGGTGTTGGTTCCAAATAACCTGTTGGAGTAGCACCACCGGCACGTCGACGACTGCCTTCAAAATAAAGCCGTATTTTCCACCATGGATCACCACCACCTGGTGGGAATGGTACATATTCCCATTCATAAATAACTTCATCCACATAACTTTGATGTAATGCAAACTGCCCAGGCGTTCCAGGAATCATCGGATAATCGTTCAGTGAAGCACCCAAGGTTCCTGATGGAGTAGGTGGATTAAACAAACCATTGTTGTTGGTATCATGCCATAACCACACACCATTAAAGCCATAATCATTATGAATGATATCGTTGGGACCACCAACACCATTGTCAGTAATTGTAGTTAATGCATTATTGGGATTAAATCCAGCATTTCCAGGAGGCCCAAAGGGGTCTGCACCAAAATCGGTCAATACCAGATTTAATTGTGTAATACCAGCATTACCCCCAGTAAAATCAGCACCATGCAGTGCAATACCCAACACAGGTACCCAAGCTTCAATGGAGGCAAGTTCACGAATATCCAGCCATTCCCCTGAGACTGCCTGGATAAAAGTATCCGAGATATCCCAACGTGGACGTGTTAATTCACCACGCGGCGAATAGAGGCGGCCAGGATGATTAATCGTATTGTGCAGCCGATCTCCTGGAGAGATATCAAATCGTTCATCACCACGAATATCAAATACACTGAAACTGGAAGAATAGCCAGTATCCTCATTCAGAATTTCATTGTCATAGAAATTCGGTGAAAAGGAGTCCACAAATTCACCGTCTTCATTGACTGGCTGGTCAAAAACCTGGATTCCCTGGTTGAAATCGTCATTACCTATCGGGAAACCTACACGCGCATGTTCTACGACAACACCCAATGTTTGTCGGGTCTGCCAGGTTCCTGAAAGTCGAACGGCAACAATATAATTATTTCCGGGATCGCCTCCTGTCACTGGCCATTGATTAGATAAAAATTTAGGAGGTCCATCAAAAATTTCAGCAATATCAGTGAAAGGTGCTGCGGGATCATAATTGGGAGAACGCGGATCAAAGACAAAACTCAGGTCATATACCAAATCGTTGATATTGTACTGCAAATCATATTCATCGGTTGTAAAATTGCCCCCTACAACCTGACGCTGGTACGGATACCCGTGCCCATCCCATGTAAGTATCGGTTCTCTTTGATCATAGATAGTGCCTGAAGGGCTGTTAAAATCCAGTTGGTTGTCCGGCACCCCAAGGGGACCAGAATCTCGGAATAACCCAAATTCATGAAAGTTGTGTTCAGCCAGAGTCCCCCCACGAGGATAGGGTCGGGCAGCAACAGGATCACCAGTCAAACGAAACCGTAATCGTGTCAAAGCACGTGGGGCTGGCTCATCCGGATTATACGACATGTTAAATGAAAATAGTGGTACCCAATCATTGTGTGGTACGAGCGCAGTTGAATCTTGAATGAGGTCAGTAAATGCTATTGAAGAACCTGGCGGATCAATCGGAGCACCTTGTTCCGTAACTGTGATATGCGCATTTCTGAAAAACGGCAACTCATCTAACGGTGGACACCAAAATTCGCCATCTACCAACACACGCATACCGATGTCCCAGATACCTGAGGAGAATGGCATAGGATTATTTGGCTCTGGCGGATTGGTTGCACCATCCGTTACCAGGAGATTGGGTTGTTGATTAGCAGGAAGTGCTGGATTGTATTCACGAATGTAAATTTCACTTGTGTCAAAATCAGCACCATTGCGGCGAAAATACCATTGAACCGCCGTAATAAATACCAGATCGTCTGACAATATAGGGTTACCGGCTTCATCAAATCCAATTAATTCCCGCGTATCATTTTGCAATTGAATTGTATGTGGTGATGGCCCTTGACGCGGAGTAGCAACAAAATCAACATATATGCCATTACAAGTACCAGCCTGGCTCAATAACGCATTGTGCATCAACACATTGGGTAAGGAAACAGAAGCCGTAGCAGAGGCAACTTGTATATCAGGATATATAGTAGATTCTTCGGGCACAGTACCCAACAGAACATCCAATCCTGCACCTATATTGGATGGTTTCTTGCGCTCTGCTTCATACAGCAAAAGCCCAGAGGAAACATCCTCGTTTGCAGAATGAACGGCCGCATGTGCCACATTCTGGTAACTACTCGGGGGAGAGGCAGTACTTCCAAGCAAACTGCCACCAAAAACCCCAATAAACATGATTGCCGCTGTAGCAAGCCCTAGCAAGGCGCCGCATCGTGTGCTCACTGTCTCACTCTCCTCGGGAATAAGTAAAAAAAGCTCCTGTGCGTGCATGCACAAGAGCACATCCATTTAAATTTACACCATTGATTGTGAAGGATTGCACGTTTTCAGGCACATTTCGAGACACAAGAACTGCATTCGGCAAACGACACATCTGCTTCCTTGCATTATAATTGGCGGGTAACTTTACCGCCAATCCGGTCCAAGCCTGATACGAATGTTGCATACTCCACCCCAAATAGTTTGTATCGCAACTTATAACACAGCTTTTCTGCCATGTCAACACCCGGATTCCCAGAATCCCCTTAAGTCTAATAATAACAGGTATTTAAAATTTTTATACAAATGTCAATTCAGACAGTCAAGATGAGCAGTTTGAATTTGACATTGCATCTTACAGGTCTGCTATTTCAAATGAAATCAACAATTCCCTGTTCGTTCATACCTAAAAGCATACTCGATATACACACTTAATTCAACACCAACACCATTTTTATTTTATCTGACTACCTGAGACCACATAAAACAAGCAATTAAGCCAACTATTTAACAATACCCAAAAACCCAGATCTTGATACTTCTGATTCAAGTAGTGCTTATTCAACTCAATGGTTTATAACCAGTTATCTGCCTGCATCAGGGTAACATATTGGTATTGTCAATGCCTAATAAAACATCGCGCAACTGTAATATCAACTCTTGTGACACCCGGAATACACCTTCTCGGCCAGCAACCCGGGCATAGCGTTCCATTTCGTTGTCAACTGTTATCTCGCCGACTACCAGCGGTCCGTAACTTTCAGCTATATCAGCATCACCCTCTGGATGCACCACCACAGAAAAAGTAAAAATGGGCTGTTCAAATCCATACACTGATGGTTCTATGTCCACTCCTGCTTCAAATCCTGTAGCACGCAGTGGTGATAATGAATTGATAAGCCTGTCTGCATCCGTCTGGTTGTCCAAAGCCCTGTTGGCAGGTTCCCGCACTACCCAAATGCCATGAGACTTCTCAATCACATAATTACGTCCTTCGAACGAGAACTCCATCCGTACCGTGTCGAGCCGTGAAAAGCGCATCAATTCCCGTGAGCGGAAGTGATTGGGATCAACCAACAATCTTTCAATTAAAGTCGTTTCCAAGCGTACAACGTCGCCCACATCCTGGGTTCCATAATAGAAATCGGGCGATTGAACATTTTGCTTGAAAAGTAGCTGACCAGTGTCACCATCGTTAAAATGCAACCCAATAACCACATCGGGCGAATCCAGACCAAAATCAGCCAAACTCCCTTCAGGAAATGACATGGCCGACAGTTCTTTAAGCCGGGCAACATACATTGACAACTCCGTTGGAGAAGCATCTGCCATTGCGGGATGTTGCACCTGCCACCCCTTTTCGCTATCCAGCGCCAAAACAAACTCGGAATTCGGAGCCTTTACTTCAATCCGGTTCAAATCAGAAGCTTTTCGTGATAATAACCGGCGTTCACGCAATGCATAGGGAGAACGGGGAAACATGGTAGCCACATGCGCATCGACAAGAAATACAGCGTCTCTACCTTCTTTAATGGCAAATAAACCGCCCTGTTCTGTAGTTCGGTCAAGATTCCCAAAATACAACACCTGCTCATGCCCCTCCGCATCGTCCACAAGGGTAACGCGGATTGGTGCCGGCTCAAACCCGTAATCAGGTAAATTTTCCGGATTGTCAACAAAATTGCGTCCTACCAAAAATTGTATTTCAGCCACCAGTTCGTTGACCATATCCTGGTTTGCCGCGGCATTGGCGGGAGAGATCATCCGCCAGGGTGCATCAACAGATTCCCGTTCGAGAATAACCCGAATGGACTCTTCACCCACCTCAGGCGGGTCCTCTATGTCAATACCTTCGCGACCAGTCCAAATCCGGGCAAATTCAAAACGAAGTATATTGGCGTCTCGGTCCTCTACTGTAAAACGATTTCGTAAATCATCCAAAGAACGGTCCAACTCAAAAAACTGGTTATCATTGACTAAAAAAACCATCTTTTCATTGAGTCGTGCATATCGATAGGTTCGAGTCGGCTCCATATGGCCGAAATCTATTTGATTAGCATCACCTGTTTCCGTTTCAAAGTATACTTGTAATTTGGGTTCTTCCAATCCATATTCTGCAATGTACGATGCATCTGACTCAGTATGTATTGTGCGCTGATTGATCAATTCAGACAACGTCCGTGCAACTCGGTTCCACAACGGTTGGAATGCATCAATAGTTGGGTTGGGTGATACAATCTGCCACAAACCATCTGCTTCTTTTATGGCAGTGGCGGGTGTACGACCTACTTGGTGTATCTCCAGTTCACGTATACTCTCCGGATTAAAATCAAACAGACGACTGGCTTCCAGAACTGCGCGTTCTTGCTGTTCACCCAGGAATTGTAATCCCCAGTATCCCAGACACAACACAACAAAAATACCTGCCAACATCAACGTATTGCGAAAGCTCATTGAAACTTCCTCCGCATAAAAAATACAATAATTCCAGCCAGGGCTACACCTTGAACAGTAAATAGTGTAGAGAACCAAATAATCGCACGTTGTTGTGCTTCATTCACAAATATGGGACTGGCTTCTATACCTGTAGCACGTATTGCAATCAAATCTTCACTTTCTGTCAACCAGGCAATCGTATTCATCAAAAAATTAAAATTCCCTGGAATTCCAATCTGCGCATTGGCTGCAAATACAGAATCACCGGTAACCACAACACGCCCATACCGTGGCGATCCGGATTCCGGGTCATCTTGTGCACGAACTGTTGCAGCAACAGCCAGTGGCAACGGACCAGTTCGCTCATCAGCATCTCGTGTAATTTGGCCGGTTTCAGCCAGAATTTCAATGTCTTCTTCTGCCCAAAAATGCGGTTTTGTACGCAATAGTTCTGTTACCATAACACCCTCTGGAACAGTGTCTGCCGCGCTTACTGTTCTGGCAACCTGCATCCGCATGATTTGATCAAAGCCCCGTGTTATTGGGTGCTCCTGGCTGAATGCGCCACGAAACATCATAAAACCATCGTCTACTTCTTCGAAAGGTCTGTTGTCGGGACTTAATTCCACCAAAACCATGTTTTCATCCTGGTCGGTTACAGCAATGTCATGACCGACGACGATTCCAAAACTTTCTTCAAGCCAGGGACGAAGCACCTCACGACCAAACAAACCATGCGTCACCCGGGTCCAAGGTTCCAGCATAATCAACAATCTGCCACCCCGCTCAATATATTCTTGTATGGCCCGTACTTCTTGTATGTGAAGATCACCCGTTGGATTATTTATCACCAGCAGATCGACGTCTGGTGGTATCTCGGCATCGCTCAAGGATATGGCATAGGGTTCGGGGCGATACGATTCGCGCTCAAGTAAAATGCGAAAGATGGAGGCGCCTTGTACTTCATCATCATTCAAAATATCCCGTTCATTGTGCCCTGTCAGGAAGGCAACCTTGGGCTCTGATCTACGCAATATGTTGATCAACGCATTGGTAAATTCCCGCTCTTCCAGTCGTGGGCTTCCACCTGAAAGTGTAATTACACGTTGTCTGTTGCCAGCACGAAGCAGCACGGTGCCTTCAGCAGAAACATGGGTGATGTTCATCGCTTCCAGTCGCGCCATGTCTATTTGCGGGTCCATCAGATGTACTTGTAATAAATCGGTATGCTCCTGACACTGCTCCAGAAAACGCAACGTCTTGTCCCGCGCAATCCGAACCAAACGATCTTCAATATCCAGAAATATGCAGTAGGCTTGCACCTCTTGCGTCATGGTCTGTAATACTTGCTCTGTTTGCCGGGACAAATCTCGCCGCCCTTCTTGTGTAAGGTCCCACGAACGCCCCCAGGTTTGCGCAAAAGCATATATTACTACGCAGATTGCCAAAAAAATAAATGAGGCAATCACAGCATTCAACATGCCGACCACACGCCCTTCGATGATAGTCCAGCCCGACGCATTCAGGAGTAAGGAGAGCAACCAAACCACGCCTAAACACACCGCAGCGGCAAGCGGTAAAAGTGTAATTAAAGAAAATGGTTCTTGTCGCCAAACCAATAAATTTAAAAACAATGCAAAACTCAACAGAGCAGCAATTCCAACCCAATGTCTCAGGGACATATTACTATGACCTCCATTTGCGGCTTTCCAAAGCACGGAATGTAAGGAACAAGAAAAAAGCACAGAACAGCAGATAATACACGACATTGTTGGGTTGTATGACACCCTGCGCCAGCTCACGTGCATGCAAATCGACTGGTAATTCAACTACAAAAGCGCGAAAAATCTGGTACATGAAATCAATGGGTACACGAAGTATGCCTGCCAGATGTTCAGGTACCGGAGTTGCTTCTGGAAGTTTTTCTCCGGTATACCCCATAATGTATAGCAATAGATTGAGTCCGAAAGCGATTGTGCCTGCTGTAATCTGGTTCCTCGATATCGACGATACGAAAAGCCCCAGACTGATGAAAGCAGAACCCATCAGGAATACCGTTATTACACCGAATACAAGCACCAGCAGCTCGACCTTTGCAAAATACCCCATGATACCTACTTGAACGCCAACCACCAGCATCATCATGACGACCATACCCATTGCTGCCAGGAATTTCCCCAACAGGATGTCCCTGTCACGTAATGGTTGCGTAAACAAAAGCTCAATCGTGCCGCGATGTTTCTCTTCTGCAAACAAACGCATGGTTATCAATGGAGAAAGGAACATTATCAACGTACCACAAAAAACCATGAAGGGACTCAGAAGGGTTTCTTCAAAATCTGGTATGGTGGAATATCCGAACAAAGTGGGCTCTTGTGAAACACGTATATAGAGATTGAAGGACATGACAAAAGCCAATCCAGAAATCAAAGCAAAAATCCCAACCACCACATAGCCGATTGGTGTATAAAAAAAGCTTTGAAAATCACGTTTTGCTATTACCCAGACACTTTTCATACTGTCTTCTCTCCCGCTTCTTCTTGCTGCGCACTGATAGCATCTCCAGTTGATGCAAACATTTCACGCTCAGCGGAAACCACTGCCACAAATATTTCTTCTAACGTGCGTCCCCGTTCTTCCAGTGACAACAAGGGTATATTCGCATGAACCAAAGCATTCGCGACATCCGCATTTAATGCGGCACCCGGTGTTCCAGTTATTCTGAAATGGTTTGGTGTATCCTCTCGCACCTCCTTCACCCCCTGTACCCCATTCAAAATATCTTGCACATTTGCCGTTGATTCACCAACTTTCACCAGTAACTGAAGTGCTCCACCCGAACCGGTCAGGTTTTCCATGCTGTCCTGCGCGACAATATGACCTTGATTGATAATTAATACCCGTTGGCACAACATGGAAACTTCCGGAAGAATGTGAGTACTGATAAGCACGGTATGATCGCCACGGAGTCCTTTAATCATGTTCCGGATTTCGACAATTTGCTCAGGGTCCAGCCCTACTGTAGGTTCATCCAGTATCAAAACAGGCGGATTGCCTACCAATGCTTGTGCCAGGCCTACGCGTTGACGATATCCTTTGGACAAATTGCCAACAATGCGATTTGCCATATGCTCCAAACCACAGCGCTCCATAACGCGGCCAGTTTCTAATCTACAGGCATTGCGGTCCATGCCTTTTATTTCCGCAATGAAATACAAAAATCCTTTAACGGTCATTTCATCATATAGCGGAACCCGCTCCGGCAAATATCCTATGCGACGTTTTACTTCCAATGGTTCCAGGTGAACTTCATGGCCTGCAATGTGTGCAGTACCACTGGAAGCCGGAGAAAATCCGGTAAGAATACGCATAGTAGTACTTTTTCCCGCACCATTTGGCCCAAGAAAACCTACAATTTCTCCTGCCTTGACTTCGAAATCGACCTCTTTAATTGCCGCAAAATTTCCAAAATACTTGGTCAGGTTCTGAACTTGGATCATTTGTGAAATCTCCGCCATTCTGACAACTAATTGCCGCCAAATGATAAGCGTTTGAAATGCCGAATCCGTAACAGATTGGCAAGAGACAAGGGAGTCTCGGTTGGAATTGAGAATTGAAAGTGCCCAAACAGGCAATATTTTCCGCTCAGGGTTGCATTAAAAGCCATTTTGTCTCTATTTCAATCCCCATAATCCCCTAAGTGTAGGGACAAACCAGCACCATTTGCAAACATTTAACCATATGTAGTTTTGGCATAATAGTTGCTTGGATAATATTTGAAATGTAGATATTCCTCAATTGAAAGGTTGATACTATGATTGTTCAATGTTGCGTTTGTAAAAAAATACGATATGCAAATAATGTCTGGGATAATGCTGTTGGCAGAAAAGACGCATTACAGCCGGAAGCCAGTCACGGATATTGCCCGAAATGTGCTGAAGCTGCATTTCAAGAGATATATGAGTCTCGGCGAAAAAACTCCCTTCATTACACGGTAAACACCCCCATTGTCATCAATATATAAACTTGCCCAGATTCCAATACGATTATGCGGCTTTAAAAAATGACGCATACAGCCACAATCTCCAAGTTTTTCTTCACCAACAAATGATTTCAAATTGCATAATTGCCCTGATAATCAAAATCAATTTTCATGCCACTAGCCCCTTAAATCTACTCACATCAATTCACCAT
>Ga0334884_1004503_pt1 | contig 14250 bp, 8 predicted proteins | sample GraSluR1_MG_7_FD_207215 | JGI IMG/M metagenome (GOLD analysis project Ga0334884, IMG submission 207215) | Sludge microbial communities from methane-producing bioreactor in Wageningen University, Netherlands - Granular Sludge_12_05 R1 | ecosystem: Engineered > Bioreactor > Anaerobic > Unclassified...
CATCGAACCGGCCGCAAAGGGCAGCAAAAACAATATGAAAAGACCGACCCCCACTTGCCAAGCGTCGGCTACCGTCACCAGCACCGCATCTCCCGCGCGCACCAAAAGGGTCATGAAGAGCATGGCCACGCCGAGAAAGAGCACATCCCGTCGAGCCCGGCGGCGGCTCAGCAGATCCCGGCGCAATAACACCCAGGCCAAAGCAAAAACCAACAGCAAAAACCCGCCACTCCCCACGCGCTGCCACAGACGTGTCTTGGGTGTGGTCTCACCCATCATGGCCTGATAGATGAGCAGGTGATCCTGGGTGATGAGGTGTCCCTCGTCGACGATGCTCTGTCCGCGCTGGAAATGCTGCTGCGCCACGAGGTCCGCTGTGTTTGACATCGCCTCTTCGCGCAACGCCTTCGTCGCGTTCGCATCGAAGGTCAACGTCGGCTGGAGAAACTGCCGCACCAACGCTGCCAGACCTATCACCGGCGTATCGGCCGCGGAGAATCGGATCCGCATCTGCAAATCCACCTCCCGCATGGCGTTCTCCAGATCCTGGATCTTCCCCAGCTCATCCTCAGTCCACTTCTCCATGGCCTCATCGCCACGCCGCTTCTGGATGACGATGCTCTTTGCGTCCGCCAGATCGCGCCGGTGCGCGATGATCGGCCGCGCCAGAACCTGCTCGGTCACCTCGAGCAGCTCTCGCTCGATGATCGGGCTGAAGCGCTGCTCGACAAACCACCCGTAGGTCACGGGGTCGACGTACTCCAACAGGCGGCTGGTGAACTCCGACTGGTGCGTCGACGCCCACAGCGTAACCGCGGCCTCTACCTCATCCAGGTTGACCACCTGTCGGCCCTTGACCTGCAAGCGCGGAAAATACGCGCCGCGCAATGAACCATCCACCGCCCCCGCATAGACCCCACCCGGCGACCGTGGCAATCGCGCCACCACGGCGATCTCCTGCTGCAGGGCAATCAAGGCTTCCGCCCGCACCTCTTCCATACCCTGACGCATGCTCGCGAAGGCCTCGCGAATGCGCGCATCGACCTGTTCGACGATGTCCGTCTGCCAGCGATAAACCGGCGCGACACCAGCCACCCGCTCCTCGCGAAAACGCAGGGTCGCCTGCTCATCGACCCGGCTGAACACGAAGTCCTTGGCGGCGCGATAGTCGCGCGTCGCGATGGTACCCACCTTGGCCGGCTCCAAGCCTTCCTGCTCGGGGCGAAAATCGACCACCACCAAGAGGATCATGGCGCTCGTAAAAATCAACGCCAGCAACACCACTATCGCAGGATTGTCCAACGAGAAGCGCAGCCACCGATGGCGAGACTTCGCGCTGCTCCGCCGCGACAACTCGGTCACCACGGAGTCGCGCTTGCGACCCTCGGCGCGTCCTCTCTGTTCATCATGTCCTGGCATGCTCACCACCCACCGGCTCTTCTCCGTTGTCCGCCTTCGCTCGCGCCGCCGCCGCGAGATCCTCCCTCTCGTAGGCCTGGATGATCTTCTGCACCAAGGGGTGGCGCACCACATCCACGTCTGTGAATTGTACGAAGCCAATCCCCTCTACGCCCGCCAAAATCCGCAGCGCATGCCGCAAGCCCGAACGCGCAGCGTCCGGAAGATCCGTCTGGGTCAGATCTCCCGTGATCACCGCCTTCGAGTCGAAACCCAATCGCGTCAAGAACATCTTCATCTGTTCCCGGGTCGCGTTCTGCGCCTCATCGAGGATGACGAACGCGCTGTTGAGCGTCCGCCCCCGCATGAAGGCCAGCGGCGCCACCTCGATGGTGCCCTGCTGGAGGAGCTTGCCAGCTTTCTCCAAATCCATCATGTCAAAGAGCGCATCGTGCAGCGGCCGCAAATAGGGGTTGACCTTCTCGGCCATGTCGCCAGGCAAAAAACCCAGCTTCTCCCCCGCCTCCACGGCTGGACGCACCAGCACGATCCGCTTGACCTGGTGCCGCAACAGCGCCGCCAGCGCCATGGCCATGGCGAGATAGGTCTTGCCCGTTCCCGCCGGCCCCACCCCAAAAACGATGTCCTGACCGCGAATGGTCTCGATGTATTGCTTCTGGTTGAAGGTCTTGGGCACGATCACCCGCTTCGACGCCGACACGAAGACCGTGTCCAAAAAGTAGTCCCGCAACAACAATCGACTGTCTTTGCGCAACAAGCGTATCGCTTGCCCCACATCCACGGGATAGATGGGATAACCCTGTCTGGCCACCTCATAGAGTTGCATCAACAAGTTCTGCCCCAGCGCCACCGCATGCTCAGCCCCGCCCAAGACCACCACATTGCCCCGACATGACAGCGCCACGTCGAGCTCGGACTCCACCATCTTCAGGTTCGCATTCTGTTGCCCATAAAGGGCCTGCGCTACACTCTGCTCTCTAAACTCGAGCTCGACCTTGGCCACATTTTCCTCCTCGAGGCACAACGACACGCCTGCCGCTGCGCGTGATTATAACCACCCACGGCCTGCGTAACCACCAGCCACGCCGACGCCATTGCCGCCCCCCTATGCCACCTCCCACCGCGCAATGCCAACCCTTGGACCACTGCAGATTTCCACACCTTGGGCTATACTTCGCCTCCAACGGGTCACTCCTGGCCCACCACACCTGCTCTCGCCCACCTCTACGAGCCCATGAATCCCGATCAAGCCCGCCTCCGGCAACTGCCCCAAGTCGACCGCCTCATGGCCGCTCCGGCCCTCGCCCAGGTGCCGCACCTGCGCCGGCGCACGCTGATCCGCCAGGTCCTCGACCAAGTCCGCCAGCAACTCCTCGCCCACCCCCAGCAAGCCGTACCTGGCTTCACGGACCTCATTGGATCCACCCTCCAAGAATGGCGCGCCGAGGAAGACGATCACCTCCAAAACGTCATCAACGCCACGGGCGTCCTCCTCCACACCAACCTGGGCCGCGCGCCCCTTGCCCCGGCGGTCGCACAAGCCCTCGCCAAGCACACAGGCTACGTCAACCTCGAGTTCTCCCTCGCTGACGGCAAACGCGGCACGCGCAATGCCTACCTCAACACCCTCCTCTGTACCTTGAGCGGCGCCCAAGCAGCCCTCGTCGTCAACAACAACGCCGCCGCCGTCCTCCTCGCCCTCTCGGCCCTCGCCCACGCCCGCGCCGTCGTCGTCAGCCGCGGTGAGCTCGTCGAAATCGGCGGCGCCTTTCGCATCCCCGACATCATCGTCCAAGGCGGCGCGCAGCTCTGCGAGGTCGGCACCACCAACCGCACGCGCCTGGCGGACTACGCCGCTGCCATCCGCCCCGACACGGCGGTCATCCTCAAAGTGCACCCCTCCAACTTCGTCATCCAGGGATTCACCGAGACCGTCCCCCTGGCCGACCTCGTGACCCTCGCCGCGGCCCAACGGCGTCCAGCGCACGACCGACTCTGGGTCATCGAGGACCTCGGCGCCGCGACCTTCGCCCCCGATTGGGGGGCAGCCCTCAACCCTCGCACCGCCCTCGAGGCTGGCGCGGACCTGGTCCTCTTCAGCGGAGACAAAGTCCTCGGCGGCCCCCAAGCCGGCATCATCTTGGGCAACGCCGATGCCGTCGCGGCCTGCGCCAGGCATCCCCTCTTTCGCGCCCTGCGCCCCTGTAAACTGACCCTCGCAGCCCTCGAAGCCACCCTCCGTCTCCAGCAGGACGGCCACTTCGAAGCCTTCCCCTGGCTGAGCGCTGCCCGCACCCCTCCTGAAGCCCTACGCCAACGCGCGCGCGCCATCTGCGACCGCCTGGAACAAAGCACCGCCGTGCCCTGTTGTGAAGAGGTCGCCACGGAGAGCACCGTTGGAGGCGGTTCGCTGCCAGGCCAACAGCTCCCATCCTGGGCCGTGGCGCTGCGACATCCCACACTCTCGGCGCACCTTCTCGCTGGCCGCCTCAGACGACACCGGCCACCTGTGATTGCCAAAGTCCACAATCAACGCTTGCTCTTGGATCTACGCAGCGTCCCTGCAGACCAAGACGAAGCCCTCTTTGCTGCCCTGCTCGCTGTCTGTCGTGATTCACTGGAGATGACCTGTGGCTGAAGAATCGGAAGTGCCCTCGCAGAAGGCGGCTCACGCGCCTCTCATCGTGGCCATCGCTGGCCCCAAGGGCGGCGTCGGCAGAAGCACCGTCGCCCTCGAGCTGGCCCGCGCCCTCGCGCGACGCGAACAGCGGGTGCTCATCATCGATCTGGTGCCCCACTCGCAGACCATCGCCTGGCTGCTCGAGATGCCCATCGCCCAACCCGCTACCCCTCAACAATTGGCCGTCGCCGCCGTCCTGCCCCAACCAACCTCCATCGATCGCGTAAGCTATGCAGTCCTCGACGACCGCAACCTCGGCGAAGGGGAGAACACCGCACAGATCATTGACGCCCTGCGTAAACAGGACGTCGATTGGGTGCTCCTCGATTTGCCCGCTGGCTTCGAAGAGGCCACCTGCGACCTCTTCGTCCGCGCCGATGTCCCCCTCTTGCTCGCCACCCCCGAAGGCTCGGCCCTGTCTTGCGCCGCCCAGATGTTGCGCGCCTGCGTCCGCCATGTGCTGCGGCGTCCCCCGGACGAGCTCTCCAACCCTGGCCGTGAGCGTTGGTGTTTCGCCGACACGCCTCACGCCAAAGAGGTCCTCGAGAAGGTCGAGGCGGCCCCCATGCGGTGGCACTTCGTCAGCCTCTTCCGTGCACTGAGTACGGATCAAGCCCGCAGCGTCTTGGTGCGCGCTTGTGAAGCCCTGCGCGTCTTCCTCCTCCTCAACCAGTGCCGCGAGACCTCCGAGTCCGTGCAAGGCGAGAGCCTCTGCCATGCCTGGGCCTTGGAGCTGGGCATCCGCGTCCGCCCCCTGGGCGGCGTCTGCCACGAAGAGCGCCGCTGGTTCTTTGTCCGACGCCTGGCACCGGGCATGAACTTGCCACGCGAGGAGTCCATCGCCGGGGACCTGGACCACCTGGCCCGCACGCTGCTGCAGAGCGACCGCGCCACTTTGTTCGAGGAGCTGCCCTGCCTAGCCTTGGTGGATCCTGCCGAACAACCGCGCGCCTTTTTGACCCTCGCCCCTGGCCAAGAGCTTCGCCCCGTGTACCGCCGCTTGTGGGAAGGCTACCGCCGAGAGAATGGCCTCATCGCGACCGTGGTCGATCCTGCCGTGCGCAAACACGCCCTCGCCCTGCTCGACGCCGCCTACCGCAAGGCCAGCCTCGACGACGGCACCAGCTCCATGCAACTACCTGCCGTTGGCGTCGCCATCACCCCCGCTCCCTTCCCTGCCACGGCCACTGCGGCCGCGGCCAAGGTCAAAGAGGCGCGGGAGAGCAAGGGCTTGTCACTCCGAGAGCTCTCTCTGCGCACCCGCATCGGCGTCAAACACCTCGAAGCCATCGAGAGCGGTCGCGTCGAAGACCTCACCCCGGCCTACCTTCGCGCCTATGCCAACGATCTGGCCAAGTTCCTCGACCTCGATGGCAAAGAAATCGGGGAGGCCCTTGTCCTGGCTCACTCGTCGCGAAAATCGTAGCGCTGAACCCCAACCGAATGGCCATCCCCCAAGCGGTAGCCAAAAAGCGCGCGCTTATAAAACCCTGACACAATGGCAAAGGGCGTCGCCTTAACGATGAGCAGCGTCCCGGCACCATCTGGCTTGACCTGGACATAATGCCGCACGTTGTCCGTCCCCAAAGCGATGTGGTAGAAGCCCGGCTCCGCGCCCTGGGAAACCCCAGTTACCGTCAGTCCGCCGATGCTGCCCCTATTGCTCAGGACCTCGCGCGCGTAGATGAAGACCTGATCCGGCGACTCAGCAATACGCGTGTGCTGATAAATGTTCAGGCCATCCGTCTCGACATGGTAACTCAGCGTCTGAAAGGGCCACTGCATGAGTGGCCGCTCGGCGTCACTGAAATCGGTCGGCGCTTGGGCAGCAGCCACCGCCGGCAAAAAAAGCAACGACCCGAAGAGAAAGAATACCAAGGCTCTTTGTCTGCGCCCCATCATGACCTCTTCCCATGCTGTGCGAGTACGCTTCACGCCACGTCTCATCTTGCAGCCCTTTGAGCCCGATGACAAGCCCCGAACGGCGCCGCGCCCTGGAAAAACTGCCCTTTCTTCTGACGCCAAAACCACTTAAAAACCAGGAAAATGTGTATCCAGCGTCGCCAAACACCCTTCGTCCCCATCAAAATGCAACAGGAAGAGACCCTGCGACAAATCAAATGACTCCGCAACAGGAGCCCCCAGCGCCACCAACCACCAGCGGTGTTCACCTGGCAAAAGCTGACTGTGATAGAGCCCCTCGGGCAAACGCAGTGGATGCACCACCCCCTCGTCCAAGGCCACGACCCACTCCCTATAGGGCAGATCACGACGGGCATGGTAAAGGGTCGGGTCGGGGCGCAACGCCACCCACCAACGACCGCGAAAGAAGGTCGCCGGTGCCGCGATCCCCTTGTTGACCGGCGCGCGCAGCGCCGAATGCAGCGCTGGGCCCCAACCTTTTCGATCGGGACTGTGCACGGAGGATGCCTGCGTGCGCACCCCCACGAAGAGCGGCGCAAAACCCGTGGGCAGCGTCAGCGGGCTCACCCACTGCGAAATGATCTTGGTGCGCGACTCTACCCCAATGCCAACGGGGATGCGCGTCGCCGCCGTCAGCTCGACCCGCTGCGCCTGGTCGTCTATCTGCTCGGCCCACCACAGCAAAACCCGGCGCTGCTCGGCGTCGCTCTCCACCCGTGACAGCACCACCAGCGCCGCACCCGGCAGGGCATGCGCCGCCTCAATGGCTGGCACATGCGGCCCGAGACCGAAGGGGACCCCGTCGCGCCCTGGACCACTCAACCACAGCTCCAGCGGAGCACCAGGCTCAGCGGCGCGGGAACGACTCAGCAGGGCCGCCACCTCCCCAGAGGCATCGTGGATCCAAGCACAACGGCTGCCCGGCTCAGGCCATAGCTCTGGGCTTTCAGGTGACCACGTGCCCACCGCCTCCCCTTGGGCCGAATAGTGACGCACCACCAGACGCGTCGTCGGGAGGTCCTGAGCGCGCTCGATGGTCGCCAAGGACACCACCCCGCCAGCGCTGACATCGAGGCAAGCCACCTGGGCGTGCATGGCCACGCGCACTGGCTGCGCAGCGTCGGGCCACATCAAGTAAGCCGCCTGCTCCGTGTCGAAGGCAAAGACCGCCACCACCCCGTTGCCCGCCGTCAACAAGCTGGCGCTGCGCACTGCCCCATCGAAGAGATGGCCGCCGCCCCCTGGCCGGCACGAGGGCTGTGTTGCCTCCTCCACCGTTGTTTCCACGCGCCCTGTCGGCACCTCGGGAACGGAGGGCGCCGCGCCACAGCCTGCCAGCCCTAGCCAGCAGATGCCAGCCAAGCACGTCCACCGCCACGCCACATCCCAACACTTCTCCACCCATTCGTGCCGCATTGCCTCTCCCTTGGCCACTCGCGTCTCTCTCCCGCTCCGGCTCCCCGGCACGGCCGCAGCGGCGCCGCCATGTTCCCGAGAATGTGTCACCACTGCAAGGGGATGCATCAGCACGACGGCCCCCTGCTGACTCCCCCATAGCCCCCACATCGACATGGGTGTCTCCTCGGGCATTCCATGCTATGGCAACGGATGCAACAGCGCGCCGCTGCGGTGAGGAGGTTGGCCGTGCTCGAGAAGCTGAACGACGACACCGTGATCTTCCAAGGAGTGAAGCTCAAGCTCACCCCGATGATGGAACAATACATCGGGGCCAAAGTGGCCCACCCCGAGGCGGTCTTACTCTTTAGAATGGGTGATTTCTATGAAGTTTTCTTCGACGACGCCCACCTCCTGAGCCGCGAGCTCGGCCTGACCCTGACCTCCCGCAACAAAGGTGAGAGCGACGAAATCCCCATGGCCGGCGTGCCCCACCGCACCCTCGAAGACTACACCCTGGCCCTCGTCGAGAAGGGCTACGTCGTCGCCGTCTGCGATCAGCTCGAGGACCCCCAAAAGGCCGTTGGCATCGTCCGCCGCGGGGTCACCCAGATCATCACCCCCGGGACCCTCCTCGACAACCGCCCTGGCGAGGACCGCAAACCGCGCCTCCTGGCCGCCGTCGCCGGCGGGCACAAGGGCGGCCCCGAGGAGAACATGCTCGGCGTCGCGTCACTGGATCTGGCCACGGGGGACTTCGCCGTCACGGAAGTACTCGGCATCGCCTCTCTCGCCGCCGAGATCGCCCGCCTCGGGATCCGCGAGGTCCTCGCCCCCGCCGCCGTTGCTCCCCTCCTCACCACGGCGCTGCGCAACCCCACCCTGCACGTCCGCGCCATCGACGACACCCACTTCGACCCGCGCCATTTCTTACGCACCGTCGCCGACGCCACACGCCTCCCCAGCGAAGTTCAGAGCCAGAGCTACTACCTCGCGCCAGAGCGGATCAAGGCCTTCTTTCAACAGGTCCGCGACTTCTCTTTCCGCGCCAGCCAGCACACCGAGGAGGCCGTCGCTGCCCTCTTGTGGTATTGTAAAGAGACCCAGCGCGGGGTCGCGGGCCACATCCTGAGCCTCCGCCCCTATCGGGTCGCCGACTACATGATCCTCGACGCCGCCACCCAGGCCAACCTCGAGATCCACGAAACCCTGCGCGGCGCCAAGCGTGAGGGCTCGCTCCTCGGCGAAATCGATGAAACCCTGACCAGCGCTGGCGCGCGCCTCTTGCGCACCTGGCTCAACTACCCCCTGCTGCAACGCGCCCGCATCGAGGCACGCCTCGACGCCGTCGCGGCGCTCCACCACGACTTCGACTTGCGGGAAAAAATCCGTGACCTCCTGCGCCAGGCACAAGACCTGGAGCGCCTCGGCGGCCGACTCGCTTTGGCCAAGGCGACCCCCCGTGACCTCGTCGCCCTCCGGCGCACCCTCGACCTCGTCCCCGCCTTGCTCAACGCCCTCGAAGGCACCACAGCACAACTGCTCGTCGAGTTGCGCGCCCAGCTCGACCCCTGCGATGACGTGCGCCAACACATCGCCGAGGCCCTGGTCGATGAGCCCCCCCTGCAAGCCCAGGACGGCGGCGTCATCAAGGCCGGCTACCATGCCGAACTCGATAAGCTAGCCGCGCTGGCCCGCAGCGGCAAAGACTGGCTCCTGGACTACGAGCGCCAACAGCGCGATCTCACCAAAATCGGCTCCCTCAAAATCAAGTACTCCAAGGTCTTCGGTTACTTCATCGAAATCACCCGCTCCAACCAGCACCTCGCACCGGACCACTACATTCGCCGCCAGACCCTCGCCAACTGCGAGCGCTACTACACCCCCGAGCTCAAGGAATACGAAGAGGAAGTGCTCACGGCCGATGAAAGACGGCGCGCCCTGGAGGTCGAACTCTTCGAAGACCTGCGCCAGCGCATCGTCGCCCAGCTCGCCCGAATCCGGCTCACGGGCCAACAGCTCGCCACCCTCGACGTCATCGCTGCCTTGGCCCACCTGGCCCATCAACGCAAATACTGCCGCCCTCAGATCACCGACGCGCGCCGCCTCCACATCGAAGGCGGCCGTCACCCCGTGGTCGAACGCTTCATGGCCCCAGGAGAGCGCTTTATCCCCAACGACCTCGCCATGGACGCCGAGAACGCGCGCCTGCTCATCATCACCGGCCCCAACATGGCCGGTAAGTCCACGGTCATCCGCCAGTCCGCCCTCTTGGTGCTCATGGCCCAGGCCGGCTCCTTCGTGCCCGCCGACCAGGCCGAAATCGGCCTGGTCGACCGCATCTTCTCCCGCGTCGGTGCCAGCGACAATCTCGCCCTCGGCCAGTCGACCTTCATGGTCGAGATGACCGAAACGGCCCACATCCTACGACACGCCTCCGAGCGCAGCCTCGTCATCCTCGACGAGATCGGCCGCGGCACCTCCACCTTCGATGGGCTCTCCATCGCCTGGGCTGTCGCCGAACACCTGCACGGTCAGATCGCTGCCCGGGTCCTCTTCGCCACCCACTACCACGAGCTCACCGACCTCGCCCGCACCCTGTCGGGGGTCGCCAATTACTCCGTCGCCGTCAAAGAGTGGCAGAAGGAAATCATCTTCCTCCGCAAACTCGTCCCGGGCGCCGCCAACCGCTCTTACGGCATCCAGGTCGGGCGCCTCGCTGGGCTCCCCGCGGCCGTCTTGGAGCGGGCCGAAGAGATCCTCTACAACCTCGAGATGAACTCACGGGACGAACACGGGCGCCCCACCATGGCGCTCCACGCGGGCAACGCCGAGCTCAATCCCGACAGCGAACGCGCCACGCCCCACCCCCTCGCCCAGCTCGCCCTCTTCGCCCGGCCGACGAACAAGAACACAGACAACGCCGCACCGTCGCCCCAACACCAGCAATGCCTCCGCGAACTCGAGACCCTCAGCCTGGATACCACCAGCCCCCTCCAAGCCCTCAACCTCCTCTACAAGTGGCAGAAGCGTCTGAAAAACCGCTAGCGCCTCCCCCTCATTGAAAAGGCCCAAAGGCGCGCAAATGCCCCGGCACGTCTTCATCGACCGGGCTCATCCGCGCCAGCGCCCGCCGCCGGCGCCGACGCACCCCCCAGGCGATCCCCACAAAGGCCACCCCCATGACGAAGAACAAGGTGGTCCCTGCCGCCACCGTGCTCAGCCAGCCGTGCTCCACCACCAGCCCCTCGCGCCATCGCAGCTCCGCATCGGCCAGGCTCTCCCCAAATGCGCTCACAAAAGCCGCCTCCACCGGCTGCCCTTCACCGAGGAGGCGCAGCCAAGTTCTGAAGGCCGGGCGCCCGTGCTCGACGATGAGCCAACGGACGAAGTGCCCCGATTGGGCATAGGCCAGTTGCGCCCGCGCCGCGTTCTTCGGGAAGGAGGCATCGAGCTCAGCCAAAGGAATGATGTGGTTGGCCAGGCCAGCCTGCGCCAGCGGTTCTGCCCGCCGCAGGCCCCACACCTCCGTGGTCAACAGGGCGAAGCCCTCGTAAAGCCAGGCCGGGATCGCCCGCGAGCCCATGGCGCGCCGCAAGGCAATGTGACTCATCTCGTGGGCCAGCGTGCGGTCAAGCTCCAGACGGCTCGCCCCGCGAGGCACGATCCGCACCAAAATCACCTCCTCGTCGAGCAGCGCCAGCCCGCCGGCCCAATCGGGGGCCCGCACCGGCCGTCCCTGAGCCCGAAAGTAGTCGCCCAGGTCCGGCAATAGGTAGACCGGAATGTCATCCAGCACCTCAGGACGCAAGTCCGCCGTGATCACCGACTTGTAGCGCGGCGAAGCCTCGATGAGCCGCGCCAACTCCGCTTCGTAACGCGGCGGATAGAAGAAATGCAGACCCTCTTTGTAGGTGTAGGACAGGTTCGCCACCACCGGGTGACCGGGCGGCGCCTCTCCCGCCTGCACTTGGCCTGCCCCAAGCCCCCAGACGAGGAACGCGAGCACAAGCACGCGCCCTAAGACACCACTCATCATGCTTCACCTCTGCGCAACGCCCCAGACCCGCCCCGCTCACCCCGAGCCGTCTAGTCACACCCTAAGGTCGCCACGACCCCCTGGCAGCGCAAGCGCACCCCAAGCCTCAAGGCGCCACGCTCGCATGCCGCTGCCGAATCTCCGCCGCCACGGCCGCCGTCTCTTCAGCGCTGAGCAGCGCCGCCGCTGCCGGAAAAAGCCGCGCCTCCTCCCGGGCAAAATGCCCCTCGAAATGTCCACAGAGGGTCGCCACCGCCTCCCGCCACCGATCACGACTCAAGATCGCATCGGGCGTCGACAGCACCCACATCGCCTCCCGTACCGGCTCCCACAAGCGAACGAAATCCTCATGCTCGTCTTTGACCGCGCGAAAATCCGCCAGCAGCGCCGCGTCCACCGAAGCCTGACGTGCCAGCGCCACCTCTAGGCGCGGGAACAGCGAGTGGGTCTCGTCCTGCTCGTGCAGCGGGTGGCAGTGATCGATGAAGCGGATGAACTCCCGCAACTGCGCGCGACCCTCCTGAGCGGCATCCGCATCGAGGCCGCTCAGCACCGCCTCCAACGCGCGCAACGTCCGCAGATGCTGGCGCACCTTCCCGTGATGCTTGAGAAGCAGCCCAATACCGTCGTTGTCCTTATCTACCGCCACGTCACCCTCCATCGCCACAGGCCACGCCCCCACGACACTATATCCTATCGCCTGCACCTTCGGCTACACGACCGCCGCGACACCGCGCCAAGGCCTCAACGCAGCTCCACCACCCGACTCGCCTTGCGATAGGCCACCCGAAAACCCCGAAAAGAAGGCAAACGCCTGGCATCGGGCAGGGCCGCCCCTTTCACCGCTCCACCACAAGGTTCTAGGTAGACCTTCTGGGCTTTGGGATCCACCCACGCTTGGTATTGCACGCCGTCCAAAGACCAGCGGCGAGGAAAGTCCTCGCAGAAACGACGCACCTCATCGGGCCAGCGCGCCCACAGCGTCGCCAGGTCGGGCAGAAAATCCTCGCCCGAGAGGAGGTCCACGTCCTCGGGCGCCTCGACCCCCATGCGCGTGAGGCGTTCGACCAGGTACTCCGTCAGCGTCTCTGGCGGCGGACTCGGGGCCGGGCTGAGCAGCGCCGCGGCGAGCCGCCACCAGTGCAGCCCATCGAGGAGGGCCTCGTAATGCTTGCTAAAAAGCCGACGCTCACCCATGAGCTCGGCCACAGCCATGCGCAAGGCGGCGCCGCGCAGGACGCTCTCCTGACACGTCAAGACCACCTCAGCCAAGACCCGGGCCACCTCACCATAGACCCGCACCCCGCCCTGCTCGCGCCGCACCACGGGCGACCGCACCACCTCCTGGCCCAATCCCGCCGCAGCCAGGTCGCGCTCGCTGCACGGCAACAACATGCGACCGACGCCCTGGACCTGCAGGTGGCGCCCGCCCAACCAGGCGTGGGCCAAAATCACCGCCGCTTTGGGCGGCGAGCTGGGCCGCGCCTGCTGCGGCCCCGGCGGAAAGGGGGGCTGGTAGAGCTCGGCCCGCAACTCAATCTCGCCGTTGGCCCACGGCAGGGCGCCCGGGTCTCCCCCTCTCCGGCGACGATCGTTCTGGGCCCGCGGGCGCAGCACGAAGCCCGCCGCTGGCCAGGCCTGCAACAAATGCGCGACCAGCCCGGGCGGCGGCCACTCCGCCCCAGGCGGCCCACGGCGCAGAGCGCCCCAGCCGTGCCCCTGCGCCAGCAGATCCGCCAAGCGGCGCGCCTCATCGCGCACGGCCAGATTCAGACCCAAGCTGCGCCCATGGGGCGCCCGCAGGGCCGTCAACTGCGCTTGCACTTCATCCTTACAAGCGCCGAAAAGCGTCTCGCGGGCCTCGACGATGGCGCGAGCCCCCGCAGCGTCCTGCCGCGGCACGGGCACAAAGAGATCGCGCCCCAGCTCGAGCAACGCGACCAGATCCGTCAGCAGCGCCCTGAGCGGCGGCGGCGCCCCGATCAGCAGCATGGCGTGCGCCACCTGCACGGGTGTCTCCGCCAGGCGCTGCCCCAGCACAGTGAGACGGCCAGCGGGATCGAAGGCGCCCACACGCGTCAAGCGCTGCGTGGCGCGTTGCACGGCAAAGGCCGGCAGAGGCGTCAGCCACGCTAGGCGCACCAAGTCCGCAGGACTTACCCCGCACGCCGCCCCCTGCAGCAGCAGCGGCTCCATCTCCATGCTCTCCACCTCGGGGGCGGTCTGCGGTGCCAGCGCTGCCGCGGCGCTCCACAGCCGCAGACAGCGGCCGGGCCGAACCCGCCCGGCCCGCCCGCTGCGCTGGTCGGCGGCGTCGCGGGCGATGGCCACCAAAGCCAGGGCCGTGCGCCCGCCGCGGTGGATCACCCGGCGCACCAGCCCCGAGTCGATGACTTGGCTGACGCTCGCCAGGGTCAAGGAGGTCTCGGCGATGTTGGTGGCGAGAAAGACCCGGCGCCGTGAGCTCGCGGCCAAGGCCGGCATCAACGCCCCCAGGGGCACCCCCGAATGCAGGGCCACCAGCTCGACATCGCCCACCCGCGAGCGCAAGGCGCGTTGCACGCCCCCAATCTCGCCTTTGCCCGGCAAGAAGACCAGGATATCCCCTGGGGGCGCCGCGGCATCCTCCAGATGGGCCAAGACGGCGGCACAGACCCGCTCTTCGAGCTGTCGCTCACTGGGCTCGTGCACCGTGGCGTCATAGGAGGTGTCCACGGGGAAGGTACGCCCCTCGGCGTGCAGCACCTGGGCCCCGAGAGGCTCGGCCAGGGCCGTCGCGTCGATGGTCGCCGAG
>Ga0334884_1004511_pt1 | contig 14230 bp, 9 predicted proteins | sample GraSluR1_MG_7_FD_207215 | JGI IMG/M metagenome (GOLD analysis project Ga0334884, IMG submission 207215) | Sludge microbial communities from methane-producing bioreactor in Wageningen University, Netherlands - Granular Sludge_12_05 R1 | ecosystem: Engineered > Bioreactor > Anaerobic > Unclassified...
AAATTGGAATACTTAAGGGCGAGGTTTATTATACAGTAACCTACCCGTATGACAAATCAAAGGAACTTATGGAGGAAGATTTTTCTGCAAGGGTTGTAATCTTAGAAAATACAGGTAAGGCTATTGCAATTGTTTTTGGGAATAGGTATTCATACAATCTCATTAAGTTGGAACAACTTGAAAAAGAAGGTAAAAAAACACAAGTCATGCCATTCACCACCATCAAGAAACCAGTAGGGCCTCCATTATTTTGAGCAAAAACCTCTCATTTAATGGGAGATGAACTCAAAGGGTGCTCATTAAAAGCACAAATGGTGTTTGGAAGTGGCTTTGGGGAAGGGATTTTGAAAAATGAACAAAAAAAAGTTTTTCTGTTTTTTTATATGCTTATTTTTCATATATTTGTGATAACTCCTCAATGTTTTAATTATGAAAAATCTAATAAATTTGTTAGTAGTCCTTTCCTTTCTTCTTTATTCCTGTAATAAAAGTGAAATTGAATTGGATAATAAAGCTCAAATTGACTATGTTAATGAATCATATCTTTCATTATATAACCCGACATTTCCTAGCGATATCATCACAAAAAAAAGCAAGCAAAATTTAAAAATTGATTTCAGATCGTCTAAACAAAAGGTTGTAAATAATGAGAAGTTTACTCAGTACAATATTCTTAATTCTGGTTCATATTCAATTGCTAAGACATCCTTTGGTGGAGATGAAAAAGTCGTTTCAATATGTAAACAGTTTTATGTTATTAAAGAGTACCTGAATGATAAAAAATCATTCAGTTATTTAGTGACAATGGTATCGTTTGATAGTTATGAAATAAAATCCAAATACAATTTTAGCTATTTGAATAATGAGGAATTTAATGGATTGATGATTTTTTCCAGGACAGATGGGGATATCATTGGAACAATTTATTATGATGGGGAGAAAAGGCATTGGGTAGAATTTGTAAACAGTGATAAAGCCGTTACAGGGAAGATTATAAAATTACTTTTATATGAAAGGATTACAAGCAAATCATTTACCTATGATCCAAATACCACCTACATATGTGCTGATTGTGGAGCCGAACTGTTAGAAGATGATTTTTGGGACTTTACTTGCCAATCATGTGGGATGATTCTGGGTGTATTGGATCCTGCATATTGCTCTGTTATAGCATCGGATCCAGGTGGGGAGTGGATTATTTATCCATATAATCCAGTGCCTTCTCCTCCTGACCCAGGTGATGGTGATGAAGGAGGTAGTGGAGGAGGAGGTGGCGGGGATGGGGATGTTCCACCCCCAACGGAGGAGGTGCACCTTACCCTTAGTGCCTCAACGAGTTTTTTACCTTTGCTTTATTCGTATACATTGACACTTTCTACAGTCCCTTCTGGCATGCAGCTATCTGACGTGAATTTTTATATATATGGAAATGCCAATCAAACCTTATTCAAGCTGAACGAAGAGTCAACCATGTCTTTCACCGGAGTAGCAAGAACCCCTGGTTGTTGGAATATAAAAGCTGTGGCTTTAAGCGGACAGGATACCATTGTGAGTAATACAATATCAATTGAAATGGGATTTCCATCTACATTAGATATTTTAAATGATCCCAACATTCAAAGTGAAATGCATGACACATGGGTTAGTACAAAAGAATTTGCTTCAACCAATGGCAGAAAGGAACAAGGCTTTTGGGTTTATGTGAACAGCACAGAAGGAGCTTTCCAACGTTACTTTAAGGGAGATGTTTTTGATGGTCCTGTGATTACGGGGTCTGTGGGGACAAATGGAACAATTAATTTTTCTCCACCAACTTTACAAGAATATGGATTGACACCTTTATCCGGAGGAAAATATGTTGTTGCAATGTTTCATACCCACACACCTATCACTTATATTATTGAAGATGCCGCACGTGAAGTTGGGCCATCATCCAGTGATTTTTTCACGTCTGAACAACATCTTATTCCAGGTTTAGTTTATGACTACATTGGGGGTTTTTTACCCTATCGAGGTTTTATTGGGATTGTTTCTGGACATGAAATAGATGACCCATCACAAATATACACCTTTGGACTTACGAGAAGACCTACATTACCAAATTAATTTTATAAGCGATGAAAAAAATGTTTTTTATAATTTTATTTATGCATATTAGCATGAATACGAATGTTCTTTTCTCCCAAAATTTCAAGGAACTACCAGAAAGAGTCAGGGACAGTCTTTTGATTAAGATTGCAGACAGGGCATTGGAAAAGTATGGACCGGAATATAACAGGGGGTACCTCACTCCTGTTGTAAAAAATGAGGGAGAATTTGAAATTGGAATACTTAAGGGCGAGGTTCGTTATACAGTAACCTACCCGTATGACAAATCAAAGGAACTTATGGAGAAAGATTTTTCTGCAAGGGTTGTAATATTAGAATCTACGGGTAAGGCTATTGCAATTGTTTTTGGGAATAGGTATTCATACAATCTCATTAAGTTGGAACAACTTGAAAAAGAAGGTAAAAAAACACAAGTCATGCCATTCACCACCATCAAGAAACCGGTAGGGCCTCCATTATTTTGAGCAAAAACCTCTCATTTAATGGTGGATGAACTCAAAGGGTGCTCATTAAAAGCATAATTGGTGTTTGGAAATGGCTTTGGGCAAGGGATTGCGAAAAATGAACAAAAAATTTTTTTCTGTTTTTTATATGCTTATGCAGATTTCATTATGATTAATACTGTTTTTGACTGGACGAATTGTATGATTATATAGAAAAGGTTTGGAAGTTGATTCTTTTTTTTACATTTGTACCCACAAATCTACTTGATGAAACATTTTTGTTTAAATATGCATATGGTCATGTTCATGATGCGGGAGCAATTCTGCAGGGGACGTGCTATTTCATAATTTTAAATTACAGCAATAGAAACAAGGCCTCTGCACGAGCAGGGGCTTTTTTTATATTTTAGATGGTAGTTAAACAGGGAGAAAATAATGAGTTGTAAATATATCCGAGGGATGAAAATGGTTTTGGATGGTGCGATGGGCACTATGGTTCAGGAGTTGGCGGGGAGTGATGCGGGGTTGTGTGATTTGCTCAATTTGAGTGATCCGTTGTTGATTGGCGGGATCCATGCGCGCTATTTGGAGGCAGGTGCCAGTATTATTGAGACCAATACATTTAGTGCCAATAGGTTGACTTTGGAAGGGCATGGTTTTGCCGACAGGGTTGCTGAGATTAATTTGCGTGGGGCGCAAATTGCAAGGGAGCAGGCAGACCGGTTTAATGCATTGGACAGGGGTAAACCGAGGTATGTGGCGGGGGTTTTGGGGCCGGGCAGCAAGGCGGCCGGATTCTCTACAGATGTGGAACATCCGGGGGCAAGGGGGGTGACCTTTGGCCTGCTGGCAGAGGCATACCTGGAGCAGGCGAGGGCTCTGCAAGAGGGAGGTGTGGATTTGTTTTTGGTGGAGACGGTTTATGATACTGTGAATGCCAAAGCGGCCCTGTATGCTTTGGGCAGGTTGCGGGAAGAGAGCAGTGTGGCTTTGCCGGTGATGTTGTCGGCTACCGTAAACAGCGGAAGCTGTAATGAATGTGGCAGCGGAGGCTTGAGGGGCAACGGAGTATTGAGTGGGAGGTTGTTGTGCGGGCAGGATCTGGAGGCTTTTTTGATTTCGGTTTCGCATTTTCCGTTGTGGAGCGTGGGTCTTAACTGTTCGTTTGGGCCGGAGTCCATGAAGCCTTATTTGAGGCAGTTGCGGTTGGCTGCGAAAAGGATTCTTGGAGAGGGGGTGTTGGTTAGTGCCCATCCTAATGCAGGACTGCCCGATTTGATGGGGAGGTATTCACAAACTCCGCAAATTATGGCGGGGCATGTGAGGGAGTTGTTGCAGGAGGGGTTGGTGGATATTGTTGGTGGTTGCTGCGGTACTACACCGGAACATATTCGGGAGATAGCCAAGGTTGTGGAAGAGGCGGCACTTGCGACTGGCGGTGGTGTTGAAGGCAGCAATGTTTTGCCGGGAGGTGGCTCTGCAAGTGGGATTGGGAGCGCAGCGGATTGTGCAAATGCGCTGAGTGTTGTCTCTGCAAGCAAAAACCGCTTTGCCGGGCAGAGGCCTTTGATGCTGTCGGGACTTGAGCCGTTGGTTGCCGGGGGTGTGGCCGGGGGTGGCGGGAGTGATGCCGGGAGTGGCGGGAGTGATGCCGGGAGTGATTGTGGGAGTGTGGCTGGTGGTGATGGACTTGGGGTGGGTGAAGGTGGTAGTTTAGCGAGTGGTGGCGGGTTTGGCGCAGGTGCCTTTTTCGTGAATGTAGGAGAGCGGACAAACGTGGCCGGTTCCAGGAAATTCCTCCGCCTTATTAAGGATAAGGATTATGCTGCTGCTGTGGAGATTGCAAGGATGCAGGCAGAGGGGGGTGCGATGGTTGTAGATGTGAACATGGACGATGGGATGCTGGATGCTGTGGCGGAGATGCGTGAGTTCCTTAACCGTTTGGTGGCGGAGCCTGAGGTGGCGAGGTTGCCGGTGATGATTGACAGTTCGCGTTGGGAGGTGCAAAAGGCTGCTCTTGAGGTGTTGCCGGGTAAAAGTGTGGTCAATTCTATTTCTCTTAAAGAGGGGGAGGAGCATTTTTTGTGGCAAGCACGGGAGATTCGCAAATATGGTGCTGCTGTGGTGGTTATGGCTTTTGATGAGCTTGGGCAGGCCGATTCTTTTGAACGGAGGGTGGAGATTTGCAGCAGGGCCTACAGGTTACTTACTCAAAAAGCCGGGTATGGTGCAGAGGATATTATTTTTGATACCAATATTTTCCCGGTTGGTACGGGGATGGAGGAGCACAGAAAGAATGCGGTGGATTTTTTCAGGGCTGCTGCATGGATCCGTGAGAATTTGCCGGGTGTGGGGGTGAGTGGTGGTGTGAGTAATGTGTCGTTTGCTTTCCGTGGGAACAACCGGGTGCGGGAGGCGATGCACTCTGCATTTTTGTACCATGGGGTGCGTCACGGTATGACTATGGCCATTGTGAATCCGGAGATGCTGGAGGTGTATGACCGTATTGAGAGCCGGTTGTTGACGGCGGTTGAGGATGTGTTGCTGGACAGGCGGGAGGATGCTACCGAGCGGTTGCTTGAGGTGGCGCAGGCACTGGATAAAGAGGGTTTTGGTGGCGGTGCAGGTTTTGGCGGTGCCGGTGAAGCAGGTAGTGTTGCCGGTGCAGGTGTTGGTGGCGGTAGAGGTGTTGCTGGCGGTGGTGGTTCTGGTGTTGGCGGTGGAGATGGTGCTGGTGTTGGTGGTGGTGGTTTTGGTGGTGCAGGTGGTGTTGGAGCTGGCGGTGCCGGTGAAGCAGGTAGTGTTGCCGGTGCAGGTGTTGGCGGTGGTAGAGGTGTTGCTGGCGGTGGTGGTTCTGGTGTTGGCGGTGGTGTTGGTGGTGCAGGTGTTGCTGGCGTTAGCGGCGCTGGTGGCAGCTCAGAAGCCGTCCGCGAGATCGGGATTGAGTGGTGTGTAAAACAGTGCCGCGAACTGCTTGCCAACGGAGTTCCGCTCATCCACTTCTACTCCAACGGTAAAACCGAAAGCATCCGCCGTATCGCCAAATAACTCATTTGACCGCAGGCCCCAGGTCTCATCTTTTTTCACATGTTGTTGGTTGTGTGGTGGTTTGGTGTCAGATGTTTGCACTTGGCTCACTTGCTGCTCAGGTTGCAGGTCTCATCTTTTTTTACATGTTATTGGTTGTGTGGTGGTTGTGTGTGAGGTGTTTGCACTTGCGAGTTATTTGCGGTGGGTTTTGTGCAGAGGTGGGGTGGTTAAGTGATTGCTGGAGAAAGAGATGTGAAAAAAGATGAGAGGTGCTTTTTGGGTGGGGCTTGGGTGGGGGCCAGGTAGGTTTGGCATTGTTGCAGGTTTTTTTTAAATTACGGTTTTGAATTGCATTTTATATTTACACTCCAAAACTTAACTATTATGAAAACAAAACTTTCAATCGTAACCTTTTTGATTCTTGCTCTGGTTATCACCAGTTGTGCAGGAGGTGCTGAGGTTGTTTCCGAAGAATTTATCCCCGGGGCAGATCGTACTGAGGTCTATTTGCCTATGCTTGAGGGTAAGGCTGTTGCCTTGGCTGTGAACAATACCTCTGTGGTGGGCGAAGCAACTCTGCTTGATACCCTTGTTTCCATGGGGGTTAATGTAGTGAGGATTTTTGCGCCGGAGCATGGGTTCCGTGGCGGCAACAATTACGATACGGTAGATGTGAAAACCGGCGTTCCGGTGAGCAACCTTTATAATTCGGGCACCTACAAACCTCTGCCAGAACACTTGGAGGGTGTGGATGTGATGATATTTGATATGCAGGATGTTGGAGTTCGTTTCTACACCTATCTTTCTACTTTGCACTATGTTATGGAAGCGTGTGCAGAGAACGACATTGAGCTGGTTGTGATGGACCGTCCTAATCCTAATGATTACTACGTAGATGGACCTATCTTGGACACCAATTTCCGTTCGTTTGTGGGGATGCATCCGATTCCTATTTTGCATGGCTTGACCCTTGGCGAATATGCCGGGATGATAAACGGTGAGGGATGGCTCAAAGATGGTATCCAGTGTAAACTTACTGTGGTTGAGGTTGCTAACTACGAGCATGGCAAAGAGTACATCTTGCCTATTCCGCCGTCACCAAACCTGAATACCCAGCAATCTATTTTGCTGTACCCATCGCTCTGCCTGTTCGAAGGAACAGTAATCAGCCAGGGCAGAGGTACCATGTTTCCTTTTCAGGTGCTTGGAAATCCTCTGCTTGCAGAGCATTATGAATTTTCTTTCACTCCGGTTTCGATAGAGGGGATGAGCACACGTCCGCCGCATATGGATGTTGAGTGCTTTGGGCTGGACCTCAGGGAATATGATGTTTCTGTCTTTGCAGAGACAGGTCGGTTGAACTTGGGTTGGTTGCTTGAGTTTTATAATGTTTATCCAAACAAGGAGGAGTTTTTCCGCGAGGGCCGTTTTGACCGTTTGGCCGGTGGCGATATGCTCCGCAAGCAGATTATCGATGGGTTGAGTGAGGAGCAAATCCGCGAGAGCTGGGAGCCCGCTTTGTCGCAATACAAGGAGACTCGCCAGAAATACTTGATTTACTAGAGCCGGGAGGCCGTTGGGTCCACGGAGGCTCTTGGTGGCTGTAGGCCTGCTGGCCTGCAGGCCCGGAAGGCCGCAGGTCTCACCTTTTTTCACATGTGCTTCTTAATGTGGCTCTTTGGTGTGAGGTGTTTGCACATGGTGCTGGGTGACACCTCTCATCTTTTTTCACAACTTGCAGATCATGTGGTTGTTAAGCATGACAACTTTGCACTTATCTATGCCTTGACAGGTGGAAAGTGCAAAGTTGTCTTGCTTAAAGGGTAAGAAGCCAGCAAGTTGTGAAAAAAGATGAGAGGTGCTACTTGTGCAGTAAAAATTGTGTAATTTTACGGTCTATGAGTAGGATTTATAAGGTTGCTATAATTGGTGGTGGGATTTCGGGCTCTGTGACAGCTTTGCAATTGGCTAAATATGGAGTTGACAATGTGCTGTTTGAGCAGAGGGATGGTCTTGTGCACGGACCTCCGTTTTGCCATTTGCATGCCGGTGGCAACCTCTATCCCGAGATATCGTTGGAGCAGTGTAAAGTGCTTATGCGTCAGTCTATTGAATCTGCACGTTTTTTCCCTGAGACCATTGACCACAGGCCAACGCTGATTGCTATTCCGGATTTTGAAAGCTTGGATACACAAGAGGTTGAGAATCGTCTTGAGCAATTATCCTTGTACTACAAAGAGTTGGTTGAGCAGGACCCGGCAAATGAGGTTCTGGGCCCTCCCGAAGAGTACTATACTGTATATAAACACAAAGACCTGGAGGCTTTGTTGCAGAGGCCGAGTGTGCCGAGGCCTGTAACGCATGATGATTGGCTCTGCAATGCGCTTAAATTTATAGAATACAGCAAATTAAAGAGTCCGCTCTTTATGGTGCAGGAGTTTGGGTGGAACCTTTTTAGACTTGCTGCGCAGACCCAGCTGGCTTTGGGCGGGAGTGAAAATTGTGAACTCAGGCTTAGTACTCAGATTGTGGAGGTCAAGGATGTGAGCGAGCTTGGTGTGGGTTACAACTGGCAGCTCTACACTAAGGATAAGATGTTCAAAGCCAATTACCTGGTAAACTCCAGCGGGTCAAACAGCAGTAAGTTCGATTCTTGTTTGCAGTTGGCACCTGAACAGATAGTAGAGTTTAAAGCCTCCTATATTGCTAAATGGCATCCAACTCCCGGCCCCATACCCGAGCTGGTTTTTCACGGTGAGCGTGGCACTCCGCACGGAATGGCGCAGCTTACTCCTTATTGCGACAATTTCTACCAGATACATGGGATGACCAACGAGATAACCCTGTTCCGTGATGGATTGATACAATCTTGTGCAGAGGATGTTTTCCCTGAGTTTAGTGATTCTATTAAAAAGAAAATCAACGGTATGTGGGACTCGGATGAGGTGCAGGAGAGAACGCTGAGGGCAATTGACTTTGTTGCCAGGTTTGTGCCCTCGTTTGGTGTTGCAACTGTTGGCGGCCCGCCTCTCTATGGCGCGCAGCAAATCCCGGGACGCGATTCCACACTGCGGGTGGGAGATGTCACTTTCCCTCGTAAATTTTATGCACGTAGCCAAATTGTCAAGGCCTCATCGGCATTGACCTCTGCCAACCACATCATCGAAAACCTACAACAACTGAAGCTGATTCCCGCTTTCGATCTCTCTTCGGTTGAAAACAGCCTTTTGGAGAGCATCGGGACACAGCAGATAGATTCATTTGCAGCAGAGCTCGCCACCCATCGCGGCTACCCCGCAGCAATGTCGCAGTTGTTGAGGCCATAGCTGCAGGTAGAGGGCTGTATGGGCTGCGCGGACTGTGCGGGTGGCAGATGCAGGTCTCACGGGCAGCAGGTCTCATCTTTTTTCACATCTTGCAGACCATGTGGTTGTTAAGTATGGCAACTTTGCACTTATCTATGCCTTGAAAGGAGGAAAGTGCAAAGTTGCCGCGCTTAAAGGGTAAGAAACCAGCAAGATGTGAAAAAAGATGAGAGGTGCCAGTTGCCAGCTGCAAAGTTGCCGCGCTTAAAGGGTAAGAAACCAGCAAGATGTGAAAAAAGGTGAGAGGTGCCAGTTGCCAGCTGCAAAGTTGCCGCGCTTAAAGGGTAAGAAACCAGCAAGATGTGAAAAAAGATGAGACCTGCTTCTTGCAAGGGCTTTATTTGCGTAGTATTATGTAGTCGGGGTTGGTTATGGTGGTCAGGAATTTGACAAATGGGTTGTAGTGCGTTGGGGGTTTGTCAAAGCGGTTGATTGTGATTGTGCTGGTGCAGAGGATTGTGTTGCGCGTTTCGCCAGGGTTGTTTGTTTCGCCGGGGTTGAGCAGCGTGAACTGCCGGGTGAATGTGCCGTATTGGGTGGATAGGGAAATTGGCCGGGGAAGGAACTCTATCTCATAACCGTCCGGAATTTGGTAGAGAAGAGTGTCGCTGTGGCAGTAGGCTGTAGAGGAGACTACATTGCCGGCTCTGGAATTTTCCGGTGCGGGTGCATCTGCAATTGTAGGCAGAAGGTTTGTTTTGATAAACATTCTGTTGCCTGTAAGTGATGCGAGGTTGCCGATTGTAAATTTGAGCTGTTCGGTGGCGCAAGGTGCCGGATAAAAGCGTGCAACAGTTTGCCCATCTGTGTGTGCAACATCCTGAGCAACAGCCTGACCGTCTGTGTGTGCAACATCCTGAAAAACATCCTGCCCGTCAGCCTGCCCATCTGTGCGGGAATCATATTCCTGCATTGAGTACTCTGCAGAAACCAAACGGAAGCCGGGAGAGTTGTATTTGCGGTTTATTATTTCGTTTTGCTCTGTCCCGGTGAGCCAAAGCTCAGGAAAGAGCCAATCCATCTGGCCACCGGTGACAACAGTTTTCATTTTCCCGGAAGCATTTCCCTGGGGATCAATTGAAATTTCCATGAACCGCTCCCGTTTGTTGGCTATTGCATCGGGAGAGGGAGTGCTCACAATTTTTCCGGTGCCATTTTGTTCGTCTACCCAAAGAACCTTTTGGTTTTGCAGAGAGTATGGCAAATAGCCAAAAGGGATGCGGGCGTTTGTGCACTCCAGCCACAACGTGTCCTGCCCGGAGTTGAGCAACGTGTCCTGCCCGGAGTTGAGCAACGTGTCCTGCCCGCGACCGACAGGAACAGCAAGGATCACATGGTTGGTTTGGTTTGGAGAAGGGAAAGTGTCGTGAATGATGCCGGTATTACCAACCCCTATTTCGCAATAATATGCATCAATCCCGGCGCTGTTGAGCAGAGCTTTTGTGTAATTTACAAGCGCTTTGCAGTCGCCCCACCCGTTTTGGAACACCTCCGTAGCAGAGGCAGGCTTGAACCCCCCGATACCGAGTTGGATGCTTACGTAACGAGTAGTGTTTTGCATGAATTTGTAAACGGCACGAACCTTGTCTGTTTCACTTTCCATTCCCTCTGTAAGCTCTGCCACTTTGGATGCCAACTCTGCAGGTAGTTGGTCCTGTCCCTTTACCATGGAGCCTACCCAGTTTCCGTACGAGCCCCAGTTTGTGTAGCAGCCGTTAACTCCCTTATATGTAAAATGCTCGGGAACAACAATTAAAGACGGAATCCTTTGAGAAACAGGAGAAGAAAATGGCTCCCTGTAAACAGCCCCTAAATCTTTGATTTCCCAAAAAAGTTGTACCAAACCATCTTTCGGGAAACTTTCCTCAGGATTGGCCAGGTTGCCCTGCATATACCTCACCGGTCTATTTTTGCTATAGGTCAGCTTGTAAGAGGCATATTCCACACCTATCCCGTAACCTTCCTGCGGGTACCACCCGGGCAGGGAGATAAAATCGTTGTATTCCTGTGTGTATTCAAACACAGCGGTGTACGGATACGAAGGGTAATGAACCTCAATCTGCTTTTGCCGGTATTCCTGGAAAAGAGTTGATTCTGTGTAAACAGGGTAGTCCTCAACATCCTTGCCCTTGAAGGTTTTAACAATTTTCCCGTTGCTGTCCATCAGGCGCGCACCTATCTTTTTTACCGGCTTGTCGGGGTCGTACATTACAACAAAGTCAGAATAACCTCTGCCCCGCTCGTTGAATACTGTAACCTCTGCATAGACACTAAGGGTCACCTTCCCTGGCGACACATACTCTACCGTTGTGAGGTGTTTACGGACAATTGCATCTGAAGCAGTTAGTTGTACAGGTGCCAGGCAGAGCAAAAAGAGACACCTCAGGATGTTTCCTTTCATTTGCCTTCAGATTTTTTGAGGACTATCATTTGGGAGTTGGCGGCAATAAGTTGATCAAAAAACTCTTTTACCTGGGCGTACTCTTCTGGCAAAAACAGGGTTTGCATTATGCTTATGGAAAAATTCATTGTAACATCATTGCCGTTGACCAGCACATTCTTCACATAATTGGCTTTCCCGTCTGGCAAGGAGAATCGGGCATTTTGCGGTACCTCTTGAATTTCATACCCTTGGGGTAATTTGTAGACAAACATGTAATTGTCAATAAAAGGATAGTGGAAGTTCATTGGCAGTTTCCTTGTGCCGGAAACAAACGGGTTCTCTGTAGGGAGCAATCCTGCACCGGGAGTAATGTAAACCATATCTCCCCTTGATATCAATCCGTTTGGTATCTCTGCATTGTAAATAACCTTTACTTGTGGCACAGGAGTGAGTGTATGGGAGGTTTTCACATTTTCCACCGAGCCGTTGTTGTGTTTGGCAGAGAGGCTCTTTTGGAAAGTTTCGGGATTGTTATCTACAAAGATACGGTTGTATTTGTTAAGGGCTTGGTAGTTATAGTACAATTCGTTGACAGAACAACTCACATTTAGGGAAGTATCTACGGAGACCTGTACCATACAGTTGCTGCGGGAGGCCGCCTTTGGGTCGAGGTCTATCCACTCCGACCTGTTTGGGGCGACAATCCTTGCTTTTCCATTGAGGCATTCCAGCGGCAGGATATTTGGTACACTGTAGTTGCCGGTTGCGTCCATTGTGACAATGTTACCGTTGAGGTAGGCACCGGCAATCACATGGTTGAATTTGCCCAGGCTCACTTCCCACTCATGCACAAGGCCGTTGGAGCGGGTAGAGAGCGCAATGGGAAAGGCATCCAGCCCCGCTTCCCTCAATGCAGCCACCAGGCACAGGTTTACCTCTGCAGAGTTTCCAGACCCCTCGCTGTAGGCTTTCCTTATCCTGTTGTCTGCAAACAGGCTGTAACGGTTGTTCCATTTTATCTTTTTGTTGATTTGGGAATATACTTCCAGCATTTTTTGGACATTGTCGGTTTTGTTGGCTACAAGGGAAGTTATCTCTTCTTTGAGGAATCCTGTGTTTTCCAGTTCCCTCCCGAAATTTATATGTTCAAGCAGAGTCCTGGTTGCAGTGTTCCAGTCCAACGCATAACTTTTGTGGATCTGGCCGGGAAACCTGGTGTACTGGAGCTCGAAGTCTACCCTGGAGATGTAGTTGTTGATGTTGTCTGTAAATGGTTCGTAACGCAGAGCCGGGATGTCGTATCCGTAGTACATTTGCCACTCTGTTTCGTATTTTACGTTTTGTGAGGAGACATTGCCGGTATTTTTCTGTTCCCTTTGGAAGCTGCTGAAAGTTATGATTTCTGCAGATTTTGTCTTTTCCTGCCTTATGTTTTCGTAACCGGAAAGGCGGTGGTTGTAAATATAGTATTCGGGGATGACCACTGTGTAGAATGATACCAGTGTTGGTATTTCACTCTGGAAAACCCATGGTTGCAAGCTGTATGTAAACTCCGAAACAACCGTATAGGAGAATTCGAACACAGAGCCTTCCTTAACCTGTGGCATTGTGAATTTTGCATAATCGAGTTTGTCGCTCACCTCTTCTTCTATAACAGACCTCAGGTTTATCTTCTCGCTCTTTACTTTACCGTTTTCCAGATTGTAGGTGGTTGCCTGGAACCGGGACAACCGTTCTTTTGTGGTTCCCGATTTGTAAAGCGGGATTGATTCATCTGCCCATTTGACACCCTCTTTGGTAAGGACTTTTACCCTTTTGTGCCTTGTGATTTCGAGGTAAAAGTATCCGTTTTCCTTGTCGTAGCGAATGCTGCTGACTCCTTTGTCAAACAACACCACGGCGTTTGCAGAGCTGTCAATTTGGTAAACAGATTTGTTGAGGTGTTCTTCTATATCCCGTCCGTATTTGGGGATATCGGGCTGCTGTGCAAAAAGAGTGAAATTCACGGAAACCATTGCTGCCAGAGCCAAAACGAATAATTGTTTTCTCATGGTCATGAGTATTTATGTTGCTAGAAAACAAATATATAAATAATTTTTGGAATTTGGTTAAGTGACGTGTACAATTGAAAAAAGCAAAGCCGCCTCTTATGATTGGCGGCTTTACGGTGCACGAATCCGCAGAATCGGCTAGGAGAATACCCACTCCCTTTTTGGAAGCACGCTTAGGTATGCCTTTGTTTTTTGGCAATTGAGGTTTGATTTTGTAATTTTATCTTTAAGTGGGTTCAATTCCTGTGAGGTGCGATTAGTTGTGATTCGCTTTCAAAATTGTATTTTTACCAGAGCATTAACAGCTGTTCCCATCTTTAATTCTTATGAGTCCGTGTTGTGATTCGCTTTCAAAATTGTATTTTTACCAGAGCATTAACAGCTTCCGAAGCAGCCATGATGCTTGCCTTGTGGTTGTGATTCGCTTTCAAAATTGTATTTTTACCAGAGCATTAACAGCCCCTGGAAGGCTTTCACCGAGCCGCTGATTGTTGTGATTCGCTTTCAAAATTGTATTTTTACCAGAGCATTAACAGCTGCGGGCCTTGGGGTCCCTGCTCTCCCTGTGTTGTGATTCGCTTTCAAAATTGTATTTTTACCAGAGCATTAACAGCCGCATGGATTTGCAATAGAAAGTGGAATTTGTTGTGATTCGCTTTCAAAATTGTATTTTTACCAGAGCATTAACAGCCCATGGTTTAAAATGTACCGGAAGCCTATAGTAGCTATTCCGGCGATATGGGACCACTGTTCCGGAGCATAGGGTACCAGTTACAGTTTTTACACTCTCATGGCAAATTTGCATAAATTTTTTTAAGTTATTATTCTCTCAGTGATTTTTTTGATTTT
>Ga0334884_1004515_pt1 | contig 14217 bp, 3 predicted proteins | sample GraSluR1_MG_7_FD_207215 | JGI IMG/M metagenome (GOLD analysis project Ga0334884, IMG submission 207215) | Sludge microbial communities from methane-producing bioreactor in Wageningen University, Netherlands - Granular Sludge_12_05 R1 | ecosystem: Engineered > Bioreactor > Anaerobic > Unclassified...
TACACTTCGTAGCTATCCGGCATGCCATCGCCATCGGAGTCGGTGCTGAACGGATCCAGCCAGTAATCCCAGATGACGCCTTCCGGCATATTGCCCACCAACCCATCGCGCACGAGGTAGTTTTCCAAGTTGCTCATGCCGTCGCCGGAGTAGTCAAGGTCCGCGTCGGTCGGATCGAGCGGGTTCAGTCGCAGTTCTGGAGGACGCAGGTTGCCGAACGCATCGAGCACTTCGAAGCCGTCCGGCATCCCGTCGCCATCGGTATCCCACTTCGTCGGATCGGTGCCGAGCTGTACTTCGAGCCCGTCAAGCAGGCCGTCCCCGTCGGTATCGGGATTCAGCGGGTCTGTCCCATAGAGGAAGAATTCGTCACCGTCGCTGAGTCCATCGCCATCCGTATCAAACATTCGCGGATTTGAACCGAACACATACTCGAGGAAGTTGGGCAACCCGTCCTCGTCCGGATCGGTCCACTTGTCGCTCGGATCGGTTGGATTGAACCCGTAGAAATACTCCCAGCCGTCCGGCATCCCATCGCCATCCGTGTCCGGATTGCGCGGGTCGGTCCAGTTCATCGTTTCGGCCATGCCATCCGGTCCGAGGAACTCGAGATAATTGCTCAACCCATCGTAATCCGGGTCGTCATTGTTTCCGCCCGTTTCAATTGGATCGAGTATGCGCAGCACCGTGCCGAAGGCATTGGTCATGAATTTGTGCTGGAACTCAAAGCCGTCCCACATGCCGTCGCGGTCGGTATCGAGCATGTGCGGCATGGTGTCCGCAAATACCCGCGTACCGGACTGATGACCGCGGCTGACGGCACGCGTCACCACGCTCGACGGAATTCCTGCGAAAACGGTCTCCGCGGACAACTTCGTCGGAACCGCCGGCGCCGTGTTTGTCATTGAAGTGGCAACAATGCGATCGCCATCAATTGCCGCAATGAATTGCGTATCTGAGAGCAATCCGAAGTTACAGATACCCTCAAGATATCGGCCGACGAACAAGGTTCGAATGCTGTTGGTTCCCTGCACGGCATTCGTCGAAAGAGCCGTCAGGGCAAACATGACATGGTCGCCGGTGTTCAGATAACCATCGTAGCCGACCTCAAAACCATTCTGCATGCCGTCACCATCCGTATCCGGATCAAACGGATTCAGTGTAATCCCGAAGTTTCTGAACAGCTCGAATTCCTGCAGGTTGGTAAGTCCATCCCCATCCGGATCGTTGTTGCGATGATAGAGGAAGACATTCGTGTAACCCAGCATCTCGGTCCAATCGCCCACGCGATCGTAATCGGCATCCGATTGGAAGAGTCCGAATTGTGTGAACGCGGTCTCGCCTGAAAGAATCTGAACGCGACGTACTTCCGAACGCCTGAAGCCATCAAGCTCCACGGAAACGTAATGGAAGCCCGGCCGCAATCCGCCAATGGTTGTCGGCGTTATGCTTCCCGTCACCAGCCGTCCGTTCACGTAGATGGAAGCCCCTGTCACAACCGATCCAAACGAATCGCGCGTATCAATCTGCAGGGAGCCTGCCACACCTGATATGCTCGCTGCCGAGATCGAGACATTCGTCCGGGCGCCCGGACGCACCAGCACCTCGGTGGGAGTAATTCCATACGAGTCAATGCCCGGCACCAGCTGCACAAGGTGTGTTCCAGCCTGAACCTGAACCAACGCGGGTGTATTCAACCCGGTTGATAGTCCATTCAAGTAAATGGGATGACTCACCCCGTCCAGAGAGGCCACGTAAATATAGCCGCGACCGCCGTTTGTCACCACGTTCACGCGCGTGATTTCACCTTCCCGCACGGTCACGCCGGCCTGGCCGATCTGCCAAAGATTGGTTCCCATGATCACGCAGTGATCACCCGGCGCCAATCCGCCCAGCAGCGACGGCTGCACAGGATTCAGCAGCCAATCGGGCCTATTGTTGGTCACGGAAAGATTCGCGGCCGCAAGATAAGGAACGAATGCCGCACTCAGCGGATTCGTGTCACCATCCCATACGTGCGCGGCCGAAGAATTCACATACACTTCTTCTCCCGCACCCGCCGTATGCGCCACGCTCAAGAGTGTCCGGCTCTCGCCGCGCTCCAGTTCGAAATGCGCATTCGTGACCGCGCCCGGCGCGGTGAGGTCCACGTAACCGGCAGGTCCGACTTCATCAAGGGCAAAGACACCTGGATTCAACTGCTGCCCGAAAGCATACGGCTCCGTAAACAGTGTACCATTCCAGAACTCCGACCGATGGTTCGGTTCGTCACCTTTGATGTAATACCAGCCTTGAGGCAACCCCTTCAACTCGTAGCTGCCGTCTTCGGCCGTGAGTGTTTCAGCAATGATCTTGCCTGCGCGAACATGCTGATGACCACCCACCACGTTCGTGATGAGGCCGCGCCCGATGGCCGACACCGTTGCGCTGAGCAGCGGGCGCCCGTTGACATCACGAACCCAACCGCGAATCGTGACGCCCTCGTAGATCATAACATCGTCCACATACCAGCCAGCAAAGCCGTTGTTGATGAGATCGGCGCTGAACAGGAAGCGCACCTGCACATTGCTGTTTCCGGCGAAGCGGCTCAGGTCGGCGCGGCCAATTCTCCAGCCTTCACTGAGACCTGCCCGTGGCGTACTGACCACGACCCAATTCGTTTGCTCCGCACTCCTCGCCTGAACCTGGACAAAGTCCTTGAACGGCTCGGTCTCATAGTACTCTTTCCACTGAACAAGGAGATTGCTGTACGTCGTGGCATCATACGAAGGGCTGTCGAGCGCGCAGATCAACGGTGTGCCGACGTTGTAGGTCGCATCCGGATTGGAGAACGTCGGATCCGCGGCCACGCGATATGCCGTGGTGGTCGAGCGATCTTCAATATACGTCACGTTGTTTGTCTTCGGCACGGGCTCCGCCGTGGACAAATGCCACAGGTCGAACGGCAGGAAGGCATTCGGCGCTTTCGATTGCCAATTCGTCCGGGAACTCGTTTCGAAAGATTCGTAGTCCAGAATCCTCAGATTTACGCTGGCGGCACTTGGATCGTCATAACCCAACTGCCACATGTCACCATCCGAAATATGGTTGTTGTTGCTGTCGGCGCGAAGCGGATCGCTTCCAATCGCGACTTCCGCGCCATCATCCAGCCCATCGCGGTCCGTATCGGCAATGGCCGGGTGCGTGCCGTAGAAATAGACTTCACTCCAATCGGTCAAGGCATCGCTGTCGCTGTCCGGGCTGAATGGATCGGTGCCCCACACGTAGGCATCCAGATTGTTCAGGCCCCCCACCACGTTCGTCACGGTCGGATCGGCATTGGTCGTTCCGCCGAAGTGCAGCACCTCCCACCAGTCCGGGAGACCGTCGGAGTCCGTATCCACATCGAAGCAGTCCACGCCGGGCGTTGACGGCGCCGCAAAACGGCTCACCATGTTACTCTCGGCCATTCCGCCTTCATCCACGGCGCGCACGCCGTAGCAGTATTGAATGTAATTCGGGAGATTCGTGACGGTAAAAGAGGTCAGATTCGTAACCGTCGCGATAATGTTGTTCGTCAGGAACACATCGGAAGCCGAACACATCGGAACATCCCAACAATTCCACCCGTTGGTGCCCCGATAAACACGGTACATGATGGACGTCGAGAAATTGTCGGACGCAGCGCTCCATGTGAGCGTTACATCGTTATTCGTTCCGCCGACGGCAGACAGCAGTCCGCCGAAGACCGGCGGATCGCGATCGGCGACCAGCGAATAAGTCAGGACTTCTTGAACATCCGGATCGTAAACGGTCCCGACAAAGGTCGCGAACGGAGTTCCCAGCGGATCTACGGCCAGCGCCATCCCGTGATAAGGTCGCGGCTCACCCGTCATCCCTCTCGGCAATCCGGCCCCTCCAAGCGTCACCCAGGTCGGCCCTCCCGGCGTCCACGATTTCGAAAACACAGCGTTTGTGCCGGCGAAGCCACCGATCCACGTGACGATTACCCGTCCGTCCGCAGCACCACCAATTCCCACGGAGACGGGCGTCTGTATCCCATTTGTTGCCGCTGTAATACCGGGGAATGTGGTGGACCCACCCATCGCCTGCCACGCCGCCCCCACTCTCCGCAAGGCGTATACTTGTTCGGACAGGTATTGTCCGGGTGCCGCGCCATATGTCTGTATCCATGCCAGGTACAGCATCCCATCGGCGCCGATACCGAGTTTCGGCGAAGAAACAAGAGGCGCGGAGTTTGCCGGACTGATGTTTGACCATGACGCACCGGTCCACCTCAGCACAACAACCCCGCTGGGAACAGTGGCCTCCTGCCATGCAACAACCGGCTCACCATTCTGAATGACCATGCTGAGCTGAGAGGCGATCTTAGGATTCGCCGAACTCGGGAGGCCGTTTGTATGCGAACCGGCCAAGCCAACCCAGTTTGTCCCGTCCCACTTCTTCAGGAAGACGCGTGACAGATTGGGCGAATCCCCTTCCTGTATCCACGCCACAATGGGATGTCCATCGCCGGCTGTCTGCACGACCGGCCGCACGGCCGGGTGCGTAGTATTTCCGCTCAGGCCATTCCCCTGCGCGGAATTGGCATATTCCACCCAATCCGTCCCGTTGAACGCCTTGAAAAATATGTGCTCAACGGAGCCTGCAAGGCTTTGCGGAGATTCCTGCCATGCCACATAGACCCGCTCGCCCGAAACCGCAACCGAGGGATATTCGGATTTTTCCAGCGTCATGCTGATGCCCGCGCCGAAAGCCGAATCGCGTACGCTGAACCACTGATCCTCAAGCCGCAGCCATTCCCCTACCATGGATCGCTCACCAATCGGACCTCGCCATCTGCGGACAAATATCTGACGGGTCAGGTTGCTTTGTCCCCCTTCGACACTCCAATCATGAGAGTACGCAATAACCGGGGCATTCTGCTCATCCAACGCAATAGAAGGGAAATTACCAGGCGTCCGTCCCTGTAGACCAACCCCCTTCACAACAACCAGCGCGAAATCCTGGGGCGCTACCGGGACCTGCCGTCCGACCACTCGAATGGTGTAGGTTCCCGGCCGCTCCGGAATGACAACGGACTCCACGTTGTTAAACGTATCACCCAACGCGGTATAAACCTGATCACGCGGATAAGAATGCACTCCGTCCGGATCATAATGATTTCCGTGGTAGACCACCCCATTCGGTCCATAAACGATCAAGTTGAGGTCGTTCACCAATTGGATGGCATTACCGGGCGTACCCGCGGCATCCGTGTAGGCCAACGTAACCTTCAAACCGCCCTCACCGGCGCCGATCGTGACCTGCCTGGAGTATAACTGGCCGGTACCCAAGGGAGTTGTTTCATCCTGATCGAGGAGCAGAAGTTCATCTGTTGGATGAATCTGTGCGCCGGACACCGAGCGCATGACGTCAACAACACCCCATCCATCGTCCACAACCTCTAGCTCATCGAAGAACATCGGCCGGCGATACACGATCGAATTCACCCGCCGGGCGCCACTCACCATGATCGCCTTCATCATGGCCGGGCTGGGCAAGCGACCATAAGCATTCGTGAAATACTGCTGAATCAGCGCAGCGGCGCCGGCTGCGAGCGGCGTGGCCATGGATGTGCCGGAGAACAAGGCAAAGTTCGTGCCTGAATTTACATTGCCATAGCGGTAGTCATAGACATTGAAATTCTCGAAATCACCCAGGTATTCGTCCGGATTGGTTTCGTGCGACTGAATAGACATAACGTACGATCCCGGCGCGACAATGTCGGGCTTGATACGCAGGTCCGTTCCCGTCACGGGACCACGAGAGCTGAACGAAGACATCTGCCATTCCGAGTCGGTATTGTCTTCAGAGAAGTACTGCTCATCCCCAAAATAAACACCCACGATATTACGCGCAAAACGCGGTTGTTCAATGGCGCCGACCGTGATCACGTTCTTCGCATTGCCGGGCATGGTGACCGTGCCGGGGACGCCGCCTCTTCCGTCCGATTGCCCATCTCCTTCATTACCGCCCGCGAAAAACACTGTGAGTTCCTGGTTGCCCTCGACCCCAGGCCGGGCATCGCGAACCAATTCATCCCACAACGCGCTGGCGGGACCATATTCGAAGTAGCCCCAATAGCCCCAACTGTTATTGGATATGCGAGCGCCCTTCTGATGCATGATGTCGGCTTGTTCCTGGTCCGTGAAGCTGTTGAAGTCTTCCAGCATGACAAGCTTGGCGCGAGGCGCCACACCCGCAAACTGATTGGTGCCGTATGGCGGACCGGCCGAACCCGGCGAGGAAATTACTGTCTGGGAAAGAGCGCCGTTGCCGAGAATGGAGCCGGAAACATGCGTTCCGTGACCATCAACGTCACCGGGCAAGCCTTCCGTGTATGGGCCCGGGCGCGCTTCGTAGTAGAGAATTCTTGTGTTTTGATTCAGATCGTTCGGCAGACCCTGAATGTCGGCATAGCCGGGATTGCGGTAATCCACACCGCTATCGGAAACACCTACCACCACCCCTTCACCCGTCAACGACGGATGCATCGCCCGAAGGGCGCTTGCCCGCATCCGCGGACTGGCCAGATCGTTCGCGGGCCTCGCCACGATGCCGGGCTCAATCCATTGCACCTGCTCTGTCTTTATGAGCGCCTCGATTTCATCCGGCGAGGCTTGAACTGTGAGAACCTGGCGGCCACCCGCGGACTGCTCCCTCGTGACCGTGTAGCCGGCTCTCTCAAGAGCCTCTTTTGCATCCGCGCCGCGGAATGACATGACATTAAACGTGGTATTAGTCATCTCGTCCGACAATCCGGTAGAGTGCGCCAGCACGGCCCCGCTCATCTTGAAATACGGGTGATAGGGCTCGATGAAAAACACGCCGGAAATAGCGCGGACGGCATCCAGATTGCCGGGAGCCACGCGGACGGTGTACGCGCTGTGCGGAACATAATGACAAATCTCCGCTCCCACTTTTTCCAACGCCACACGATCTTCATCTGAAACCGCGCGATCAAACTGAACGATGTAATACTCCGTGCCCTCAGGCGCCTTGAACTTGTCCGGCACCACAATGGATTTGCCCGTTTCCACCGCCGCAGCCGTATCAATAATCGCATTGCGTAGAAGAATAGCCCGGGAATCCGGTTTGCGCAGTTCCTTGATCGAGCGCATTGAGTTGAATAGTATGCCCTGAGCCTCCATCCCGGCCACCTCGGCAGGGGTCACCAGCACCGCCTTCTGCTCCGGAATAATCTCATCCTGCTGCGACGTAATCTGTGCCGAGGTCAATGAATACCGGTCGCCATCCTTGTCGTAGACGACTGCATAACTCTTGGTAAGCTTGCTCAACAGCGATTCCAATGATGCGGCGCTTACATTGACGGTAACACGCTCGTTTCCGAGGCGATCATCCACGCTGATCGGGACGCCGCTCACCGATGAAATTTCACGCAACAGATCGCGCAATGGAACATCCGTGGCCTGAACGCTGAAGGTGCCCTTCTCCACCGACATGGACACTTCCACAGGGTTCGGAACCGACTGATCGCGCGACCCCATATCCGTAAAGGCCATTGCGATCAGTGCAGTCAAAACGATGCACCCGACGACCCATCCCGTTTTTCGAAAGCTTGTTGGACCCATGGCAAGCACCTCAATCTCTTCCTATCGGTTCATTCCATTCGATTCGCACATTACACAAAAAAAGCACACCCGCGCACCGGCATCCGGTGCGTGAGCAATAACCTTACGCCTACCGCACAACACTCGATTCAATAATCCTTGCCTGCACGTTCCGAAGACGGGTCATCCCTCCTCAGATCGTGAACATGGCTCATCTGTTTGACGCGGCCAGCTTCGTGTTCGACCACGGCGGGCAGTTCGTCAATCATGGCATTCATCCGTCTCACAGATTCTTCAAGCTCCGACTCTATCGCCTTTACTTCCTTCAGCATGGCCAAGGCCACATCGTCGCCGGCCGCAAGTTCTGTCCGGCGCAATTCAAGAGCTGAACGAGCCACCCTCGCAGCCCTCTCGGTTTCTGTAATCTCACTTTTCAGTATCGAAAGCCTCTGCTCTCGATCTATAGCGGTGGATGATACCACGAGACCGCCGGCATCCGCCACCCTTTGCTCGCCGATTTCGGCATCCTCATCCTGACGCAGAACCTTGATCCGGGAAAAGATATCGCGCACTTCTTTTTCCATAGTGCGAATTTCGGGGTAATGCGCGCGCATGTGAGCGTGAAACTGACGGCGAAGCTCCACGAGGTCTTTTTCCGCCTCTTTGCTCATCACTCTTATCCTGGCGATCTCCGGGTCGTTGTATTCCGCTTCATGCCGTATGCGCCAGCGCTCTCCCATCAACCGGATCGCCTCCTGCTCGGAATCCCTCAACTGGGACTCGGAAGGTGCAGTCAAAGCGCTTTCGGAGCTGTGGCTCACGACATCCGAAGTCTCCGCAAAGACAGAGATTCCAACCAGGAAAGAACAAAGAATGAGAAGACCGCTCTTCGACAAACCGGCGTGTTGATAACAGGTCCTGATCATTAACTTTCCGCCATGATTGCAAGCCTTTACGGCAAACCGGAACATGTACATGGAAGCATAGGCAAGGGGGTGTTCTTTGTCAAAACCAATACAGCCAAACTCGCATTTCATTTGAGCGGACATTCCCGCTGCACAAAGCCTTCCAGCGTACGACAGGACGCGAAGGAAAGCTTATCTCGATCGCACGTGTAGGAATTCGTTTCCTGAGGCAAAAGTCTCTCAGCCGCAACCAAAGCATGAAAGCATTGTCGCACCCCTTCAGGGTACAAGACTATTGGTTACCTGTCAGTGAACCCGGCCCGTTGGGCCGGGCTTGAAGAATGGCAGCCCTACAGGCTGCCGCACCCTGAAGGAGTGCCGCAAAAAGCACGTCCTGTCTTAAATAGTCTTTCCAAGAAAACAAGAAGTAGACGAATAGCAGCATGAAAAGGATGAACAGCACGGAGACACAAGTCATATTGTCGTGTCCCACCAGCTTCATCCCGATCGCTTCGCATCGGAATCCGGATAACAGTAAATGAACGCTGTTAATTCCAGGACACAATATTGCGAGTAAAGCCCTGCTATACCGAGTCGGTACAGCAGGTCAATCTTCTGCGCCTGCAGTACCCACGGATATAATGCCGGAAGATCCGGACGAGAGCGCGCTGAATCCTGAGATAACAGCATCCTTCTCCATCCACGTACCTTCCAGCTTGAACTGGCTGTTCGCTTCCGTGAGCGTGTAGGTCATTGTTTCCGTTTCCGTGTAGGAACGATTATCGGTGACCACATGATTGTGCTCAACAACGATCCCGGCCGGCGTCCTGGTCGTGGTCTCCACGCTGCGAAACACTTCCTGCCCCGCTGCATTGTAGGCAATAATAGTGATCGTGGTGACGATATTCGTCACGTCCGTTCCGCTGGTGACATTGGTGGACCACGTCAACTGCTCGTCACGGGTGTAAGAAGATTCGCTGGAACTTCCCTTGATGTCCTCGATCGCAACCGCATGGAAAACACCGACGAACTCAATTTCACGTCCCGTGGTCTTGTCCTTGCCCGCAAAAGTGACCTGCGCCGTAACCAGCTCCGCGCCGACCGGATAGGTTCCATCCTGCGCCGAACTGACCGCGCCGGGCGAGCCTACGGTTCCCTCATACTCGGATCCATTATTATCGGTCGCGCGCACGGCGTTGCCTCCATGCATGATCACAAGGCGCGTGATCGCGCCGCCAGAGGTGCGCTCAACGGCTTTACCGCCGGAAAACGTTCCGTGATACACACCACCGAAATTGACCGATACGCCCGCTCCGCGAGAAGTGTTGAAGCCGTTCTTTCCACCGCCGGATGACCACTCACAGCCAACCATAACAAACATCGCGATTACCATGACCGCAGCCAACAGAACGCCTGCCTTCTTCATATGCTTCTCCTGGAACTTTGTGCGCATGAGCTTCACCTCGGAATCGTTTTCCCCTTTGGGCCGCAAAAAACCTTCCATGCCTGCCCCTCGCCGCGAAGCAGGCGATACAAGAGACTACACCACAACAACGGTTCTGGATATCTAGCAAAGAACCCCTACCCCGTCAATAGATACCGTTCGATTATTCAAGGAGGATTGGGATGATGGGGATATGGGGTGTTGGCGGGCTGTTGCCCAAATCCGAATTTCGATATTCGTGCTTCGGATTTGATGCCGAAAGTATTTCGGCACCACGCCGTTGGGATTCAATTGACTGATAAAGAAACGGGGCGTCATTTCGGACGCCCCGCATCATCATGATTCTATTTATCCACGCAAATTACGGATTCGGATCAACCAACAACCACGGCGTGTAGTCCACGTTCCCCACGAACTGGGCTCCGGCAGGCGTTACGGTGCCCCACCAGTTATTCTCGGCCATCAACAAGGGAGCCGCGCCTTCGTTATTGCGGACATCACGACTGAGGTTGCCGAATATCGAATTCAGTCCCGGGCTGGCGAACGCGCCGCCGCCGAAATCAAGCGCATAGGTGGACGCGCCCGGCGCCGCCACAACTCTCAATCCAACATTGTTGTTACGGAAGCGATTGCCCACGCCATACAGATTCTGTACATCGCCGGCCAATTCAACAAACGCGCCGACATTGTCGTTATCATCTGCCGTATTGCCGATGAACGATACACTGGCCGCATCCGAGGCCGTGAGTGTTGTGCGGAATCCGTGTGCTCCATTGCCGGAAGCCTCGTTTTCTTCCAGCAACAAACTCGCATTCTCGTTGACGCTCGCCATTACGATGTGGAATCCATTTCCGCTGTTGCCGTTCGCTGTGCTACCAATCACGGCGGCATAGGCCTCCTCTTGCGCGGTCAGATTCAGCCGGACACCCGCTCGCGCGCCGGGATCGTCCACGTCGAAGCCGTTGTTGTTGAACACCGAAGGCCCCGTCTGCATAATGGAGTACAGCGCATTCGAAGAACCAAGGATATCGAAGGTCCCGAATTCGTTGCGCAAGTCGTCAATCGCCAGATCACCAATCCAGACATAACCATCGTCACCCGCTGTGGCATTCAATAGCAATCCTTGCCGTAGATTGTCCGAGGCGTTCACAGCCGTGATTGCGACGCCGAGATCCCGCGCCGCATTCACCCCTATTGTCATGCCCTGTATTCCATTGCCGATCGCATTCACCCCGGCCAATATAAGGAAGGCATCCTCCGTGGCCGAATTCACGCTCATCTGAGCGCCCTGATCGGCGTTTCCGTTGGCTTGAGAGTTCAGCAAGGCGATGGTCGCATCCAACTCCCCAAACGCGTTCAGCACGATACCTGCGCCTGCATTGTTGTCTGCCGTAAGGCCATAAAGACCGGCGAACACCGCCCCGTCATCGCTGCCCATGTTGAAGGTCAAGCCGTTTCCGGGTGGTCCCGCGATATCGAGGTTGTCGGACGCATTGATCCCGCCGGCCACCAGGTTCGCACCATACCGACCATGTATCTCAGCCCATATACCACCACCCTCATTCCCCGAGACGCTCATATCGCCCATCGGTGCATAAGGTGGCACTGGAATGGAATCCGGGTCGTCGTTGATTATCGAACCCAGAATCGGCGGGACCAGTTCGAACAGCACGTCGGTTGATCCAAACACGCCGAACGCATCGCCTTCCGTACTTTCAATGTTCGCAGCAATGCCAAGCATGTGGTTGTTGTTAGCTTGAATATCCAGGAATGCGCCGACCGCTAAATATTCTCCCACGATGCTGGCCTCGATTCCGTTGAGTCCGTTGTCCGACGCAACCACGGGACCGAAAGGCTGGCCGGGAATGACCAACGGCGGATCCAGTGCGAGTTGGTCATTCAACACATCGGCGAGGGACCGCAGCGGATCTGTCGAGGCCAACAGGCCGATCGCCTGATCGCCGCTGACGTTCATATAGAGACCATTCAGATCGTTATACGACGCACGAATATCAAGCAAGGCTGCCACGGCAAGGCCGTTGGCTTCCACGATATTGAGAATACCATTCCCCTCATTTCCATTCGCATTCACACGACCAAGAAGAGAAATGGCTGTGCCGTTCGGGCTTCGGACCCTGAAATCCAATCCCCCGGCCGGACCATTGTCGTTCGCATCAATGCCCAGACCCAGGCCCAATGCAAGATAGTCGCCTTCCACATTCATGAGCAGGCCACCGATGCCGTTGTCACTAAATGCCAAAGGACCCATGGCCGGAATTGGGAGCTCGGGCAATCCCATGCCCGGGTTCAGGAGACCAAGCACGTTTACAAGCAGCTGGCCCACCTCCATCAGGTTCTCCGTCGAGGCCACCATTCCAATGGCCGCGCCGCTCGAACTCACGGCGTTGCCGATTGCTCCAAATATGCCGTTGTCATTCGCGCGGACATCCAACATGGCAAGGACCGCCAGGTTCTCACCGTCTGCATTGGCATAAATTCCGTTTGCGCCATTGCCTGACGCGACAAGCGGACCGAACGCCGAGCCGGGAACGGTCAGCGGCGGATCAACAAGCCCAGCCAACGACCGGATAAAATCGGTCGAACCCAGCAAGCTGATAGCTGTACTTCCGGCGACAGTGGAATTGATGCCATCCACGCCGTTGCCCATCGCATGAATATCGAAGAGCGCGCCCAGGGCCAGGCTGTTGGGCGACTCTACATCCGAAAAAACACCCATGACCCCGTTGTCGTTTGCCGTCACGCGAGCCATGGCGCCGATTGCGGGACCATTGGGGCTCCCGACTCGCATTTCGACGCCCATCGCTGCCTGGTTGTCATTCGCTTCGACCCCCAGCACGGACCCCAACGCGAAATTCAGGCCGGTAACGTTAAGGGTTAATCCCCCTACGCCGTTATTATTAAATTGCGCGGGGCCAACCGGCGAAGACGGAATCGCGGGCAGTTCAAGACCGGGGAGCAACAACTCAAGCACTTCCGCTCCAAGTTGCGCCACTTCCATAAGATTTTCCGAGGAGCCAACGAAAGCTAGCGCGGCGCCATTCGGACTTGTCACATTTGCAAGCGTACCAAACACGCCGTTGTCATTGGCCCTTACATCTAAAAGCGCCAGCGCGGCAAGGTAATTGCCCGACACGTTGATGCTTAATCCCATGACGTCGTTATCGCCGGCACAGATCGGACCGCTGCCGGAGAGCAGTGCTTCAAACTCCGGCGGAAGCGGCCCACCGCCGATCGCATCGTTAATCAAGTCCATCAAAACCGCGGGCATACCGCCCAGCATAATCGCTGCACCGTCCGTCGAAACAAGATTAGCCTCAACACCCATTACGTCGTTGTTGTCCGCCCGGGTATCCGTGAGGCTTAACAGGGACATATCTCTCGCTGTCATGTTGACTCTTATGCCAACTACGTTTTCGAAGGCGTAGTTCCCGTCCAAGACCGCCATGGCCATGTCATAGTTGTCGGCGATCAAGTTGAGGCCTATTACACCGTTATTCCAAAACGAATTGTCATGCGCGTACACAAAGTACGTGCCGCTGGCGCCAACGCCGTCCACAACCGCGCCCGCCGAAAGGGTGTCCGCAATACTGTTGTTGCCGAGAAGCACGTTTACATCACCCACATTGGCACCCGTACGATTCACATACACACCATGGATCGCATCATGGATGTAGTTGCAGAGGATGCTGACATTGCCGGCCGTGCTGAAAATACCGTCTCCAGCTGCCAGGCCTGCCACCGTATTACGGATTTCAAATCCCTGTACCACGGTGTTTTCGGCCATTGTGATCGTCGGCCCTATCCCACCGGCATCCACAACCGGATATATGCCGTCGCCGAAAACCTTCCCGCCATTGACGCGAAGAGGACAGCCTGCACCACGCAAAATAACGTTATCCGTCAGCAGCACGCTCTCCCAATAAATATCGTCCGCATCGAACACGAAGACCATGCTGCGCGGATCGTTTACACCGGCCTGGATGCTCTCGTATGGATTCTCAAAGGTGCCGTCCTGCCCCGGCGTTCCGGTATTGTCCTGATCCACAAAGGTAATATCGGTTGCCACCGTTTCTGTGCCGCTTGCAAGCTGTTTGACTTCTTCCTTTACGGTAGTGGTACTCGTTGTGCTTGTCTCTTCCTTCTTCTCTTCCAGCTCGGTCAAATCCGTTCGGATCTGCGGATCGCGCTTGACCATGTCCGTCATGCGATACAGTGCGTTCTCACGCCGCTTGCC
>Ga0334884_1004517_pt1 | contig 14214 bp, 10 predicted proteins | sample GraSluR1_MG_7_FD_207215 | JGI IMG/M metagenome (GOLD analysis project Ga0334884, IMG submission 207215) | Sludge microbial communities from methane-producing bioreactor in Wageningen University, Netherlands - Granular Sludge_12_05 R1 | ecosystem: Engineered > Bioreactor > Anaerobic >...
AAAGATTTCATCATGCCTTCTTTGTGGACTGCAACCGCCGGTGACCGTCCGGTGCCAAACGAGCACGATGATCCGGGCCACGTCAGCTGGGGATGGAAAGACGCTTTGTTGGGGGAAAGACAATGTTATTATGGCCGTTTTTTGAAGAAAAAGATGACCTTCATTGCTTTAGATTTGCTGCCCAGTTTTTACCGGTTGTCTGACAATTATGATGATTATGAGCACGATTATGATGTTCGCTATTCGTCTGGCAGCATGAGTTACGAGGCGAAAAGCATCTATGAGGTGTTGTTGGAAAACGGCCCGCTGCATACATTGGAACTACGGCGGCGTGCAAACTTATGGGGCAGGGAGAGCCAATACCGATACAGCAAGGCATTGGACTTCTTACAAACAGAATTAATGATCCTTCCGGTGGGCATCGCCGAGGCTGGCCGTTGGAATTACGCTTTTATTTTCGATGTCCTGCCGCGTTATTATCCCACGCTGATTGATCAAGCTAAACAGACTACTGACCGTGAAGCGGAGCGGAATATTTTGCACGCATATTTGCGTTCGCTAGGGGCGGTGAATTTTGCCCAGGCTGTCAGGTTGCTCAAGTTGCAGAAAAAGCGTGTGGAGAAACGGTTTGCCGAGATGGCAGAAGAAGGGATTTGTCATCCACTGTCTGAATCACAAACTGGCGGGGATTATCAAGTGATTCTTAAAGAATTGTTGATATAATTTACAGAATACAGAGCACTGTTTTGCCAATCGATTGAGAGGAACCCCATGGAATTTCATATCTCGGCGGCTGCACGTAACAAATATACGTTCGAAGAAGCACTCTTCGAGAAACGGGGCAATCTGCTCCTCTCAAATTATCGGGCCGCGCTGCGCCTAACACAACGGCTGAAAGATCATCGTGCTCAATCAGGAGAAGATCCCAATAAAATCAGTGCGGCTGAGTTGTATGCCATCGGTTTGTTGGATGAAATATTTCATTTTGTGATTGAAAAATATCAGAAAGAAGTACATCCTGCCGCTTTTCAAAAAGCGTTGGATTTCTTATCCACTGAGACTAACCCTGAAGACATTGAAACGACGTTAGAAAAGTTCAATGAATACTTCCCACCCTCTGATGTCTATTCTGGGAAAACAACCCCACAGGAATATCTCCAAAATACCGAAAATGGTGTCAGCAACCGTGTATCCTCGTTGGAAGAGATGCTGCTGCTTTGGGTTGAAAATCGCAATCCGGCATTGGAAACATATCGCGAGTTGTTTGATGAGAGTCCGATGCGAGAAGAAACAAGTTATGCGGATGTACAGGCTGGCCTGTACTGGTTTTTCGAAAACAGTCCAAAGTTTCCTGCTGTCTCCTTGAACCTGATCGATTTTCTGATGGAACCTGCCAGAAAATCCCCCGGTTCCATCGCCGGGCAGTTGGAATATATCAAAGAACATTGGGGAGCTATCATTGGTGATTTGATTGCACAGATTTTACGGGGGCTGGATTTTATCAAAGAAGAACAGGATCATTTTGCTTTTCTTGGTGCAGGCACGGTGCAAACCTTTGTGCCAGATTACTCACAGGGCTTTGGTGAGAGTGATGTCGTAAAATTCGCGGTTGACAAAGAATGGATGCCAAAGCTGGTTTTGATCGCGAAAAATGCGTATGTTTGGCTGGATCAACTGAGTAAAGAGTATGGCAGACACATCCGTTATCTCAACGAAGTGCCTGATGAAGAATTAGACCGACTGCGCCGTATGGGTATTACCGGCTTGTGGTTGATTGGTTTGTGGGAGCGCAGCAGGGCTTCTGCCAATATCAAGCGCTTATGTGGTAACCCAGAAGCGCTGGCATCTGCTTATTCACTCTATGAATACGAAGTTGCTTCAGATCTGGGTGGAGAGTTGGCATATCAGAACTTGTTTGAGCGTGCTATTCGTAGAGGGATTCGGTTGGGGAGTGACATGGTTCCCAACCACATGGGAATAGATTCGCCGTGGGTGGTAGAACATTCTGACTGGTTTATTCAGTTGCCTTACCCGCCGTTTCCCGGTTACCAATTCTCCGGGCCAAATTTGTCGTCGGATGACAGGGTGGAAATCCTGTTGGAAGATCATTACTACGAACGCAGTGACGCCTCTGTAGTATTCAAGCTGCATGAAAAATGGCACAACCGTGATCGCTTTATCTACCATGGCAATGATGGCACCAGCATGCCCTGGAATGATACTGCCCAGTTGAATTATTTGCTGCCTGAAGTGCGAGAAGCCGTCATGAACCAGATCCTGGCGGTTGCCAAAAAATTCCCGGTGGTCCGATTCGATGCTGCCATGACGCTGACCAAAAAACACTTCCAGCGCTTGTGGCATCCTGAACCGGGGAGCGGTGGTGATATTCCTTCCCGGGCGGAATTCGGCCTGACCAAGGCGGAATTTGACAAAGCGATGCCGGCAGAATTCTGGCAAGAGGTCGTTGACCGGGTGGCGCAAGAAGCCCCGGATACCTTGCTTCTGGCAGAGGCGTTCTGGTTGATGGAAGGGTACTTCGTGCGGACCCTGGGCATGCACAGGGTGTATAACAGCGCTTTTATGAATATGCTGCGTGACGAAGAAAATGCAAAGTATCGGGATTTGATCCGCAAGACTTTGGAGTTTGAACCGCAGATATTGCAGCGGTACGTGAATTTCATGAACAACCCGGACGAAGAAACTGCCGTCAATCAGTTTGGCAAAGGCGATAAGTATTTTGGCGTTTGTGCTATGATGGCCACCTTACCCGGCCTGCCGATGTTCGGTCACGGCCAATTTGAAGGCTTCAGTGAAAAGTATGGCATGGAGTACAAAAAAGCGTATTGGGATGAAAAAGTTGATGAAGATTTGTTTCACCGCCATGCCGCGCAAATCTCTCCGCTGCTGCACAGGAGGGAGTTGTTTTCGTATGTAGAAAACTTCCGCTTGTTTGACATGGTGGATTCTTTTGGGAATGTACAGGAAGACGTCTTCGTGTATTCCAACCGTATGGGAAATAAAAAGGCAGTTTTTGTCTTTCATAACCGCTATGCTGAAACGAGCGGCAGGATCTACCATTCTGCGGCACATAAAGTCAATGATAGTGATCAATTGCAAAGCGAGAGTATTGCTAACGCGCTGCAGGTGCCAAATGATTCGGGCTGTTATGTTTCCGCTTTAGACCAGATGACGGGCCTAACCTACCTGTATTCAGCCAAAGAAATTCATGAGCAAGGCCTTGCGTTTCATTTACATGCCTATGAGTGCCGGGTGCTGGTAGATTTTGCTATTCACTTTGCTGATGGGGATCATCCATTTGATAAGCTGCATCAAAAAATGGCGGGATTTGGTGTCCATGATCTGATGCAAGCATTGAATGCTCTGGAACTGGAGCCAATCCACCACGCATTTTGGGAAATTGCTCATCCGGCATATCTCTCGTATTTGCGGGCTCTTGAGATTGGGGATGAAGAATCTACTCTGTTGATCCAATTGCAGGAAGAGGCTCTGCTTAAATTGAGAAATCTAATGGCTGGTATCAATGCAGTCAGCGGAACGGCAGATGCATCAAAGGAAAAAGTCATCGCTAAACAGGTGAACAGTGCTTTTAGGGCCGCTCTCAGTGTGCCAAATTTCACTGAGGATGACCTTCCCGGTATGAAGACTTTCATGCGCGCACGAGAGATTATCAATACAGGCTTCGCAGAAGAACCGGAACGTCAACTTGTGATCTACCTGCTGCCCTTTGTGCAATATTTGGGATTGTTGGTTGCTGAGGAGGACTTTGAGGCTGCAAGTGTTGCTTTGTTTGAAAAATGGCGTTTGGGAGATATTGTGACAGAATGTCTTGTTCAGATGGGTATTGGCCCAGATGCAAGACAAAAATTGCTTAATGCGTTAACGATGTCTATTGTCACCCAATGCTGGTATGTGCGCTCAACCCAGTTAAAAACGCATGAACTTTTTGTCAAACTCTTTTCAATTGAGCAGGTGCAACGGTTCCTGGGCTTTAATCTGTTTGAAGGCATCATCTGGTTCAACGAAGAAGCCATGCAGGAACTGGAATGGTGGATGATCACTCTGGCCTTTTACCATGCTTTATCGGGGGGTGACTTTACTGCCACGCTGGTTCATGAAGCGGTGATCGGATCTTATGAAGTGACGCAGCAATTAGGTGAAGCCAGGCTGCAGGCAGGCTATCAGGTGGATAAGCTGGTTAAATTCCTTAACCCTGAGAAAAAATAGGTCAGGCAGTCACCTTCTGCACATCTCGATCCAGGCGATGCTCGAACACTGTGGAAGCTCTCAAACCTGAACGGGGTGATTGCACCTGTTCAAAATGTTGTATGGCTTCTGTTGCCAGATCAATGCCGGTGGCTTTATAAGTCAGCCAGCAGGCATGAGCTGCGTAAGCAATATTGTTTTGCGGTTCGATGCGATCAAAGTCATCAAAAAACCAACCGCATGACGTGAACATGCGCTGGCGCTCAAATTGGGCTTCCAGCAGAAGGACAAGCCGTTGTCTCTCACTTGTTGTTAATGGCTTGTGGATGAAAGTTTGCAGTAGATCATCAAGTGAGACCTGGCCTAATAACACATGGATGTAGCGATGGCGTAATTCAAAAGCGTGTTGAGTAAAATTTTGAAATTCTTGTTGGAATACTTGATTGAGTTGGTCTCCCAGATGGTTGAGGGCAAAGCGCAATGGGGCTTTCCATTCTGAATGGGGGGTACACCCACAGGCTTCTTTCCAACGACTGACACCATGGTAACAACTCCAGGAAGTGTCAGGTTGAATCGATATTTTTTCTGTTGCCGGGTGTTGTTTCAGGAATAACGCAGGATAAGACATATGTATTTGTTTATGTTTGCGTGAATTGTCAATCAAACGTTCCAGAAACTTATCGCGGAATGGTTGATGGTGGCCGTATAACTCGCCGTCACTGGCAATCACCAGAATTTGCGCGTCTTGCTCACCAATGGTGTACTTTGGCAGCAAAGTCTCAGGGATAAATCGATCTGCGTTGACGGTAAGTGATGGGTCAAAACTAACCCGCGCACTGATATCGGCATCGTAGAAAAAAACGTTGATCTGTTTGCCTTCATCTAGATCAACCAGGTAGGGTTTGCGATAATTAAATTCTCTTTCAGCCGCCTGCCATGGTGCAAGAATGGTAAATTGAATTTTCTCACTCGCCAATACATACAGTGTTTCTTGATCTACGGCGGTTTCAGGCAGCCACATTCCCATTGGGCGGTGGCCAAAAATGTGGATAAAGTCTTCGATCCCCCAACGCACCTGGGTAACTTTGTCTTCATAATTTGCCAGAGGCAGGATGGTGTGATTGTAGGCCTGCGCAATGGCGTTGCCAACCCCATAAGTTTTGAGATTTTGCCGGTCCTGTTCCACGATGCGCGCCAATGTACCGGGGTCATTGTGAATCAGCCAATGACCAAGGGTTGGGCCGACGTTAAAGCTGATGGCTTCAAAGTTCCCTAATTGGGAGTTTGGTTTGTAACATGTCGCGTTGATGCGCTCATTCCAGTTTTGATAGGGGGTTGCGCCGGGCTCTAAGGGAATTTCGCCTGTTCTGGGGTCTTCACGCGGAGGCTGGTAGAAATGTCCATGGATGGCGAAAGTAGTTGATGTCATGTGGGTCTTTCTCAGGTGTTTTGTTCGTTACCGGTGAGGTAATCTCGCAGAGATAAAGGGAGGATACTAAAAAGTTTACTGATAGTATCTATGGGGGCAGTACGGTCTGCAGCCACCGTGTCAAGGTCAAAAGAAGTAATGGGGGTGTTTTTCACTATCACTTGCCAGAATAATAACATCAAGCGCAGCGTAGAGGAAGGGAGATAGAGCTGTGAATGAAAAAATCCTTTCCCTGGGCGGATAAGCGAAAAAAGTTCGTGAAGTGAAAAGAACTCAGGGCCTCCGATTTCGATTGTTTTGTCTTGCGTGAGGGGGTTGTCAATCGATCTGAGGACTGCTGTGACCAGGTCTTCCACCCAAAGGGGATGAAGGACAGCTTTGCCTTTGTCGGGTAGAAAAGCCACAAAAGGCAATGTGCGCTGGTATCGCTTGATTTTCTTGACGAAGTGGTCATTTTGTCCAAAAACTGGCCCAGTGCGCAGGATAGTGTGTTTTATGCTGCTGTTGATAATCAGTTGCTCAACCTTTCCTTTGGCTCTTAGCAGCGGGTAGGCAGATGCGGCAGAGGCTCCCAGATAACTGATAAAAATGAATTGTTTCACTCCTGTCTGGGCTGCCACAGAAAGTAAGGAATCAGTCCCATCAATATCTACGTTTTGAAGATCGGCTTTTAAACCGCGATTTTCGTCTGTTGCCAGATGAATGACGGTGGTGACAGATTTTAGAGCGGCTTTCAGGTTGTGCTCATCAGACAATCCGCATATGGCGACTTCTACCGGTATGTTTTTCGGTATGGTTGCGGCATTTTCTTCCGGTGGCAACAGGATACGGATAGGAAAACCTTTGCGATGCAGTTGGGGTAATAAGTGTGACCCAACGAAGCCTGTGGCGCCTGTAACCAATATCATGTCAATGATTATAGCAGAGGGAGAGCTGAGAAAACAGATTGGCATAGATGTTGCAAACAAATAATAGCATCAGAAAAATGGAGTGTGATGATGGGAAGTAAAAAAATTCGGATGGGCTTTCACTTTTTCCATGACCTGGATCACTACACAATCGGCCAGGTTGATCATTGGTATCAGTTGGTCGGTGAATATTCAGGTGGCTTTGTTGTATTGCTTTCGCCGACAGATCGGGCCATACCGGAGACAATTCTGGATTTTTTCCTCAGGCGCAACATTATGCCTATCATTCAGTTTGATTATCATGCTTTGCGGCAAGCTGATTCGCATGATGTGGATCTCTTGCTATCACACTATCACCGTGCCGGTGTTAAATTAATACAGCTGGCAGGCTATATCAATCAAAAAGAGTATTGGCAGGATACGAGTGGCACGAATTCCATATTGGAACAAATTGCTGAGGCTGTTGCGTGGTTTCATCAGCTGGCTGTGGTCAAAGGATTCGCCCATGTGCTCCCGAAAATGGTGCCAGGCGGTGATTATTGGGACTTGATCGTTCTCGAACAAGTGTTGAAGGCGATTGAACAGACGGAGTTGGGTCTCAATTCAGTGGTATTGTCGCATGCAGCCTGGACTTTTGGCCATTCCTTGTTGTGGGGCGAAGGGGGGCATGCCAAATGGATTCAAGCGCTGCCCTATCAAAAAACTGTTTCAGGCGAAGATCATAGAGGATTTCTTGGATATACGTGGTACCAGGAGATTGCGGTAAATGTCTTAGGATATAAATTGCCGGTCATATTATTCGATGCGGGCCGAAAGAATTTGGATGTTGTGGCAGATTCAGCTGATGAGTTTGTGGTTCAATTTCGTAAGATCTTTGATTTTCTTGTTGACCCAAGAAAACACACTTTGCTTGATCATGTGATTGGCGTTTGTTTTTTCTTTGTACCTGATTTTTCCAGCGAAGAACTGGTAACCACAATCCAGAGGTACATGCCGCGGTGGGAGATAAGGAAAAACAATCCACTAGTTGAACATGCGTTTGATAAGGTGATTGTCAGCCAGCCAGAAGAAGAGAACCCAAAGCAAATCAAGCATTATTTGTTATTGCCGAAATATGAGTGGGGGATTGCGAAGTGGCATTTGGAGGCAGCAATTCCGTTCATTCAAAAACATCATGCTACGCTTGGTTTCAGGCTTGAGGAAGCATTGCAAGCCGAAAAGGTCACGATCGTGATGGACAACGATGTAATTCCTGATGAAATACTCGGTGAGTTGCATGAGCGAGGTTGCGATGTAAGGGTGTTGCGAGGCGATGGTACAAAAATTGCAGCATTGTTGGCAGAATAGAGATTACCGAATAGGGATATAAACCGAAAGGGCGAAAAAATGGAAAAACCTGTGATGAAAGTGATTGGCTTGGGCGGTGGCGGTTCTAACGCAGTGAACCGTATGATCGAACTGGGCATAAAAGAGGTGGAATTTGTCGCTGCCAACACCGATAAACAGGTGTTGGATACCTGCCTTGCCCCGGTAAAAATTCAGTTAGGCCCGAAATTGACCAAAGGCATGGGCGCCGGGGGAAATCCACAAATCGGTGAGGCTGCCGCGGTGGAAAGCAAGCGAGAGATTGCCAGTGCGCTTGAAGGCGCTGATATCATCTTCCTGACAGCAGGCATGGGCGGCGGTACCGGAACGGGTTCAATACCAGTTGCGGCAAAAATCGCCAAAGAGATGGGTGCAATTACCGTTGCCATCGTCACAACACCATTCTCTTTCGAGATGCACCGAAGAAGGCAGAATGCAGATTGGGGACTGGACAAACTCTATCCTCACTGTGATACAGTCATAACAGTGTCTAATGACAAATTGCTGCGTGCTCATTCCGCCAATCTTCCCATGGATATTGCCTTCAGGCTGGCTGATGACTTACTGCGTCAGGCTATACAGGGTATCACCGAGCTCATTTCTCATCCTGGCATGATCAATGTCAGTTACATGCATATTCTGAATCAATTCCGCAGTGGCGGCGGTTCGGTATTGGCAATCGGACGGGCGCGGGGCGAGAACAAGACCTTAAAAGCAGTCGAGCAGGCGCTTGCCCATCCTTTGTTAGACGATATTTTGTTGGAGGATGCCTCCAGTGTGATCGCTAATTTCAGCGGTAGTGATTCAATGACCTTTTTTGAACTGGCGGAAGCACTCACCTTCATTCACGAGCAAACACCGGTGGAAACCGAGTTGATCCCAGGGGTGAGAAATGATAACTCTTTGGGCGATACGGTGGAAGTAATATTGATCCTCACTGGTGTCACCGGGAAAGATAAGGTTCCGCATTGGATTGACAAGTTGGAACATGACATTGTGCCAGAGAAAAAGAACGATCCAGTTATAATTGAGTTTAATGAACAACCGATGCCACAGCTAAGCGAATCGCAGCGCATCATTCTGAAAAGCGCGGAAAAGAAATCAATTCCACTAATGGATTCCAAATATACCCATCCCTCCACGGCAGAATTTGATATTCCTGCGTTTTTACGGAAAAGGGTGACCGTGGATAGTAATGTGTAAATTGTTTGGTAGAAAGCAGAAAATTATGCAGGAGCAGGCCACAAGCAAAGTGAATCAAAGTGTATATCGACAGTTTCCTGAACTGGCGGGAAAACAACCATCGATAACAAAAAGGCCTGATGGAGATTTTTTGCTTGCGTATCACGGATCTATAACCCTGGATAATGGGCGCAAACTCGAAAGAGTCGTGCGGGTTGTAGCCAGTGAAACTGGTCGAATAAAGAAACTCACGACATCGCGATAGCTTTGATACAATGGGAATGATGAAAAAATTATTCCTATTGATCTCTTTAATTGCATTGGTGATCATTTTCGCTGCAGCTATTTTGGCATTACTGTCGGTGTTTAACTTGATGCCATTATACATAGACCTTGGCTTGATTCCTGATGATCGGCAAGAGCAAGACCAGATTGTCATTTTGGTGGCAATGACTGATTCTGTGGAATCCAAGAAAATGGCTGTTGAAAAAGCCTGGCTCATTTATTATGTGCTGTCGCGCCATGATACGATGATGGTTGACCAGATCGACATTTTTATGGCCCTCGATCAGCCAGTCCGGCAGCGGCCTTTGATCAGGGCGATTGAAAAACAAAAAGCTATTCAAGTTGACTATTATGTTCTGCTGGACGGACAGGCGGCTCAATCTATCAGCAATCTGTATGATCCCCAACAAAATTCTCTTAACAATGTTTCCGGTGCCCGGGTTTGTGAGATACTTCAATTCGTGGATGGAGATTTACTGATCAAAGCATTTGATTTGAGCAGTAACCACATTAAAACAGATCTATCTAACGGTCTTCTTATGGAAATAGTTGATAATAAGAGCGGAATTTTGTGTAACTATACGGATTGATTAACAGGAGCTTTCAAATGGCAGAAAAAACAGAATATTGCCCAACCGATGAAAAAGAAATCGTAAAAACCGATGTTCTCATTTTGGGTTCAGGCCCCGCTGGCCTTTCGGCAGCGATTTATGTAGCAAGGGCAGAATTAAAACCGATATTACTGACCGGTACCGATCTGGGTGGGCAGGCGGCAACAACAGATATGATCGAGAATTATCCAGGCTTCCCGGAGGGAGTTGGCGGGATTGAATTGGGCCAGTTGTTTCAACAACAGGCTGAACGATTTGGCGCACAAATCATTTACGATATGGTCACGGAAGTTGATTTCTCCAATGGTGAGTTGAAACTTTGCACCGGTGATAAGCAATATATCGCGGAAGCTGTTGTTATATCAACAGGAGCATCCCCTAATCACCTAAAAGTACCAGGTGAGAAAGAATTTACCGGCAAAGGTGTCTCTTATTGTGGTACCTGTGACGGGTGGTTTTTCCGTGGGAAAGATGTGGTCGTGGTTGGCGGGGGTGACAGTGCGCTGGAGGAATCATTATTCTTGACGCGTTTTGCCAACACGGTGACTATCATTCACCGGCGGGATGAGTTGCGCGCTGGTAAGCTGTTACAGAAACGGGCGTTTACTAATGAGAAGATCAAATTTATCTGGGATACCGTTGTCACCGAGATTTTGGGCGAGGGCGTGGTGAAGCAGGTAAAGACCAAAAATGTGAATTCAGGCGAAGAAAACCTGTTGGATACCGATGGCGTATTTATCTTTATCGGGCACAAACCCAATGTTGATATCTTCCATGGCCAATTGGAATTGGATGAAATGGGCTATATCAAAACAGACCGCTTTATGCGCACCAATATCCCCGGTGTTTTTGCCGGCGGTGAGGTGGCTGATCCGCGTTATCGACAGGTAGTGACATCTGCAGGCATGGGGGCGGCAGCGGCGATTGAGTCGGTACGGTATCTGGAAGACAAGGAAACCGACAAAGGGAATGAGTGAGAGAAATGGCGGCTGAAAAGGCCGCTATTTTTATAGGATATCGCTCATAAAGCTTACCCCAAATTTGGAGTGAGGTAAATCGAAGATGCCTTCGATAGTCGCAGCGACATCGGCATAGGTCTGGCGAATGCCAAGATTAATGCTGTGTTTTACTCGTTCACCAAACACCAACAAGGGAATGTATTCGCGTGAGTGATCTGTGCTGTCTGTGGTGGGATCAACCCCGTGGTCTGCCACGATCATAGCAATGTCAGATGGCTTCATTGATGCACGGATTGCGGGAATGTAAGCATCAAACTCTTCCAGCTTGCGGGCATAGCCACCGGGATCATTTCTGTGTCCGTAGACCATGTCAAATTCAATCAGATTGGTCATCAATAAGCCGGTGAATGGTTCAGAGAGATACTTAATGGCAGCCTGGATACTGGCATCGTTGTTTACACTATGATAAGTTTGGCTGATACTGCGATGTCCAAACAGGTCGTCAATTTTTCCGGTTGTGTACACCTGATGACCGGCATCGATCAACTTGTCAAAAATGAGTTTGTCGGGGGGCATGAAGGGATAATCCTTCCTGCGATCCGTGCGTTTAAAATTTTTTCGGGATGTGCCTTTGAATGGGCGTGCTATCACACGCCCAACAGTGTGTTCGTCAACCAATATCTCGCGGGCAATTTCGCAATAGTGATACAATTCTCCGATTGGCACAATGCCTTCGTTGGCGGCAATCTGGAAAACGCTGTCTGCTGACGTGTAAACGATCAGGTCACCGGTGCGCAGGTGCTCTTCTCCCAGCTCTTTGATGATTTCGGTGCCAGAGGCGGCACGGTTGGCAAGGATACCCCGCCCGGTACGTTCCCTGAATGGTTGCAGAATTTCTTCTGGAAATCCATCCGGGTAGGTGGGGAATGGGGTTTCGGTCACATGACCCATTAGCTCCCAGTGTCCGACATCAGAACCCTTTCCCGCCGACAATTCTGCGCATTTGCCGTAAGCACCCAGGGTTTCTTGCCTTGGCGCTACCCCCAGGATATCCGCAAGGTTGCCCAGCCCAATGGCTTGCATGTGGGGCAACGCAAGTCCACCGACAGCACGGGCAGTGTTGGCGATAGAATTAGCGCCTTTGTCGCCATAATGATGGGCGTCAGGGGTTTCTCCAACCCCAACACCATCCAGCACAATGACGAATACCCTGGAAATTTCTGGAGGGTTGTGTTGCGTGGGTGCAGGCTGGTAGTCGTTTGGCATATTGTTGATGTCCTATTAGAATTAGTTTTATGTATATAGTCAGTCACAGATACCTTTTGATTCTACTATCTTTTTTGTTGCTTGTTTCCTGTTCAAATGCGGTGCTTGGTAACGGCGAGGCTGGGGCGCAATTACAAAATGCCGAAACGTGGCCGACAAAAACTATTACGGTCAACGAACCAACGACAATTCCGACTGCTACCTCAACAGCGGTACCTACGGCGACACAGACCCCTGGCTTGATGTCCATCGAAATCGCCTTTGCGATGCCGCATGCCTGGGAAGAAGGTATACGCGGCGTAATGGTCCCTGAAACAGTGCAAGCGAAATTGGGGTATTGTGAGGGTGACCAAGATGTGTATTGGCAAGGTGAATTCGTTTATGCCGTCGTTGCGGCGTTCCCGACTGTGAGAGATAACCTGACTTCGGAAGCCATCCGGTCGGTTTGGCGCGGGGAGGCTGAGGCTAAACCAGGTTCGATGTCAGTCATCGCAGTTGATTCTGATACGCATGCGGTACTTTCTGATTGGGTGGGGTACCCAGACCCGTCGAATGTACAAATCATTGATAAAGATTCTATCCTCGGGTTTTTGTGGGCACAAGAGGATGCAATCGCCATCATACCTTTTGAAGAAATTGATCCTCGTATGAAAGTGTTGTCGGTTGATGGCGTCAATCCGTTTTTCACCACTGTCTCGAATGATAAATACCCTTTCACGGTGGATTTTTGTATTTCGGTGGGCGAAGTGATAGATGACTTCGAACGATTATTTGGCTCCGCCTTGCCATCCACGAATCGTGACCTGGCTAAGATGACCAGTGTGCTGATGACCGGCGTTACGGCAATGGTTCGTGACACGGCTTATAAAATGGAAACCAATGGCATTCTATATCCGGCACAGGACATTGATAACTGGTTTCAGACAGCTGATTTTGCCCATGTGTCGAATGAGGTGCCATTCTATGCTGAATGTCCGCCAGCGGTTCCTGGTCAGCGAATTAGCCGCTTTTGCAGCGATCCGTCCCACATAGAATTATTAACCTATCTGGGGGTGAATATCGTTGAACTCACTGGTAACCATCTTATGGATTATGGGCGCGAGGCTTTTCTGGAAACACTTGATCTATACGACCAAAATTCTATGCTATATTTCGGCGCTGGCGAAAATCTGGCGAAAGCAAGAGAGCCTCTGGTGCTGGAACATAATGGCAACCAGCTTGCCTTTTTGGGTTGCATCGCTGCTGGGCCGGCGTCCGTTTTTGCCGACGAATCATTGGCTGGTGTGAATCCTTGCGATATCCCCTGGATGGAAATGCGAATTGAAGCGCTTGTCGAAGATGGCTACCTGGTAGTTGTAGGTGTGCAGCATTTTGAGTCATGTCAGTTTCAACCAACCTCTGCCCAGCGTGCGGACTTCGGCAGACTGGCGCAAGCAGGCGCAACTGTGGTCAGCGGTAGCCAGGCGCATTGTCCGCAAGGGATGACCTTTGTGGAGGACCGGTTTGTGCACTATGGTCTTGGCAACCTGTTTTTTGATCAAATGTGGGATTTGTATCGTGATGGCTTTTTGGATTACCATGTATTTTATGATGGACGATATATGGGAGTGCAATTGCTGACTACAAGGCTGGAAGATGCCTCACGGCCGAGGCCGATGACAGCAGAGGAGCGCAGTGCTTTGCTGGAAACCATATTTTCCCATAGCGAATGGGGGTACGAGTGAAAAAAACATGGTTATTGACCATGTCCTTACTCATTCTGGCTGCGTGCAGCCAATCTGTTCGTAGTAGCGAAGGTATTATTTTCACCACTGATGGTATGCAAACCACTGCGACGGCTTTCCTACCCGGTGCACCAATAGAACCGGTTTCGACACGGGGAGTGTCTCCGGATGAAATTGTTGAGATTACCTTAACAGAAGAACAAATACCTGATAGTCTACTGGAGACAATCTCTCTAGGTGTGTCACAATCGGTCCCGGTGT
>Ga0334884_1004520_pt1 | contig 14209 bp, 13 predicted proteins | sample GraSluR1_MG_7_FD_207215 | JGI IMG/M metagenome (GOLD analysis project Ga0334884, IMG submission 207215) | Sludge microbial communities from methane-producing bioreactor in Wageningen University, Netherlands - Granular Sludge_12_05 R1 | ecosystem: Engineered > Bioreactor > Anaerobic >...
ATTCGGTGGAGATGGTCTTGAAGAGGTCGAAACAGGAGGCGTATTCCTCGTTTGTGAGGTCCCGGCAGTATTGGGTCATGGCTCTCTTTGGTATCCAACGATCTCTTCGGCAAAAATGATAAAGGTGATCTGTGATAGTGGAATACTGTTCCGAATGGGACATAATGTACCTGACTTCGACCCGATAAGCCAAAGAGTCATGAGAACCAATGCCAGGCAGAAAGACCCGGAATGGGGATTAAGCAAACGTGAAACGGGTAAAATTCATCAATTATCCGTTGTGCTACTGATTCCTTCATTGCTCTACCGAACTTATGAAAAATTGCAGTTTTTATGTGCAATAGTCCCTGGTTTGTCTATCAAAATTAGTACAAACGTGTAAGTCAGATTTTTGATATTCAGGCCAAAATTAGTTTTTTCTGGCAACAAGATTACTTTCGCGATGCAAGGAGTAATATTTAACATGTGTTATACTAAAGAGATTTTTACGAGTGACGGTAAAAGATGATTGAAGCGATACGGGATTTAGGAATTTTAAAAATGATCGATACCTTCCAAGAAGATTTTGATATATCCTCCTTATCATCAGTTGAATCATTTCTAAATCAAAGAAAGAAATCCATCGCAAAAGGAATTTATGGAAAATTACAGTTCGAAACAATAAACGAAGACGAGATTGGTATTTTTGGTATTGATAACGGAAAGATATTATTTGAAAATGAACGCATTAGTGAAGACAGTTGGAAATATTTATTTTTAAAAACCGCCTCGCAAGGGACCTATATCACTCCAACCTGGAAAGAAGATCTTTCGAAAGATAAAAAGGACAACGTCAAACAAAAAACTCTTAAAACTATTGAAAAATTTAAATCCAGAGCAACTGATGAATCTTGGATTTCGGATATTGTGAAAATTTTCACCGCATCAGATATTGAGGTTAATGAGTTAAATCCCAATGGCACATTACAAAAAAAGTCATTTCTTGATACGATCCTTTGGGCGAAGGAAAAAGGAATTAGGATTTTCTCTGTAAAAATTAATGGAAAATATTGTGCAGAAATCCCCGAACTACTCGAGGAAGCAATGGCCGCAAAACGTACAATCTTATATCAGACAAATATGGCACAATGTACGAAAACGCCGGAAAATTGCAGTGTGTGTAATAAAAACGCAATCCTTTATCCAAATGTTTTGTCAGGAGTAGGAATTAATATTTCAAACGTAGATAAGCAAGGCTTCTTTCCAAATATTGATAGTGAAAATTCAACCAAGGCCTACCCAATCTGTGAACCTTGTGCGGAGGCATTGTATGCAGCAAAATTTCATGTTTTTCCATCATTAATCCAGATTATTTCCGGGCATCAAACTCTAATTATTCCCAACTTAATCGAAACAGAAAGAAAAACTGAAGGAATGGATTTTATTGCATATGCCCTGAAATTGGTAAAGAATAATGTAAGTGGTGCAGAACAAACAGAAAAAGATTTACTTCGTGATTTAGCTGAAAATAAATCGATTGCAAGCCTGACATTTATCATGGGAGATATTGGCGGTCAAAGTGTGAATAATATTCAAAAAGTTATCCCAAGTATTCTTCCTTCAAGGTTATCAGCCATATCAAGAGCGATTGACGATGTGAATGGGATTCATAAAATATATTCAGAAAATCATCCATGGAAATCAAAAAAATACAACCCCCTTGATGGAAGATTGTCTATTATCCGTTGGACTCTTGGAAATCCGAAACATAATAAACAAAAAATTGGGAAAGGAAGAAAACCGTTTGTGGCATCATCCGTGGACACACTTGACCTTTTAGCAGCGGTTTTTCTTAACACCACATACTCTCAAAAATCCCTTTTGAGAGAATTTTCAAATAAATTATCTTACGATTTTCTTGGAGCACTATCCAATGACAACCGCTATGAACCATTGAATGTGATCCAGAACGACATCGCAAATATGGTTCATCTACAATTATTCTTGCATGAACTAGAGGTGATCAATTTGAATCCGGGACAGAATGATGTAGCCAAATATCTTGAAACACATGAAGGCTTGAAACCATTGAATATTTTCCTAAATGAAGGAGCGAAAGGACTCGATACAAAAGAGAAGCAGTACGCTTTTTTGACGGGATTATTATTCGGGAAACTTGTTCGTATACAGTTGGCCAGAGGCGTTTCAGCGAATGCATTGAAATGGCTGAGGGGACTTCAGCTCAGTCACGAGGATCTTAAAGAGATCTTTCAGAAAACGCGGAAAAAGCTAGATGACTATTCAACTCCAAAGAGTGCTTGGTCCGATGAGATGCGGGGGATTGCAGAAGCTATCGGGGCCCTTGGTGCAATGATTACAAAATGGGAGATCAGCAGAAAAGAGATCCCATACTATCTCTGCCTAGGACAGAGTCTTTCAGATTATTATCTGCCCTCAAAAAACACAGGAAAATTGCAGAATTTAGGAGAAAATAAAAATGACTAAACAAGATATAAAAATTAAAGAGGGAAAACCCGATTCACTGAAGAACCGGAATGAATTCCTTTTCCTCTATGATATTAAAAACGGGAATCCAAACGGAGATCCGGATGAAAACCGGCCCAGAATTGATGAAGTAACAAACCATTGTTATGTGACAGATGTAAGGCTGAAACGATTTGTGCGGGATTATTTTATTCAACAGGAAAACGGTGAAAAGGAGATCCTTGTTACAAAACTTGGCACAAAGACGGTAAATCTTACCGATCGCGTCAAAGCTCGTCTTGAAGAAGAGGGTGTCAAGAAAAAGATCGAAGGTAACGAATTGATGGATCTGCTCAAAAATTTTTTCATAGATCTTCGGATGTTTGGCAGCCCGCTTGCTTTCAAGGGAGCACCGGATAACTGGGGAGAGACAAGTAAAATTACCGGACCTATCCAGATAAATTTTGGGGAGACACTCCACTCAGTTCAGGAAGTTACATTCCATGGTACAAGTATATTTCGTTCAAGAGGAGAATCGGAGGAATCCGAACAGAAACAAGGAACATTTACAACATATTATGGAATTCCTTATGGATTGATTGCCTTTCATGGAGTAGCAAACGAAAACGCTGCTCAAACAACTGGATTATCAGAATCTGATCTGACAAGATTCAAATACGCATTATGGAAAGGTGTTCGGGAAACTACATCTGCTCACACTCGCACAAAGCGTGAGCAGCATCCAAGGTTGCTTCTCAACATAGTGTATAAAGAAACAATCGAGATAGACAATAATGGAAAAAAGGAGACTGTGCCGACGGAATATCATATTGGTGGAATGGAAGAGAAAATTAAATTGAAACCAAAATTAGAAATTGGCGATGAAATTAATATCAGAAAAATTGCGGATTATAATCTTGATTTCACTGATTTAATAAAAGCAATTGAACGAGTGAAAAATAAAATCGAGCGAATTGAGTATTGCCAATCTCCGGAATTTGCTGAAATATTTGGAAAAGATATCATTCCCCATTTAAAAGGGATCACACTCGTGGATTTGAATATTGATCGATTGTCCCCGGAAAAATAATAACATGGAATCAATCCCGTTAATAGCCATAAGGTACCATGCAAAATATGGCCATTTCAGGAAACCTTACAGTAATGTCTCTTCCCTGACATATCCGTTTCCACCGAGGCCTGCTATTGCCGGCTTAATGGGAGCGGTCATGGGAATAAAAAAGGACGATGTTCCAGAAATGTTCGATGAAAACAACATGAAGGCCGGTGTCGAGATTGAAAACAGGATTAAAACCGTTACTCATGTAACCAATTTTCGGCAGTACAGCTCTGGTGATATAAGTTATTCTGTTAAACCACAAACAAAAGCGAAGCTTTCCAAACCATTGAAAAATGTGCCGAAATCCAATAAAGCAACTCAGATTCCAATGGAATTGTTGAGGAATCCAAGTTATATCCTCTATATCAATCTTACAAATGAAAAGAAAATGGAGGAGTTGAAAACACGAATTGCCCATAAGCGATTCGTATATACTCCTTGTATGGGACTCTCTGAATTCCTTGCAGAATTAGAACTTCTTCCAGATTGGAGAACTGCCAACCTCATGGATCCTGGTGAGAACGAGATCTCCACTGTTATTACCAAAGATGATTGTTCGCTTTTATTCAATAAAATCAGGTCGGAAAAGAACTATAACATTCAGGAATTATCGGTTCCCCACCTCGGAAATAAAGATCGAAGATTTACTTATAAAAAATACATTTTCAACCTAATGTCTTCGCCCCTGCCTGTCAACATGAATGGGAAAATGTACCAGATAAATGATAAAAATATTACATTCTTATAGCAGGTGAAAGCAGTGGATTATTCATTGATTTCACATTCATTAAATCCCCCTTTAAAGCTTTTTAACCATCTTTCGCAGGTCAGTGTTGTAACTGATTATCTCGTTACCCAGAAAGAACTGGAATTTAACGAACTAACAAAAGAACAAATCTGTGAACTTTGTACCATCATAGCAGTAAGTCATGACTTTGGAAAGAGTACGTCGTTTTTTCAAGATTATATCCTTAGTAAAGTGAATAATACCCGATACACCGGAAGCAGCGACGAGAAATCGCATGCCCTCATTTCCGCTTTTTTTGGATGGTATATGGTTGAGAGTTGGCTTTCTGAAGAGAAAAATTCAGGAATTGGATCCCGGTGGAAAATATTCCTCCCCCTTGCAGCTTTTCTTGCAATCGAAGGTCATCATGGCAGATATAAAAGTCTTGAAGAGATCCGAAAAGAATGCGATGAAAAACATGATCTTCTGATACTCCAACTTTCAAAAATAAATCCTGAGTTGTTTGGTTATTCAATAGCCAATGTAAAATTATCTTCTGGAGAACAGTTCAATGTTGAGACAATTGATTCGATTCGCAGTAAAATCCGAAAGTTGCACATAAAATATTCAAAGCTTGATGCGGGAAACACCGAGGAGATGTTACTTAGAATTGAACAGCGGATTCTGGCATTATTCCTTTATTCTGTTCTTTTAGAAGCTGACAAAGCATATCTAGCTTCTGATAATCCAAAGCAATATGACAGGACCCCTCTCGACATCCCATCGGACCTTGTAGACAACCACGTAAAGTCGCTTCCTTACCGAGGCGATATTGATGAAGAACGGAAAAGAGCCTATCGGCAAACGACACAGGGGATCAATCAATTCCCTCTAACAGAACGGCTTCACTCGATTACATTGCCAACTGGGCTCGGAAAAACATTATTGTCGATATCGTGGGCATTGAAACTCCGGAATAGAATACAAGGTGAGGAACGATTTATTCCAAAAATTATTGTGGCTCTTCCTTTCTTGTCGATAATTGAACAGACGGATCTGGAATATAAAAAGGTTTTATCCGAACATTATCTGGCTCATAAAGATCGGCTGTATATGCCCCGGTATTCTATTGCAGATTTTGAGTTTAAAGATGGTGTTGATGATAATGAACGAAGCGATAATTCAATTGACTATTTCCTGAATATCTGGAACTCGGAGATTATAGTTTCTACATTCGATCAAGTGCTCTATTCTGTGTTTTCCTTCAAATCAAAACCGCTCATGCGATTTCACAATCTTTTCAATGCCATAGTTATATTTGATGAAATTCAAGCATTACCTTCAGAATTATGGAAACCTTTCGAATTGTTTTTCAGAAAACTTTCAGAAGTCGGTAAATCCCATGTGGTTTTAATGTCGGCTACCCAGCCTGGTTTTTTTCCGGGGGTGATTGAGCGTGTCCCAGATCATAAACAATATTTCGAAGGCAGAAAAAGAGTAAATCTTCGGGTGAAGCCAGAAAAAATATCGCTGCAGGTTTTCATTGATAACCTAGCAGATGTTGTCGAGACATATTCGAACAAATCAATTATGTTTGTATTAAATACACGAGATTCCAGCAAATACGTTTATAATAAAATCAGTGAACTTAAAGCCAAGGGTTTGGTTGAACAACGACCATTATACTATCTATCGTCATATGTGGCACCCTGTGAACGGACTAATAAAATAATAAAAATCAAGGAATGCAATAATAAAAACCCAATTATTGTTACCACTCAGTGTATAGAAGCGGGAGTGGATATCGATGTGGATTTCGTAATACGAGACCGTGGGCCATTAGATTCTATTTTCCAAGTATGCGGCCGATGCAATCGCCATGGAATAAAAACGGAAGGTGTTATTGAGATTGTTACTTTGATGAATGAAAAAGGTCTTGAATTTTCTTCAATGATTTATGATAATATTCTCCTTGAGCAAACAAATCGAAGTCTGTCACAACATCTTGAAATCCCTGAAGAAGAATTTTATAAAATAGGTGCTCTCTATTTCTCATTAGTTCGACAGAAATTAAATCAATCTATGAAAGTAGTGAACGCATATGCCACCTTCTCTCATCGTATTGATTCGAAAAGTGAAAAATTAATAGATATCAAAGAATTATTACGAGATACCCATCATCAGGAACAATATCTCATATCATCTCTTGATGAGACTTTACCATCTGAAATTCGGAAAGTTTTAACAATTAAAAACAGATGGGAACGAAGATATGGAATGAAAAGACTTGGTAGACGGATTGCAAATTGTTCAATAAACATACGCTTAAGTCCTTGGATGAAAATACGGCCTGAGGATCTACAAATAAATAATTCAGATGAACCATTCAGGATTCTTGATGAAAGACTTTACGATAAAGAGGGTGTTGGATTTGATATCAATCGGATGAATTCGATTGACAACACGATTATTATATGATCCTCCACACCTTCATCCTCACCCTCGGCTCCACCCGGCCCATCCGAGGGTCCGCCCATGAACTCCGTGGATTCTTCGCAACAAAATTTACTGAATACACCGAGCTTCACCAGCACGACGCAGGCAAATTCATCTACCGTTACCCAGTTGTCCAGTATAAAATGATCAGAAATGTCCCGACCATCATTGGAATTAATGAAGGCGCGGAAGTCCTCAAACAGATCTACGATGATTACAACGAGATTCGTCTTGGCGAAAATATCTACAGCATCGTTGAGCGGGGAATCTCGATACGGGATGAAGAGTTCGGAATTTCAGATAAAATCCATTCCTATGAATTCGTTACGCCTTGGCTGGCATTGAACCAGGAGAATTACATGAAATTCTACGCCCTGCCAGGAAAACCGGAGCGGGATGAATTCCTCCGGCGCATTCTTACCGGAAATCTCATCTCCATGTCAAAGTCACTTGGATATGATGTGCCCGGCCGGATCAAGTGCGACACCAGCGTCAGGTTCAGAAAAGACCGGTTAAAGGAGGTCAGTGTCATGGGATTCCTTGGCAGGTTCCATGCAAACTTCAGAATCCCGGATTATCTTGGCATAGGAAAATCAGTCTCCCGTGGTTTCGGCGCGGTAAAACAACAAATACCGGAATAATCTAGTATAACCTAATGCAACTGGTAATCAACACGCGCGGCGCCTTCCTCAAGAAAGAGAAGAACCGTTTTCTGGTAAGGAACGATGAAAAAACGTTTGAGGTCTCCGCTGACAAGATCGACAGTATCCTGATCACCACGGCTGCCACGATAACCACCGACGCAATCCAGTTCGCGGTCGACAAGAACATCGACATCGTTTTCCTGGACCATTTCGGCGATCCCTATGGCCGGGTCTGGCACTCCAAACTCGGAAGCACAACGCTCATCCGCCGCAAGCAGCTGGAGGCAGAATCAACCAATCTCGGGTTTGACCTTGCCAGAGGCTGGATTGCACAGAAGATCGCAAACCAGATTGATTTTCTCAAGGATCTCAAGAAGAACCGCCCTGATAAGAACGACATCATTGAACCGGCAATCGAAAAGCTGGACGGGTTCCATGATTCCCTGAATAGCATGAAAGGATCGCTTGATTTCCGGCGCGGGTCAATTATGGGATTCGAAGGAATGGCTTCCCAGGCATATTTCGGTGCCATCAGCGACATTATGCCGGAACAGTGGAAATTCAAAGGCCGCAGCCGGAACCCGGCAAAGGATGGATTCAACTGTCTGCTCAATTACGGGTATGGCATCCTGTACTCACGGGTCGAGCGGGCATGTATCATTGCGGGGCTCGATCCCTATGTCGGATTCCTGCATACCGACAATTATAACAAACGATCCTTTGTCTTCGATCTCATCGAACTCTTCCGGACCCATATCGATCGTTCGGTCGTAAACCTGTTTTCAAGGAAACAGGTCTCGGAGGATTTTTTTGATCCGGTGCCGGGAGGCTATTACCTGAATAAAGAGGGAAAAGCGCTCCTGATCGGGGCAGTCAACGAGATGTTTGACCGGGAGATCAAGTATCGCGGAAGGAATATCAAAATCGGGAACACCATCCAGATGGAATGCCACCGCATTGCAAATAGCCTGATAAAAAAAGGAGATGCATCATGACGATGGTCTGGGTGGTCTACGATATTGTCGAGCAGAAGATCCGGAACCGGATAGCTGGCATCTGCCAGAACAAAGGGTTGTACCGGGTCCAGAAGAGCGTGTTCCTCGGGAACCTCAATGCAAACGAGCGCGATTCACTTGCAATGGAATGCGAGGCGGTTATTGATCCCAAGGTCGATTCGGTATACGTATTTCCGATGGACGACGCATCATTCAAAAAAGTGAAACTGCTCGGGCAGGCATTTGATAAAAAGCTCGTGAGCGACGAGCTGCTCACCAAATTTTTCTGAACCATGACCGAAGAAGGGACCATCATCACGATATCGGATGTGCTGGAATATTCATTCTGCCCACGGTTCATCTATTTCATGCACTGCCTTGATATCCCACAGCACCAAGAGAAGCGGTTCAAGGTTCTAAAGGGACGGGAAGTCCATCACGAGAAGATGATTACAAACCCCGATTACCTGCGTAAGAAATTAGGGGTCGTGAAGAAGGAGATGAATGTTTTCATCGCTTCCAAACGCTATCACATCAAGGGGATCGTTGACGAAGTCCTGTTCCTTGACGATGCAACGGCGGCACCGTTTGAGTACAAGTTTGCCGAGTTCAGGGATACGGTTTACCAGACCTATAAAAACCAGCTCGTTCTGCAGGCGCTTATGATCCGGGAAAACTACAATATCAATGTGAAGAAAGGATTTCTCTGTTTTACCCGGAGCAATAATCGCATTGAACAAGTTGATTTTACGGAAAAGGATTTCCAGCGGAGCATTGAGACCGTACAGAAAATTCTCGATATCATAGAGAAAGGCTATTTTCCTGAAAAGAGCAAGTATAAAAATAAGTGTATCGACTGCTGTTACAGGATGATGTGCCCGTAAATTCTTATCTTTATATGGCAAACTATAATTTTGCATGAAGAAATTCATGTGAAAAAATCACTGCATTTACATTGAAATTTAACGAAAATAGGCAAAATAAGGCGGCCTTCGAGCGGAACATCCACGAGAACAAGGATTGAAACGTTGACATCTTCATGATACATACCTCCAATTTACGCTTCGAGCGGAACATCCACGAGAACAAGGATTGAAACTCCGGACACCACACCGGTCTCGAAATCAATTATCACTTCGAGCGGAACATCCACGAGAACAAGGATTGAAACGTCCGGTAACTGGTGCGGAACACTCCGGCGATACCGGCCTTCGAGCGGAACATCCACGAGAACAAGGATTGAAACCCTCCTGGTATCACATTTCCATAACTCTTCTAAAGGCTTCGAGCGGAACATCCACGAGAACAAGGATTGAAACACGACCCCTATCCCCATGATAACCGCCATCACGACTTCGAGCGGAACATCCACGAGAACAAGGATTGAAACATCGGTTTCCCGCACCCCATACAGACGGCAACCGGCCTTCGAGCGGAACATCCACGAGAACAAGGATTGAAACCTGTTTCAGTCTCGGGATCGTTCGGCGACAGGAATCTTCGAGCGGAACATCCACGAGAACAAGGATTGAAACTAAAATCTCTAACCGAATCCGTATATAATATACAAGCTTCGAGCGGAACATCCACGAGAACAAGGATTGAAACGTCGGTACGCGGATACGCTGCAAACGTCCCAGGTTCCTTCGAGCGGAACATCCACGAGAACAAGGATTGAAACCGGAAGCAGCATAAACCGGAATATTGAACGTCTCTCTTCGAGCGGAACATCCACGAGAACAAGGATTGAAACTCTCTTTTGCTATCTCTTTATCATTACTTGGCACGACTTCGAGCGGAACATCCACGAGAACAAGGATTGAAACCTGCTGTAACCTCATCAGTCATATTCTGCGGGACCCTTCGAGCGGAACATCCACGAGAACAAGGATTGAAACAATGGGTGCAACTACTAATTACATGAAGCTTCGGAACAGCTTCGAGCGGAACATCCACGAGAACAAGGATTGAAACCCAGGGGTATTATGGCGTGTCTGAATCGCTCACATCCTTCGAGCGGAACATCCACGAGAACAAGGATTGAAACACCAGTTATGCCGGTTGATACCATCCGGCGATCTGACTTCGAGCGGAACATCCACGAGAACAAGGATTGAAACTAAGTTGTGTTTGAAGTGCCATCTACTCCAAACACACTTCGAGCGGAACATCCACGAGAACAAGGATTGAAACTATTGTTCATAGCCTGCTCAGTATCTCTCCTAACCCGACTTCGAGCGGAACATCCACGAGAACAAGGATTGAAACTTTCAAACCGGAGTTTTGCCGTCATGTGGTTCCTCCTGCCTTCGAGCGGAACATCCACGAGAACAAGGATTGAAACTAAAATCCTGAACTGAAATCGTATATAATATACAAGAACTTCGAGCGGAACATCCACGAGAACAAGGATTGAAACCTCTATCACAGTCGACTGGTCGAACCTTGAACGGATAGCGGCTTCGAGCGGAACATCCACGAGAACAAGGATTGAAACTCGATTGATGCGTCAAGCCGTTTCTGCGTCCCGAGCTTCGAGCGGAACATCCACGAGAACAAGGATTGAAACTTACCATATAGATACTCTCATAAACAGTGTATAACACTTCGAGCGGAACATCCACGAGAACAAGGATTGAAACTGATACAACAAAGAAGTCGTTCGCCGCTGACGTGACTTCGAGCGGAACATCCACGAGAACAAGGATTGAAACTCATAGTCTACATCGGGATAATTAGTATAACCTTCACTTCGAGCGGAACATCCACGAGAACAAGGATTGAAACTAATCCAACCCCCTGAACTGGTCCCGGGCGGCCTGCTTCGAGCGGAACATCCACGAGAACAAGGATTGAAACTCAGCCAGCTCTTTTGCATACTTCGCCGCGTCTTTCTCTTCGAGCGGAACATCCACGAGAACAAGGATTGAAACTAATAGACAGTCGCACCGGAATCATCGGCAGCTGTCTTCGAGCGGAACATCCACGAGAACAAGGATTGAAACCCTATAGGCTCCGTAAGATACACGGTCTAGCCCTTACTTCGAGCGGAACATCCACGAGAACAAGGATTGAAACCCATAAGGATGAGCCACGGTATCGGTATGATGGCTGGCTTCGAGCGGAACATCCACGAGAACAAGGATTGAAACTTTCAAGCGTCAATCGAACTCACCATCCTCGAGTCTTCGAGCGGAACATCCACGAGAACAAGGATTGAAACGGGTGACTATCGGGTGCATGACTGCCGATAGAACTACTTCGAGCGGAACATCCACGAGAACAAGGATTGAAACATATACCGGAGCGGGTCCAGTAACAGGCCGAACGTCTTCGAGCGGAACATCCACGAGAACAAGGATTGAAACTCAATTGCTGGACACTTTTCGTCATTTTTGACACCTTCGAGCGGAACATCCACGAGAACAAGGATTGAAACTGCAGGTGTTCATCCACGTTATCTGGAAAATGAACTTCGAGCGGAACATCCACGAGAACAAGGATTGAAACCCAGTTACCTGACGAAGACCGGCAACAGATCATCAGCTTCGAGCGGAACATCCACGAGAACAAGGATTGAAACTATAACGATAAATGTGTGGTGGATTACCAGACCTGACTTCGAGCGGAACATCCACGAGAACAAGGATTGAAACCGGACCATGGCTTAACTCTTGCGCGAGTAGCCTTTCTTCGAGCGGAACATCCACGAGAACAAGGATTGAAACTCATGGGATGTATCGACGGCGGGACGTTTGATATCTTCGAGCGGAACATCCACGAGAACAAGGATTGAAACCCCGAGCTGTATACTGTTGTCCTGAACGCCGTCAGGCTTCGAGCGGAACATCCACGAGAACAAGGATTGAAACGCATCAGTTTGGGATGGCCTGCAAGCTCGATCCGGCTTCGAGCGGAACATCCACGAGAACAAGGATTGAAACTCTGGACTGTGTTGACTTCAGTCGCACCGACAGTCCTTCGAGCGGAACATCCACGAGAACAAGGATTGAAACAAGTCATCTCTTATCAAACAAGAATCACGAAACAACTTCGAGCGGAACATCCACGAGAACAAGGATTGAAACAACAGATTGGGGAGACGCAGGGTGCGCAGGCAATGAAACTTCGAGCGGAACATCCACGAGAACAAGGATTGAAACATGAGTTTGTGGCTTCATCAGCCGCGTTTGCCTGTCTTCGAGCGGAACATCCACGAGAACAAGGATTGAAACAAACATCCGTGGACTATCTCAAGCATTTTCAGCATCCTTCGAGCGGAACATCCACGAGAACAAGGATTGAAACACAGGGGTTCCGGGTTCAACCGGTCGATCCCGTTCACTTCGAGCGGAACATCCACGAGAACAAGGATTGAAACTTGCAGAAATGAAAGGGGCCATCGGTGAATCTGTAAACTTCGAGCGGAACATCCACGAGAACAAGGATTGAAACACTGAGTTACATTTGCTTGAGCAAATGGCTATGATTCTTCGAGCGGAACATCCACGAGAACAAGGATTGAAACATGTATGCCGTATCCTCTTCGGGTTCGGGAACAAGACTTCGAGCGGAACATCCACGAGAACAAGGATTGAAACAATGTGTCGCGAGAAAACGAGAGATTACTGTCGACTTCGAGCGGAACATCCACGAGAACAAGGATTGAAACTCAAACTCTGTCACATTGCTATCCTCCTTCTGATGGACTTCGAGCGGAACATCCACGAGAACAAGGATTGAAACTTCGGATGTTTCTGTGGAGCCGGATTGCTTAATTCTTCGAGCGGAACATCCACGAGAACAAGGATTGAAACTCGCATCCGGTCAGGATGTGATAGAGAGCGATGTCTTCGAGCGGAACATCCACGAGAACAAGGATTGAAACCCTCCTATCGAATGACAATGATTACGTCCCCTTTCTTCGAGCGGAACATCCACGAGAACAAGGATTGAAACACGCATATCGTTAAGCGAAGTGGTGACTATGGGAACCTTCGAGCGGAACATCCACGAGAACAAGGATTGAAACAGTACGCTGCCAAGAAGAAACCCGATACCCTGCCTCTTCGAGCGGAACATCCACGAGAACAAGGATTGAAACCCTTGACGGTATGGTGATTGAAGGCCAACCGGCAACTTCGAGCGGAACATCCACGAGAACAAGGATTGAAACAGATCCTCATCCCAAAACCGACATTCAATACAAGGCTTCGAGCGGAACATCCACGAGAACAAGGATTGAAACTCTCGCGTCTTTCGGTGCTCCCGACCCGCCTTTGGCTTCGAGCGGAACATCCACGAGAACAAGGATTGAAACTAACAGGCCCCAACCTTCCATCTGCTGGTGGTAGGTCTTCGAGCGGAACATCCACGAGAACAAGGATTGAAACATCATAATGGAGATCACACTTGGCGCAACGTTTGACCACCTTCGAGCGGAACATCCACGAGAACAAGGATTGAAACTTCCAACAGACCAGAGCGAGTATTGGGTTTACTCAACTTCGAGCGGAACATCCACGAGAACAAGGATTGAAACCACGAAAAGCCTGCCGTTTGAGCAGTTCGCAAAGATCTTCGAGCGGAACATCCACGAGAACAAGGATTGAAACCGTCAACTCTTACGGTAAGAAGACGCAGACCGTCACTTCGAGCGGAACATCCACGAGAACAAGGATTGAAACTTACAAATTGCATACGAGAATTCTGTTTTCAGAAACATTACGAAAACCAAGAATAGATATGAGATCCAACCCTACAG
>Ga0334884_1004524_pt1 | contig 14194 bp, 13 predicted proteins | sample GraSluR1_MG_7_FD_207215 | JGI IMG/M metagenome (GOLD analysis project Ga0334884, IMG submission 207215) | Sludge microbial communities from methane-producing bioreactor in Wageningen University, Netherlands - Granular Sludge_12_05 R1 | ecosystem: Engineered > Bioreactor > Anaerobic >...
TTGGGGATTCTTGCATTTTGCCTGGTTTTATGGGTAAGAGAACCGGTTCCTTTCCATGTAACAGGATTTATTGGGATTCTCTTTATGTGCTTTGCCAGGGTTGATACATTTGCCAATCTAATAAGGCAGGGGTTTGGAAACGATACAATTGTGTTTTTTATTGGAGTATTGACACTATCTTCCGTGGTGACAAGGACAGGGATAGGAAAAAGGATTTCGGTTTACATTTTGTCAAAAACAGGAAACAGTACTTCCAGAATCCTGCTGGGATTTCTGATTGTGGGACCATTACTCTCCATGTGGATGACAGCCATGGCGGCGGCAGCTATTTTAATGCCATTGGCAGTTACCATTCTTCAGGAAGAAAAAATGGAACCGATGAAGAGTAATTTTGGCAAGGCTCTTATGATTGCGTGTGCATGGGGACCTCTTATTGGCGGTATCGGCACGCCGGCAGGAGCCGGCCCTAATCCCCTGGCCATAGGATTCATCAGTGACATAGCTGGCATAGATATTTCTTTTACACAGTGGATGATTTATGGGATTCCATCCGTTGTCCTTCTCATAATTCCTTCTTGGATTGTATTGCTTTTATTTTTCAGGCCTGAAAAAAAGTATTTAAATAAGTCTAAGGAGGATATGGAGAATGATTTTAGGAAACTGCCGCCAATTAGCAGGGATGAACGGCATACAATCATCATTTTTTTAATAACAGCATTTCTTTGGCTTGCTTCCGGGTGGCTGGGTGGAATCCTGGGGATTAAAATAGGCACCTCGGCTCCAGCGGTTCTTTGCCTTTGTCTGTTTCATCTTCCGGGTATAATTTCTATTTCGTGGAAGGAAATACAAAAGGAGATTTCCTGGGATGGAATCCTTTTGATTGCCTGCGGAATCTCCCTGGGACTGGCTGTATATAATACGGGAGCTGCTGAGTGGCTGGCCCTTCTTTTGTTAAAGGGAATTGTCCATATGCCTGTACTTGCGAGGATATTCATGATAATCTTTATTATCAGTATCCTAAAGGTTGGATTATCCAGCAATACGGTTACGGCATCCATCATTATCCCAATCATGATTGTTCTGGCTTCTACTTATAAACTTCCGGTTTTGGGAATTGTGATTCCTGCCTGTCTTACTTTATCCCTTGCTTTTATTCTGGTGACCTCAACTCCGACCAGCGTCATATCGTATTCATCAGGTTATTTCAGTATAGGGGATATGGCCAGGGCCGGTGTGATTATGACCATGGTTTCTTGTTTGATTTTAACATTTTCAATCTATTTTATAGGAATGTTAACAGGAATATATTAATGATTTGAATTAATTGTTACTAAATTGCCTGGGTTTCTGACAGGAAATAAGTGACTGCGGAAACTATTCCACCAATACGCTTGACATTTATTTAAGACAGATGTAGCATACAAGAAAGACAATTGTCTTAAAGGACCCGATTTTATGGAAAAAATAAAAAAACTGCCGGACGCAGAGTTTGACATCATGAAAGTGGTATGGGACAATGAGCCGCCCGTGACCACCACATTTGTTAAGGATCAGCTGGGAAAAGAAAAAGAGTGGAAGATACAGACCGTTGTTACCCTCATGCTCCGGCTTGTTGAGCGTGGTTTCCTGCGTTCTGAAAAACATGGAAAAGAGCGCACCTATTTCCCGCTTGTAAGTAAGGAAGATTACCTGAAGTTTGAAACCGGAAACTTTATGAAGCAGTATCACAACAGTTCTCTTTTTAACCTGATTAACACCTTGTATGATGGTGAGGCCCTTACTGACAAGGACATTGATGAGCTGTTAAAATGGGCCAAGGAACGGAGGGGATAATATGCAGGGTTTCCTGATTACGCTGGCGGCATGCTCTGTTACCATGTCGGCGCTTGCACCCAGGACCGCAGCCCCCAGGACCATTCGGAAGAGGCGGCGCAGGTTATGGCAGGCCAAACCAAATTTGGTTCATATCCCTCTTATGGTATTACTGTTTCGGCAGATAATCAGATATTATATTATAAGAACCAGCGTGTAAAGCTTTTTGCAGATGAACTCCCTGACGGTTCTTTTGAATCACTCTGGTATGACGAAGCCGGAACAGTCGGCTTATCAGCCATAAGGGACTCCGAAGGCAGGCTTACCGGCGTCAAGGGCGTCTCAGAAGAAACGGCGGAGGGATACCTTAAGAGGGCAGAGGCGGATAAACAGGATGTTTTGAGGGGACTGGATGAAAAGGTAGAAAACAGGATGAAGGAGTTATTTCCGGATGAATGATTGGTTGGGATGGGTTCGGAAATTGAGTTCCACCACGCCCCAGCGCTGTTCCGGTCCTGACAGAACCACAGGATAAAAAACAAAGGGGTTGCCGCAAAATGTATAATCTCAGCAAGATATGGTTTATGATTTACAAACCAGTACCATCTTGCACGAGAATCCATTTTGCGGCAGCCCCTTCTCATCAGTAATCTTCTGTTAAGGCAGCCGGATTTCCCATGGCGCCGCCTCTCTGTCCCTATTCAGTCCATACCTATGGCTGCCACCTGGAATATCCATATATCATAATCAGGATACTTACAACCAAAAGAGCATTCCCTGTGTTTATATATACCGGATTCTCAGCCAGACACCCCATAAAGGAACCAATTCCCATAATCACGGTGCCGATCAGCGCGCTTAATTTATATCTGTCCATCTGATATACCCCTTTCTATGCTTCTTCTGCCAGGTTGGTGGTTACGCGCTGTTTGCTTATAGCCATGAGCGCAGTATAGAGGACTGCCCCAAGTATGATTCCGTTTAAGGATGGAAGTCCAAAGGGAATCATGTACACCAGTGCAATGGAGATGGCCCAGGTAATCCATGGAACAGGATTCCATTTGCAGAAACTGGCTTTATCATAGGCAGCATAGCGGCCTTTATGTACCAGGAAGTAATCGGAAAGGATGATTCCTGATAAGGGAGGGACAACGGTTCCCAGTATGTTAAGGAAAGTGAACAGGAAGCCGATTTCATATGGTTTGGTCAGGGTTGCCAGTGCGGACAGTACCAGCAGGATTGCCAGCATTTTCTTGCGCTCCATCTTGAATGCATTGGAAAGGTTCAGGGAGGTGGAGTACAGGTTTGCCGCATTGGTGGTGAATATATTGGTTGTCATCAGGATCAGGCTTGGGATGACCAGGCCGAATCCCAGAAGGATGACCGTCAGGTCGCTGTTCTGCATGGCGATGGCTGCGATTGCGCCGCAGACAATCATCAGGATGTTGCCGCCCAGAAGCCCGGTAAGGGTGGCGGAGACAGCTGCCTTTGTGTCCTTGGCATAACGCATGATATCTGCAATACAGGTGGCGGTTGACAGGACCCATGTACCGATGACAGCCGTGATGCCTGTAAACAGAGGCATGTCAGAGGATGGAACGTAGGCAAACAGGGCCTCCATGCCGCCGATGACGCCCAGGGAGCGGATGGCAGTTGCAATGGACAGGAAAACAATGGCCGGGATTGCAATGTAACCAAGGATGGTAATGGCGCCGATTCCGCACATGGCAAAGATTCCCATGACAATGGCGCTGACAGCCATGCAGATACCTTCTCCCACCTGTCCCATGTGGAACACCTGGGCCACAAAGTGACCATAGGTGGCAGCCTGGATGGTGTACCAGCCCAGGTTGACAACCGGCACAAAGATGGAAGCTGCCTTGGAACCGGTGGAGCCAAAGCTGTACCTGGTCAGCAGTGCAAAGGTAAGTCCTGTCTTACAGGCAATGATACTGATTAACACCGCAATAATGCTGAGGAAAATGTTGCCGCCCAGTGTGGCCAGTATGATATGTTTGAAATCCATGCCGGCCGCAAGCCCGCCGCCTGCCATCATACTGGTTATTACGAATACAAAGCCGGTCCATACAATGGTAAGGCTGAAATAAGTCTTTCTCTGATTTAAAGGTACGGCGCAGCGGGAAAATTCCGTGTCCGCGGCCTGATTCTGATTCTGGTTCTGCTGTTCCATATCATGTCCTCCATTCCCAATCCATTATTTAATCTGCGGTCCTACCCTTAATTGTTCCAATATCCTTCATGTACGCCGGCAATCTCCTCCACCAGTTCCGGGAACGGCCCCACCACTTCAATCTTCTTCTGACCCCTTGCAAATACCTCACGGCAGGGCAGGTCAAAGGTTGGATTCTGGGGGTCGGCTCCTGTGTGTGCCAGCAGGTCCTTCTCAGACATGCCGTACACTACCCGGCCGATTCCGGCCCAATAAATGGCTCCGGCGCACATGGCGCAAGGTTCTGCCGTGGTGTAAAGGGTACAGTCTTTTAAAAAATCCTTGGAATATTGCCGGGATGCCTTTTCTGCAACCTGTGTCTCTGCGTGTCCCGTGCATTTATTCTCAGTTATCTCCACATTCGGCTGTTCCAGCAGGATATTGCCTTCCTTGTCGGCAAGAAGTGCGCCGAAGGGAGTGTTGCCTCCTGCGCGTGACTGCCTGGAAATCTCGGCGCAGCGCTTTAAATTCCTGATATCGATTGATTTGTCCATAGTATCCTCCATATTTCTCTTTTAAAGATAAAAGGTATTACCTCATATCTATTTACTGATATAAATTTATCATAATCTTATGGGGATGTAAATGTCTAATATGTATAAGGAAAATATAAAAAATTGTGCATTTTAGCCAAATGCCCATGGGCGCTGCGGATTTACATAGATTTTACAGAATCTATACCATACCTTGCTTTCAGCAAATGTAAAACTTTTGTATACTCCAAAATGTAAACGGAAATACAAAAAAGAAAATACGAAGATGACAGCGTATTTGAAATTCGCAGAAAAATCGGAGGCAGAGTATTATGAAGATGAACAGCAAAAAGATAATGGCACTTATGGGTTGCGCAATGCTTGTGATGGGGATGCTGGCAGGATGCAAAAGTTCTGCGGGAGAGCCAGCCACGGCGGCTTCCACCACTGCTGAAGGGGCGGCAGCAACAACCGGGGCGCCGGCCGGTACCAGTGAAGCGGCAGGCACATCCGCAGAAGACGGCTCCGGGGCAGCAGCAGACTTAAGCGGATCCATCAGCATGGTAGGTTCCACCTCCATGGAGAAATTCGCCAATGCACTGAGCGAATCCTTTATGGAAAAGTATCCGGATGTAACGGTCACGGCGGAGTTTGTAGGTTCCGGCGCAGGTGTTGAGGCGGTTTTGGGCGGCACGGCGGATATCGGTAATTCCTCCAGAAACTTAAAGGACGAGGAAAAAGCCAAGGGAGCTGCTGAGAACATCGTTGCAATCGACGGAATCGCGGTTGTGGTTGACCCGGCTAATACGGTAGGGGACCTGACCAAACAGCAGTTATCTGATATATATGAAGGAAAAGTGACAAACTGGAAGGATGTGGGCGGCAATGACGCGCCAATCGTGGTGGTGGGACGTGAGTCCGGCTCCGGTACAAGAAGCGCATTTGAAGAGCTGTTAAAGCTGGAGGACATCTGCAAATACAGCAATGAACTGGACAGCACAGGCGCTGTCATGGCAAAGGTTGCTTCCACACCAGGCGCCATTGGATACGTATCCCTGGACGTGCTGGATGATTCCGTAAAAGCCCTTAAGCTGGAAGGCGCAGAGCCTACAGAAGAAAACATCAAGGCAGGCAGCTATTTCTTAAGCCGTCCGTTCGTGATGGCGACCAAGGGTGAAATCAGTGAGCAGAACGACCTTGTAAAGGCCCTGTTTGACTATATTTACTCAGACGAAGGAACAGAAATCTTAAAGGCTGTGGGACTGATAGCAGTTGATAAATAAGAATGATGACAAATAAGGATGATGGATCATCTGGAATTGAAAGGAGACTTACCTGCATGAGAGCGGACACATTTTCCATACGTTCCCATCATAGCAGCAAGTCTGCCGTCGAAAAAGCAGCGCAGGCGATATTCACCGCCTGCGGCTTTTTCGCTGTGCTGGCTGTTGCTTCCATAACATTATATATGGTTATCAGCGGTACGCCTGCGCTGTTTAAGGTGGGTATACTGGAAATCCTGTTCGGGACAATATGGCAGCCGGCAGCGGCTTCCCCCAGCTTCGGCATCCTATATGTCATACTGACCTCCATTGCAGGAACCTTCCTGGCTATTTTAATCGGCGTTCCCATCGGGGTCATGACAGCCATCTTCCTGGCGGAGGTGGCGCCAAAGAGGGTGGCGGATATTGTACGGCCCGCAGTGGAACTGCTGGCAGGCATCCCGTCTGTCATCTACGGGCTGCTGGGCATACTGATACTGAACCCCCTTATGTATAAACTGGAACTGATTATCTTCAAAGGTTCCGAAAGCCACCAGTTTACCGGGGGCGCCAACCTGATATCCGCGGTGCTGGTGCTGGCTCTGATGATTCTTCCTACCGTAATCAATATAAGCGAATCCTCCCTGCGGGCCGTGCCGGGCCATCTTAAGAGCGCGTCCCTGGCCCTTGGGGCAACAAGGATACAGACCATATTCCAGGTCATTGTGCCCGCGGCAAAATCCGGTATCATCACGGCAGTGGTGCTGGGAACCGGAAGGGCCATCGGCGAGGCCATGGCCATCAGCCTGGTGTCGGGAAGTTCGGTAAACCTTCCTCTGCCATTTAACTCCGTGCGTTTCCTTACAACCGCCATTGTGTCGGAGATGGGGTACGCGGCCGGACTTCACAGGCAGGTGCTGTTTACCATCGGCCTGGTCCTGTTCGGTTTTATCATGTTCATTAATATAAGCCTTACCAGGATTTTAAAGAAAGGAGACAGGAAAAATGACAGGTGACATAACTGGGAACATGACTGGAAAAGCAGGGTCTGATATGGCGGTCCGGACCGGCCGCAGATCCGCGTCCCACGAAAGCATATACGGCAGGCGCGTGAGAAGTTCGGATGTAATCCTCACCGGAGTCATCTACGGGTGCGCAGCTTTTTCCATCCTGCTGCTGGCGGGAATCATGGGATATGTATTTGTGCGCGGGATACCCCATGTGACCTGGTCATTCCTGAGCACTGCGTCCAGCGCCACCAAAGGAACCTTCGGTATCCTGGGCAATATCATCAATACCCTTTATATCGTGACCATAACCCTGCTGATTGCAACACCCCTTGGAATCGGTTCGGCCGTATACTTAAACGAGTACGCCAGGCCCGGGAAAGCGGTGCGCCTGATTGAATTCACAACAGAGACATTGTCAGGTATCCCCTCCATTATCTTCGGCCTTTTTGGAATGGTGTTTTTTGGAAATACCTTAGGCCTGGGATATTCCATCCTGACCGGCGCCCTTACCCTTACCCTGATGATCCTTCCGCTGATTACCAGGACCACCCAGGAGGCGCTTAAGACCGTGCCGGACAGCTACCGCCACGGCGCCCTTGGGATTGGCGCCACCAAATGGTACATGATACGCACCATACTCCTGCCAAGCGCCATGCCTGGGATCCTCACCGGGGTCATCCTGGCAATCGGCCGCATCGTGGGGGAATCCGCAGCCCTTTTGTTTACCGCGGGAAGCGGTTATTACCTGCCAAAGAGCCTGCTTGGGAAGATACTGGAATCAGGAGGGACCCTGACCATCCAGCTGTACCTGTTCATGCAGAAAGCAAAATATAATGAAGCCTTCGGCGTGGCCGTGGTCCTGCTTGTAATCGTGCTGGGAATCAACGGTCTGGCCAAATACCTGTCCCATAAGTTTAACGCGGAAAACCGTATCTGACAAAAGGATGCGGCGGGCGGCCGCGCAGAGGAGCAAAGGAGATAGATGATGGAAACAAAGACCAAGATATCCACCCAGAAACTGAACCTGTATTATGGTGAGAATCATGCCCTAAAGGATGTCAGCCTGGATTTGTATGAAAATAAGATAACCGCCTTCATAGGTCCCTCCGGGTGCGGCAAATCAACCTACTTAAAGACCCTGAACCGCATGAACGATCTGGTGCCGGGGGTGAAGATAGAGGGAAGCGTGCGCCTGGATGACGAGGATATCTACGATTCCCAGGTGGACACCACATTGCTCAGGAAGAAAATCGGCATGGTATTCCAGCAGCCCAATCCATTTCCCATGAGCATATACGACAATGTGGCATACGGCCCGCGGATCCACGGCATAAAAAACAAGGCGCAGCTGGATGCCATTGTGGAACAGAGCCTGAAAGGCGCGGCGCTGTGGGATGAGGTGTCGGACCGTCTGAAGAAGTCGGCCCTGGGCCTGTCCGGGGGGCAGCAGCAGCGTCTGTGCATTGCAAGGGCGCTGGCAGTGGAACCGGAGGTACTTTTGATGGATGAACCGACCTCGGCCCTGGATCCCATATCCACCCTGAAGATAGAGGACCTGATGGATGACCTTAAGAGCAGGTACACGGTTGCCATTGTCACCCACAACATGCAGCAGGCCGCCAGGATTGCGGATTACACTGCTTTCTTCCTGGTGGGGGAAGTGGTGGAATACGCTGCAACAGATGAACTGTTTACCATGCCAAAGGATAAGAGGACAGAGGACTATATTACAGGACGTTTTGGATGATTGCGCAGGACTGCCATTGCAGGGATTCATGCAATGCAGGATTGTGGGTGTGCATAGAAAGAAAGGAATCACAGATGAGTGTAAGGGTAACTTATGAACATGAGCTGGGAGAGCTTAAGCAGGATTTAAAGGAAATGGCCCACATGGTGGAAAGCGCCATTGAACAGACATTTACGGCATTTGAGGACCATGATTATATGATGGCGGAGGATGTAATCAAGGGCGACCGAACGGTTAATGACATGGAGCGGGCCATTGAGTCCAGATGCCTGTCCCTGATCCTCAGGCAGCAGCCGGTTGCCAGCGACCTGCGTCAGGTATCCACCGCCCTCAAGGTGGTGACGGACCTGGAACGCATCGGTGACCACGCATCGGATATCGCCGAGCTTATCCTGCGTATAAAAAGTGAACACGCATACCATATTGTAAAACACCTGCCGGTGATGGCGGCCTCGGCCCAGAAAATGGTCCATGATGCAATAGAGGCATTTATCGCCCAGGACCTGGAGTCCGCGCTGGAAATCATTGACCGGGACGATGAGGTGGATATGCTGTTCAATCAGGTAAAGACAGATGTCATCGAGCTGCTTAAATCAGCACCGGGCCAGGCAGACCAGGGAATTGACCTTTTAATGGTTGCAAAATACCTGGAGAGGATTGGCGACCATGCGGTGAATGTATGTGAGTGGACGCAGTTTTCCAAGACAGGGACGCTTAAGAATGTCAGGATCATGTAATGGATAAAAACACCCCTGGCCCTTCTTACACATGATGTGTGGGAAGGGCCAGGGGTGTTTTTTTAATCCGGAATCCCTATGTTTCAATAAGATTGTAATCTGCCAAATCCCACAATCCCGGCCCCGATAATCCCGTTTTCCGGCGAAGGCGCTGAAAAGAAAATCTGCAGATTATCTGCCGGGTAGGGTCTGCGCGCATTTTCCAGTATATATTGTACCAGTTTTTTCTTGGGGAAATCCTTCATCTGGACAATCCCGCCTCCAATGACAACCGCTTCCGGGTCCAGGATATTCACTTCCGCAACCACCGGCACGGACATATAATGGACAAATTCGTCCAATTCCCGGGTATCCCCCCACCTGGTAAACAGATCGGAGATATCCGTATCTGCAAAGCATGTTTTTTGCAGCTGTTCAAGGGCCTTGCCGCAGCAATACATCTCGATGCACCCCTGATTGCCGCAGCTGCAGGGGCGGCTGCTTAAACCTGTCTTTATGTGGCCCACTTCCGCGGCAGCCCCATTTTTGCCTGTAAAAGGCATTCCGTTTATATAGATTGCATTGCCCATTCCTGTGCCGAAATAAAAACCGGTTACGGCCCCGCTTAGAGGAAGCCGGAACTGGTGGATGTCATATGCCAGGAGGTAGTAGGCATCGTGGTCAATGATGGTTGGTATGCCCAGGTTTTTCTCCAGGAAGCCGACCATGTCCACGCCGTCAAGGCCGGGGAAATTGGTAGATGAATACAGGCGCCTTCTGCTTTTATCAACAACGGACGGGAAACCGGCCGCTATCATAAGGGGGCGTCCGCTGTCCGGATGCCGGTTTATGTAGCCCTCTATCACTGCGCTTAGGGCTTCAGGCGTATTATCTGACCGGTATACCTGCCTGGCAGGGATTACCTCCAGGCCGGACACGGACAGGGTTTCATCCACCAGGCCCATGCGCAGGTTGGTGCCGCCGATGTCCATACCGAGTATCTTTTTGTTTACCATAACCGCTCCTAATCCTTGGCAAGGATGTAATTGGCATGTTCTTTTAACAGTTCGGTCTCCTGTTCGGTTATGATTGTGCACTCAGACAGTTCCATGGCCTTGCACATGGTGCGTTTACCTGATTTGGAGCTGTCGGCCAGTACATATACTTCGGAGGAGTTTTCCTTGATGATCCTTTTTTTATTGGCTTCCCTGCTGTCAGGGGTGTTGATGCCGGACTGCAGGTCATATCCGGTTGCGCCGATAAACGCCTTGTCAAAAAACATGTCCTTTAAACTGTTATCCGTTATGCTGCCCACAATGGATGCTGTGGATTTTAATACATCCCCGCCAATCATGATTACATGAATATCTGTTTCCAAGATGCTGGGGACAACCATGGCATTGGTCGTAACAACGGTGATTCTTTTATTCTTAAGGTAAGAGATCATTTTCAGGCAGGTGGTCCCGGAATCAATGTATATGACTTCGCCGTCATGTACAAGTTTGGCCGCTGTCCTTGCAATTGCTTCTTTTTCTTTGATTTTATATAAGCCTCTGGAATGAATCGGGGTGTCGTAGGAGCCGGTTTTGATTTTGGCCGCGCCGCCCCTCAGAAGGACAATCTGACCTTCGCCCTCCAGAATTTTCAAATCCCTTCTTATTGTAGACTCAGATACGCCATGTAATGCCCTGGCAAAATCACTAAGGGTTACCATATCCTGTTTTTCTAATTCATTTAGCAATATCTGTCGTCTTTCGTATGGAATCATCAGACCCCTCCCCTGTATCATTCACGTAAATCTTCACTATAAAGTATACATGAAATGCCAAGATTGTCAATTTTACGATTGTTTCATTTTGAGTAGTTCCTGTAAAAATCCAGGACCGCCTGAATATCAGGCATGGAGTCCTGGGCGCCTGTGCCCTGGACCGTCAGTGCGCTGCAGCAGGTGGCGAAGTCCAGCATACTGCTTAAGTCCATATGATTCAGCACCCCGTATGCAAGCCCGCCCACAAAGGAGTCGCCGGCTCCTGTGGTTTCCACTGCTTTGACACAATAGGATTCCTTATAATGGAATCCACGGTCCCGGCATGCCATGGCTCCCTGTTTCCCCAGGGTGAAAATACATGTATTCCCCATTTTTCCTGCAAATTCAGTCAGTCCGGACCTGGCCGCAGGGACAGAGGTTAAGTCTTTTCCCGTATAAAACTGTGCTTCCACCTCATTCATGATAAGATAGTGGCACATTTTCATGTATGTCTCGTCAAACTCCATGGCAGGAGCCATGTTGAACAATATGGTGCACCCTGCGCCGGCAGCTGTCTGGATTGCATATTCAAGGACCTGTACCGGGATTTCCATCTGCAGGATCAGAACCGTATGTTCATCCAGAAGATGGGCTATTTCATCCACGTCCTTGTGCTTAAGTGTATGGTTCGCGCCCTTGGTTATGGTGGCAAAGACGCTTCCGTCCCGCAGGGTATGTACGATTCCCATGCCGCTGGCAGCAGATGTGCGTCTGACATAGGCGGTATCCACGCCGTATGCCTTAAGACCCTTTATCAATATATCCCCGTAGCAGTCATTTCCCACATGTCCGGCCATATAAGTGGGGATGCCTAATTTGGCACATTGTACTGCCTGGTTTCCGCCTTTTCCACCGCAGCAGCATTGTGAGCTTTCAGCGTTGTGGGTCTCACCCTTAAGCGGCATCCTGTCTGTTTTCAGGATTATGTCATAATTCAGGCTTCCTATAACAACAACCTTCCCATCCATTTGTCCTGTCTCCATTATCATGCTTGTGCCTTGGAAAATTTTGAGGACAGCTTGCTTTGGATTTCCTCAAAATAAGCGGCAATGACTATGATGATACCTGTTACGATATACTGCCAGAACGTACTTACGCCAGTGATGATCAGTCCGATTTTCAGCGCGGCAAGCAGCAGCGCCCCCAGAAAGGTCCCAAGGATACTGCCTTTGCCTCCGGCCATCCTGGTACCGCCAATGGCGGAAGCGGCAATGGCGTCCAGTTCATAACCCTGCCCGGTTGCCGGCTCCCCGGTCCCAAGGTTTGCCAGCATGATCATTCCTGCAAATGCAACACAGAACCCGCACATGGAATAGGCCAGGATTTTTGTCCGGTCCACATTGACGCCGGATAGTTTTGCGGCTTCTTCATTGCCGCCCACTGCAAATAAATAGTTTCCAAACCTTGTTTTCTTTAAGAGGATGTGGGCGATTACGGCAATTGCAAACAGTACGAATATGGAGATGGGGACATCGCCGATTACCTTTGCGCCAAGGGACTTCCTGTAGGCATCCGGTATGTTAAGGACCGGCCACCCGCCTGTGACCACATAGGCAATGCCGCGGAATACGCTCATGGTGCCCAGTGTTGCTATAAATGGCTGCAGTCTCATCTTGGTTACCAGCAGGCCGTTGATGGAGCCCATAAAAGTACCGAGAACGGCGCCTGCGGCAATGGCGGCCAGCGGAGGGATTCCCATAACCGTAAGCTGTCCAACCGCAACAATGACAATTGCAAAGGTGCTGCCCAGGGACAGGTCGATGCCGCCGGAAATGATTGCAAATGTAATGCCGATGGCCAGGATGCCGTTGATGGTTGCCTGCTTGACTATGTCCACAAAGTTCCCAACCGTCACATAGGAGGGATCAATCAATGCAAATATGATAACCATGATGATCAATGCAACGAAAACCCCTATTTCGCGGACAGCGCCGCCAAAATCCATGTGCGGCCGTGTCTTTTGCCGGTTATTATTTCCTTTCCCCATTGTCTTTTCCTCCCATCGCATAATTTAAGATTACCTGTTCTGCAAATTCTTCTTTCTGCAGTTCACCTGTCTTTTTGCCTTCACACATAATGACCATGCGGTCGCTGATTCCCATGACCTCAGGAAGTTCGGATGAGACAACGATGATGGATTTTCCGCTGTGGACAATGTCTTCCATCAGCCTGTATATTTCCGCCTTTGCAGCCACATCCACGCCTTTGGTGGGCTCGTCGAATATAAGGATATCCACGTTGGTGGACATCCATCGTGCCAGTATGATTTTCTGCTGGTTCCCGCCGGACATGTTCTGGGTCAGGTAATCCGGCTTCTTGGGGTTGATGTTCAGCTCATTTTCGTACTTTAGATAATTCTTCCGTTTTTTTCTGTCATCCACAAACCGGTTGGTAAGATATTTTTCAATGGACGACAGGGCAGTGTTGTCGATGTTGGTCATCATGTTCACGAAGCCCTGGGTTTTGCGCTCCTCGGGCAGAAGCCCGATTCCTAAGCGCAGGGCGTCCTGGGTGTTGCGTATGTTCACCTCTTTGCCCTTTAGGCAGATCGTGCCGGTATGTTTGGCATCCGCTCCAAAGATAGCCCTCATGACCTCGGTCCTGCCCGCGCCCACCAGACCGGCAAAACCTAATATCTCACCCTTTTTCAGTTCAAAGCTGATATCTTCAAATACTCCTTTACGGCCCAGGCCCTCTACCCTCAGCACCACCTCATCCTGTACACAGCTTTCCCTCATCCTGGATGCCACTGCATTTACATCGCGGCCCACCATGTGCCTGATAAGGGTCTCCCGGGTGATTTTCCCAACCTCCAGCGTGGTGATATAGGCGCCGTCCCTAAGAATGGTGGCCCGGTCACATATCTGGAATATTTCTTCCAGCCTGTGGCTTACATAGATGATTGTTATCCCGGATTCCTTAAGCTCCCGGATGATTTTAAACAGGGATGCGGTCTCGCCTGTTGTCAGGGAAGCCGTTGGCTCGTCCAGGGAGATGACCTGGGCGTTGTGGAAGAGCGCCTTGGCGATTGCCAGCATCTGCATTTCCCCCGCAGTCAGGCGGCTGGCCATGTCCTCGGCCCGGAAGCTGCATTTCAGCCGGTCAAGGATCTGATTCACGGACTGGTTAAGGGTGCG